>WNFD01002889.1_pt1 | contig 24691 bp, 17 predicted proteins | sample 5400491 | NCBI WGS metagenome assembly WNFD01 (sample SAMN13153343, study PRJNA577476) | soil metagenome | isolation source: 120 cm saprolite under Douglas fir tree site 2 hole 2 replicate 2 | place: USA:California | collected 2015-04-18
CGTGGTTGGCGAAGCGGACCAGTTCGCCGTCGTGCAGGCGGACCGGGCCGCGGAACGCGAATTCGATCGAGGCGATGGTGGCCCCGGGCTTGGGCAGGGTGGCCGGGGACGCAGACTTGGTGATCATGAACGTTGTCAGCGGCGGCTGCCCGGACGGCGCCAGGTCCGCCGCGACGTACTGCCCGGCCGCCAGAGTGGCCTGCGCCGAGCTGGTGCCCTTGCTGGCCTGGGGCGAAAAGACGAAGGCGCCGATCCCCGCGATGTTGTTCTGGTCCGCGGTTATCTTCGGCACCGCAGCGAAGAACTGGGTCAAGGTGACGCCCGGATCCAGGCGGATCAGCACCGGGGATGCCTGCGCCTCGCCGGTGACCGTGGAGACGATCCGGACGCCGCCGGATTGCAGGGTGCCGCCGACCGTGATCTTCTTGCCGGTCATCGTGATCGTGATCGTCGGCAGGCTCGTCGCGGGCCTGGCCGCGACTCCTGAGGCTGGTCGCGTCGGCGCGGCGCCGGCGATGCCGGCGGACAGCGCCACCGAGACGGTGGCCGCGATCGAGATGCCCGCAAGGGCCGCCCTCGTTGTCAGCTTGGTTCGCATGATTGGTCCCTCCGCTAAATGAATGAGTGGTAGCTTTCCGCTCGCGCGTAGTATCGCACGATAGGCGAGGTTTATGGCGCGCTGCTTGCCGCATATGTTTGCTCGATCTCGTTAGCCGGTCGTTGCCGCGTAGTTGTCGCTGTTCCCCAAGGCCCCGGGCGGTCGCTCAGCGGCCAGGGCGCACCGGGTACACGCTTGATCGACGCGCGGCGAACCACTTCGGCGACCGCTTCGGCAGAAGGACCGGTGAATAGGAGGGAGCAGATCTCGTCCCCGGGTACGAAGATCGAGCGCAGAAAGCGCACCTGCGTCGCTTCGCGAGCCATCTGCTCGGCCATGGCAGCAACCGGTGGGCGACCGCCGATCCGCTGCTGTCGCGTCCAGTCGAAGCTTGCGAACAGCCTCCCGCCCGACCTGGGATTCGCCATGTAGGTCTGGACGGCTTATCGCAAGAGTGTCCAGACCTAGGCTGCGAGTTCCGTGACTCCTTGCTGCTGGCGGGCGATTGCGTCGGCGTCCGGCCGGCTCTGGTCGCTGCTGCCCAGCGCGCTGCGCTGTTTGTCGACGACCAGCTCGCGACCGCCGCCCTGGAGACCTACGTGGCGGGGTCAGATCCGGCGAGATCGTGGAGCGGCGCCTGCGCGACGGGATCCGCGACCGGCTCATCAAGGTCGTCCGCGGCCCGCCATCTCACCAGCCAGCTCACCGAGCTCGGCTGGCAAGCGGCCAACACGCGGTCCGGCGCGGACGCAGGCGATGAGCTTGTGACAGCCTGAGCTGACGACCGCATCGGCCGACCGCTCGATGGGTGGCGCGGATCGAGATATCGGCTAGTGTCGCGGAGATCGCCGCTAATGCGGAGGGGGATGTATTTGCCCGCCCCAGGGTTCAGGCTGGTGGGCTCTTCGCATGGTGATTAGGACGTGACGATCCGTCAGCTGCGAAGGGCCGGCATAGGGCATCTGTGAGGTCCTTTGTTACGGCGCTGTTTGCCAGCGCTGACCTGGGAGGCGGATCATGCTTGGGTGGCAGCCGATAGCCCGCCCGTGGCCGGTGGGTGTTCGGTGTTCGAGGTCCGGCTGCTCGGCCCGGTGCAGGTAGTCAGGGGCGGGCGTGAGGTTGGGCTGGGCGGCCCGAGGCAGCGGGTGGTGCTGGCCTTGCTGCTGCTGGAGGCGGGCCGGGTCGTGCCGGCCGGGCGGCTGGTGGAGGAGGTTTGGCGGGGCTGCCCGCCGCCGACAGCTACGAAGACGCTGCGGTCGTATGTGTCGCGGCTGCGCGCGCTGCTGAGTCCCGAGGTTGACCTGGTCTGGCGCGGGGGCGGGTATGTGATCACGGTCGATCCGGATCGGGTGGACGCCTGCCGGTTCGAGCGGCTGACCGCGGCTGGACAGGCGGCGCTTCGCCACGGCAGGGCAGAAGCTGCGGGCGTCCATTTCGGGGACGCGCTGGCGTTGTGGAGCGGCCGGGCGCTGGCCGATGTCTGTGACACCGAGCCGCTGGCGCTGGAGGCCGTCCGGCTGGAGGAGCTGCGGCTGGCCGCGGTGGAGGGCCGGATCGATGCCGACATCGCGCTGGGGCGGCATGCCGAGGTGGTCGGGGAACTGGAGCGCCTGGTTGGCGAGTATCCGCTGCGTGAGCGGTTGTGGCGGCTGCTGGTGCTGGCGCTGTACCGGTGCGAGCGGCAGGCCGATGCGCTGGCGGCCTACCGGCGGGCCCGGGCGGTGCTCGCGGACGAGCTGGGGCTGGAGCCGAATGAGGACCTGCGCCGGCTGGAGCAGGCGGTGCTGCGGCAGGAGGTTCCGGGGGTGCCGCCGCCGGCGCGGCATAACCTGCCTGCCCCGCTGACCAGCTTCCTGGGCCGGGAACAGGATCTGGCCGGGCTGGAGGCGCTGGTCGGCCGGGTGCGGCTGGTCACGCTGACCGGGCCGGGCGGGGCGGGGAAGACGCGGCTGGCCCTGGAGCTGGCCGCCGGGATGCTGGGGCGGTTCGCGGACGGGGCGTGGCTGGCAGATCTGTCCGGCGTCGGCAGCCCTGGGCTGGTGGCAGTGCAGGTGATGGCGGCGCTGGGGGTGCGGCAGGCCCGTGAGATGCCGGTGCTTGAGGCGCTGCGCTACCGGCTGCGGTCAGCCGAACTGCTGCTGGTGCTCGACAACTGCGAGCACGTGCTTGACCCGTGCGCGGAGCTGACCGGCGCCCTGCTGCGCAGCTCGCCGGGGCTGCGGGTGCTGGCGACCAGCCGCGAGCCGCTGGGCGTGCCGGGAGAGGTGGTCTACCCGGTGCTGCCGCTGACGCTGCCCGCAGAGTCGGCCGACGAGCAGGACATCGCGGCCGCCGTCGCGGTGCGCCTGTTCCTGGACCGGGGGTCGGCGGCGCGCGGCGGAGCGACGGCCGGGGTGGCGCCGGTCGCGGTGGCCGGGCGGATCTGCCGCAAACTCGACGGGCTGCCGCTGGCGATCGAGCTCGCTGCCGCGCGGCTGAGCACGCTGTCGGCCACCGAGATCGAGGCCAATCTGGCGGACAGGTTCGCTTTCCTGGCCTACCGGCGGCCAGCCGCGGATCCGCGGCACCAGGCGCTGCGGGCCGCGATGGACTGGAGTTACGACCTGCTGTCCGCGCAGGAGCGCCGGGTGCTCGGCGAGCTGGCGGTGTTCGCCGGTAGCTTCGGGCTGGCGCAGGCAGCCGGGGTGTGCAGCGCGGGGAACCGGGCGGTCGCGCTTGACCTGGTGGACCGGCTGGCCGGCAAGTCGCTGGTGGCCGCCGAGCCGGGAGAGGACGGGACCCGCTACCGGCTGCTGGAGACGGTGCGACAGTACGCGGCAGGCCGGCTCGCCGAAACCGGGGACGCCGATGCGGCCCGGGGCCGGCACGCGCTCGCGTTCCTGAGCCTGGCCGAGCGGGAACGCCGGGCTGCGGTCCTGTCGGCGGATCACGATAACTTCCGCGCCGCGCTGGAATGGTCGCTGTCGGCAGGCGATCAGGCCGGGCCGCGGCTCGCCCATGCGCTCGGGGATTTCTGGCTGGGCCTAGGGCTGCTGCAGGAAGCGCAGAGCTGGCTGGAACGCGCGCTCGCCCAGCGCCCCGCCGATCAGCGCCTGCGGGCCGGTCTGCTGCGGCTGCTCGGGGCGGTGCTGTATGAGGCCGGCGATCTGGACCGGGCGCAAGCTGAGCTGTCGGAAGGGTCCCGGGTCGCGGCGGCGGGCGCGGTCTCGTTGCAAGCCCGGATCCGCGTCCTGCTCGCCGACACCCGCAACATGCTGGGCTGGAGCAACGCTGAGGCGCTTGCGGAATGCGACGCGGCAGCGGCGGTCCTGGAATCGGAAGGCGATCTGGAGGGCCTGGCCGAAGCACTGACAACGGCGGGCAAGCTGCGGTTCTGGCTCGGCGACGCGCCGGCCGACGCGCAGGTCCTCGAGCGCGCCATCGACTGCGCACGGCAAGGCGGCAACCACCGTGCGCAGATGCGAGCCAGCCACTGGCTCGCAGTGACCTTTCATACGCTGCCGATTCCGGCCGACGCCGCCCTCGCCCGCACCGAGCAGCTGCTGCAGGAGGCCAGCGGCGACCTGTGGGCCGAAGCGGACCTACTCAAGCCGCTGTACATCCTGTACGCCTACACCGGCCGGCTCGCCGACGCCCGCGCGGCGCTGGAGCGGACCCGGTCAATATTTGCCGGCTTCGGGGCCAAATTCGCGCTGGCAGAAAGCGCCATCCCGGCCGGCGCGATGGAACTGGCCAGCGGAAACCCGGCCGCGGCCGAGCGCTACCTGAGGGAAGCATACGAGGCACTCCGCGCCATGGGTGACCGGAGATATCTCGCCGATATCACCACTATGCTCGCAGAAGCGTTCTATGCGCTAGGCCGCTTCGACGAGGCGCAGCAGATGACCGAGGAAGCTCAGGCCGTATCGGCCGTGCCCGATGTCAGCTGGGCCCAGGCCCAGTGCTGGGCAATCCAGGCCCAGCTGCTCGCCCGGCGCGGCGAGTTCTCCGCCGCTCGCCGGCTGATGGGAGAGGCAGAGGCGGTCATCACGCCGGTCTCTTCTCCGTTGGGCAACGCCTGGATGGCGGCGGCCAAGGCGGAGGTGAACCGCCTCGCCGGGGCGCCCGGCGAGGCCGCGGCCAGCCTGCGGCAGGCACTGCGGATCTACGAGGAGCGGCGGGCGCCCTCTCTTGCCGCGCGCGTCATGGACGCTCTCGCCAGCCTCGCCGCCAACCCAGATTGCCGGCCCGCGTAACCGGCCGCACCAGGGCTTCATCCCGGCTGCAGCCGGGCTGCAACCTCCTGCGCTGAACCTCGTCCTTAACCGCCCGGGCCATCCGCCCGGCCTCGTGCAGGTCCGACCGCGAGGGAGAATACGCAATGGCGAACGAGCAACCGACACCCGATGCGATCATGGAGCTGGGTCTGGCCTTCTGGGGGTCCAAGGCGCTGCTGACCGCGGTGGAACTCGACCTGTTCACCAAGCTCGCGCACGGGCCGCTGACCGGCGAGACGCTGATGGCCAAGCTGGGGTTGCAGCCGCGGGGCACGACCGACTGGCTCGATGCGCTGGTCTCGCTCGGCATGCTCAACCGGACCGGCGGCGAATACGCCAACACCGCGGCCACCGGCCTGTTCCTCGACCGGGCCAAGCCCACCTACCTCGGCGGGATGCTGGAGATGGCCAACGCCCGGCTCTACCCCTTCTGGGGCTCGCTCACCGAAGCGCTGCGCACCGGCCACCCGCAGAACGAGGCCAAGGTGGGCGAGCGCCTCTTCGCCATCCTCTGCCAGGACCCGCCCCGCCTCAAGCAGTTCATGCACGCCATGACCGGCCTCAGCCTCGGCGCCGCGCACGCGATCGCCGAGCAGTTCCCCTGGGAACGCCATCACACGGTCATCGACATCGGGGCCGCCGAAGGATGCGTGCCTGTGCAGCTCGCGCTGCGCCACCCGCAGCTCACCGGCGGCGGGTTCGACCTGCCCGCCGTCGGGCCGATCTTCAACGAATACGTGACAGCTCACGGGCTCGCCGACCGCCTGCGCTTTTACCCCGGCGACTTCTTCGCCGACCCGCTGCCCCCCGCCGACGCGCTGATCATGGGCCACATCCTGCACGACGGCAGCCTGGAGGAGAAGCTCACCCTCCTGCGCAAGGCCCACGACGCGCTGCCGGACGGCGGCGCGCTCATCGTCTACGACGCCATCATCGACGACGACCGCCGGGCCAACACCTTCGGCCTGCTCATGAGCGTGAACATGCTCATCGAAACCCAGGCGGGCTTCGATTACACCGCCGCCGACTGCCGATCGTGGCTGGCCGACACCGGCTTCCGGCACAGCTACACCCAACCACTCGCCGGGCCCGACTCAATCGTCGTCGGCATCAAATAACTGAACCCGCCACCGCTCGCGCCGCCGAGTCCACGAGTGTCTTAGCCGCGCCGAGCCGGCGTTCCGCGTCATCCCGGGAACGGTGGCGCTGGATGACGACTCTCCGTGAGCCCAGCGCAGCATGGTCGTGCTGAATACGTGCCGAAACTGCCTTGTGCCGGAAGCGTTCCTGCTGATCACGCCGTCCAGGTGAGCGATCTCGAAATCCGCTCCGGCGAGTAAGACTCGCGCTGTCGATCCCGTCTCGGACCATTGCCGGTGCGCGCCGCCAACCAGGCGACGCAGGGTGAGCGCGTTCGTTGTTACGGTCAGTGTTCACGTGGCTCCATGCCGAATCTGGCGCGCATTCTCATGTCAAACGGCCCGGGCGCCGCGAGCTGGAGCAGCCCGGTGTGTTGCGACCGAGCCGAAGCCGGGTGCGGCCTTTGCTGCAGCTCGGCGCGTGTCGGCACAACAGCACCCGATATTCGCGCCCGTCGGCGCGGCGCACCGCCTCCTCCCAGAGGCGGGTCTTGCCGATCCCCGGCTCTCCCTCCAAGAGCAGTGAGACTGGACCTTACCCGGCGGCGAGCAGAACCTCCTCGACCCTGGAGAGCCCCGCATCTCTCCCGACGAGCGCAGTTCCGTTCGTGTCGCCCTCATGGCGCCGTTAGCGCGTGCTGTAGTTGGCGGTATAGGTGGTGTTAGTGGCCGGCGCGACGATGGTGTGGCTCTGAGCGCCGCCGTCCGACCATGAGGAGAAGTCGTACGTCGAGCCGCTAACGGTCTGAGGGGATGGGGCGCTCACCGAGTTATTGGAACCGACCACCACGGTAGTGCTGAACGGCGCCGCCCGCGCTGTGGAGTTGACGGCGAGCATCAGATTCACGCCGGCGCGGTTCGTCGTGAAGGTCAGCACTACTGTCCTCGGGGCGAGCCGGACGCTCGCTCTCGATGTGAGTCCTCCGGAGTCCTTCGCGGTGAGCCGAACTTGTAGCCAGCACGGGTAGGCGTGATCGGGTGCCGTGAACGAGCCGCTCGCCACGCCGGTGAAGGTCTGGATCAGGTGCGTGTGGCAGTTGGTCGGCGTGAAGCAGTGGTGCAGGATCACCGACCAGTTCAGCGCGGACGCGGGGAGCGTCCCGTCCTGGGCGTCCGTCGCGTGGCCAGAGAAATGGATTGTCTGGCCTACCTGCCAGGTCAGGCTCGCGCCCGGGGCATCGATGACCGCGACCGGCGCGGTGTTGCCAACCGTGATGGTTACGGAGGTGGTATCAGATGCGCCCTGATCGTCGGTGACCCGAAGCGACACCCTCCGGGTGCCGTTGCGGGTGTAGGTGTAGTGGGCGGTGCGGCCGGTCGCGTCACCGAACGTGCCATCACCATTCAGATCCCAGGAATAGGTGAGCGGCCCGGCCTCGGGGTCGGTGGACTTGGATCCGTCGAATGTCACGTGCAGCGGCGCGAGGCCGGCGGTGGGATTGGCGCTGATGCGGGCCGTGGGCGGCTGGTTGCCGATGGTGTAGATGATGCGGTGGAGAGTTCCGCCTTCCATGTCGACGTAGAACAGATCGCCGCCCGGGCCGATCTTGAGGTCGACCGGGTGGCCGGCTGCGCCGCCGGGCCGGTCGCGTCGACGCCTACGAACGACTTGATGTTGGCCGGGTCGGGCAGGCCGTTAGCGCCAGGCATCATGACCCAGATCTCGTTTCGCGTGTGATCGGCGAAGAAGAGCGCCCCGTTGTAGGCGGCCGGGTACGACCCTCCCTGGTAGAAGGCAAGGCCGGTAATGGACGACCCGCCCTTGTGACAGCCCGGGTAGCTCACCACGCAGGCGCTGTGCTTGTACGTGTAGTACGGCGCTGCCACCGATCCGGGGGTGGCATAGAGGCTGGAGCACAGGTTCAAGCCGGCGCTTTGGTAGCCGCCCTGCGGGCCAGGCCCCTCGTAGCACGGCCAGCCGAAGTTGCGGGTAGCGGTGGCGGTCGGGGAAGCCAGCCGGTCGATCTCCTCCCAGGTGCTCCAGCCGACATCGCCGATCCATAGCTCGTCGGTGCCCGGCCGCTGCGTGAACCGGAACGGGTTGCGCAGCCCGTAGGCGACGATGCGGCGGGCGTTCGGGTCCGAGGATGAGGCAAACGGGTTGTCCGGCAGGCCCTGCCCGGTGTCCGGGTTGATCCGGATGATCGCACCGTCGAGCGTCGCCGGGCCGTCGGCACGCCGCACGCTCTGGCTGCGCAGTGCGCCGCCCTCTGCCGTCGGGGGGCTCAGCGCCGTGCCGGCCGGCGAGGGCGGATCGGCGCACGGATTCGCCTGGTCGCCGGCATAGGTCGCGCCGTACTGACCGTAGTCGACGTTGTTGAAGCTGGCGCCGTCGCCGGCGCCAGCGTAGAGCGCTCCGTCCCGGCCGAACATCAGCGTGCCGATCGAGTGACTGGGGAACTGCTGGCACCAGCCCTGGGCCAGCACTTGCTCGGCGCCGGTCATCTTGTTGCCGCTGGCGGTCAGCCTGGAGACACGGGCCGAGACCACACAGCCGTCAGTAGTGGGTCCTGGCGGCGCCGGGCAAGCGTCGTTCCAGGTCGGAGCGGTGCCGCCGATGGGTGCGTCATAGGCGTAGAGCACGTAGACGTAGGGCCGAGCGGGGAAATTCGGGTCAAGCGCCAGCCCGAGCAGGCCACGATCCCAGTAGTCGTCGACCTCTGCGGACAAGTCCGCGAATGTCACTGGATTCTTGTCAGTAAGGCTCGAGAAGACCTTAATCACGCCGTTTTTCTGGCCCACAAATATGCGGCCGTCCGACGCGAACTGTACAACCGTAGGATCCGTCATTCCCCTGAGCACGACAGTGTCGCGGAACCCGCTCGGCAGCACGGATGCAACCGCAGCCCGGTTCGGCCCGGCCAACGCAGCCACAACGGCCAGTGCCGGCACAAGAAATGAGGCCAGTGCGGCGACGACAACCCGGCGAGTCGTCGCTGAGCACAGAAACAGCATGCCAATCCCCCCAGCTGCGCGGCCCATCGTGCGTGGTCCCCCCACCGCACTGCCGACCGAACTTGGCGTCATACGGTACTCGGTTCGGGGCACGGCAGTGGGACTGAACCGCTCTCATTTGCCTTTGCCGATAACCGTTGGCGGCCGCCGGCGGTGTCGCTCATAGCTGGGGCTGCAAGAATTATGTGATTGATTCCGCTTTTATAGTTCTGCGCAAGGTAAGCACTTCCTCATTAGACCGAGCCGAAAGCGGGCTCTCCCGCGGCCTCGTAGGTGTGCATGACGACGCCGCGAGATGTCGTCCGGGTGTCCGTGAGCCGCAGCGCGGCCGGCGGGACACCGTCGGCGAACAAACGCTGGCCGCGGCCGAGGACGACCGGGAATGTGACCAGGCGGTAGGCGTCGATGAGGCCGTGACCCATCAGGTGTCTGGCCAGGCTGCCGCTGCCGTGGATCTGCAGTTCGCGGCCGACCTGTTGCTTGAGCTCAGTGACCCGCTTGGCGATGTCCCCGGTCAAGGGCACCGAGTTGTTCCAGGTCAGGTCAGTGAGCGAGGTCGTGACGACGTGCTTGGGCAGGTTGTTCAGCGCGACGCCGACGCGGATGGCCGGGTCGGTGACGTTCGGCCAGTAGCCGGCCATCGCCTCGTAGGTGAAGCGGCCAAGCAGGAACGCGTCCGCTTGGTCGAACACCTCGTTCATATATTGGCCGGTCTCGTCATCGAAGTACGGCGGTAGCCAGCCGCCCAGGTCGAAGCCGTTCCTGGGGTCTTCCTGCGGAGCGCCCGGGCTCTGCATCACGCCGTCGATGGTCACGAAGGTTGTTGCGGTCAGTCGCATGATTGCTCCTGGCTTTCAGCGGCCGACCCTGCCGGCCGGCCCTCACCCTGGCTACGAACAGCCCTCGCCAGAATCGACACACGCGAGCCAACTGGGCTATTTACGATCAGGGCGATGACCGAGCCTGCGCCCGGATCGCTCCTGCCCGAGGCCTCGCCAGGAATCAGGCATTGTTAGTTCGCGATACTTAACGCATGGCGGAAGATTTCAGTCCCGTTGACCGTGTGCTCGAAGGCCTGCGCGGCGCGGGTTATCTCGCGGACGCCACGACGGGCACAGTTGTCCACCTCGCTGCCGAGCTGTGCAAGCCCGTGCTGGTCGAGGGACCGGCAGGGACCGGGAAGACCCAGCTGGCCAAGAGCGCCGCGCTCGCGGCCGGGAAACGGCTGATCCGGCTGCAGTGCTACGAGGGGCTGGATGAGTCGAAGGCGATCTACGAATGGGATTACCGGCGCCAGCTGCTGCAGCTTCAGCTGCACCAGGGCACGTCGACCGAGAGCCTGTCCGCCGCCGGTATCTTCGGTGAGGAGTTCCTGCTCAGCCGGCCGCTGCTCGCCGCGATCCGCTCGGATGACGCCGTCGTTCTGCTGATCGACGAGGTTGACCGGCTCGACATTGAGAGCGAGGCGCTGCTGCTCGAGGTTCTGTCGGACTACCAGGTGTCGATTCCCGAGCTCGGTACCGTGACGGCCCGGCACATCCCCCAGGTGTTCCTAACCTCGAACAACAGCCGGGACCTGTCGGAGGCGCTCAAGCGGCGCTGCCTGTTCCTGCACCTGGGCTATCCGAGCACCGAACGCGAGGCCGAGATCGTCCGGCTGCACGTCCCCGAGCTTGCCGAGCACCTCGCCCGCGAGCTCGCCGAGCTGACAGCGCTGCTGCGCAAGGCCGACCTGAAGAAGCCGCCGTCGATCGCCGAGTCGCTGGACTGGGCGCGGACGCTGCTGACACTCGGCGCCACCGACCTGAGCGACGACCTGATCAGGCGGACGCTGTCGGTTCTGCTCAAATACGAGCGCGACATCGACACTGCAGTCGCCGAGCTGCGGATCTAGATCGGTTCTCGCGATGCAGGGCATGCTGGCCACCCTCGTGGACGAGCTGAGGAGCGTGGGGATCGGTGTCTCGGTCGGCGAGCACCTGGATGCCGCGCAGGCGCTGTCCAGGATCTCGCTGCGGGAGAAGGACGTCGTACGGGCCGCGCTGCTCGGCACGCTGATCAAGCGCGGTGAGCACATCGACACGTTCAACCTGCTGTTCGACCTGGTCACCGCAGAGCCGCGGGAGGCGGGCGCCGACCTCGTGGCGGCCCTCAGCGATGAGCAACTGCGGGAAACGCTGCGACAGGCGCTCTGGGGGGATGACGATCATCTTCTGCGGCTGCTCGCCGACGAGTACGTCCGCAGGTATGGCGGGCTCGAGCCGGGCAGGCCAGTTGCTGGCGTGTTCGCGACCATCGCCGTGAACAAGGCTGCTGATCTCGAGGGGATTCGCGCGGAGCTGCTCGAGTCGGCCGAGGGTCCCGTTAATGCTGAAGGGCTTGGAGGTGCTGGCGCAGGGTCGGCATTCGGATCAGGGTCGGGGTCCGGGCTGAGCGGGGCCAGTGGCCTGCATGGCCGGCTCGCCGAAGCACGTGCGGACCGGGCCGTGGCGGGATTGCGCGCCGAACTGAGGGCGGCCGTGCGGCGGGCCCTCGTCGCCGACCGCGGCGCCCAGGCGGTCCGGGCGACCATGCGGGTCGAGTTGCCCGAGGACATGGACATCGTGACCGCGTCGGCTACCGAGCAGCGGGCCATGGCCGCGGCGATCGGCCCGCTCGCCCAGCGGCTGACCTATGTCCTGGCCCGGCTGGCCACCCACCGGAAGCGCACCCTGTCCATCCGCAGAACGATGCACCGGGCCATGGGCACTGGCGGGGTCCCGTTCCGGCTTGTGACCGAGCCGGCCCGGCCGCCCAGGCCTGGGATCGTCGTGCTGGCCGACATGTCTGGCTCGGTCGCCGCCTTCTCGCGATTCACGCTTGATCTTCTGATCGCGCTGGACGCGCGCCTGAACAGGCTGCGGGTCTTCTCGTTCGTGGACGGGGTCGCGGAGATCACGGAGCTGGTGCGCGAGGCGCGCGCGGCAGGCCGCCGGCTGACCGCCCAGGAGGCGGCTCGGGACGCGGTCAGGTGGAGCGGCAGCTCGGACTACGGCTACGTGATGCGGGAGTTCGCCAGCGAGTACGCCCACCAGCTCTCCCGGAGGTCGGTGGTCCTGGTCGTCGGCGACGCGCGCACGAACTACTCAGATCCCGGCGAGGCGGCGTTCGCCGAGATATGTGATCGGGCCGGTCAGGTGTACTGGCTGAACCCGGAGCCCCGCATGTTCTGGAACGAGGGCGACTCGGCGATCGCGCGCTACGCGCCGTTGTGCGCTCAGGTCAGGGAGTGCCGGACGCTCCGGCAGGTCGCCGACTTCGTCCAGTCCTTGACGGCAGGAATGTAATGCGAACGAGCTGGCAATCGCGACGTTATCTGTTTCCTCTGCTCAGCGAGGCACCTCAGCCCCGACAACTCTGGCCCAGAGCTCCGCAGCTTCCGCCCACTCACGAGAGCGTAGAGCCTGGGCGGGATTGCCCGCCACGACCGACTCTTCCGGAACGGAGCGCGTGACAATCGCGCCAGCTCCCACTAGTGACAAGCGACCAACGGTAACAGGACCGACGACGCACGCTTGCCTGCCGACCACCACGCCATCCTCAAGAACCGGAGAATCTTCCTTCATCCCGCTTATTCCTGAAGTGAACTTGTGAACGACGTCGCCATAAACGGTGCAGTGACTACCCACAACAGCCCGATCGCATATGACGCCTGCTATGCGGCTATAATCACCGATCTTCGCATCACTCTTGACATACGCCTGCGGCCCCAGTTCTACACCGATGCCGAGCGAGCATCCTTCTCTGACAACCACGTCGTGTGCGCAGTCCAGCCTTTCTCCAATGCTGACGTCCTCGTATACGACCGTAAATCCCCGCACCAGCGAGTCACGTCCGATGGTCGTCGTTTTCCTCGCGGCTTGATCAAGAAGCTCCTCAGCTGTAGCCGTTTCGGATCCGAGGCATGCGCGAATAGCCTCTACGGCGGGATAGCCCAACGTCACGTTGGAATCTATAACGCTGTCGTCTCCGACAACGACGTGGCCAAAGAGCCGAGCGCTAGGGCTTATGCGGACTCGCTCGCCGATTTCTGCCCGATCCGAAATGTAGCCACCGCCATGTGCCCACCAGTCATGTCGCATCTAAGCCGCCTTCTGATGGAGTTCCGATCTGACAACTGACGCTATCTATAACTTCGTAGTGAATGTCCTCGCCTAGGTCAAACCCCCGCAAAGAAAAATCCGTCACGCTTCAGCCAGCCGCCAGAATCGTCGCGGTAATAGCAATAATTGCGCCGATCAAGGTACCAATCATGATTATCCAGGTCAATCGGCGCACGGTAACCTCGGTCGCTTCCGAGCTCACGAAGACCTTAAAGGTAAAGGCCGCCGATGCTATCTGAGCGAACATAGACACGGCCTCCTGAGCCTGCGCAAGAGCAGCCGGTATACGGAGCTCCTGAACGAGTCTGTCTGCGACCTGGCGGAAGAATGCATGCCTAATGCCGGCGGTCAGGCCGCCAGGCTGTTCGATCAAGTCCAAGACTCGCTCGAAGTCTATGAGTATTCGGCCAACATCCGCATCATGCGACTTGCTCGACATCAGCTGACGTCTAAATTGGCCACGGGCCTCGTGCAACCAGGCATCCACATACTCCAGTACTGCAAGCTGCTGGAGGCCAAGTTCGACCAGACAAAGAACGTCTTCGTAGAAGTGGATGATGTGGCGATTCTTTCGATCTGGGTTAGATCTCACCATCCTATTCGAGTTAACGATCCATAGTTCGTCCTCCCGATTGCCGATATCGGCATCCTTGAATTTCTGCAACTTCAACGGATCATAGAGGTCTGGCTCGATTCTGGACATTCGCGAGAGTGCGGCCAGTTGTCGCGCGGCATCCAGGGATTCGGCTACGAGCCGTTTCGCAGGAAGAGGTAGCGGCTCACCTTGCTCGTCCACTGCAGTGAAGTCGATATCGAGACACTCATAGCTTGCGATGTACGTGTCGAGGCGATTGGGATCCGGATGTACAAATTCAACACTATCGAGTGGCCCGTCGGCGCGGGAGAGCCCTTCAAGTAGCGATCGCGCAACTGGTACAAGGTGACGAAATATATCTTGAATAAGAATGTGATAGTCAGTAGTGACCTCATCGACCGTAGCGTCGCGTACAAGACGAGCTCTGTGCCGTATGCAGGCGGCGCCGTCGACCCCGATTCCGATGCTTTCAAATTTCCATTCGAAGAGATTTCCGGACTCGTTCCATGAGGACTGTCTTGCCGGGACGCGCAGCGGCAGTTGGTTTTTGGCTTGCTGAGTAGCGAGCGTGCTGGCCCCGACCCTTTCGTTGACAAGGTGGTACCTAGAGACTGTCAAATCAGCTTCTTGCCAGGAGAAGAAGTCGTCAGGAGGCAGCTTGCGGATCGCCTGCTTCAAATCGTCGAGCCACGAGCGATCGGAGCGTGCAAGCCGGAACTTCTCGTCATGCACTTGGGCAAAGGCACCAATCTGGAATGCTGCCAAGGCCACCAGATCAACGTGTTGGAGGCGAATGGTATGACGGGACGGCACCGGCTCAGGGTAGCGCAGAACGGGGTACTCGGGTCGGACATGGACCAACTCAGGCAAACAGTGAGGTTGTGGCCTAGGTCGTTCCCTGGCATTGCATACCGTATGGATTGGTGGCCTGCCAAGGAAAAGGTCTTTTGCGCAGGAGGCGTCCTTTCCAGCTTGGCCCAGCTGATCCTCGCGGACTGGGCGGGCCGGATCGAGCCGCATTGAGCCTCCCAACGCTCTGCGCTTCACGTGACGTTGCGCGGCGCGACACGTGGCCCCGGCTGATGTGGATCACAGCATGCCGGATGAGGTACGCCGTCGAGTCGCAGTTTCGATATGTGCTACTGAAGTCGGCCCGAGCATTGAGATCGTATCTGATAATCAGATACCATGAGACATGCGAACGATGACCGCAACCGAGGCCTCTCGGAACTTCTCTGATCTGCTCGACGCGATCGAACGGGGGGAGACCGTCACCATCACTCGCGGGAATCATGCCGTCGCCGAGATGAGGCCCGCTCGCCGCAGGAGCGGGGCCGATCTGCGAGCTGCTCTGGAGCACATCCCGCCGCCGGATGACCGGTTCGTCGAGGACATTGCGGGCGCGCTCGCCCTGATATCCAGTGAGGTGACCGATCCGTGGGCAGGCGGCTGATCCTCGATACCAACGTCCTGATTGCGTATGAACGGGGAACGATAGACCGCGAGGCTCTAGAGGACGACGAGCTCGCTGTAGCAGGCGTCTGCATAGCTCAGTACCGGGTTGGCATCGAGTTGGCTGACACTCCCGATCGCGCAGCAGATCGCGCCCGCGCTCTTGTAGCGATCGTCTCAGCCGTAGATGTGCTGGACTACACCGAGGCCACGGCCGCTCATCATGCTCGGCTGATAGCACACGCCCGGCGGATCGGAACACCCCGCGGTGCGCACGACCTGATCATCGCCGCGCACGCCTTGCAGACCGACCGCATCATTCTGACACTTGACGCGAAGGCTAGATTTAGGGATCTTCCGGGCGTGACCGCGACCGGCATCTGAGGTCCGTCACTGCGCGGTCACACCCGGCCGTGACGCACGACCGTTGCGGTAAAAGGTCAACCAAATTAGCCTTGGCTGAGCGCGGCTGAACCGCTCAGTCGCCCCCGGATCACGAGGTCACAAATGGCAGTTCGTGTCCTGGCGGAGTTGCCATGAGCACGCCCACGCTCGCTGCTCCGGAGACGGTCAGCGCCCTCGGCATGACCGACATGACCGTGCTCGCCAGGGTCGCCTGCGGGCGGTATGGGATCTCGCCCGACTGCGGGCTGGACCTGTATCCGCTGACCGAGAACTGGACCTTCCGGATCGAGGCCGGGTCGTCGGCTCCGCGCGTGCTGCGCATCTACCGGCCAGCCGGCCGCTCGCCCGCCGAGATCATGTCCGAGCTCGCCTGGATGAACGCGATCCGGCAAGAGACGACGTCGCTGGTCCCCAGCGTGATCCCGACGATCCGGGGCAGCCAGGTGCTTGAGCTGACCCGCGATGCGCCGCTGGATCCCTGCTACTGCGTGATGTTCAGTTACGCGGCAGGCCGCGAACCCGCCGAAGACGAGCTGGCCGCGTGGTTTCCCCAGCTCGGTGCGATCACCGCGCGGCTGCATCAGCACGCCAGGTCGTGGACACAGCCGTCCTGGTTCCGGCGACCGCGCTGGGACGTGAGCACGACACTTGGCGACCGGCCGCACTGGGGTTCTTGGCAATCGAGCGTGACCGAAGCGGCAGAGCTCAAGCAGCTCGAGCGCCTCGCGCGGGTGGTCACGGAGCGGCTGCGCGCATTCGGCGATGGAGCGGAGCGATTCGGCCTGGTGCATGCCGACCTGCGGCTGGCGAACCTGCTCGTCGACGGCGACCGGATCACCGTCATCGACTTCGAGGACTGCGGCCTGAGCTGGTACCTGTACGACCTGGCGTGCGCGCTGACCTTTAACGAAGGGCGCGCCGATGTCGGAGAGCTCATCGCGGCCTGGGTCGATGGCTACCGGCAGGCCGAGCACCTGTCGGCCGAGGACGAGAAAGAGATCGACACCTTCCTGATGCTGCGCCGGCTGATGCTCACCGCCTACGCGGGGCTGCGGCACGACACCGAGCTAGCGGCGGAGATGCGGGCGAGCGGCTACAACGCGGAGACCTGTACGATTGCCGAGCCGTACCTGCGGCGTTTTGGCTGAGGAACAGCGTGCCCGGGCTATTGGCGCGAAACGATCGCTCGGCTAGCATTTGGGCATACCAATTCGCTCCCGCAACTGATCCACGAGAGGCGATCTGCTTGCTCCGCAGAGGCAAGGACTGACGATCGGTGGCCGGACCGCGTGACGCCGAGATCACCATTGTCGGAGGCGGCGCCGTCGGCGCCGCGGTCGCCTATTTCCTTGCCCGCGACGGCCGGGACGACATCCAGCTGCTCGAGGGCCGGGGCCTGTGCGAGGCGACCAGCAGCCAGGCCGCCGGCTTCGTCGGGCAGGCCAGGCCGACGGTCGACCGCGCCCGGCTGACGATGGCCGCGGCCGGGGTCTACCGCAACTTCGAGCGGGAGACCGGCTATCCGATGGACTACCGCGAATGCGGCGCCGTCCGGCTGGCCCTCTCCGACGCCTCCGTCGGGGAGCTCAGGCAGATCGCGGCGACGGCCGAGATCACTGGGCTGCCGGTCGAGTTCCTGACCGACGCGCAACTGCACGATATCTACCCGGTGCTGACGCGCACCGAGGCGGTCAAGGCGGCGCTGTGGTCGCCGACGTGCGGCTACCTGCAGCCCAACAGCCTGGTGAACGCCTACATCAGCGCCGCCAGGGATCTCGGCGTCACCGTGGCTGCGCGCGCCGCCGTGACCGGCATCGGAGTACGCGACGGTGTCATCGAGTCGGTCTCGACTGAGGCACGCAGCTTCCGGACGGAGCAGGTGATCATCGCGTCCGGGCCATGGTCGGCCGCGCTGGCCCGGCTAGTCGGCCTTGACCTGCCGATCGTTCCCGTGCTGCACGAGTACTTCGTCACCGAGCCGGTGCCCGGCTGGCACGCGGACCTGCCCTGCCTGCGCATCCCCGAGGTGCAGGTGTACGCGCGCGGCGAGAGCGACCGCGTGCTGTGCGGCGGGTTCGAGAACCACGGCACCAGCATCGATCCGCGCGAGGTGACGGTGAGATCCCGACTGACCGCGCGGCCCGACTGGGACGTGCTGGGCGGATTCGCCGCGAGCCTGACGGAGTTCGCGCCGGAGGTGGCCGGGGCGGGCATCGCCACAACTTTCCAGGGCTGGCCCGCGTTCAGCCCCGACGGGCGGTTCATCGTCGGCCCGGTGAGCGCGATCCGGGGGCTGGTGTTCGCCGCCGCCTGCAACGCGCACGGCGTGTCCGGTTCGGCTGGGCTCGCCATGCACCTGGTCGAGAGCCTGACCAGCGATCCCTCCCCGTACGTGCGGTCCCTGAGTCCGGACCGGTTCATACCGAGGACCTGGTCCTGGGATGACGCGCGGCGCGAGGCGCAGGCCGTGTACGAGACCTACTATCCGATGCCTGCCGCCACGTAGCGGCTGGTCAGATGGCCGGGTGCATGGCGGTCAGGCCGCCGTCGACGTTCAGCGTGACGCCGGTGATATAGGTCGCGTCGCTCCCGCAAAGGAACGACACCGCGGCGGCGACCTCGTGCGCCTGGCCGACCCGCTTCAGCGGGCTGATCCTGCCGAGCGAGTCCTCGGTCAGGGTGCCGACGAACGGCTCGCTCAGCGGTGTCAGCACCCAGCCAGGCGCGACCGCGTTGACCAGGATGCCGAGCGGGGCGAGCTCAACGGACATGGTCTTGGTCAGCGAGATGATCGCCGCCTTGGACGCGTTGTAGTGGGCGAACTCCGCCTCGGATAGCTGCCCATTGGTCGAGGCGATGTTGACGATCCGCCCGCCTGTGCCCTGGTCCCGCATTGCCCGCGCCGCCGCGCCGCCGAGCAGCACGGGGCCGCGGACGTTGATGTTCATCAGCGCGTCCCAGCTGTCGGCCGTGAAGTCGATGAACGGCACCGGGCTGTACACGCCCGCGTTGTTGACCAGGACATCGATGCGGCCGAACTGCTGGAGCACCGCCGGAACCAGCTCGGCGCAGTCCTCGACCGAGCCGACGTCGGATCGGATTCCGAGCACCTCGCCGGGGCCGCCGAGCTTGCTGACCGCGGAGCTGACCTCGTCGGCGTTCCTGGCGCAGACGGCCACGGCGTATCCGTCGGCGAGCAGCCGCTCGGCGCAGGCGTAGCCGATGCCCTTGCTGCCTCCCGTGACCAGCGCGACCTTGTCCACCGTGCCTCCTGCGTGTTATGGGTGCGAATGAGCAGCCGCGGATCAGTGGCTGCGGACTATCGGGATTGGGGGCCGGCACCGGCCGCAGCAATCAGCGACTCCAGCGACCGGTCCTCAAGTTTGGCTCTGGTCCAGTCCCAGCGCGACGAAGCCTCCTGCCAGTAATCGAAGCCCTCGGCTGGGGAGTCCGTCAATAGCGCGTCCATGCCCACGAACAGCAGTGACCAGGTGTACTGGGCCGCGATGCCGAACAGGCTGGCGCGCGCGTACTGGACTGGGTCATGCACGCCGAAGTAGGCGGTGCAGGCCACCCGGATCTGATCGGGGTCGTAGTCGCCTTCCATGGCCAGGTCGCCCACGTCAAACATCGGGTCGTTCATCCCGCTGAAGTCGTAGTCGATGATGCGGATCCGGCCGTCGTCCATGACGTTCTTGGCCAGCAGGTCGTTATTGCTCGGCACGGGCGGCAGCGCGTTGACCGCGAGGGCAGTCTGGATCCTGCGTACGGTCGGCAGCCATCCGAGGATGCCCGGCGGGCATTTCAGCGAGTGCTTGTCGATAAGGACGAGGTAGTCGTCGAGGAACTTCCAGATCACCGTCGCGTTCCGCATCGGCGGGGCCTTGGCGTGCAGGTCCCGGATGGCGCGGCCGATCCGCGGGATGTAGTCGGCCCGGGCGAGATCGGCGGTGTCGAGGGTCCGACCGTCGATGAACTCGAGGACGAGCGCCGGGATCTCTGGCAGGGCCTGAACCACCCGCGCGCCGACTCCCGATTCACCCGCCGCGACCGTGTTGGCGATCAGGTCGTCGATCGGGATCATCAGCCCGAAGTCGTCCATCTCCTGGGTCAGGAACTTGACCACGTAGTGGTCGCCGGCCTCCGTGCTGACCGCATAGGTCACGTGCGCGAGGCCGCCGAAGAGCTGACGCCAGTCGAGCCGGCGGCCGCGCAACACCTCGGCCGCGGCACCGACCTGCTCCATCTGCCCGGCGAACCGCTGGTCCGCGGTGCTAGCCGCGCCTTCACCGGCGATCGCGGTCACTGGCTCGCTCGCCATTCCTGTCACGGGTTCGCTCGTTGTGCCGGTCACGGTCAGGGCTCGGGAAGGTACTGGTCGATGGCCAGCGGGTGGTCGTGGATCCGCTTGGCCCGGAGGGCGTAGTACACGACTCCGACCAGCAGTGGGAAGCCGACGATCAGCCAGGCCATCGGAATGCCCTTGAGGAAGAAGCCGCCCGCCGTGCCGGCGATCTGGTTGTACGTGGGGTTGGTCGCCGCGCGCGGCCAGAGCAGGTCAAGCGCGGTCAGGCCGGTGCCGAGGACGGCCACGATGTTGACGAGGATGCCCCACCGGCCCAGCGAGAACCGGCCCTTGACCTGAGGCCAGCCGCGGAACCGGTAGATCAGCGTGACCAGCATGATCAGGAAGTAAGCCACGTACATCGCCGCCGTCGCGCCGCCGACTATCGAGGACGTCTTGGTGGTGAACACGAACACCGGGACGATGGAGAGCGCGCCGAGGAGCAGGACCGCGGCCCACGGCTCGCCGTCCTTTAGCGTCTTGGACCATGTCCGCGAGAACGGCAGCTGCACATCTCTGGCCATGCCATAGATGTGCCGGACGGCGCCGGCGAACATGACGTTCGTGGCGACGATCAGGCCGATGGAGACGCACACAAGGAAGAGCTTGAAGATACCGATGGGCAAGTGCGCCGTGATAGCGTTCTGCGCCGGAATGCCGCCCACCATGGCGGCCTTCATGTCGGGGATCGAGGGCGTCAGGGTAAGCAGGAACATGAAGCCAGCGACGACCGCGAACAGGTAGGCGCCAATCACGCCCCGGGGAGCGTTGCGGCCGGCGTCGACGGTCTCCTCACCGAGCGTTCCGCCGTTCTCGAAGGTGTACAGCACCCACAGCGCGTTAAACACCCCGGCGCCGACGAAGAGCGGGAATATATTGCCCAGCCCGCTGAGCGCCTGGACGGTCGCGGCGCCCGAACTCGTGGTCCCCACGGCTGCGGTCTGCGTCAGGTTGCCGAAGTGCTTGACGCCGAGGATGAACGTCAGCAGGCACACGATGGTAACGACGGTCAACTCGAGCCCCATCGCCCACTCGGTAATGCGGCCGAGAATGCCGATCCGCACGATGTTCCACCCGACCGCGATCGCCGCGGCGATCACGATGATGACCTCGTCGGTATGGAGGCTGGGCGCCAGGTTGAACAGCGGGTGGATCAGCACCGGCAGGCTCGCGTAATAGGCGGTCAGCAGCGGGAACATCGCGCCCGCGTAGACCAGCCCATCCACCACCCGACCCGCTTGCCAGCCAGGATCGTCGGCCACTGGTACATGCTCCCGGCGAACGGGTACTTCGACGCGAGCTCGGCGATCACCAGGACCATCGCGCCGACGCTGATCGCGACGAGCGGCCAGCCCCAGAACTCGACGCCGCCGACGCTGGAGACGGCGAACCCATACAGAGAGAAGAGCCCGGCGAACACGCCGACACCGGCGAAGGTCAGCGCACCGTTGGTGAGCGCCGTCAGCACCCGCGTGAGCTTCCCGGCGGCAGTGGTGAACGGCTGTGAGGTCTCGACAGCTCCCATCCGCTGAACCGTCCCTTCTCTCGATTGGGTGGTCCATTTGCCGGATCAGAAGGACTTTTGGCGCACTGTAACGTAGCCGCCTGAGGTCTGACAAGACCCCGCAGGCTGGAAGATATCCTGAGGCTCCACGGCTAGCGCGACATGTCGTGGCGCGGTTACGCTGATCTTCGATATGGTGCGCCCAAATGTCGGAAGATCGGCCCGGAAGCGGGGGGTCCCGGACTCGGGCCGGGAGGCCGATGACGGGTGCAATGACGGCGGAGGGCCAAGCAATGTCCACCCATGACCTCCCGCAGGGAGCCCAGGTCGTCATCGTCGGAGGCGGGGCGGTTGGCTGCAGCGTCGCCTATCACCTGGCCAAGCTCGGCTGGACCGACGTGGTCCTGCTCGAGCAGGGACAGCTCTCGTGCGGGACGACCTGGCACGCGGCCGGCGTCGTGGGCCAGCTGCGCACGCACCCGTCACTGACGCGGCTCATGCTCTACAGCAGCCAGCTGTACGCGGGCCTGGAGGCCGAGGTCGGCCTCGGCACCGGATGGAACCAGTGCGGTGCGCTCTGGGTCGCGGCCTCCGCGGACCGCATGGTGCAGCTGCGCCGCACCGTCGACCTCGCTCGCGCCCAGGGCCTGGAGGCGCACGACATCTCCGCGGCCGAGGCAGGCGCTATGTGGCCGCTGATGCGCACCGAGGATCTGGTCGGCGCGGTCTGGCTGCCGAACGACGCCAAGGCCAACCCCGCCGACCTCACCCAGGCCCTGGCCAGAGGCGCCAGGAAACTGGGCGTGCGGATCTTCGAGCGGACGAAGGCGACCGGCTTTAGCGTCGACCGCGGCCGGGTCACGTCGGTGGCCACGGCCCGGGGGGACATCGAGTGCCAGTACGCGGTGAACTGCGGCGGGCAGTGGGCCAAGGCCATCGCCGAGCAGGTCGGGGTGACCGTCCCGCTGCAGCCGGCCGAGCACTACTACATCGTCACCGACGCCATCGAAGGCCTGGACCGGCTGGCACCGACGCTGCGTGACCCGGACGGGTACACCTACTTCAAGGAGGAGGTCCGCGGGCTGCTCATGGGCGGCTTCGAGCCGGACGCCAAGCCCTGGGTCGCCTCCGACGAGATCCCCGAGCCGTTCGAGTTCCAGTTGCTGCCCGAGGACTGGAACCAGTTCGACATCCTCATGCGCAACGCCGTGCACCGGGTGCCCGTCATGGAGAACACCGGCGTGAAGAAGTTCTACAACGGCCCGGAAAGCTTCACCCCCGACCACAACTTCATCATGGGCCTGGCGCCCGAGCTCGATAACTACTTCGTGCTGGCCGGGTTCAACTCCTCGGGCATCGCGTTCTCCGGCGGGGCGGGCAACGCGCTGGCCCAGTGGATCGTCGCCGGTGAGCCCGACCTTGATCTCGGCCCCGTCGACATCCGCCGCTTCGCGCCGATGCAGGGGAACAAGCGCTGGCTCCGCGGCCGGGTACAGGAGATCGTGGGCCTGCACTTCGCGATGGCCTGGCCCAACCGGGAGCCAGAAAGTGCCCGCGGGATACGCCGGTCTCCTGTCCATCACCTACTGGACGCTCGCGGCGCGTGTTTCGGCACGAAGATGGGCTGGGAGCGGGCGAACTGGTTCGCGCCGCCCGGAATCAAGCCAGTTGTCGAATACGGCTGGGGCCGGCAGAACTGGTTCGGCCACAGCGCCGCCGAGCATCTCGCCGCTCGCACCGAGGTCGCGATCTTCGACCAGACCTCGTTCGCCAAGATCGCCGTCAAGGGCAGCGACGCGGAGGCTGCGCTGCAGTACCTGTGCTCCAACGACGTCGCGGTGGCGCCCGGCCGCACGGTCTACACGGCGCTGCTCAACGACCGCGGCGGCTACGAGGCCGACGTGACCGTGACCCGCATCCGGTGGAACGAATACTTGCTGGTCACCAGCAGCGCCCAGGGTGTGCACGACCTGGACCTGCTGCGGCGTGGCGTTCCCGCCGGGCTGAGCGTGGAGTTCTTCGACGTCACATCGGCCTATGCGGTGCTGTCGGTCATGGGGCCGCAGTCTCGCGCGCTGCTCAGCGGCCTGTCCGGCGACGACTTCTCCGCCAAGGCGTTCGGTTTCGGGACCAGCCGCGAGGTCGACCTAGGCGGCCTGACCGTCCGCGCCACCCGGCTGACCTACGTCGGCGAGCTGGGCTGGGAACTGTACGTTCCGAGTGAGGTGGCGGTCGCCGCGTTCGAGCGGCTGACCGACCCGGCCAACTCGATCACGCCGCGGCTGGCTGGCTATTACGCGATCGAGTCGCTGCGGCTGGAAAAGGGGTACCGGGCATTCGGCCGGGAACTCGGCCCCGACACCTCGCCGGTCGAAGCGGGCCTGTCGTTCACGTGCAAGCTCGGGACACACATCCAGTTCCGTGGTCGCGAGGCGGTGGAGCGGCACAAGGCAGCAGGAGTGGCCCGACGGTTGGTCAGCCTGGTCGTGTCCGATCCTGCGGCTTACGCCTGGGGCGGCGAGCTGATGCTGCGCGACGGCGAGCCGGCCGGATTCGCCAGCTCGGCCGCGTTCGGCCACACGGTCGGCCGGGCCGTGCTGCTCGGGTACGTCGAGCGGCGCGATGGCGGAAAGGCGGATCGTGACTGGCTCTCCCAGGGCAGGTACCAGGTCGCCATCGGCGGCGAGCGCTACGACGCCACCGTCTCCCTGCAACCGCCCTACGATCCATCCGGCGCCCGGATTCGCGCCTGACGACCGGCCGCCATTTCAACAGCGATGGCCCACCGCCGTTGATACAGGAACGTCGGTGGGCCATCGCTGTTGTTGGCTGGGGGCTGCTAGGTGACCTTGCCGTGTGCCCACGCGATGACCGTGGTCCGGTCGCCGACGAAGAGGTCATTGGCGTACTCGACAGGCTTCTCGTCGCTGTCGTAGGTGACCCGCTCGATCGCCATCAGTGGATCCCCGACCTTGATGCCGAGCAGTTCGGACTGCTCGTGGTCGGCCAGCACGGCGACCATCCGCTCAATCGCCTTGGCACAGGTGACGCCGTAGCGGTCGATGAGCAGGTCATAGATGCTGTCGTCAAGCGGCTGCGACAGCAGGTCGGGGGCGAGCGAGACCGGGATCCGCGCGTTCTCCAGGGAGATCCTGACCTCATCGGCGAGCCGGATCCTGACCACGTCGTACACGAGCGTTCCCGCCGCGATGCGCAGCGCGCTGGCCGTGGTGTCGTCGGCCGGGATCATCCGCGCGGACACCACGTGCGCGCCCGGCCGGAATCCCTGGGCGCGCAGAT
>WNFD01001356.1_pt1 | contig 24666 bp, 20 predicted proteins | sample 5400491 | NCBI WGS metagenome assembly WNFD01 (sample SAMN13153343, study PRJNA577476) | soil metagenome | isolation source: 120 cm saprolite under Douglas fir tree site 2 hole 2 replicate 2 | place: USA:California | collected 2015-04-18
GTTTTTCCTGATGCCACTTTTCGCGGAGCGGCGGAGTGAAAACGTACTTGGCGCCTTCAAATCCGGGCGCGTCCATATTTTCCAGCGAGAGATACAAATATTGCGGACAGGTCTCGGCATAAGCGGGCAACCCGCGGTCGCGCGCTTCGCGTACTTTTTCGAGGGCCTCGTTGCAGGAGAGATGAACTATGTAGACGGGCGCGCCGGCCATTTCGGCGAGGGCGATGGCGCGGGAAGTGGCTTCGGCTTCGGCGGTGGTGGGACGCGTGAGCGCGTGATATTTCGGAGCGCGTTTTCCTTCGGCCAGCGCCTGCTGGACGATTACGTCGATGGCGCCTCCATTTTCCGCGTGCATGCAGATGAGGCCGCTGTGTTTCGCGGCCTGCCGCATGGCCTTGAAGATCGTCGCGTCATCGAGCATGAAGACGCCGGGGTAGGCCATGAAGAGCTTGAAGCTGGTGACGCCTTCGCGGATGAGCTGGGCCATTTCTTCGAGCTGCGCGGAGCCGAGATCGGTGATGATGCAGTGGAAGGCGTAGTCGGTGACGGCTTTGTCGTGGGCTTTCTTCATCCAGGTGTCGAAGGCCTGGCGAAGGGTCTGGCCTTTGTACTGGATGGCGAAGTCGATGAGCGTGGTGGTGCCGCCAAAGGCCGCGGCGATCGTGCCGGTCTGGAAATCGTCGGCGCTGGTGGTGCCGCCGAAGGGCATGTCGAGATGGGTGTGGACGTCGATTCCGCCGGGGATGACGAGCATGCCTGTAGCCTCTAGGATGCGCGCGGCGTTTTCCGTGGGAAGTTGGGCGGCGATGGCGGTGACTTTGTCGCCGTTGATGCCCACGTCGGCGACGCAGCTATCCGTTGCCGTGACCACAGTGCCGCCGCGAATAATTGTGTCAAAACGCATGCTCGGCCTCCTCGGCTCGTTCTAAATTCACCCCTCTTGCGTCCTACAATAACGGACCGGCGTCCCGGTGTACACCGAGACCCTCTCTGGCCTTTCGCGCATCTTTCGATCATCACGAGCCGCGCAGGCTCGTCTGGTGCCAAGAGGTTTGCTTTGAAAACAAAGCACTTATCCGATTTAATTTGCAATGCAAACTAGTTTGCAGGTGGCCTAATTCTAGTTTGCGATACAGACTAGTTTTCGTTACAAACCAAATTTCGCCTATAGAAGGCTGGGTTGCGGCAGCACTTCGCGCTTATACACATCGAGAGTCTTTTCTTCGTCGCCGCACATTAGATAGATGTTGAATTGGGTGACGCCAACTTTGCGGAGGCGGTCTAGTTTTTTTCGGTGCTCTTCGATGGGGCCGATGACGCAGAAGCGGTCGACGACTTCGTCGGTGACGAACTCGGCGTTGTCGCTGCCGACTTCGCAGTGGTGGAGATAGTCGTACTTGCCGCGGTCTTTTACGAAGGAGGTCAGGGCGGGGGGCAATTCTTCGGGCTTGTACTTGGAGATGAGGTCGATCACGTGATTGGAGACGAGGGCGGGAAACCAGCGGACGTGTTCGCGCGCGGTTTTCAAATCATCGGAGGCCCAGACGGGCGCGGCGGCCATGACTTCGATCTTGCTGAAATCGCGGCCGACTTCCTTGGCGCCCTCGCGGACGAAGCCGAGGCACCAATCAATCAGGTCGGGATCGGCGAATTGGAGAATCACGCCGTCGCCGATGCGTCCGGCGGTGCGAAGGGCCTTTGGGCCGTAGCCGGCGACCCAGACGCGGGGAATTTCTCCGTTGGTCCAGGGAAATTTTGTGGGGACGCCGTCGAGATCGACCGTTTTGCCGGCGTTCAGATCGCGAAATACGCGCACAAATTCGGCGAGATTTTCCAGGGTGGTGGGTTTTTTTCCGAGGACACGGCGGGAACTGTCGCCGCGGCCGATGCCCAGTTCCATGCGACCGCCAGAGGCCAAGTTGAGGGTGGCGAACAGGCTGGCCGAAACGGTGACATCGCGGACGGCGGGGTTCGTGACGCAGGTGCCGAGGCGCATTTTTTTCGTGTTGGCAGCCATGAGCGTCAGGAGAGGAAAGGGTTCCTTCCAGATGACGTGGGAATCGAAAATCCAGCCGAAGGAAAAGCCGGAGGACTCGGCCTGGCGGGTGAGGGTCAGGATTCTGTCAATAGAGATGTCCGGTTTAATGGTGATGCCGAAGTCCATGGAAACTTGTCCTCCTCAGTCCGCCGGCTGGGTAACCGGTGCAACTCGGTTCATCAACGCGAAGTAGGCAAGAAAGCTTACCAGGAAGCCTACGAACCAGGCGTAGTTGTACAGGACCCGCAGCGGCGGAACCAGCAGGCCGACGAAAGCGACTCCGGCACCCGCCGCCAGAGCCGCGACGGCGGTCCAATTGAAGCCGCGCGAGTATTCGTACTGGCCATTGCGCTGATAGAGATCCTCGACGATCAGGAATTCCTTGCGGACGACGAAGTAGTCGCAGATGAGGACGCCTGCGATGGGTCCGAGAAAGCCGGAATAGCCGACGAGCCAGCCGAAGATATAACTTCCGTAGTCCGCCATCAGCTTCCACGGCTGCATGACGATGCCCATGGCGCAGGTGATGAGGCCGCCGGTGCGGAAACTGATGCGGCGCGGTGAAAGATTGGAAAAGTCGTTTGCCGGGGAAACGACGTTGGCGGCGACGTTGACGTTGAGCGTGGCCATGAGCAGAGCGATCATCGCCAGGACGACGGCGAAGGGATTGCCTAGGCGCGCGAGGACGGCGACGGGATTCCACAGCGCCTCGCCAAAAATGATCAGGGTGGCGGACGTGACGGCGATACCGATGAAGGAGTAAAAAGTCATGGTCGCGGGGAGGCCGAGGGCCTGGCCGACGATCTGGTCGCGCTGGCCGCGAGCGTAGCGAGTGAAATCGGGAATGTTCAGCGAGACGGTGGCCCAGAAACCGACCACGCCGGTGAGCGAAGGGATGAAGAAGCGGAAGAATTCTCCGAAGGTTTGAAATTTCGAGGGCGTGGCGAGCATGGGTCCGAAGCCGCCGGCTTTGTTGCGTGCCCAGAGAAGAAGAGCAAGTCCGATGAGGAGCAAGAACGGCGCGGAGATGCCCTGCAGGAAGCGAATGGTTTCAATGCCGCGCAGAATCACCAGGACATTCAGAAGCCAGAAGAAAGCAAAGCAGAGCGCCGGGCCAGAATGAACGTGCGCCCAACTGGGGGCGAGGGCCACGATCATGGCGTTGATGGCCTCGCCGCCGATCCAAGTTTGAATGCCAAACCAGCCGCAGGCGACGAGGGCGCGGAGAATGGCGGGAACATTTGCGCCCAAGACACCGAATGATGCGCGGGCAAAAACCGGGAAGGGGATGCCGTATTGCGCTCCGGCATGCGCATTGAGCAGCATGGGAATGAGCACCAAGACGTTGCCGAGAAAAACGGTGAAGAGCGCTTGCTTCCAGTTCATGCCGCCGGCGATCATGCCGCTGGCGAGCATGTAGGTGGGGATGTTCACGCTCATGGAGATCCAGAGGGCGGCGTAGTTGTAGGTGCGCCAGGTGCGGCGCTCGCTCGAGACCGGAGCAAGGTCCTTGTTGTAGAGGGAACTGCTTTGGATGGTTTCCGCGCGAAGCAATTTAGTTGGCCGCCTCTGAGTTTTCTGCCGCACGAGTGCGCGTGATTTCTCCGTATGATTCCGGGCGGCGGTCACGATAGAACTGCCAGGTATCCCGGACTTTCCGAATTTCATCGAGATTGAGTTCCGCGACGAGCAACTCATCCTTGTCGCGGCTGGCCTGCTTAACGATTTTCCCGCGGGGATCACAGAAATAGCTCTTGCCGTAGAATTCGCCGATCTTCCAGGGATGTTCCGTGCCGACGCGGTTGATGGCGGCGACAAAATAAGCGTTAGCAACCGCGTGTGCGGGCTGCTCCAGTTCCCAAAGATATTCGGAGAGGCCGGCGACGGTGGCCGAGGGATTGTAGACGATCTCGGCGCCGTTGAGGCCGAGGATTCTGGCGCCTTCGGGGAAGTGGCGGTCGTAGCAGATGTACACGCCGACGCGGGCATAACGAGTCTGGAAGACGGGGTAGCCGGCGTTTCCCGGGGTGAAGTAAAACTTTTCCCAAAATCCCGGGTGACAGTGCGGAATGTGGTGCTTGCGGTATTTGCCGAGGTAGCGGCCGTCGGCGTCGATCACCGCGGCGGTGTTGAAGTACAGGCCGGTCATCTCGACCTCATAAACCGGCACGACGAGAACCATTTTGTGTTTCTTTGCGAGCTTCTGCATCCGCGCGACCGTGGGGCCGTTCGGAACCCGCTCGGTCAGTTCATACCAGCGAGTTTGCTGTTCGGCGCAGAAGTACGGGCCGTAGAAAAGCTCCTGCAGTCCGAGGATCTGCACTTTCTTCCTGGCCGCTTCGGCGATCAGGCGCTCGTGCTTGGCGATCATTTTCTTTTTGATCTCGGCGAGCGAGAACTTTTCCGGAGACCACTCACATTGAGCCTGAATCAGGCCGCAGCGAACGATACGGGCCATGCCACACCTCCCGAGCTAACGCAGGCGAAAAGTCTACTCTGTGCGCGTTTGTGCGACAAGGTTTTGCGCCCGAATGCGCCACTCCGCTGGCGGCAACAAACTGATGGAATGAATTCAACGAACCGCTCCGGGTTGACCCTCGGGACCGGGGGCACTACCATCGACGGCAAACGAACTTCCGTCAGGAGTGCCAACATGGAAAGAACAGGAATAGTGACAACTACTTTGCTGTGGGCCTTCTGCTTGTTTTTGCTGCCGAATGGCAGAGTCGGGAGCGAGCAAGAGCACGGGACCCACGGAGTGAAGGGATCGCTCGGAACGGTGGAGTTCCGGGTGTCGTGCGCCGCTGAAGCACAGGAATCGTTCACACGCGGTGTGGCTCTATTGCATTCGTTCACTTATGAGGATTCCGCGGAAGCATTCCGCGATGCCGCGGCAAGTGATCCCCGTTGCGCCATGGCACACTGGGGCCTGGCGATGACGGAATACCACCAGATGTGGGAACCCCATGCCGGGCCGGCGGAATTGCAACGCGGCTCCGCCGAGATTCAGAAAGCGCGCGAACTGAAGCCGGCAACGCCGCGCGAAAGAGATTACGTCGAGGCACTGGGCGCTTTCTATGACGGTTGGGAGCAGAGCGGCCACGCGGCCCGCGCCAACGCTTATCGAGAGGCGATGCGCGGAGTGCGTGAGCGAAATCCCAAGGATCAGGAAGCGGCGATCTTCTATGCGCTGACGCTGGTGGCGACGGCAGCGCCGGAAGACAAGACCTATGGCAACCAGCGAAAAGCGGCGGCTATCCTCGAGCCGTTGTTTGCGGCGCAACCGGATCATCCTGGAGTGGCGCACTATTTGATTCATACCTATGACAATCCGGGGCTCGCACCGCAGGGCGTGACGGCGGCACGGGCCTATTCCAAGATTGCTCCAAATCTTCCGCACGCGATGCACATGCCGTCGCACATCTTTACGAGGCTGGGACTCTGGGAGGATGCGATCTCATCGAACATTGCTGCGGCAGCCGCGGCGCGGAAGCACGGCGACCAGGGCGAAGAGTTTCATGCGCTGGATTATCTGGCCTACGCTTACCTGCAGCTCGGCAGGAATGACGAGGCCGAAAAGATCAGAGAGAACCTCCCCGCTCTGAGTAACGTGAACCCGTCGTCCCTATTCAAGATCAATTATGCAAAAGCCGCCATTCGGGCGCGCTGCGCGCTGGAACAGCAGCATTGGTCGGAAGCGGAAAACCTGGTTGCAGACCCAGGAGTGCAGCCGCAAGTGGCGGCGATTTCGCATTGGGCGGCTGCGCTGGGCGCCGCGCACACCGGAAACCTGCAGGCCGCGAGGCAACATGCGGAACAGGTGCGCAGGCTTTCCGGAGAATTGAAGGAAAAAGGCGAGGCGTACTGGGCGGAACAAGTGGCTATCCAGGGCGAGGAAGCCGGGGGATGGCTGGCGTTTGCGGAACATCGAACCTACGATGCGCTGCGCCTGCTGCGAATGGCGGCGGACCATGAAGATGCCGTGGAAAAGCACGCCGTGACGCCCGGCGCGGTCCGGCCCGCACGGGAACTACTCGGTGATCTGCTCATGGAAATGCACCAGCCGAAAGAGGCACTCGATGCGTACCGGCAGGTGCTGACAGTAGCACCGGGGAGACGAAACGCCCTAAAAGGGGCAACCGAGGCTGAACGAATGGCTGGTATGTCTAGCAAGATCCAGGGGATACCTGGGGTTCGACCTGCGAAGGGATCCATCGAATTCGGGCCTTTGGCCCCGCACACCACCCTGGCGGGCAGGTAAATTTGCGGGGGAGGTAGAGCTTTTTTACTTGGAATTCGTTCGGCAGCGTATTGAAAACAAAGATGTTAGGATTGGCCTGGAGCTTGCAGTTCCAAAGGCGGTGGGGGAGGCGAGCCGAGGATCCCTTTAGGGGATTGAGGGCTGGGCCGGCTCGCTACTCCCCCCTTTCACTTTCATCGACAGGTGGCTCGGAATTCTCTCCGAAGCGTCACCGACCTACCCCAACACACACCCAACAGACCACAAGACGGCGTAAGTACCCGTGCGCGACTCGCGCGATTTGGAAGGCGTGAACTGCGTTTCAGGCCGGGAAGAAATGGGAAGCAGCGGGGCGCGCGAGACGGCCTTCGTGAGGCCGCGTGTCGTAATCGCTGAGCGTGAGAGTAAGCATGATCGCCAGCCAGAAGACGGAGCAAACGATGACAAGATGTGTGCGCTTGGGACTATAGCGGGCGTGCATGAAGTAAAGAACAACGAGCGTGGCCTTGATCGTGGCGATGGCAAGAGCGATGACGATGTTGAAGGGGCCAAAGTTCTGGAATGCGGCCCAAACGGTGATGCCGGTGCCAAGCATCAAAGACAAGAAAATGACGGCATAAATTTTAGGCGAAACAATGTGCTCGGACACGCGCGACTCTCCCAAACTCTCCTACCGGTGCCTGTCAATCAGATATAACAACGGGAACAAAAAGATCCACACGATATCGACGAAGTGCCAGTACAAACCCACGATTTCCACGGGCGTGTTGTACTGCGGCGTGAAACGGCCCGCAAAGGAGCCCTTGATGAGCCAGAGGAGAAGGCCGGCGCCTACGATCATGTGCAGCGCGTGCAAGCCGGTCATGCCGAAATAGAGAGAGAAATAAAGCTGGCCATGCGCGTTGATGTCCGGATCCTGCGCGAAAGCCTTCTCTACCTCCTCCTTCTCAAGGGCCAATTCTTTCAGGTCATCGCCGGCCATGGGATGCGCAGGATGGTATTTCATGTCAAAGCTGCGGCCGGGAACGAGATGGTGATCGAATTTCTGCTTGTATTCGATGGCCTTGACGCCAAGAAAGACGGTGCCAAGACCAAGCGTGGCGATCAGGAAAATACTGACCAATTTCTTCTTGCCGACCTGCGCGGACCAGACAGCCATGGCCATGGTCAGACTGCTCATAATCAGCACAACGGTGTTGCCGGCGCCCAATGTGATGTCAAGAGTGTTACTGCCAATGCCGAAAGCGGTGCTGAAAGCGCTGCGATTGATGGTGTAAGCGAGGAACATGCCGCCGAAGAACAGGACTTCAGTGACGAGGAAAATCCACATGCCAAGCGTGGCAGTTTCCTTCTGCTGCTCAAGCGTTTGAAATTGTCCGTACAGATCGCCGGTGCGGTGCACTCGGTACTCCTCTTCCTAAGTCAATCTATGGCCTGGCTTCGGCCACGAACAGGACGGACTGAAGTCCGTCCCTACAGCAGAACTCAACAGACTAATCATCGCCATGAGCCGGCGCGAGCGGTTGCGCCCCCGCCACCAGTCCAAGATCCGGCCGGTTCTGATAGTCGTATGGCTCCCAGGTCACTTCCGGCGTGACATGGAAATTTTCCGTCGGTGGCGGCGAATCCGTTTGCCACTCAAGGCCGGTGGCCGGCCAGGGATTTGGCCCGGCAACCTTGCCGTAACGCATGGACCAAACGAAGTAAATCATCGGCAGCAGATAGCCCAGCGCGAGAATCGATGCGCCCGCCGTGGACAACACGTTGAGCACCTGAAATTCCGGCGGATAGGTGTGATAGCGCCGCGGCATACCGAGATAGCCAAGAACAAATTGCGGAAAGAACGTCAGATTGAAGCCGACGAACAACGTGACGGCCGCAACCCGCGACAAGGTTTCAGGATAGAGCCTGCCGGTAATCTTCGGCCACCAGAAGTGCAGGCCGCCGAGGTAACCCATGACCGCGCCGCCGACCATAATGTAGTGGAAATGGGCGACTACGAAGTAGGTGTCGTGAATGTGAATGTCCAAGCCCAGGCAGGCGAGGAAGAGTCCGGTGAGGCCGCCGATTAGAAACAGCCCGATGAAGCCGAAGGCGTAGAGCATCGGCGTGTCCCAGGAGATGGAGCCCTTATAGAGGGTCGATGTCCAGTTGAAGACCTTGACCGCCGAGGGAATCGCCACCACGTAGCTGAGGAACGAAAACGTCAGCGCGGCATACGGGGATTCACCGGTAACGAACATGTGGTGCGCCCAAACCAGGAAACCGACGACCGCGATAGCGATACTCGATCCCGCAATGAAGGAGTATCCGAAGATGGGTTTGCGCGCAAAAGTCGGAATGATCTCGCTGACCACGCCCATGGCCGGAAGAATCATGATGTACACGGCCGGGTGCGAATAGAACCAGAAGAGGTGCTGGAAGAGGATGGGATCGCCGCCGAGAGCGGGATTGAAGAAGCCCAGATGAAACATGCGCTCCAGGCCAGCGAGCAACAGCGTGATGGCGATGACCGGCGTCCCCAGAATCATGACCAGGCTGGTGGCGTAATGCGCCCAGGCGAACAGCGGCAGCCGGAACCAGGTCATTCCCGGCGCGCGCATGGTGTGGATGGTGACGATGAAGTTGAGGCCGGTCAGAATCGAGGAGAACCCGTTTATAAAGATGCCGATGACCGCGGGCGTCACTGCGGAATTCGAATACACGCTGCTGAGCGGCGTGTAAAACGTCCAGCCCGTGTCCAGCCCGCCGGTGCCAAAGGAATACAGAACGAAGCAGCCGCCAATCATGTAGATATACCAGCTGAGAAGATTGATCTTCGGAAAAGCCAGATCCTTCGCGCCGATCATCATGGGAATCAGGAAATTGCCAAGGACGGCGGGAATCGACGGAATCAGGAAAAAGAAGATCATCGCCACGCCGTGCATGGTGAAAAGCTTGTTGTACGTTTCAGGTGTGACCAGATACCCGGTCGGCGTGAGCAAGTGGATGCGGATCATCGTGGCAAAGAGTCCGCCGATGAAAAAAAAGAATGTGACTGAGGCAAGCCACAGCAGGGCAATGCGCTTGTGGTCCGTCGTGAGCAGCCACGAACGGATGCCGTAGGTGGCGTTGAGATAATTCTCGTGCGGTAGTTTGTGGTCGGGCGATGGTGCTGGCGGCGTATTGCTCATAGCTTATTTCTTCCCCGTGGGCGCTACCCCGGCGCCCTTCGCGGGAACCGGCTGCGACTGCAGAGACTTGATATAGGCGGTGAGAGCGAGAATCTGCTCCTCCGTCAGCTGTCCCTGGTACGTGGGCATCAACGGCTGATACCCGGCTACAATCTTCGCATTGGGTTGCAGAATCGATTCACGGATGTAGCCTTCATCCGCAGCGACGGTAGAGCCATCCGCCAAAAGAACTTGCGCGCCATAAACGCCATTGAGCGAGGGGGCGCGGCCCGTGCCATCGGCAACATGGCAAGTGATGCAAGCCTTCTCGGCAAAGAGCTTCTCGCCTGTGACGACAGGATTGGTGCTCGCGCCCGATGACCCGGAAAGCCACGCGGCGTAGTCGGACGCCTCCATGACGGTAACCCAGCCGCCCATCACCGCGTGGTTCGTGCCGCAGTACTGCGAACAAAAGAAGTGGTAACGGCCGGGCTTCGTGGGACGGAACCACATGGTGTTGTAGTGCCCCGGCACCACGTCCATTTTCACGCGGAACGCCGGAACGAAAAAGTCGTGGATAACGTCCTCGCTGGCAAGAGTCAGCCGGACGTTGCGTCCTACGGGAACGTGCAGCTCATTGATCTCCCGGATCCCGTTGGGCTGCTGCGCTTTCCACATCCACTGCTTGCCGATCACGTAGATGTCCAGCGTGTCCTGCGGCGTGTGGCGATAATCAACATAAACGACCGCACCCCAGCCGAACATGGCCATCGCCAGAATCAACGGAATCACCATCCATGCGGCCTCGAGCCGCGAATCTCCGTGGATGGGAATACCGACGGCATTCGGTTGTTTGCGGTGGAATTTGAAGAAGAAAATGACGATCGCCGCGGTAATGGCAACCGCAAAGAACAGACAAATAACGGTGATGAAGAGCATCAGCGCGTCCACCTGCGGCGCGAAGTTGGACGCTTGCTCCGGATAGAATGGCAATTGCGACTGCACGGCTTAGTGAGCTCCTCGTTCCAGGCCACTGGAAAGCGGCCTGCGCAAATTCCTGGCCGCCGCCAAAGTTTCACGGCGGCGGAAAATCAAAATTCCTCCGACAATGCAGAGAATCGTCAGGACCCCGCCCAGACGGATGATCTTGAGAATCGAGGCGCTGTAGGTGGCGGCGGTGGGGTCATAGTGATAGCAAAACAGCAGAACATGATCGATGGGCGTGCCGATCTTTCCCGCGGAAGCATCCACGAGCCCGAGGCGCATGTCACGGCCGGGATATTCGACGCCGTAGAAGTAGCGCGAGATGCGGCCGTCGGGCGTAAGAACCATCACGCCGCTGGCGTGAGCGAATAGATTGGACTTCGCATCGAAGGAGAAACGAAAGTTCGCGGCTTTGGTCGCGGCCTGAATGGATTCCTTCGAGCCGGTGAGAAAATGCCAGCCGGAATCCGTTTCCGGGCGGCGGAAATGAACCAGCGCCTTCTTTTTCTTTTCAGCAGCCATCTCCGGCGTCTCGCGGGAATCGAAGCTGACGAAAACAACTTCGTAGTCGCGCCCGGGATTGAACGTGAGCATGCGCAGCACGCCGACGACGCCCTGTTCGACCTGATCGCAAAGCATGGGGCAGCCGTAGTAAACGAAAGCGAGGACCACCGGCTTTTGCCCGAAATACTCGCGAAGCTGAACGCTGCGGCCGGTTTCGTCGCGGAACGCGAGGTCCAGCGGCATTGGCCCGTTGAGCGGCGGTTCGAATCCCACGTTTTGCAAAGCCGGTGGCATGGTCGCAGCCGCTGGGCCGACGTTACCGGGGATGGTCTGCGCATGCAGTGTGCACGCCCCCAGCAAAAGCGCCGCAATTCCCACGATATAGCGAGCTTTATTCATTTCGTTATTTCTGCTTCTCCACCGCCGGCGCAGGCGCCGCGGACAAACCTTTCTCAGCGACGATCTTCATCGCGTCCTTCACGGGAATCTGCGCGATACCGCCGGACTTGTCGATCCATTCCAGCTTTTCATTGGCCTCGGCGTCTTCCTGATTCTTCTTGCGCAAATCCGCCTGCGGATCGGTTTCATGGCCGGGGACACCCTGCAGCCGCGGCTCCGGAGGCAACGCCCTAAAATCCTTGCCAAGAACCTCGCGTGACGGCGGCGGAGGCGTATCGGAAGAAGCCGCAAAATTCAGGGTGAAGCGGAGGATGTAAACGCAAATCAGCAAGGAACCCACCACCGCCACGCCCAGGGCAAAGAGATACCGATAAATGGTTCCGGCCTTGATATCGCGTTCTTCGAACGAGACGTCCGTGTGGCGCGGATCCTGGCCCGTGTTGTGAGACTCAGTGCTCATGATGCTCAATGGCCTCCGCAAGTTTCGGGTCGCCGAGCGGGAGAAGCGGCATTTGCTTCAGATTGAAAGCAAAGAGCCCAAGCCACAATCCGCCAAGCGCGATGGGCAAGACAATGTCCAGCCAGGTAGGCATGGCGCGAGAAGTGAATTCCGGACGCGTCATCCAGAATAGATCCACAAGACGCATGAAGATGAGCCACATGGCGATCTTCGGGAGCACTTTCGCGTTGCGCTTCACATCCTGCGAGAGGAGCAGGAAAAAAGGCACGAAGAAATGGAACACCAGCACGATTACCGCGACGACGCCCCAGCCGCCGTACAGCCGCGTGCGATAGAAGCTGATTTCTTCCGGCTGGTTCCCCGACCAGATGATCAGCAGCTGCGAGAAATCGAAATACGCCCAGAGCATCACGAAGGCGAGGAGCAATTTCCCCAAATCGTGCAGGTGGCGCTTCTGCAGGACGCTGGCAAAAGGTTCGGTGCGCGCCAGCAGCACGACGACGGCGATCATGAGCGACATCGAGGAGATCAACTGTCCCGCCACAAACAGGAATCCGTAAATGGTGGAAGCCCAGTGAGGCGACAGGGACATAACCCAGTCGATGGCCGCGAAACTCATCACAAAAACGTAAAGAATGATGCCCGGGCCGGCCAGCATTTTGAAGCGGAGGCGCAAAGCGCGATCGGCCTGGTTGATATCCTGTTGCTTCGACAAACTATTGAAGATTAACATCAGCGCCAGCCAGATGACGAAGTAGATGACTGCGCGCACCTGAAAGCGCCCGCTGGTCAGATACGTCTGCTGAAAGTGCGACAGCGGCTCTTTCTGCAATTCTTCCGGATTGAGCCACGCGCCATAGAGATACTTCATACCGAAAAACAGGATGGGAAGAAAAAACGCGACGATCAGCGGCAGCGTGCGCGTAGCCGATTCCAGAGGACGGCGGATGATGATGCCCCAATGGCCGCTCGTCAGATGCTGCAACATCACAAGGCCTAGCGAGCCGACGGTCAAGCCGAGAATCAGCAGGAAACTCATCAAGTAAGACTGATAGAAGAGCCCGGGAGTGCGCACGGCGCCGAGAATGGAAACCAGCAGGGCGACGCCACCGATGAATAGCGCCCGTTGTTGAAGGCGGCTGACGCTCTCCGGCGCCTGATATTCCTGCGCAGCCATTAGAAGCTGCCTCCTGTCGAATCTTTCGTGCTGCCCGTTTCGGGCTTGGGCTCGCCGCCCGGTTTTGCGCCGGAAGAGCCGCTTTGATTCAGCTTCTCGCGAAGTTCCGCGGGCAAATCGGCGACCTTAGCATTGCGGCTAAGCTGCAGCGCGCGTACGTAAGCGATGATCGCCCAGCGATCGCGCGGCGGAATCTGCGCCGAATAACCGTACATCGCTCCGAAACCATTGGTGATGTTGTCGTAGAAATAGCCGTTCGGCGCCTGACGAAGCCGGTCCTGATGAAAGCTGGGTGGATGCTTCATGCCGCGCATGGAGATCATGCCGTTGCCGTCACCCTGCAGGCCGTGGCAGGGAGTACAGAAAATCTTGTAACGCTCTTCACCGCGCTCGAGCAGTTTCTGATTCACGGGCAGCGGGAAATTGTTCGATTCCTTGGCCACGAAAAGTTCGTCGTTGGCAAGCGAACCGCGCGCCACGGTATTCTCGACGAGCGGGCGCTCCGAACGGCCATCTTCAAAGAATGTGGAAGGCGAAAGCGGCCTGTTCTTCGGCTGGTTGGCCATGTCCTGCCGGAGATATTCGCAACCGGCGCCGAAAACCAGGCAAGCGGCGGCGCAAGTGGCGACGAGGAAGCGCGAGGTGCTAGTCATCGGTAACCTCGTTCACGTGACGCGCATGGAGACTCTGGAGGAGCCGTGAGGTTTCCTCGAGATGAAATTTCGGATCGCGGGATTCGATGCAAACAAAAAAGCGGTCCGACGATGCGTGCGTGAAGCGATGCACGTTGAAAACCGGATGGTGCGGCTGGGGCAGCCCGTTCAAGGCGAGCATTCCGAATACCGCGGAGAGCGCCGCGCCGAGCACCGTGAGCTCAAAAGTGACGGGAATGAAAGCGGGCCAGCTATTGAGCGGGCGGCCGCCGATGTTCATGGGGTAGCTGCTCACGTTGGCCCAAACCTGGAAGAGGAAACCCGTCAGTCCACCGCCGAGCCCGCCGAGCAGCGTGATCGCCGGCACAAGGTTGCGCTTCAGGCCGAGCGCTTCGGAGAGCCCTTCGACAGGGAATGGGGCATAAGCATCCAGCCGCCGGTAGCCGGCTTCGCGAATTTTTTCGGCGGCATGGATGAGCTGCTCCGGAGTTTCGAACTCACCCATCACGCCGTAGATATGGGAGCGCTGCAGATGCATTATTTCTCTTCCTCGGAAGTCTCGGCCACAAGCTCACGCATTTCCGCGATGGAAATCGCCGGGAGAACGCGCACGAACAGGAAAATCAGCGTAACGAACATGCCCATGGTGCCGATGAAGGTGGCCCAATCCCACACCGTCGGGCTGTAACGGCCCCACGCCGACGGCACGAAGTCGCGCGTCAGGCTGATGACGACGATCACGAAGCGCTCGAGCCACATGCCGATATTCACCACGATCGACATGATGAATAGAACCGCGACGTTGTGGCGCATCTTGTAGGACCAGAGCAGTTGCGGCATCAGGATATTGCACAAAATCAGGGCGTAATAAAAAGGCGCATACGGGCCGTGGAGCCTCTGCTGCACCAGGAAGACGTCAAACTTGTTGCCACTGTAGGACGACATGAAAAATTCTAAGAAGTAGCCATACGCGACGATGAGCCCGGTGGCCAGCATGACCTTCGCCATGTTGTCCAGGTGGCGCATGGTGATGAAGTCTTCGAGACCATAAACCTTGCGAAGCGGAATCGCGATGGTCAAAACCATGGCGAAGCCCGAATAGATGGCGCCGGCCACGAAATACGGGGGAAAGATCGTGGTATGCCACCCGGGAACGATGGCGATGGAAAAGTCGAAGCTGATCACCGAATGTACGCTGAGCACGAGCGGCGTCGCGAGTCCGGCGAGAAGCAAATAAGCCGACTGGTAGCGATGCCAGTGACGCGCTGAACCGCGCCAGCCCATGGACAGCATGCCGTAAATAATTTTCGCGGGTTTCTGGACGGAACGGTCGCGAAGCGTCGCCAAGTCCGGAATGAGACCTACGAACCAGAAAAGCAGCGAAACCGTGCCGTACGTCGAAACCGCAAAGACGTCCCAGATCAGCGGGCTGCGGAACTGCGGCCAGAGTCCCATGGTGCTGGGGTAAGGGAACATGTAAAACGCCATCCACGGTCGGCCAGTGTGGATCAGCGGGAAAATACCCGCGCAGGCTACCGCGAAAAGCGTCATCGCTTCCGCAAAACGGTTGATGGAGGTGCGCCACTTCTGATTCAGGAGGAACAAAATCGCGGAGATCAGCGTGCCGGCATGGCCGATACCAATCCACCAGACAAAGTTGACGATGGCAAAACCCCAGCCGATCGGGATGTTGATGCCCCAGATGCCGGTGCCCTTGATGACGAGCCAGCCGATGGCGACCGTCAACATGCCCATGAGGCTGAATGCGATCGCAAAACCAACAAACCAGCCGAGAGACGTCGGGCGGGTCAGAACGATCGAGCTGATCTTATCCGTGACCGACCCGTAGGTATGCCCCGGTCCGATCACCGGCGTCAGCCGGCGGATCTCGGGAGAATCTAGTGGCGGTTGTGCGGCGCTCATGCCGACTCCAATTCCGGATTCGGATTGCGCACCGCAGCGAGGTACGTGGTGCGCGGCCGCGCATTCAGTTCGCCGAGGAGCGAGTAATTCCGCTGCTGCGCTTTCAACTTCGCGACGCGGCTGTTCTGATCATTTGCATTGCCGAAAACAATGGCCTCGGTTGGGCAAGCCTGTTCGCACGCCGTAACGATCGCGCCATCGTGGATCGGGGCGTTGGACTTTTCCGACTCAATGCGAGCGTTGTTGATGCGCTGCACGCAATAGGTGCACTTTTCCATGACGCCGCGGCTGCGTACCGTGACTTCCGGATTGCGCAATAGCTTAAGTTGCGGCGTCTCCCAATCCTGGAAGCGCAGGAAGTTGAAGCGGCGCACTTTGTAAGGACAGTTGTTCGAGCAATAGCGCGTCCCGATGCACCGGTTGTAAGTCATGTCGTTTAGGCCTTCGGCGCTGTGCGCCGTGGCGCCGACGGGACAGACCTGCTCGCAAGGGGCGTTCTCGCACTGTTGGCAAGGAACCGGCTGGAAAAATGTTGGCGGATTGAAAAGCGAGTCATCGTCGCTTGACAGATCGTTCGTCGCGGATTTGGCCGTCTTTTCGTAATAGCGGTCAATGCGGATCCAGTGCATTTCGCGGCCGCGCATCACCTGATCTTTGCCGACCACGGGAATGTTGTTCTCCGACTGGCAGGCGACCACGCAAGCGTTGCAGCCATTGCATTTGTTCAAGTCGATGGCCATCGCCCACTTGTCGCGATCATAGGGAAATTCCGCTTCGCCCTTGTAAAGCGACAGTTCCTTCGGCGGCGCTTCGGCATGCTCGTTGGCAAAATTCGGATTCTTGCGATATTCCTCGAGGGTGCCAGTCGCCAGGATCTGCCGGCCTTCCATGCTGAAGTGATACTGCGTGCAGGCGAGCGGATAATCTTCGCCGGTTTTCTTGATCGCGCTAGTGGGAGCGGCGGCGGTCCAGAGCGCGCCCGAAGTGCGCACGGCGTAGGCGTTGAAACCCTTGTTCGTTCCGGTGTAGCCCGCCTTCTTGCGTCCGTATCCCAGCGGAAGAACCACGACGCCATCGGCCTGGCCGGGCAGCCTCCACGCAGCAGCGGTGACTTTGCTGTTCGAAAGCGCAATGTCGATGACGTTCGAATAAACCTTGCCGTGCTCGCCGCCACGCCAGGCGACTTTGTGCGCCAATTGCAGCTTCTCCGCGGTCTTGGGGCTGATCAGGGCGGCATTGTCCCAAGTGAGCTTGGTGACAGGCTTCGGCAATTCCTGGAGCCAGCCGTTATTGGCGAAGCGCCCGTCGTAGACGCAAGGATCCGGGCGGAAGATGAATTCAATTTCGGCCGCGGGCGTGGTTATTGCGGCGGGGAGGCTGGCAGCGCTGAATTTCGGAGTGGCGCTGACGGGCGCGAACGCCGAGCCCGCCACGAGGCCATCGTTCAATGTTTTTCGCCAGAACTTTTCGAAATCGGCGGAAGGATTCGCAGCCTTCAAACGGTCGCGCAGCGAGTCGTAATCCGAGACACCGGGCTTGTCGCCGAAAGCGGCCAGCACTTCACGCGCGGAGTGCGTGTGATAAAGCGGCGCGATCAGCGGCTGAACCACGCTGAGCGTACCGTCGAAAGCGCGCGCATCGCCCCAAGTTTCGAGGTAGTGGGACTCGGCGACGTGCCAGTCGCACAGTTCAGAGGTTTCGTCAAAATGCGAGCTGACGTGGATCACTGTGCGAATTTTCTTGCTCTTCCTCTTCTCGTCAAATCTGAGCTTGGAAGCGAAATCGAAATCATGCGGCGCCGTGTAAACCGGGTTCACACCCAGAATGAGAAGTGTATCGACCTTGCCTGCATCGATGTCGTTGCACAATTCGCGAAGCGACTCGAGGTGGCTGACTGGCTTCGCTTCCACCGGCTCCGTGTAGTACAGCGTTGTTCCAACGTTGCCGAGCGCCGCGTTAATGGCATGCGCCAGCGCATGGACTTCCGCGGGCTGCTGCTCCCCAGCGACGACCAGTGACGCGCCCTTGTGCTTCTGAAGATCTTTGGCGACGGCGTCGAGCAATTTCTCCGCCTCAGCAGGAAGCGCCGCGGAACCGCCGAGCCCGAGCTTTGCTGCAAGCGCACGCGCGAAGAGCTCCACTTCAGAAGCCCGCAAGGGCAAGCGATGATCCGCGGTCGCACCGGTGACGCTGGGCGTCGGCTCGACCACATAGAGCCGGTTCATCGTGTCGTTCGGGCTATTCAGCTTGCGGCGGCGCGAGAATTCTCTTGCATAGCGGATGTGTCCCGGGCCACTGCCCAGGAAATCGGAATCGAGAGAAAGGATAACGTCAGCCTTCTCCGGGCGATAAACCGTGTTGAAGTAGCTGCCAAAGGCGAGCTTCGCGCCCTCGCGCGTGCCGTCGCCGACGGCGGGTTCCCACTGGTGCCACTTGGCCTGCGGAAAAAGTGTCAGGAGCGACTGAACCTGCGCGGCAATCGTCGGCGAAGTGACAATTCCGCTCAGGATGCGGAAGCCCGCGCCGTTGGCACCTTTCGTCTCAGCCGCGATGGCCTGCCCGCTTTCCACGAACAATGACCACGTTTGGATTTCTCCGAATTTCGTCACCGTCTGCGCGCGATCCGGATCGTAAAGATTCAGAACCGAAGCCTGCGCGAACACGTTCGTCGCTCCAAGGCTGGACGGATGGTCGGGGTTGCCTTCGATTTTCGTCGGCCGCCCTTCGTGGCTTTCCACGAGCAAGCCGATGGCGTCCGCGCCAAAAGGCATCGCCGTGGCATAAAACTGCGGCTTGCCGAGAACCATTCCATCGGGCTGCTTGACGTACGGCACCACGTATTGCTCGGGCGTGCGGCCGCAGCCGGAAAGGCCCGCAAACGCCAGCGATGCCGCCATCAACTTCAGGAAATCGCGCCGGTCGACGGAGTCGTCCCATTCGGAAGGCGCCTGCCGCGGGAATTCGCGATGCAGCAACTCTTCGAATTCTGGATCCCCGGCGAGCTCCTCGAGCGTGCGCCAGTACTGCTTGCCGGTTTTCGATTGGAGCTTGGCGCGTACCGAGGCCAAACCCATCGGGCTTTCGTGCAGCTTCGCATCTCCGGCCGGATCGTGAGGATCGTGCTGGCCGTCGATGTGTTCGTGTTGTTCGTGCTCGCGCATACCGTCCATTAGCGATGACAGGTCGAGCAGCTCGTCAGCTCGGCCGTCGTCCGAATCTTGTACTCTTCCCTCAGCTTGGCGCCGACTTCCGCCTGATTATCCGGTGCCTTCCAGTCCATATTAAAAACCTGGTCTTTCGGGCGGAGGACCCGCTCGGGATTGCGATGGCAGTCCAGGCACCATTGCATCAGCAACGTGTTGGCCTGGAATACCAGCGGCATCTGGTTGATCTGCCCGTGGCACGACGAGCAGCCTACGCCCTTGTTGACATGAATGCCGTGATTGAAATAAACGAAATCGGCCAGACGGTGAACTTTGACCCACTGGATGGATTTATCGCTGCGATAGCTCTCGCGGATCGGCTCGAGGTAGGAGGCATCGTTGAATAGCACCGAATGGCAGTTCATGCACGTCTTCGTCGGCGGGATGCCTGCGACCGCGGAAGTTTCCACACCGGTATGACAGTAGCGGCAGTCGATGCCGTCATCTCCGACGTGATGCTTGTGGCTGAATTGCACCGGCTGCTCACGGGAAATGTTCTGCCGCGTCATATAGGGCGAGCGCGCCACCGCGAGGACGGCTACGAGCGCCACTCCGACCAGGAAGAGGGCCGAGAACACACTGAATCGCGCGATAAAATTCGTACTGCGATGAAAAATCTGAGCCATGTCCGTTCAGCACTTTGCGGGGGAGCGCTCCGGGGTGGAGCTGCGGTCAGGGCGTCCCACGAGCCAACCGGGCCGTGCAAACCCGGATCGTGCTTGACGCGATAGTGTCCAACAAAACTTTCGAGAATGCAAATTCCCTGCCAATTCGGCTTCCGCAATTTCCAAATTTTTAGAGATTACAAATTCGCCTTTTCGTGCAAATTCTTCGGAAAAACCCAAGATTTGCAAGTCAAACATCCCGATCAAGAGTGAATCCTACGGAGCATCGTTTCCATTCTATGGGATTCCAATCGCAGACTGCTTCCCATGCCAAACGGGGCCCTTCCTTTTGTTTTGCTCGCCATAAGTTTTACTTAGACGCGTTCGCGGGGCGCTCACTCGTGCTATCTTAGAAGAACCCTCCGGCGCTCTTTTTGCGGCGGAGCCTACCTAGAACTGTTAACTGTGCGTCCCCGGACAAATCGGGGGCGCAGACAGCCCGCTGGGGCGTGGTCCAACTGGTAGGACACCTCACTGTTAATGAGGACGGTGAAGGTTCGAATCCTTCCGCCCCAGCCAATCTTCTTCGATCGCGAGTTCAGCCGGACGCCGCTAATCCTTGGCGATCGGCAAGCCCGCTTCCAGCCAACCCTTCCACCCGCCATCCATCGATTCGACGTTGCTGTAGCCCATCTTCTGCAGATTCTCCGCCGCGAGTGCGGAACGGAATCCGCCGCCGCAATACAGAATGAGCTTCGCATTCGTGTCCGGAACGCGCTGCTCGATGTCGCGCTCGATGATGCCCCGCCCCAGGTGGACGGCGCCGGGAAGATGTCCCTTCGCCCATTCGTTGTCCTCGCGAACATCCACGAGCAGAAACTTCTCACCCGCGTCGCTGCGGCGCTTCACGTCCGCGACATTGGTTTCTTTGATCTTCTTTTTCGCTTCGTTTACGAGTTTTAGAAATTGTGCCGCGTGGGCCATCGGAAAACTCCTTCCAGGAATGAATTGGAGTCGAGAATAACACGGGCAGCACAGCGTCCGTCGAACTTACCGTGCGATCGCTCCCAGCTTCAGGCTTCCTGGTCAAAGACGGCTCAGAGGGAAGTCTGGGCTTTCTAATTCTTCGAAGTTTCGCTCTTCGCCTTTTCTGCCGCGTCTTTCTTGGCAAAAGAGCGCACCAGGTTCACGAAGTTCCAGCGAACCTTTTCTGTCGTTCGATCGCCTTCGCCCGGCATCTTCCCCTTGCCTTTGCTAACAATCCAAAAGAGCTCGCCGTCGGTCATCTTTTCGATGGAAGAACCGTCGCGCCAGTCGCGGAGATCAAGCTTCATGTCCGCAGCCAGGTCACCCTTACCGTCACCGCTTTTGCCGTGGCACATCGCGCAATTGTAGCCATAAAATTTGCGTGCCTCCGCCATTCCTTCGGGCGTTGGCGCGACGGGATTTTTTTTGGCGGCGTCTTCGGGCGTCATCTTTGGCTCCGTGGACCCCGGCTTGTCCTGCGTGGAATTCGGCACAGCAAATGCACTCGCGAAGCCCGCGAGCAGAATTACACCCAGGACGAGGAGCGCCCTCTGCATAGTTTCCTCCTGACAGGATGGCCCGGCCGAAGGATCGAGTTCGGCTTAGTTTTGAGCGGATTCTACGCCCCGGAAATGCAGAAGGAAAGGATCAAAAAAATAAATGCTGGGGTTCCGCTGCGCCGGAGAGAACGGCTATTCCAGGTCGCGCCAGTTGGGCCCGGCGCCGATTTCCACGACGATGGGCACCGCCAGTTTGTGGACGCCTTCCATTTCTTCCTGAACTAGTTTTTCCAGCTTGGCGCGTTCCTTTGTGGGAGCCTCGAAGAGCAGCTCGTCATGCACCTGCAATATCATTTTAGCTTCGAACTTTTCATCCGCCAGCCGCCGGTCGATGCTGATCATCGCCAGTTTGATCAGATCGGCCGCCGTGCCCTGCAACGGTGAATTGAGCGCAGTGCGCTCCGCAAAGTTGCGGAGCTGCATTTGGGGTGAATTGATTTCAGGAATCGGACGGATTCTGCCGAACAGAGTCTTCGCCACGCCGGTCTTGCGCGTCTCGGCAAGAATGTTGTCCAGGTACTCCTTCACACCGCGATAGCGCGTGAAATAGGCGTTGATAAATTTCGCCGCTTCCTTCTGCTCGATGCCCAATTGCTGCGCGAGGCCGAATGGCGAAAGGCCGTATATGATGCCGAAATTGATGGCCTTGGCGGCGCGGCGGTGCTCCGCATTTTGCGCCATCGGCCCCACGCCGAAAACTTCCTGCGCCGTCCGCGCGTGGATGTCTTCCCCGTTGCGGAATGCCTCGACGAGCACCGGGTCGCGTGAAAAGTGCGCCATGATGCGCAGCTCGATCTGCGAGTAGTCCGCGGACAGCAGTATCTTTCCCTTCTCGGCGACGAAGGCGGCGCGAATTTCGCGGCCCAGTTCGGTACGGATCGGAATGTTCTGCAAATTGGGATCGCTCGAACTGAGCCGGCCCGTGGCCGTGCCGGTCTGCGAAAAGCTGGTGTGCAAACGTCCGGTTTCGGGATGGATCAGCTTCGGAAGCGCGTCCACGTACGTCGATTTGAGCTTGGCAATTTCCCGGTATTCGATGATCTTCGCGGGAAGCGGATGCTGCGCGGACAATTCTTCGAGAATGTCGGCGGCGGTAGACCGCGCCTTTGCTTTTCCGCGCCGGGCGTTGGGCTGAAGATTCAGTTTGTCGAAAAGGATCTCCGCGAGTTGCGTCGGCGAGTTGACGTTGAATTCCGAGCCCGCCAGCTTCCATATCTCCTTTTCCAGGCGGCGGATTTCTTTCTCCATCGTCTGCGACATTTTGCCGAGTTCTTTGGGATCGACGCGGATACCGATCCTCTCGATATCCGCAAGCACCGGCGCGAGCGGCAGGTCCATTTTTTCGTAGACACCCTCAAGCTCTTGCTCTTTCACCTGTGCGTGGAGCGCTGGCGCAAGCCGTTGCAGATAATCCGCGCGCTCCCCGGGCCCGCCGCCCATCATCGCGTTGAACTGCCGCATCACTGCGTCAGCGAAGTTGTGATTCCCCGTAGTGGGCCTCAGAAGGTAGGAATAAAGTTGGGTCGCATGGCGGATATTCGCCGCCCGGCCCGTAAGCAGTTGGAATAGTTTTGGGTCGTGGACGATTTTGGGCCGTCTTGGATCGGCGAGCAGCGGCGCGAGCGCTTTCAGCGCCTCGCCTTTCTCGTCGAACCAGACGGAGCGCCCTTCACCGGCTTTGGATGAAACCTCGATGGAAGCGATGCGCGTCCCGAATCCTTCCGTTTCGCGCTCCCCCGCCTCGAGATTCAGCCAGATCGCCAGCGGCTGTTTCGCGGGGAGTTTCGCCAGATACTCGCGGAACTCGGCGACGCCGGCGAACTGCACGTAATCCGCCTTCGCGGCCGATTCGGAATTCGCCGGGGCGGACGACGCCACCGCTTCCGCCCCCAATTCTCTGAGCAAGGAATTGAAACCGAGTTCTCGGTAGAGCGCGGCGAGAGCATTCACGTCGGGCGCGCGGAGTTCCAGCGCGTGTAGATCGAGCTCCAGAGGCACATCCGTGGCAATCGTCGCGAGCTGCTTGGACATCATCACTTGCTCGCGCTGCTGCTGAAGCGCTTCGCGATACCTCTTGTTGGAAACTTCGGCGGCGTGATCCAGCGCGTTCTCCACGCTTCCGTATTTCTGGATCAATTCCGTCGCGCCCTTTTCGCCGATGCCCTTCGCTCCGGGAATGTTGTCCACCGTGTCGCCCAGCAGCGCCATCAAATCAATTACTTTTGCAGGTGGAACACCGAGGATTTCCTCCACCTTTTTCTCGTCTACGATGATGTCTGCCTTTGCGCCGCCGGAGCCCGTGCGCAGCGTTCGAACGCTCTTTCCGACCAGCTGCATCATGTCCTTGTCGTTGCTGACAATCAGGACCTCGAGCTGTTTTTTTGCGCCCTGTGCGGCCAGCGCGCCGATAACATCGTCCGCCTCGTAGCCCAGAAACTCCAGAATCGGCAGGTGCATCGCTTCGCACAGCTTTCGAACGTAAGGAATCTGCACCGACAGATCATCCGGCATGGGCGGGCGCTGCGCTTTGTACTTTTCGAAAAGCTTGTCGCGAAACGTCGGACCCTTGGTATCGAAAACGATGCCCAGGTAATCCGGCTGATAATCCTTGATAAGCCGCCGCAGAATGTTTGAAAAAAGAAACGGCACTTTCGTGGGGATGCCCGAGGGCGCATTCATCCGGTTCATGGGCGCGTAGAACGCCCGATAAATGTGCGCCATGGCATCGACAAGGAAGAGTTTTTTCGGAGCGGAAGGCATGCGGGCGAGTATAGCAAAGGATGAAGAAGGGACTGGAGGCGGATCACTGCTTCGGATGGCCGGCTCGCTTGATGCGGCTATTTTCGGATTTTGTTCATCAGGCAGCGCCCAAATTGGTCGTTGAGTGCCGCGCGCGGAAAAGCCAACATGAGCGAGAGGATTCCGGTTTTGCCCGACTACAAATCACTCATCCGCAGATACTACTCTGAGCTGTGGAATGCATGGAGCACGCCGGCGCTCGAAGAGCTCATCTCGCCCAACATCGTCTTCCGCGGTTCGATCGGCACTGCCGTGAATGGCATTGGAGAGTTCAAACAGTACGTAAACAGAATCCGCGCCGCGTTCCCTGATTTCCATAATCACATCGAAGAACTCATCAGCGAGGGCCAAAAGGTCGTCGCCAGGCTCACCTACACGGGCACTCATCGAGGAGAATTGTTTGGTTTTTCCGGAACAGGAAGAAAAGTCACCTATCACGGCATCGCCATCTTTCAGTTTCAAGAAGGCAAGATCGTTTCGGGATATGTGCTTGGGGACACGGAAAGCCTGAAGCGCCAGATTGCTCAACCATGAAAACAAGCCGCGCGGAGAATTTGCATCCCCGCGCGGCATTTTTCATAAAACAATCAGTGCCTATTGTTGGTTAGGTTGGCTGGCTTTCGGTTTCGGCTCGGATTTTGCTTCCGGCTTGTTCGTCGCGGGCTGCTTGGATGCGCCCTGTTCACCGGCCCCGGCCTGTGAAACCAGTAGCATCCGCGTGCCGCTGTCCAGGCGCACATTCTTGCCCGCGGAAGTGATTACCGAACCCTGCGTGGCATTCGAGCTCGCCGCGCTCAGGTTCAGGCCGTTCAGGCCGAACACGCCTTGGCTGTTTGAAGTGAGCTGCCCCGCGGCGTTCAAACCGCCGACCGCTCCCTTCGAAGCACCGGCGATACTTCCGCCTGCGTTTGCCGCGGAGTTCACCGCTCCACCGGCAACTTCT
>WNFD01001661.1_pt1 | contig 24657 bp, 13 predicted proteins | sample 5400491 | NCBI WGS metagenome assembly WNFD01 (sample SAMN13153343, study PRJNA577476) | soil metagenome | isolation source: 120 cm saprolite under Douglas fir tree site 2 hole 2 replicate 2 | place: USA:California | collected 2015-04-18
ACTCGCGCGCTCGATGCCATCGTGGGCCTCGAAAGTTCCCGCGCGGCCTCTTTGCCCGGTGAAGTGTTTCTCCTCGAACCGCGCATCAACGAAATGGAAATTGTCATTGACGAGCACGCCATCCGCTTGCTCCGCCGAGGCTCATTTACCGACGATGAGATGCGGCTCATCGTCGCTGCTCTGAAGATCACCAATGATCTTGAGCGCATCGGCGACCTCGCCGTCAATCTCGCGGAACGCGTTGTGTCCCTTCGCGAGATGCCGGACGCGCAAATCCCCGAGGAACTCGGGCCCATGGCCTCTGCCGTGCGCGCCATGGTGAGCAAGAGCCTGGGAGCTCTTATTTTTCGCAACGTCGAGATGGCCACGCAAGTTCTCGAAAGCGATGATGTTGTCGATCAATACCGCGACCGCATTTTCGAGCAGTTGCTCCAGCGCATGACCCAGGAGCCTGCGCTCGTCAGTCCCGGCCTGCAGTTCATCCTGGCGACGCGCCACCTCGAGCGCATCGCCGACCACGCCACCAACATTGCCGAGGACATCATCTTCTGGGTTCGTGGTCTCGATGTCCGCCACGGACGTCTGCCCCGGCCTGTGCCGCCCACCCCTGCCGCGAGCCTGTCGGGGAGTTTCTCGGAGATCCGTTCGGGATCTGATCAGGCCAGCCTGACTGCGCAGCCCGAGCAAACCGTCGAATCTTCTCCCGCCAATTCCGAGATCACGGAGAATTCACATGCCCTTCATTCGGACGTGACCCCGAACTGCCAGCCTGAGCGCGCTTGATCTTCACGTACAGTCCTACCACGGGGACCGGTGCACCCCTGGCTCCGGTCCCCTTCTCCCCCCGGAAGGTTGTCACCCGCTCCGCCGCGGGAACCGCTCGCCGCAAAGCAACCAGCGAAAGCGCCGCCTCAGTAAATATGCAGAGCGCCGAACATGCGCCATGTCAATCGTAGGAGCGTGCTCACTACGCAGAAACGGAGCAGGCGCGTTGATGCCTTAAAAGCTCCGCAACCTCTGAAACGTCAACGGTTTCGCCTGAAATTCCACCTATTGTTACAGGATATTCATATTTAGTTGACGCAACTGTAAGACGCTGCCTTTAGCTTCTGCTGCGGGGTGGTACGCGCTCTTTTCCGTACCAGGTCGAATTTTGCTCCAAAGAGAGAGGAAATGAAAAAACTAGCTGCACTCACATTATCGATATTCCTTGTTTCGGGGACTGCTTTGGCCGATACACCGAAGGACGCCGAAGCGCAGCCTGCCAAGGGGGCCCAACCGGCGAAGCCGAAGGCCGCCAAGAAGGCTGAAAGGCCGGAATCGGCCATCGCGGCCCAGCTCGAGGAACTCCGCCAGGCCGTGCAATCGCAACAGGAAGAGCTCCAGCTTTTGAAGGAAGAGCTGGCCAAGCGCGACCGCCAGATTGACGAAGCGCGGGAGGCGGCCGCAGCAGCCAACGCTCGCGCCGCCGAAGCCAGCAGCAAGGCCATCGAAGCGGTGAACACCACCGCTGAAGTGAAGTCCACTGCGGTTTCCCTCAATTCCACCGTGAGCGACTTGAAGGCCAGCAACGAAGTACTCAGGACCACCGTGGCCACCCAACAAGCCGAAGCAAAGAAGGTCGCCGAAGAAGGTCCCTCCACGATTCATTACAAGGGCATCAACCTTACCCCCGGCGGCTTCATTGAGGCTGCAACCGTGTTCCGCAATCGCGCCACCAGCGGCGACATCAACACCCCTTTCACGGGCATCCCTTATCCCAACAACGCGCTCAGCAAAGTGACGGAAAACAATTTCACTGCCCGGCAGTCCCGATTTCCTCGGGGCCGGTACTACCTCCAACAACCGCCAGAGCAACAGCTATGTGTTCCGGCAACGGCAGTTGTGGGCGAACGTGACCTGGGCAAGCGGTTTCTCTGTCGCCGGCGGCCAGATGTGGAGAATGCGAACGGATGGTTAAGTTGTTGATTCGCTTGGCTTGTTACTGCGCGTTGTACCCCGGTTTTGGACGGTATTTGGCATCCAATGGACCCACATCGGACTCAAGATTTTGCGGAGGCTGCATCCGGGCCCAGTCCGACCTTAGTTCTTGGCGAATAACCTGAGTCGCTTTGCAGATTTCAAATTTGGCCTGGAAAGCAAGCTTCGCGCTCGAGGCTAGCTCCAGAGAAAAAGAGAGAGAGGAAATGAAAAAACTAGCAACTATAGCAATATCATTTTTCCTTACGATTGGAGCAGCGTTCGCTGATACACCCAAAGATGCGAATCCCGGGCCTGCCAAGCCTGCTGAGCCTGGCAAGCCCAAGGCGGCCAAGAAGGCGGAAAAGTCTGACGCGGCCATCGCTGCTCAACTGGAAGAACTCCGCCAGGCTTTACAATCCCAGCAGGAACAGCTTGCGCAGTTGAAGGAAGAGCTAGCGAAACGAGACCACCAGATCGATGAAGCACGGGAGGCCGCAGGCGCAGCGAATGCGCGCGCCGCGGAAGCCAGCACCAAAGCTATCGAAGCGGTGAACACCACCGCCGAGGTGAAATCGACCGCGGTATCGCTCAACTCCACTGTCAGCGACCTGAAGGCCAGCAACGAAGCCCTCAAGACCACCGTCGCCACGGAGCAGGCCGAAGCGAAGAAGGCCGAAGAGACTGGACCGGCGTCCATCAAGATTAAGGGCATCACGCTTACGCCGGGAGGCTTTCTGGCGGCGGAATCCGTGTGGCGCCAGAGGGCTGTGAGCGGGGACGTCAACACTCCGCTTACGGGGATACCATTTCCAAACAATCCTCTGAGCAAGACCACGGAATTCAACGCGAGCGGTCGCCAGTCCCGTTTGACCTTCCTTGTCGAGGGCAAAGCAGACAAGATCAACATGACCGGTTACTACGAGCTGGACTGGCTCGGCGCCTGCGCAACTTCTAACAACCGCCAAAGCAACAGTTATTGCATGCGCCAGCGCCAGATCTGGGGTTCCGCCGCGACGCCCGGGGGCTGGTATGTGTCCGGCGGACAAATGTGGTCGCTGGCGACCGAACACAGGAAAGGCTTAACGAACCGGCAGGAAATCCAGCCCATGACCATCGACGCGCAGTACGTCGCGGGCTACACGTGGGCGCGGCAGTTTGGGTTCCGCGTGGTGAAGAACTTTGAGGACAAATTCTCGTTGGGCTTTTCCATTGAAGGGTCGCAGACAACCTTCGGGGGCCGCGGGGCGGCGACGGCGTTCTTCATCAACGCTCCCGGAGCAGGCGGAGGTCTTTTCAACGCCACGGATGGCACGGGTTACACTCTCAACAAGTCTCCGGACTTCATCGTCAAAGCGGCAGTCGATCGCAGCTGGGGCCATGCTGAACTGTTCGGCATAGTAAGCACATTCCGCGCGCGTGTGTATCCGTGCTCGACTGCCACAGTTGCAGCGCCTTGCCCCGGGTTCCCGACGGTTACGGCGCCTTCCGTCGTTGGCGCCTTCGACGACACCCGCACCGGCGGCGGCGGCGGAGCAAACATTCGCGTTTATGTCGCGAACAAGAAAGTGGAACTGGGCGTCCATGGCGTTTACGGCGATGGCATCGGCCGGTACGGCTCGGCGCAGCTTGCCGATGTGACCGCTCGCCCGGATGGGACGCTCGCTCCGATCCGTACCGGGCACGGAGAAGGCATCATCGAAATTCACGCCACCCCAAAATTGGATCTTTACTTTTACGGCGGGGGAGAATACGCCTTTCGCACGGCGTACAACCGAGGGACTGCCGCGGCGCCGATCGGCGTGGGATACGGATCGCCGTTCTTCAACAACTCGGGCTGCACCGGCCCAGAAGGCCTGCCGACGAACCAGAACACCCCAAATTCCGCTGGGACTTGCAACGGCGACGTCCGCCTGGTGACCGAAGGCACAGCGGGATTCTGGCAGAAATTCTACAATGGCCCGAAGGGCAGACTGCAGTGGGGCTTGCAGTTCTCGTACCTGCAAAAGAACACTTGGTCCGGCAACAACAACACGCCAGCGGCGGTCGGCCTGGCTCCCAAGGTCGGCGACACGATAATCATGTCCGCGTTCCGCTACTATCTGCCTTAGTCTAGGCAGCAGGACACGACGCAAGATCCCGCGCTTAGGGACGACAGCTGAATAACGACTAGTACCGCGACGACAACGACTATCGCTGCGAGCGCGGGTCCTGTCGCGGGCTCGCGCTCTTTCCTCCCCCGGCTGAGTTACGGTGACGAAATCGCGCTGCTGATCACGTTTTTATTTGCGGCTTCGGTGGTATTCGTCACCTTGTTGCTCGTGTTCAAATTGTGGCAGGGCTCAGCTCTGCCTCGCCACAAGTTTGGATTCGATTTTTTCATTACGCGGGTCTGGGACCCGGTCTTCGAGCAGTTCCGCGCACTTCCTTTCATTTACGGGACGGTGGTGACGACCGTCGTATCGCTGCTCATCGTCGTTCCGCTCGGCATCGTGCGGCTAATCTTGTTTGGCGCTAGCTTTATCTTCCTCAAGTCCCTATTTTGGAGCCCGCTCAGGGATGATTGACTCTTTTGGCGTTACAGATATAACATACATCTGCAATGGTCATACCTAAGAAGACGAGCATAGCTTGGCTGCTGCTGACGTTTACGCTGCCCACGAAGCGAGCAAGTCAACGGGTGGAGGTGTGGCGAAAACTCCAACGCTACGGAACAGTGCCACTGGGGAACTCTGGTTACATGCTTCCTAGTGATTCCATGAATGAAGAACGGTTTCAGTGGCTCGCAACGGCCATTCGCAAATATGGGGGCGACGCTTCGGTTGTCCGCGTGCACTCCATCGACAACATCTCGACGCCTCAATTGGCAGGACGTTTCTCGGAAGCGCGCGCGCGTGAGTACCAGGAGTTGATTCGTGACCTTGAGAAATTTTCTTCCGTGCTGGCACAGAAACGGGCCGCTGATCGTCTGAGCCGGCTACGGAACCGTTTCCAAGAGATTGTTGAGGTCGATTTCTTCGAGAGCCCCTTACAGAAGCGTGTTGGGGAGCTGCTCGCGCGAGCGGATGAAGCGCGCGTGGCGACGCGCGTGCCAGAAGCTGCGCGGATCAAGCCGCAGGATTACAAGAACAGGGTCTGGGTGACGAGACCGAGGCCCGGTGTGGACCGGTCCGCATCCGCGTGGCTGATTCGGCACTTCATCGATCCCAAGGCGCGATTTGCCTTCGCGCCGGAAGAACGCGTGCCGCCCGCATCCGTGCCATTTGACATGTTTCACGGTGGATTCGGGCACCGCGGCGACAACTGCACTTTCGAGGTCTTGCAAAAAGACTTTAGGATTCGCGACCGGAGAACGAAGGTTATTTCCGAGATCATTCATGACGCGGACCTAGCCGACGACAAGTTCGGTCGCAAAGAGGGTTATGGGATCGACGAGGTACTCAAGGGTTGGGGGCGACAAGGAATCCCTGACCCGGAGCTTCTCGATCGCGGGATACAGTTGATTGAGGGGCTCTATCACGCGCTTGCATGAGAAGGCGGTTCGGCGAGTGTAATTTCTGAGATTGGAGAGCGGATCGTGTCAACGAAATGTCGCACTTACCTTCGATGGATGGCGGCCGTTGTGATGCTTTGGATGCCACTCACGCGCGCGGTTCAGGCGCAATCGAGTGGAGCGGCAAGTAAGGTGTTTACACTCGAGGAGGCTGTTGATTTCGCTCTCAAGAATTACCCGGCAGTGCGCGCTTCACTTGAACGGGTTAACGCTGCCCAGGCTAGCGTCGGATTGGCGCGCGCGAACTATCTCCCACGGACCGATATGCTCTGGCAGGGCAACCGTGCCACGCGAAACAACATTTTCGGTCTGCTTCTGCCGCAACCCATCATCCCCTCCGTTTCGGGGCCGGTGCTGTCCTCCACGTCAAACGAGGGGGTGTGGGGAAGCGCCGCAGGGCTATTGTTTTCATGGGAGCCTTTTGATTTTGGGTACCGGCGCGCAGAAATGGATGCGGCTCGCGCCGCTCAGAACCGCGCCACGGCCGAGGTCGCCATAACTCGACTCGATGTGTCGGTCGCAACAATCAATGCTTATCTGACGCTGCTTGCTGCCGAGGAAACGGTGCGCGCGACGCAAGCAGACGTTCAGCGGCGAGAGGTCCTTACAAAGTCTGTCCACGTACTCGTCGAAAATCAGCTTCGTCCGGGAGCGGATGCTTCTCGTGCCGACGCCGAGCTTGCTCGCGCAAGAATCGGCCTGGCTCGAGCTCAACAGCGAGAGGAGGTAAGCCGAGCGGTCCTGGTTGACATTTTGGGAATTGCAGAAACTCGAGTCGAGGTTCAGGCCGGTCCGCTCGTGAGCCCGCCCCCTGAAGCAACTCCGTCAGCTCCGGCAATCTCTACCCATCCGATTGCAGAAGCCCAACAGGCCCGGGTGCAAGAGCTTCTCTCTCAGGTTCGCATCTTGGACCGGGCTTATTATCCGAGGTTCAACTATCAATCCGCTGTCTACGGGCGCGGCAGTGGTGCAAACACAGACGGCACATTCGCTGGAGGATCGAACGGATTAGGTTTGGAGAGATCGAACTGGGCCGCTGGTTTGACGGTCACGTTTCCTTTATTCGACATTTTCTCGATTCGGGCCAGGAGGGGAATTGCGCTGGCGAATGAACGAGCCGAGGCGGCGCGCTATGACCAAGCGATTCAAGATCTGACGGGCCAATTGCGACAAGCAAAGGCTTCACTCGAAGGCGCACGGCACGTAGCGGAGAATACGCCGGTGGAACTGCAGGCCGCGCGTGAAACCGAAACTCAGGTGCGCGTGCGCTATCAAGCAGGGCTTGCGACAATCGTGGACGTTTCGGATTCGCAGAGCCTGCTGGTCCAGGCCGAAATCGATGATGCCCTTGCACGGCTCGCTGTGTGGCAGAACCTTGCCTCGGTGGCTGCGTCCCAAGGTGATCTCCAACCGTTCATGCATTTTCTACACGATAAGACCCAGGGAGGGCCGTAACCATGTGGTTGCTGCGCGCTGCATTGAGACACCCAATCAGTGTCGTCGTTTTCGTAATCAGTGTGGCTCTCTGCTCGATTCTTGCTCTGCTGCGAATGCCCATTGATATTTTTCCTAACCTGAACCTGCCGGTTATCTATGTGGCTCAGCCCTACGGCGGCATGTCGCCCGCGCAAATGGAAGGATACCTGGTTTATTATTACGAGTATCACTTTCTCTACATTACCGGCATTGAGTCGGTCGAGTCCAAATCGATTCAAAACGTCGGTCTCCTCAAGCTGACCTTTCATCCTGGTACGGATATGAGCCAAGCGCTCTCTCAAACGGTCGGGTATGTGGACCGTGCGCGCGCGTTTATGCCGCCGGGAACCGTTTCGCCTTTCATTTTGCGTTTTGACGCCGGCAGTGTGCCCGTGGGCTACCTGGTCTTCTCGAGTCCAACGCGGAGCGTTGGAGAGATTCAAGACCTCGCACTGAACCGAGTGCGACCTCTGTTTGCCACCCTGCCTGGGGTGTCTGCTCCTCCCCCATTCGGAGGAAATGCCCGAACGATTGTCGTCAGTGTTGACCCGGATCGTCTGCGTGCCTACCGCATGTCCCCAGAGGAAGTCATCCAGGCACTCAACACGGGGAACGCGATTATACCGGCAGGTAATGTGCGAACCGGAGAGCTGTTGCGGATTACTCCGATCGACTCCGTAGTCTCAAACATAAACGACCTGCAGAATCTACCCATCCGGACCGGCGCTGGTCCAACCGTCTTTCTGCGCGACATCGGCACGGTGGAGGACAGCAGCGACATCGTTGCTGGATACGCTGAGGTGAATGGACGCCGAACGGTATACATTCCGGTCACGAAACGCGCGGATGCCTCCACCTTGGCTGTTGTAAATGAGGTCAGAGCAAGCCTGGGCAGATTCCAGTCGGTTGTTCCGACGGACATCAAGATCGATTACGAATTTGACCAGTCTTCTTACGTTCGGAACTCACTGCTTTCCGTCATGAGCGAAGGGTTACTCGGTGCCTTGCTGACCGGTTTGATGGTTTTGCTGTTCTTGCGTGATGGGCGCAGCGCACTTGTTGTTGTGGCGACTATTCCTTTCGCGCTGCTTACAGCCGTTGTCGCGTTGTGGGCGACGGGGCAGACGATCAACATCATGACGCTAGGTGGATTAGCTTTGGCGGTCGGGATTCTTGTTGATGAATCCACAGTTGTGATTGAAAACATTCACACGCATTTGGGACAGGGGCAAGGGAAGGCTTTAGCTGTTCTGGAAGCAGGCAAAGAAGTGCAGATCCCGCTGTTACTAGCGATGCTTTGTGTCCTGGCAGTGTTCGTCCCTTCGTTTTTCATGGTCGGCGTTTCCCGCTCTCTCTTTGTGCCACTCTCGCTCGCCGTGGGATTCGCGATGGCCGCTTCTTACTTGCTTTCCAGCTCTCTCGTCCCGGTTCTCTCGACCTGGATTCTCCGCGACCGTCCTCATGCCAACGAAAAGAATACACCCTCGCTACTCAGTCGGTTGCGCGAGAAACTCGGGCGGATTCTGGATAAGTTCACCCGAAATCGCCGGCTCGTCGTTTCCCTGTATCTGGTCGTGGCGATGCTAGTGATCGCGTTTTTTGGACCCTACCTGGGAAGAGAAATTTTCCCGCAAGTCTCCTCCGGCCAACTTCTATTGCGGCTCCGCGCACCCGTCGGCACTCGCGTCGAAGCAACGGAGAGATTATCTCTCGACGTACTCCGTGCGATCGAAGAGGCCGCAGGACCAGGAAACGTGACGATCACGTTGGGCTACGTCGGTGCTCTGCCTCCAGCTTATCCCATTAACACAATTTATCTGTGGACGAGTGGGCAGCATGAAGCCGTTCTGCGGGTTGCGCTGAGTCCGAAATCGAATATCCGTGTGGATGAATTCGAGGAGCGACTGCGGAAGACGCTGCCCGCACAATTCCCCGGCTCTCAATTCTCCTTTGAGGCCGCGGACATAGTCACCCAGATCATGAATTTCGGCGCGCCCACGCCTGTGGAAATCAATGTAAGTGGGCCCGACCTCGGGACCGACCGCGCTTTCGCGGAAAGGGTCCGGGCGGAGCTCAACCAGATTCACGCTCTCCGCGATCTCCAGTACGACGAGCCCTTGGACTATCCGAGCATAAACGTAAACGTGGATCGGGAGCGTGCCGGGCAACTGGGGGTCACGGCGGCCAGCGTAGGGCGCGCATTCTTGGCCGCTACCTCGTCGAGTCGGTTCGTTACGCCGAATTACTGGGCTGATCCGAAATCCGGCGTCGCCTATCAGGTACAGGTGCAAATCCCTCAAAACGACATGGCTTCCATACAGGACATCGAACACGTTCCCGTGACGCCCGGGACTGCTTCTCATCCGCTCTTAGGCGATGTCGCTAAGGTTAACTACGGCAATGTCGTGGGAGAATACCACCGCCTCAACGGACAAAGGATGGTGACACTTACCGCCAATGTCTCCGGCGAAGATCTAGGTCGAGTTTCTAGGCAATTGGATGACGCTATCAAGCGTGCCGGCAGTCCGCCTCGTGGAGTCAGAGTGGACATCAGGGGGCAAATCGCCCCGATGAAGCAAACGTTGACCAATCTTGCTGTGGGACTGCTCCTTGCAGTTCTGGTCATCTTTCTATTGCTCGCCGCCAATTTCCAGTCGATGAGGTTGGCGTTCGTCGTCCTTTCAACTGTTCCTGCTGTCATTTGTGGAGTGATTTTCGTTCTTCTGATTACGCGGACCACGTTGAACATCCAGTCTTTTATGGGGGCCATCATGGCCATCGGCGTAGCCGTGGCGAACGCGATTCTCTTGGTCGTTTTCGCCGAGGAGTACCGGCGCGCTGGCAATAATTCAACGGTTGCGGCGATCCACGGAGCTCAGACGCGCATGAGACCAATCTTGATGACGAGTCTGGCCATGATCGCCGGAATGATTCCCTTGGCTACGGGAATTGGTGAGGGGAGCCAGCAGACGACGCCCCTCGGGCGAGCAGTTATTGGCGGCTTGTCGTTCGCAACTGTAGCGACGCTTCTAATCCTGCCCCTGGTTTTTTCCATCGTACAGGAGCGAGCCGCCGTGCTTTCTCCATCGCTCGATCCCGAAGACCCACGAAGCGCCTTTTCAAATCAGAGAGCGAGTGAATCTGACGCTCCAAATGAGGCAGGTCTATGAGTCGGAATAGGTGGTTCTTACTTTTTCTCATCACGGGAGTGGCCGCCTCTTGCGCAGCCTGCGGATCGAATGCAGGTTCATCGTCAACCGCCGCCAACCCCGGGGGAGTAACGCCGACAACTCCCACCGTGGAGGTCACGAAGGTCCAGTCCACAAGGCTCGCAATATCTGTGCGACTCCCAGGAGAACTTCAGCCGTACGAAGTCGTGGCTGTCTTCCCCAAGGTTACCGCCTTCGTGGACTGGATCGGTGTGGACCGTGGCTCTGTCGTGAAAACTGGACAACTCATGGCTCGACTTGTTGCTCCTGAACTCGCCTCCCAGCGCACGGAAGCGCAGTCGAAGATCCAGACAGCGGAGGCCCAGCGCGCAGAGGCGGAGGCAAAGCTCGCGTCTGACGAAAGCACTTATCAGAGGCTTAAAAATGCTTCCGCGACGCCCGGTGTGGTCGCGGGAAATGATCTTGAAGTTGCTCAAAAGGCCGTAGAGGGCGACCATGCACGGGTCGCAGCCGCCCGCGAGAGTGCCGAAGCAGCGAAGGCAGCATTGAAATCGACTATGGAAATTGAGGGCTACTTGCAAATTCGAGCGCCGTTCGACGGTGTTGTCACAGAGAGAAATGTGCACCCAGGAGCACTCGTTGGTCCGGCCGGTGGTCCTGGCATCAGCGTTCCTCTTGTGAAAGTCGAGAAGACAGTCCGCCTCCGACTCGTGGTTCCGGTTCCTGAAAAGTACGTCGCCGGAATGGCGGAAGGTGCCAAAGTAGAATTCACAGTTCCTGCTTTCCCAAACCAAACCTTCACTGGAACCCTCGCGCGTATCGCACACTCCGTTGATGTAAAGACAAGAACCATGCCTGTGGAACTCGACGTAAACAATGCAGGCGGACGTCTAGCGTCGGGTATGTTTCCAGAAGTGCTTTGGCCTGTTCGTCGATCCGAGCTCTCTCTGTTCGTTCCGACCTCAGCGGTTGCCCGGACAACGGAGGCTACCTTCGTGGTTCGCGTCCGTGACGGAAACGCAGAATGGGTCAATGTCCAAACCGGCGAAGTCGCAGGCAAGCTCATCGAGGTTTTCGGTGATTTGCGGGAGGGGGATGACGTGGCCGTTCGGGGCACCGACGAATTGCGTCCTGGGACTCATGTGATCACGCGACAAAGCTCCCAGGACCAGAAAAGCTCAGGCAAATAATCTGGAGTGGCCGGCTTGCTGTTTTCAAAGAGCTGGGAGATTTCTTAACGAAAGAATTCTAGGAGGATCCCAATGCAAAATCATCAGTTAAAGTTTCTCGCACTTGTGATGTTCACCGGAGCCTTGGGAATTGCGGGAGAATCTCCCACTCCCACATTGAAGAAGGTTGCCGAATTCGACCTGCCCGGCCCGCCGGGAAAGCGCTTCGACTATCTCACGATCGATGCGGACGACCACTACTTGGTTTCCGCGCATCTCGCTGCTGGACAGACGTATGTGATCGACCTTCGTACAAACAAAGTGGTCGCAACCGTGACCGACACGCCGGGTGCGGAAGGTGTCGAATACGTTCCGGAGCTTAAGAAGTTTTATACGTCGAACGCCGGCGACAACACGATTGGCGTCGTGGATTTGAAGCAGATGAAAGTCATCAAGAAACTAAAGACCGAGGCAAAACCGGATGGAAGCGCCTACGCCGCCCCGTTTCACAAACTCTATGTCTCCGACGAACGAGGGAAGGCAGAAGCGGTCGTTGACGTTACCAAAGATGAAATCATCAAGACGCTGCATTTCGACAGTGAAACGGGAATGCCGCAATACGATCCTGTCGCCAGTAAGGTTTATGTGAATCTGCAGGATCAGAATGTTTTGGCCGTCATCGATCCAGCTACGGATGAGGTCGTAGGGCGTCATCCCGTGGGACGCTGCAAAGGAAATCACGGGATGACTCTTGACCCCGAGCATCATCGGGCCTTCCTCTCCTGCGAAGGAAACGAGCTTATGACCGTGTTCGATCTCGACAAGAACCAGGCCATCGCATTCCTACCGATGGCGGGCGGACCCGACGTCATCAAGTTCGATCCTGGGCTGAAGCGAATTTACGTCGCCTGTGGGAGTGGAGCCATCTCGGTATTCCAAATGGATGACGCGGACCACTACCGAAAGCTGGAAGACTTCCCGGTTCAGAAGAAAGTGTACAGCTTGGCAGTGGACCCTGAGACTCACCGTCTTTACGCGCCGGAGCAGGAGGCAGATGGCAAGGCCGTTGCGCGCATGGTTGTTTACGAGGCTGTGGTTCGTTGAAGCCAGTGTCCAGCCGGATACGATTGGCGTACAGCGCTATGGGCGTATTGCTGCTGGGCTCCCTGTCCGCTGGGACTCTTTTGGGTCAATCCGATACAACCGTAATTCCGCAGACATTTCGCGTTGCGAATGCAATGCGAGTCGATCATGCGCCAAAGCTCGACGGCAGGGTCGATGATCCGCAATGGAAACTCGCCGAGCCCATTACCAACTTCGCTCAGCGAGAGCCGTATGAAGGACAGCCCCCGACAGAGCGGACGGAAGTACGCATTCTGTACACGAGAGAGGCGGTGTTTTTCGGAATCGTTTGCTATGACTCTGAACCCGGAAAGATTGTAGCCACCCAGCTGCGTCGGGACGTAAGTCAAGAGCTCGATGACTATTTCGAAATTGTGATCGACTCTTCGCACAACCGGCGTAACGCCTACGTGTTTCAGACCAATCCTCTGGGAACTCAGCGAGACGGGCTCATCACGGATGAGCAGGGCCTGCAGAATAGCAGCAGCGACCAAGGAGACGGAGACCCTGGCTGGGATGGCGTTTGGACGTCTGAGGCCCGCATAACGTCCGAAGGCTGGACAGCGACTATCCAGATTCCATTTTCGACGCTGAACTTCATGCAATCGCATGAAGTCATTTGGGGAATCAACTTCAAGCGCTTCATCCGTCGCAAGAATGAGCAGGATTTGTGGGCTGGCTGGAGGCGCAGTTTTGGAATCCTGAAAATCAGTCAGGGCGGCGAGTTGCGTGGAATCTCTGAAATTGGCAGTGGCCGCTTATTCATCGTGAAGCCCTACGCCCTAGGCGGCTTCAACCATTTACCGCAGGCCGCGACCTCAGCAGGTCTCACTCCTGGTACAGCTGCCCTTTACACGGGGGGCGTGGACGTGAAACTCGGCCTCCGCTCGAATTTGGTTGCCAATCTGACTGCCAACACTGATTTTGCCGACGCTGACGTGGACACCCAGCAATTTAACTTGACGCCTTACAAGCTCTTCTTTCCGGAAAAGCGGCAGTTCTTCTTGGAAAATGCGGGGATTTTCAATTTTGCGATGGGCGGCTCCGGTGATCTGTTGTTTTTCAGCCGTCAGATTGGCATTGATCCGGTCACGGGTCAGCAAGTGCCGATGAACGGAGGAGGAAAAATCACTGGTTCGCTCGCTGGTTTCGACGTGGGCATCATGGATGCCAACACTCGGTCGAGCGGTCCTAACCCCTACGCCAATTACGCTGTTTTCAGGGTGAAGCGATCACTCCCCGGAGGCTCTTACATCGGAGTCATGGGGATCGACAAGCGGGCCGGGAACACTGCTCCTCCGTTCAATGAGACTGGGGGAGTGGACACGCGGGTGGTGCTGGTGAAGAACCTCGTCTTGATGGGTTATGCCGCGCAGAGTCGCTCGCCCGGCATCCAAGGTGGTCAAACAAATCTCGGCGCCAACGCGAGTTACAAAAATAACTGGTTGGAACTCTTTGCCGAGCGACGCAAGATCGGCCCGAATTTCAACCCTGAAGTCGGGTTTCTCGAGCGCACCGATTGCCTTTGTGACTACGCCGACCTAACCTTCAAACAGCGCCCCAATCTCCGCGGCATCCGCGAGCTGCAATTTGAAGGTTTCCTCTTTCACGCGCCCGACACGCACGGCGTCTTGCAGACCCAAGAGTGGCAGGCCACCTTTCGTGCGGAGTTTCACAACGGTGCCTACACCGATGAAGATATAGTTGACGTCTTCACTCAGCGCATCACCACTCCCTTCAACATCTACAAAAATGTCGTCATCCCAAGTGGCCTGTATCATTGGACGCGCCATCAATTAACATACGGCACCCCGCAAAACAAGCGCTGGGTTCTGCGCTTCTTCGAGCGCTTCGGCACGTATTACGACGGACGCTTGAATGAGGCCCGCATTCGGGGCTCATACCGACCAAGTGAGAAACTATCGTTCGATTTCTCCCAACAGTGGGATCGCTTTCGTTTGACGGTTCCTGGAGGAGATTTCTCCGTCGTATTTGGTAGCTTTCAGACTAATTATGCTTTCTCTCGTTTTCTCACTTTATCGACGATTTTCCAGATGAACACGTCGAACACTCAGGCTGCGAGTGCCAACATCCGTCTGCGTTGGAACTACCGTCCAGACAGCGATTTGTTTGTGATCTACACTGTCGGGCAGCAATTCGCCAGCTTGGTAGCTGCCAATCCGGCGCAGTTCACCCAGAATCGCTTCGCCATCAAATATACGTATTCCTGGCGACCTTAGGGGAAACAACATTCTTCGTCACAGATCAGTTCCGCTCTCTGGGTCACTTCCACTCCGAATCTCACAGCGGCCCCTAACCAAACTCCCACAAGGCCCATTCAGCTTTCCCCAGCTCCGCCTTGTACATCGCCGCATCCGCGATGGCGTTCCAGAGTGTTGTCATGCGTGGGATGAATGAGACGCCGTCAGCGCCGTTCGAACCGACTGGTCGAATTTCGTCAGCTAGAAGTAAACGGTCGACAGTCTTCAGTCATGAGCCGATAAGTGCGGCCGCAGTACAGCGGCATCACGAAATTGCAAGCTGCGGGCTGGAGGCGATGAGCGAAAGACGGGGCTCGACGATTCGAATGGAAACCCCGTGCAGAACCCCGTTTCTGCTCTCCCAACTCTCTTCGACAAGCGGGCGATTTCGCACATCCCGGTAATCAACCGTGAGCTTGTTGCCTTGAAACGTCAGGTTGGCCGAGCCGTTGTAGCCGAGAGCGGTCCCCTCCACGACCCGGTACTCGCGATCATCGTGCAGGACCAGGGGCGCGTTCACATTCCTGACCGGCTGGCCTTGATTCACCGGAAAGCCCCCGTGACCGATGCAGCGTCCGTAAGCCTGGATACCATCCGGAATCCCAAACTTTCCATAAATTGCGAAACGGTGCTCGTGCCCCCAAAACCAGAGGACCGGGCGGTTGATGAACTTCGCCAGTTGCCTTGCCGGGAGGGGATACTCCTCGTCAAACGCGGAGAAATACTCGTGGTGCGTCAGAAGGACAATGCTGCGGTCTCCTACCGAAGGATTCACCATGCTGCCGAGCCAGTCGACCGACGCGCGGGGCAGCTTGCAGGTAGGAGCGATTCCCGGAATTCTCCGAATGACCGGGATCTGTTCAAGAATCGGAAAGCCCAGGGAATTGTAGCCGGTATCGAGGGCTATGATTCTCCAAAACTGGTTCTGCAGACAGAAGAAGCTGGCTTTCTGGCCGTACCGGCGTCCTTCTTCTGAGCCCGGAATGCCCAGTGAGGGGAGAAACAAATCAAAGTATGCGTTTCCGTTGGCATACATTTCATGATTGCCGTTCATCGCGAAGCTGCCGACGGAGCCGTGGGGCCATCGGACGGCGCGCACAGACTCGTAAGGCCCCGCTACTCCGAGGCAGTTCTCGTTGACTTCCTCCGCATCACCCACGTAATAAACGTCGCCGAGGTGAATCGTATAGTGCGGGCGAAAGTCCCGGATGTTCTCGGCGACTTGCTCGGCCTCTGCAGTTCCCGTGCCCCAGTCCCCCGCGAGGGCGACACGGATGGGAGCGTCCAAATCAGCAGAGGCTCCTGACGCGTACGCCGGTTGCAGGAGGTACACGCCCTTTTCGCCGGAGGAGTCCGTGTAGTCTAGAAGCCTGTGCTTCGGCTGGAAAAGATACTTGAGATAGTTCCAGGCCCAGATGAATAGATGCTTTGAGAGGAAAGCGCCGATTTTGTGGGGGAAAGAAGCTCCAGGGGAAGCCCCTGCTTGGGAAAGCTGCCTACGATAGTAGGAGAGAAACGGCGAGCGCGGAAGGTCAATGAGGTTGCGTGGGTCGCGTCCTGCGTTTCGCCCACCCGACTCCGGAACTGGGCCTGTGTTTGCCAAGATTCAGCGCCCTCGAATTCTCCCTACAATTCATCAATCACTTTGCTCGCAACTCGCAAGGTCAAAGCGGAAATGGTGAGGGAAGGGTTTACGCCCAAGGCCGTTGGGATGATGGAGGCATCGGCAACGTAGAGACCTTCGTAGAACGGCCGCTGGCTGCCTGCCTTTGTTGTGTCAAACACGCGGCCGAACTCGTCCACGACTCCCCCGGATGAATCCTTGGCCATGCGGCATCCGCCCAGGGGATGCGCCACGGGAATTGAGCTTGCTTTCAGTTCCCCCGTAAGCGGGTTGACAAACGGGTTTTCAAATCTTTGCTTAGGGTTGGCGGAAACAATAGGGGCCAAACGGTTCAGCGTGGCATCGATGGTCTTGTAGATTGGGTCTTGGAAAAACTCTTTGCCATCGCTTCTTTTTACACGCAGGGGGGTGTCCCGGCCGCTCGTACCCAACCGGAATTGCCCGACAGCGGCCTCGCGGCCCTGGGCGACCACGCAGAGCATATTGGCGAGGATCTCATCATCCGTTTCGAAGATGTCCTGCCGGACATCGAAGTTCTCAAAAGTGGCCATGAGGAAGTGAACCAGAGTCTTCCATCCCCAACGAATTGCCGTTCCCAAGATGAAAAACGGACCGCGTGGTGAACGCGACAATTTGCGGATAAAAGGCTCGGCCCTGCCGACAATGGAGGCCAGCGCCGGAGGGATGCCCTGGTCTTCGATATTGTGGAATTTCGACGTGTCGGCGCCAGTTTCCGCCGTCCCAGTGTTGAAATGACCGAAGGATGTAGTGACTGGGCCACGCGTGAGGCGCACTCGACTCTTTGTATTTTCGATAAACCCGATATAGTCTCCGTTGGTAGAAAATCCGAACCCGGTTTTGTCGCTGAGATTCGGGATGGTGCCGCGTTGTTTCGAACGAAGGAGCAGTTCGTTCGTGCCGAGACAACCAGCGGCGACGACCACCTTATCCGCCGTGACCGTCTGGGACGTTGTGCGCCACGGTTTTTTCTTGTCGCGCTGAAGGTAGCGAATCTCGTAGCCGCCTGTGGGCCGCGCGACGATGACATCCACTTCGGCCAAGGGTTGGATTTCCAATTCATTGTTCTGAAAGGTGGGCGGTGTGCCGTTTGGCAAAGGCAGGGGTGAACCCAAAGCAGCAGCCATCAATTGTTTGTTCAGGGTGTGCCGCGCTCCCGGCAGACATCCGACATTGCAGCGTCCTTGCCGTTCGCAATAATTCTTCGCGTCATGTTCATTGGTGGCGACGGCAGGGTCAAAGTCGTTGATGGCGAGGTCGACGGTGCCGAACTCTGGCGTGAGCTCGCGAATAGCAGTCTGAAAGACGCGCGCGCGATCAATCCAGAGGGCGTTGTTCGGGTCCAATTGGCCGGGCGGGGGATTGAGATTGATCTGTCTTAGGCCAGGGGGGTGGTTCGGGTTCCAGTGCGGATCGATTCCTGCCGTGCGGGTGACGATGTTGCTCAATCCTGTGTTTACGGGATTTGCAGAAGCGACAGGCGGAGGAGACGCAGGTGAGATGAGATCCTGACCCTGCTGGTTCAATGCCCACAACAGACCCTTCCCGATGGCTTTGCGCGCAAGGTCGAAGAAGGCGTCACGCCGTGCAGACGTCCAAGTGAGGGACCAGAGAGTGTCCTCGAAGACAAAATCGGGCGGGCGAATCGTAATATTCGAGTAAACGAGCGAACCGCCCCCAACCCCGGCGGCCCGGATGACGCTGACTCCATCGTTCTGGCGCCCGATAAATCCGAGCAGGCCACGCCGCCCCAGACTGGAAAAATCGTAAAGGCCATCTTCATTCTTTTTTCTGCGGAAGCAACGCGTGAAAATGTCGATGAAGCCCCGGAAGTTATTCGGCGTGGACCAAAACTGGACCGGCTGCTCCTTCTTCACGAGGAAATCAAACGTTGAGACCTCTTTGTCCTGCACGGTGCCAACGGGGGTGGTCCACCACGTGCCGCGCTCCAGCATTAGGAGGGTTTCGTTCTTTTTGCGGTTGCTGAAAGCGCGGGCGACTGAGAGAGCCGCCATCGTGCCGCCAAAGCCAGTGCCAATGATCACGACCGTGTAGTGATTGCCCTTAGGCATTGCGCCACCTCCGGGCTAATACTTTCGTTCGTATGCGATGTGCTTGCTACGTTTGCGTGGGTGCAGAGCCTGCCTGGCTGCGTGCGCTCCGCTGTCGAGCGGATTCTGCCGCCGACTGGGTGTTTAGTCAAGTGCTACTTCAACTGCTAAGCAACGCGGGGTTTGATTGTCTCGCCAATTTTGCCGGCCTCTAAAGTGTAGTCTGTGGTAGTTAAGGGCGGCTGCGAAGAAGGGCGCGGACCTCGGCGAGCCGCGTCGCCTCCGAATCCTGCGGAGCTAAGGTGCAGCCGCGGAGGTTGGCGCCGCGCAATCGAATATTACCGGGCCCGCCCTGCCGCCACTGCCGCGCCCATTTTCTTCACAAACAGGTTACGAAACTGGACGCGAGACCCCGGATGATGATTCTGGAGTCCAATATGACCCTTTAGAGGTCTTCCTTGGTTGTTGGTGAGGTGGCTTACAAGCTCACCATTCAACCGAACTCTTATGTCTGGCCCTACCGCTTCGATTTCGAAGGTGTTCCATTCGCCTAGCGATTTCGACGCGAGCTTAATTGCGGGCGCCAATTGATACACGGCACCCGTCATGTGCAACGGACTTCCCGTCGTGTTCGTGTTGGGATCAAATCCCCGGTCGTCTATTTGGACTTCGTAGCCCTTGTCGACCGCCAATTTCCAATCCTCCGCTGGATTCTGATTTCCTAGCACGGGGAAGCGAAGAAATACACCCGAATTGTCGAAGACATTGATGGAGCGCCACTGAACAGTGAGCAGAAAGTCGGAGAACTCCTCTTTCGTATACCAGAGGAGACCGATGCCGCCTTCGGATTCGACCGTATTACTGCCAACCACGTTGAGCCTACCAGCCCCAGCCATCTGCCAACCGTCCAGCGTAGGGTTGAGAAGAGAAAATGCGCCGGGGGTGGGGGCCGGGATTGCCTTCTGTGCGATCGCGCGAGCCGTTCGCCTAGCAAGTGTGAACGCTGTCAGAGAGGGATTCGCTGAGCCCAGCGCTGGAAAAACCGCTGGCCCCGCAACGTACGCGTTTTGAATACCGTGAAATTGACCATCCAAATTCAACACGGAACTGGCAGGGTCAGTTCCAATCCAGAGCGTTCCGGCCTCATGATGCGTTGTACCTAGTCCATCGCGGACCTTTCCGGGAGGTGGAGCAGCCGCATTCCACATACCGTTGTAGAAGTACTCGATGTTCGCGGGGCTGCCTGCAAGCGCCTGAGCAAGCTGCACCGCGGCTTGGTCCATCGTGTCCCATAGAGCGAGGGCCTGAGGTTTCGCGACTAGATTCACGTAGGCGCGGCGTAGGCCAAACTCATCGCGCTCGAATGGGCTCAAATCCATCCAACTAGCACTCGGATTCGTATTCGTAGCGTTCTTGTCTCCAGCCATTTCACCGATACCGCGAAACGTTATGGTGATCTTGTTGAAGTCCTGCGACGCCATGAGTTGGTCGAGCAGGTCAAGATCAGGCACTACTCGCCACATGGTTCCTTCGGAATTCGGGGAGTCAATGGCCGCGGCCGTGACCTGCAGATGGTACCGCCCTTGCGGAGTCGAGCCGCGTACCAGCATCGCCGCAGCGGCAAGTTGCTTGGGCAATGTTCCCAGCACTGATCGTGTGATGCGGATGGTCGTGTTGCTGCGCAGATGAGTCATCAGATTCCGGCCCATCAGTGGAGTGGGAAAAGACTCGAGCGCCAGCCGGGTAGACTCGATGGTGCTTGCCGCCAGGACCACAGCACAGTCTGGGGAAACGGAGATGAATTTTTGCTGCCCGTTGTAATAGAGTTCGATGGCGTTGATCACGCCGTTGCTGGTGTGAAGCTTGACCACGTGGGCGCGCGGGACGAGAAAAAATCTCCGCGTGGAATCCGGGTCTCCTGCGGCCTCCCTGATGGCGTCCATGAGAATGGGTGCGCTGCTGTACTTGTCGAATGGGAAAAGGCCCACCGGCGCCGCCGCTTGGACGGCCAGGGGCGCCACTTCCACACCGTCGACCGTCGGCACTTTCTTCGCCGCCGCTTCCATCGCCTTTTTCAAAGCGTCATAGAGATCGCCGCTGATAAAGTCGGTTGCCGGGTCCACACCAGTTTCTTTTTCCGTGTCGTTGTAGTTGGCCTTCAGGTAGGTCTGCAATTCGGCAGGCCAGTTCTTGAGATCAGCGTCGGTTAGCTTGGGAGACCAGCCACCCCAGTACAGCGAGCGTCCCCCGACGCAATACGCGAGTCCGGGAAACGCTACGTTGCTGCGCCACGGCAGTCCCCAAACCCGTTCGCGAGGAACACCAGGGTCCGATGTGATAGGTCCCGCGGCATTCAGGCCGATGCGACTGAGGTTCTGGACATGTTCAGAAACCAAAAAGCTGCCCGCTTCTAAGAGCAGGACTCTAAGGTTGCCCTGGCCTTGTCGATAGATTTTTTCGGCGACATAGGAGCCGTACATTCCGGCCCCGATGACAACTGCGTCGAAGGGAAAGCCTCCGTTATTGATCGCTTCGTCGAAGGTATTGCAGATGTAGCGGCCCAATACGTCGAGAGAAAAGGCAGTCTCCTGAACTTCGACCGTGTTGGGTCCTTCCTGGAGGTTGCGAATCATGTGGTCCTCCTGCGGACAGGCTTACTGAGGGAGAGTGGGACAGAATTCTAGGCCTGCGTTACTGGAATTGCCATACCGAAGCTGCGGTCAACCTGGGCCTTCCCTTCACTCATGGTTCCACCCTTCGTCGGCGAGCAAAAAATGTACTGGTACCGAAGATTCTTTCTTACTTTTGGGCGTTTCGATGTTCCTTAAATAAATAGAGGGTCTCGACAGGGGCCGAAGTTGACCGGAGGGAAAGATGTGCCGGGACGAGCCAAAATCTTCTCTTACATTTTCCTTTTTCGAGGCCTCTGTAGTAGTAGGGGGCGATTGCATACAAGGTCAGGCCAAGGCTTGGTGATTTAACCCGACAGCGCCAGCCGCTGACGGTAGTCCGTCCACCCAAACATGCACGCCTCGACCAGGCAACTTGTAGTGGCCGAAGTCAGCCAAGTGCTTAGGGGAGGGGAAGTTACCCAACATTTGGGGGTCGATCTTTCGCGCAGGCACCTGCGAAGGAGCAGATTTCGGAGAGCAGGCTGTTGAGGTTTTCCCAAAACAAGGCCTCTGCATAAGTAGGGGTCTCATCTGACGTTTTCCCAAAACGAGGCCTCTGTACAGGTAGGGGTTTCTGGGACGCCCCAACCTCCCGCAAGCCGCTTTGGTGGACAGGGGTAGCCAGGCCCCAGACCTCATTTCGAAGGAGCGATTCCCGTGTCGCGTGGTTTTCACGGATTCGAGATTGACGATTTTCGGGGAGGCGATTCCCGTTTTGACCGAGAGGCGACCAGCGGTTCGTCCTCCAGTTGGCATTCGCGGAATGCCCGTCACAACATCTGGCGGGAGGAGGACCGAGCAGATCGCCTTGACCGGGAGAGCCGCGAACGCCCCGACCGCGAACGCCCGCCTCTGCCGCGCGAGGAGCGAGTCCATGCGATCCTCTCTCAGCGCATTCGGACCAAATACACCGATCGGAACAAGGAATATTCGTTGCGAGATTCCGAGATTCACACTCTCGGAGAAGTGGGCAAATTCCGCGTCGTAGCCACGAATGACTTGGCCGAGTTTGCCTACAACGGCAATCGCTCGCGGATGGAAAACGACGTCGAAAGCCTCGCGCGCCAAGGGCTTTTGACGCAAACAGCGATTGCCGATCCCGAGCACAACCCCACCCAAGTTGTGACGCTCACCAAGGAAGGCCACAAGCTTTTGTCTCGCGGCAAGGTCGTTCCCTCAAGTCAAGCCATCTACCACGGGCTCAAGAAACCCAAAGAAGCTTTTCACGACGCCGACCTCTATCGGCTCTATCACAAGGTCAGCGATGAGATCGAGGGCCGCGGCGGCAAAGTCCTGCGCGTGCAACTCGACTACGAAATGAAGCGGGAGCTATATGCCCGGCTCGCGCGCGCGACTGCCGACAAGCATCGTGACCGGGAATCTCTGCGGGAAGAAGTTGCCAAGCGGTACCACCTGAAGGTTGTGTCTGGAAGGATTCCGATCCCTGATCTGCGCATCGAGTATCTCAACGAGAACGACTACGAGATTCAGCGGCGGGACCTGGAGCTTGCCACCGAGCACTATCGTCCGCGCGGACTCTCGGAGAAGGCGCACGCCGGGCAAGTATCAAAGGGGAAGCTTGGTGATTCGCGGTACAAAACGGAAGGTTTACGTGCTCAGGTACTACGAGAGCGTGCTCCTTCCAGATCGCTCATTGGGCCGTGCGAGACGTTCGAGAATTCTTGGCTCAGTTAGTGAGGTCGGCACAAAGCGGAAAGCCTGGGAGATCGCCGAGACAATCATGAGAGAAGCGAATCTCAGCATAGAGCGGCCAGAAGCCACTCTAACTTTCGGGCAATTCGCGAGACTATGGGAGGAGAAAATCCTTCCGCTGAAAAAGCAGTCCACACAGAAGTTCTACAGAGAGACGTTGGCGAGATACATGTTGCCAACTTTTTCTGGAATGCGCCTGTGTGACATAGAAGCAACTGACGTCCAAGGGTTCATCACTTCACATGCCCAGCGGTTTGCGTGGGCAACAGTTCAACACATCAAGCTCACGTTGAACCAAGTTCTCAAGCAAGCCGTCGAATGGGGCTATCTTAGGGACAACCCGGTCGCTCGGGCAAAAATGCCTAAGCGCCCGCCGAGAGTTGAGAAGGTAATCCTCACTCCGGACCAGCTAAAGCAGTTGCTTGTCCGGCTTAGGGAACCTTGTCATACCGCTGTAGCAACTGCGATAGCAACCGGGATGCGCCGATGTGAGCTGTTTGCGTTGCGTTGGTGCGATGTGGATTTCGAGAAATCTGTCATCCATGTGCGACAGCGCATCTATGAGGGCGTAATCGACACACCTAAGACACCCCGCTCGATAAGAGATCTGCCGATCCCGAGGTGGCTTGCAGAGAAACTTCTAAAGCATCGTAACCGTATAGGTGGATGCCCGGCGAGTTATGTCTTCGCAGGATCATCCGGCAAGCCGCTCAATCCGGTATCGATGTGTCAGAGAGTGCTCCAGCCCGCACTATCGGCGCTTGGGCTTCCTAGAGTGTCTTGGCATTGCTTCCGTAGAACGCTCGCCACGTGGCTCAGCGAACGAGGGACGCAGATCCAAGACCACCCAGGAGTTACTTGGGCACTCCAGTGTAAACACCACTCTGGAGTATTACGTTCAGTCGCTCACGGAATCCCGAAAGCAGGCGATTGAGATGGTTGGCCGTTTGATGGACCCAATCGGACCCCAATTAGTTGGTTCAGACAATTCACTGGTTCAGTAAGTCGCTGTAAATGTTGGGGATATCGGCACCAATGCTGTAAGCCACATCTGGGCGGTTAGATGTGGAGCCTCGTGACCGAAAGCAAGAAGGGCATCGCCAACCGTCAGGAAGCCTTCCCCCTCCAGATCGATCCGCAATACGTCGTCGGCTGGGCCTGGCAGCGCGCCTATGGGTTCCGCGTCGTGAAGGACTTCGGTGCTGGCGGCGGTCTATACAACACCTTTGATAGCGCCGGCTACTCGCTCAACAGGGCGCCCGACTTTCTTGTGAAAGCGGCCTTCGATCCCGGCTGGGGCCACTATGAGGTGGTCGGAATCCTCAGCAACTTCCGCAACCGGGTCTACCCCTGCGGTGCTCTCGGTGTCCCTCTCCCCGCTGGCTGTGCCACGGCAACTTCGGTCGCTGGCGCATTCAACGATTCGCGGGTCGGAGGCGGCGTGGGTTTCACGGCGCGTCTCCCGGTGGTGGCCAAGAAAGTTGACCTCGTCGGGCACTTCCAGGGCGGTGACGGCATCGGCCGTTATAGCTCGGCACAGTTGGCGGATGTAACAGCGCGGCCGGATGGCACGCTCGCGCCGATTCGCTCTGCCGCGTGGTTGGGCAGCCTTGAACTCCATCCTAACGCCAAGCTCGATCTTTACGCTTATGGCGGCGGCGAATACGCCGCCCGCACGGCGTACACCTTTACGAATGCAGTGGGTAATCCCGTCGGCGTTGGCTACGGCAGTTCCTTGTTCAACAACAGCGGTTGCAGTACGGAAGCGTTCCCCACAGGGGCGGGAGCGCAACCGCCGGGCACGCCAAATCCGCCGTCCGGCAGCGGCTTCCCGGCCACAGCCGGCGGATGCGCTGGCGACATTCACCA
>WNFD01001358.1_pt1 | contig 24650 bp, 22 predicted proteins | sample 5400491 | NCBI WGS metagenome assembly WNFD01 (sample SAMN13153343, study PRJNA577476) | soil metagenome | isolation source: 120 cm saprolite under Douglas fir tree site 2 hole 2 replicate 2 | place: USA:California | collected 2015-04-18
CGAGCCGACCAAACTACGGCGCTGGCTACCGAGCTTTCAGATCGCGGCGACGTTCGCTGAACTCGAGCACGTCGCTCAGGGCTGACCGCATCTCGCGCATCCGCTTCTCGCCGAGGCGAGCCTCCCAGGATGCGTCTATCCGGCGCATGGCCTCGCTGCCAGTTGCGGAAAGCCGCTCGCCAGTCTTGGTAAGCCGAACCAGCTTGGCCCGGCGATCGCGGGGATCTGGCAATCTCTCTACGAAGCCCAGCAGCTCCAGGTACTCAACCAACTCAGTCATCGATTGCTGAGTCATTTGGGCCGCCGAAGCCATCTGCGCGACACGCGCCCCTTTGGCCGGCAGGTGTTCGAACACTCGACTGTGCGCTGAACGGATGTCGGGGTAGCCGGCCTCGTGGAGGTCCGTCACCAGTTGTTCGATCAAGACCTGGAAGGTCTGATGCAAGAGAGTGGCCGTGCTGGGGGTGTGCATCTGGTTCCTTGACAAATCCGGAATCTGCGCGAATACTCAGGTTACCTGAGTATTTACTAGGAAAGCAAAGCCAGAATTTGGAGTTGGGGGGAACGAGGATCCCCGCTTACAGTGGTCAAGCCTCGACGCCCGCCGACTAGTGTCGATCGTGTCACGTCGTGCCTGGGTGATACAGAAAGCGCCGTTGATGTCGGATGTCGAAGGAGAAAAGCCGGTGCGTGTTCGCCAACTGATCGCGAGGACTCCGCCGACATTGCACACAGGAACGCGATCACTTGCGAGAGGACGCGGTCGAGTCGTGTACGTCTTCTCGCTGCTTGCCTCCCTCGCGCTCGTGGGCAGCGCCTTTGGCGTCTTGCCAGCCGTGGCGGCAGCCCCGCTGCCGTTGGAACTGGCATCGATCCCGATTCCGGATTTTCCACAGTACCTCGCCGTCGACCCGTCCACTCACCGGGTCTACATCGACCATGCAGGTAGCAATGAGGTTGCCGTCGTCGACACCGCTACAAGGACTGTGGTCGCCACCATCCCCCTCGGCGACCAGGTGACCGGAATCGCCGAAGACCCGGTGACGCAACGAGTGTACGCGGCGAACTTCTTCCAGAACACGATCTCGGTCATCGACCAGGCGACGAACTCGATCATCAGCCACGTCGACATCTCTTTCGCAGCCATCGGCTCCGGCGGCGGCATACCTCTCTTGATCGCGGCGAACCCGAGCACAAAGCGGGTCTACGTCGCCCTTGGCGGAGGGTCCGTCGCGGTAATCGACGAGGCGACCGACACCGTCGTCGGGAAGATCGTTACCGGCGGCGACCCAACCGGGATCGCAGTCAACCCGATCACGAACCGGGTCTACGCGGCGGACCAGAACGGCGGCCGGGTGTTCGTCATCGACGGCGCAACTAACACCCTGGTCGCCACGGTTGCCGTACCGCAGCGTGCGGGCGGCTTCGACGTTTCCGTGAACGCATTGGAGAACCGCGCGTACGCGATCAGCGCCGACGGCTCGCAAATCAGCGTGATCGACGGCGCGACGAACACCCTCTTCGGCACGATCGACCGCTGCTGCTTCGGAGGGACTACCTTCGACGCCCAGGCGAACCGACTGTACGCGAGCAATCTTTCCTCGCACACGATTGACGTCTACGACGGCGTGAGCGATGCGTTGCTCGGCTCCGTGCCGGTGGATGCAACTCCCCTCTACGGGCTCGGCGTCAACCCGATCTCTGGCGAGCTCTACTCGACGGCACTGAGCTTCGCAGGCGGCTATGCACTCCTCGTGCTGGGGACCGTTGATACGACTCCGCCCGCGATCTCGATCACGAGCCCCGCCCAAGGCGCTGTCTACGTTGTTCACCAGAATGTCCTCGCCAGCTACAGCTGCACTGACCCTGATTCCGCGGTGGCGAGCTGCACCGGTTCGGTGCCCAATGGCAGCCCGATCGACACCACCTCCGTGGGCATCAAAACGTTCACAGTCAATGCGGCCGATCCCGCCGGCAACGTTGCCGCTCAGACAGTCACGTACGCCGTGGCCGGTCCTTCGGACACGACCGTGACAGGTGGCGGCGCCGCCTTCATTCCGACCGGCCGTTTCGCCGGTGATCGACTGCAGGTCGACTTGACTGCCCGCGTCGACACAAATTCGAATTCAGACGGCCGCTTCCATATTGCCTTGTACAACGCTTCGGGTGGCGTGCTCAGCGACCTACACGGCAGCGCAGACTGCATGACTGCGGCGAACGGCACCGCGATCGTCACAGGCGTCATCACTCAAGGTACGGCCACCGTCTTTAACGTCGATCCGGTTGGCCAGCGGGTGTCAATCACGATCAATGCCGTTTCCCAGAGCTTCGCTCTTGACGTGTCCTACCTCAGCGGCCACCCGATTTCCCCATGCAGCGCCAATCCCTTCATCGCCCTGGTCGTCTCGCAGGGCAGCTACACAATCCATCCGATTTTTGTTGCGCCGGCGTCGTGCAGCATTGGGACTGGAACGAGCCTCGCTCCATGCGACTTTGGCTTTGAAGCCCCGCTTCTTGGCGACGGCAACATTGCCGGTGGGATTGGATCACCATGGGTCTTCTCAGGCTCAAGTGGCATTTCCGCCAACCACAGCGCCTTTACCGGTCCTCAGCTTGCGCCAGAGGGGGTGCAGGTGGCCGTCGTTCAAGATTTCGGCGGTTTCGCGCAGCCGATCACCGACTTTGTTGCCGACCGGCAATATGTGCTCACCTTCAGCGCCGCGCAGCGATCGAATTTCGGCGGTGCGAATGACTTTGTGGTCTTGCTGGACAACAAGGTGATCGGCACGTTCAAGCCTGGGAGCACGAGCTACGCCGACTTCAGCGTCTCATTTGTAACATCAGCTGGAACCCACACCCTCGGGTTCTTTGGACTCGACTCGGCCGGAGGCGACAACACCGCATTCATTGACAATGTCCGGATTACTTGACGGAAGCCCGGCGACGAAGGTTCGAATCCGCCGCTGCGGCGAGCGTCCTAGAACGCGTCAGGTGGACAGCGCCACGCCCCGCTGACGTGGCCAACGACAGAGTTTGGGTCGCTGTTCGCCGCGAGGTCGATGCTCACCGTTCCTGAACGCAGGTCGGCGTTGACGACGAGCGAGCTCTGGGAGCCGGTCGCCGGGAAGTAGTGGTCTGAACCGACGTCAAAGCCCACACCTCCCGCCGGGTAGGTGCCTGCGCCGTGGAACGAGAGCTTGGTGATGTTCATGTTCATCTGCTTACCCGCGACGTCACCGACGATCGGACCCGCGACGTAAGAGCCACCGACGCTCGCGCAGACGTACGTATCGCCGCGGTGGGCGGAGCCCATGTGCCCGTTGATGGCGCCGGTGAACGTGAGGTCTTCGGATACCTGGCCATTGGTGGAGGATGGCGTGGTCGCCGACGTCGTGGCGGCGCCGCCGCTTCCGCACGCGATGGCGAACACTCCCACCGAGAGAAAAAGGATTGTGTGGCGGGTCAGGTTGCTTGGCACGGCTGGCAAGGGTACCGAATTCGGCCGTCGCCACGAACTATCCAATCGGGTATCTCTGGATCGGCTCGGATGAGTCGAATCAGCTGGCCTGGCGCTCGAGGATGACGACTGGGATCAGCCGCTCGGTCCTTTTCTCGTAGTCGGCGAATGAGGGCCAGATCTTGACCATCTGTTTGTACAGCCGGTCGCGCTCGGCCCGACTCTCCACGACGAGGGCCCGCGCCGTGAACTTCTCGGTCCCGCTGTCGGTCACCACCTCGACCTCGACGTCGGGGTTGACCGTGACGTTGCCGAACCACGACGGGTGCATCGGCGCCCCGCCCTTGGAGGCGACAACGACGTAGCCACTGCCTTCGCGGCGGCCGACGAGCGGAGTCGTGATGAGCTCCCCGCTCTTCGCGCCCTGCGCGGTCAGAAGCAGCAGGTTGTCGCCCCACATCCCGACCCCGCGCCCCTTTTTGTCATGAAACTCGGCGATCGTCTTCTGGTTGAACGGGCTTGCTTTCATCGCTTCAAATCGAGCTCGATCCGGGGCGCTCAGCATGGATGGATCGTGCGGGGAGGAGTACCGTTCCGCCCTGATGGCCGAGGCAACCAGAGACGGTTCGTTCATGCAAGCCCTGAACGCCTTTTCGTCACCGCCTTTCTCCTCCATCAGTGGCGAACCTGGATGCGCGTGGCTGTGGCCCTGAAGATGTGATCAGCTCCTGGCACGACTACTTCGTGATGGTCGGCGGCGGATCCGCTGCACTGACGGGCCTTGTCTTCGTGGCCATGACCCTGCACCTGGAAGAGATCGTCGGCGACCCGGTGCACCGGCATCGCGCGCGCACGATCCTCACCGGCTTCACGGCGGTCTTTATTCGCAGCGCGCTCGTCCTGATGGGCGGCCAGGATTTCAGGGCCGTCGCGGTCGAGATCATCGCGGTCCTCACCGTCGTCGAGCTGATCCTCTACAGCAGCATCCGGCAGGCCATGGGCAGCGCCGACCGGAGCGTGCTGTGGCGGACGATCGGCAGCTTCGCCTGCCTGGTGCTGGAAGAGGCCGGCGCCGTCATCTTGTTTTTCGGCAACGCCTGGGGCCTGTACGTCGTGGGGCTGGGGATGATGTCGTCGTTCATCTTCATGGTCACCGGCGCGTGGCTGCTGCTGGTCGGCGTCAGCGCGATGGAAACAGCCGCGGCGGCTAAGACGCGATAGCGCCGGCCCGCGCCGAGTCGCGGTACGCGGCCGGCGTGCAGCCCAGGTACCTGACAAAGGCTTTCGAAAAGCTCGACTCGGACTGGTAGCCGACGCGGTGCATCGCCTCGGCGACTGAGGGGCTCTCGGTACCGAGCACGTGCGCAGCGCGCAGGATGCGGCAGCGGGCGAGGTAGTTCATCGGGCTCTCCCCGACGCACTCAGAAAATCGCGCAGCGAATGCCGAGCGCGACATCGCGACTCGCGCCGCCAGCCGTGCCACGGTCCAGTCTGCAGCCGGTTCCTGATAAATGAGCTGAAGCGCGCTCGCCATCCGGCGATCTTTCAGGCCCAGGATCCACGGCGCCGCCGCGTCGGGGTCGACCGCGAGCTGGGCGCGAAGCATCTGGACCAGGAGCAGTCCGCACAGCAGGTCGACCAGGGCGCCGGAGCCAGGACGCGGGGCGGCGGACTCCTTGTCCACCATGGTCATGAGCCCGTCGACCATCGTTGCATCCGAGCCGGCGTTGACGTGAATCACGTCCGGCAAGGCACGCAGCAGTGGGTGGGCGGAGGGCCGGTCGAACTTGAAGAAGCCGCAAAGCATCGTGGCCCGCGATCGCCCGCCCTCCACTTGGATGGTCGGGAAGCGATCGGGCGCGCAGTGATTGACGAGGTCGGCGAACTCGGTGAGCGGAGCATCGGGCGAGCTCCGGAGGGAGTGTGGCTGGCCGCGCATGAGGACCCCGATGTCGCCCGAGGTCAGGCGAACCCTCGCGGCGCCTTCAGGCTCTATCCAGCACGAGCCCGAGACCATGACATGAAACACGGCAGCGTCGAAGGCGCGGAGCTGGAGCCCCCACGGCTCGCTGAGCTCGGCGCGGGCGATCAGGGAGCCGGACATCGGAAGAGTGCGAAGCGCCTCGCTCAGCGGGTCCATCCGCCCTTTCTACTCCAAACGTGTCCCGGCGTCCAACGGGAAGTGCTCTACGAGCGGGGCAAATCCGTGGACGCTGCGACAATTCTTTCGTCTTCTGGAGTCTGGCGCCTTCAGCGGCCCGCCCGTAACTTGCTCCTCAAAACACGGGAGGAAACCCAATGCCTGAGTCAACCGCACGCAAGATCGTCGACGAGTTTGGAGCCGCATTCGCCGCCAAAGACTTCACCGGGGCGCGCCGCTTGCTGCACGACGACCTCTCCTTCGAAGGGCCGCTCGACAAGTTCAGCCGGGCGGACGACTACGTCGCGTCGATCACGCGGCTCGGGACCATGATGAAGGGCCTTCGCCACGAGAAGACGCTGGCCGAAGGCGACGACGTCGCGGTCTTCTACGTGCTCGACACAGCGCTTGGCTTGGCGCCTGTGGCCGACTGGTACACGGTCCGGGGCGGCAAGATCGCCTCCATCCGGACCTACTTCGACGCGCGCCCGTTCGCTCAAGCGCATTAGGCCGAACGGCGCCCGAGGTCGAGGCCTTGTCGCCCTAGAACGGTCTCGGCGCCGTACCGCCGTCCTATAGTGCGCACTTGATCCCGTGAAGGTTCACTCCTTGCCAGGCCGAGTCGAGTGGCCTTCGTAACCCGGCTCTCCCTCCGACTCGGTGTCGTCGTCCTCCTGGGTGTCGTCCTGCTCTTCGGCGCCGGGATCTTCGCGGCGACCCAGGTCCAGCAGGACCTGCTGCCCGACATCTCGGTGCCCGCGGTCATCGTCATCACCCCCTACCCGGGCGCGTCGCCAGAGGTGGTCGACGGCCAGGTCACGATCCCGGTCGTCAACGCCATGCAGGGTGTCAGCGGAGCCGACACGGTGCAGTCGACTTCCAGCCAGGGCGCCTCGCTTGTGTTCGTCCTCTTCCGGGACGGCATCGACCTGAAGGCAGCCGAGCAGGACGTCAGCAGCGCCCTGGCCAGGATCCGGCCGCTGCTGCCGGCGCAAGCGCTGTCGTCGACCGTCCAGACCTTCTCGACCAACAGCCTGCCCATCCTCGAGTACGCCGTGTCCGCGGAAGAGCCGCTGGGCGACCTGGCGGGCCAGCTGCGCGCCCAGGCCCTGCCGAAGCTGAAGGGACTGGCCGGTGTCTCTTCGGTGGTCTTGACGGGGGCGCCGACCGACGAGGTGGACGTCACCCTGGATCCCGCCAAGCTCGCCGCGCGCGGCGTGACGCTTGTGCAGGTGGCCCAGGCGCTGCAGCAGGCGAGCATCGTGCAGTCCGTCGGCTCGTTGAAGCAGGGCTCGGCGACCATCCCGCTCCAGGTCTCGGGGGCGCTCACGAGCACGGACCAGATCGGGAAGATCACGGTGACGCCGCAGATCGCCGTCGGAGGGCGCCCGGCGGCGCCAATCGCCATCAATCAGCTCGGTACGGTCTCTGTGGTCTCGATTCCGGCCGACACGATCACGCGCACCAACGGCAAGCTCAGCATCGGGCTGCAGATCATCAAGGGGCCGAACACCAACACCGTGACGGTCGCGAACGAGGTGTGGGGCGCGGTCCCCGGGATCGAATCGTCAATTGGCCACGGCGTGCACTTCGACACGATCCGAGACCAGGCGACACCGATCACCCAGGCGATCGGCGACATCCTTCGCGAGGGCTTGCTGGGCGCGGTGTTCGCGGTGCTGGTGATCTTCGTCTTCTTGCGCAGCGCCCGCGCGACGGTTGTCGCCGCGATCTCGATCCCTCTTTCGCTGCTGGTCGCGCTGATCGTTCTCTGGTGGCAGGGCATCACGCTCAACATCCTCACGCTGGGCGGGATGATGGTCGCGATCGGGCGCGTCGTCGATGACTCGATCGTCGTTCTCGAGAACGTAAGCCGCCATGTGTCCGAAGGTGAGAAGCCTCTCGTGGCCGCATACACAGGCGCGCGCGAGATCGTCACCGCGGTCGCGTCGTCGACTCTGACCACGGTCGCCGTTTTCCTGCCGATCGCATTCCTCTCTGGAATCGCCGGCGACTTCTTCCGCCCCTTTGCGCTCACCGTGGTGGTCGCGCTGCTGGCGTCGCTTGTCGTCGCGGTCACGGTCGTGCCGCTGCTCGCCTCGCGCTTGCTGCCCGCGATTAGCGCCGAGCGCGTGGAGCGCCGGCTGGGCTGGAACTGGATCCACCGCATATACGTGCCGGTGATCCAGTGGGCGACAGGCCATCGCATGCTGACGCTCGGAGCCGCTGCGGCGTTCTTCATCGCGTCGATGGCGCTGATCCCGCTGCTGCGTATCAACCTGCTCGACCAGTCGTCCAGCCCGACCTTCCCGATCAGCATCACCATGCCTGAGAACTCGACGCTGCCGCAGACCGACGCCGAGACCCAGAAGGTCGAGGCGCTCATCGCCGGTGTCCCAGGCATCAGCGCGTACCAGGCGACGGTTGGCGGTCAGGCGGATCCCTTCGCCCCGCCGGGCACTGTGCCCGCGGACCCGACGCAGGCTTCGGTGCTGGTCCTCATCCAGGACGGCCAGTACGACAGCGCGCTGTCGGGGGTGAAGCGTGCTCTCAACGCTTACGCGGGCCCGGCGAAGGTGCAGGTGGGGCAGGCGCAGAACAGCTCGAACAGCAGCAGCAGCCAGATGCAGGTCGACGTTCGCGCCCCTGACCAGGCGACGCTCCAGGCCGCCAATGACCAGGTGCTCGCGGCGCTCGGCAACGTGCAGGGCCTCGCGAGCTTGAAGTCGAACCTCGCGATCTCCAAGCCGCAGTACCAGCTCACGCCGAGCGACAAGCTGGCCGCCTCGGGGCTGAGCATCCAGACCCTCGCCGCGCTCGTCGCGCAGCAGATCAACGGCGTGGTCGCCGCGCAGGCGAACCTGCCGCAGGGCACGATGCTCGTTCGTGTGCAGCTTCCCCCCGGGACGGCCGACACGGCCGACGCCCTGGCGAAGCTCCCGATCCCGACCGCGCAGGGCGTCGTACCGCTCGCCACCCTGGCCACGATCCAGCTGGTCACCGGTCCGCAAACCGTGAATCGCGTCAACGGCGACCGCGACGCCACGATCACCGGGACCATCACCGCCAACGACACGCGAGCGGTGCAGGCCGGCGTCAGCAACGCGCTGGCGGGGGTCTCCCTTCCACCGGGAGCTTCGATCTCGACCGGCGGCGTGTTCGCCCAGCTGTCGACCGTGCTGACCCAGTTCGCGCTGGCCCTGCTCGCCGCAATCGGGCTCGTCTATCTGATCATGGTCGCGACCTTCCGCTCGCTTGTGAAGCCGCTCGTGCTGCTGGTGTCGATCCCGTTTGCGGCCACAGGCGCGATCATCGCCCTGCTTGTAACCAACACCTCGCTCTCGCTGCCGGGCCTGATCGGGATCCTGATGCTCACCGGGATCGTGGTCACCAACGCGATCGTCTTCCTTGACCTGGTGGAGCAGTACCGCGACCGCGGACTGAACTTGCATGACGCGATCATCGAAGGCGGCCGACACCGGCTGCGTCCGATCCTGATGACTGCCTTCGCGACCATGCTCGCGCTCGTCCCGCTCGCGGTGTTGGGAGGAGGCGGAGGCATCGGCGGCGCGTTCATCAGCCGGCCGCTGGCCATCGTCGTGATCGGCGGCCTGTTCACCAGCACCGTGCTGACCCTCGTGCTTGTCCCGGTGCTCTACTCGCTCGCCGCGCGTTTTGCCGGCCGGCGTTCGACTGCGGACCTCGATGCGCTGCTCGACGCCGCCGAGGACCGCCGCTTCCAGCCTCTGGGTCATCGCTCGGGCGGCCAGCCGGCCGTTGCAGCTCCCGCCGCGTACGCCTTCGTCATGACGCTGGAGCCGGAGCCTGGCCGGCCTGGCGACCGCGCCGTGCTGGACAGGATGGCGAAGAGCGGGCTCAGGGTCGAGCCGCTGGCGGGAACGGCCAAGGTGCGCATCGGAGTGCCTCCCATTCGAGCCGCCTCGCAAGCCGAGGCGTCGGACAAGGCACGGGCGGGAGTGCGCCGGCTGGTGCCCGCGACCGGATATCGTTTGTCCGATCCCGAGCCTGTGTCGGCCGGAGCGCCTGACGGCGGGCGGGCGGCGCGATCGCCGGCCCCGCCGTCAGCGGTTAAGGGTTAGCGCTTGGCGGAGTCTGATCTGCCGGCGGCGCCGGCGGTCTCTGCCTCCTGGGCCTCGACGATCTCGCCTTCGATGTTGATCACGATCTCGTTGCTGACGATGAACTTGCCGTCCAGCACCGCGTCGAACTTCATGTTGAAGTCCTTGCGGTTGATCTGGGTCTCCGCCGCGTAACCGATGCGGTGACCCATCGCCGGGTCGTTGAACTCGCCGTACTTGACGACGTTGAGGGTCACCGGCTTGGTGACGCCCTTGATGGTGAGGTCGCCGGTCAGCTTGTACTTGTCCTGGCCCGCCGGCTCGATCTTCGTGCTCTTGAAGGTCATGGTCGGGTAGTTCTCGATCTCCAGGAAGTTGGACGAACGAAGGTCCTTGTCGCGCTGCTCGTTGTGAGTCCGAATGCTCGAAGTGTTGATGGTTGCCTCGACCTTCGTCCGCTCTGGGTGGTCGGGATGGATTTCGCCTGTGGCGTTGACCTCAGCGAAGTGGCCTCGCACGGTCATCATGCCTAGATGCTTGGCCGAGAACTCCACCTGCGTATGAAACGGATCGAACTTCCACGTTCCCATTTGAATTACCTCCTCGGGGTTTAGATCCCAGACCCGCATGCCTGGTCCATCAACCAGCTACCAACCGGTTGGAGACTCCATTTATTTCTACCGTATTCAATGGCTTGCGTGCGGCGGTATAGTTCGCGCCCAGTGAGCGAGCCGATCGCCCCTGGACTCCACTACAGCTCGAAGGCGCAGGAGCTGTGGGCGCTGGTGATCGAGGGATATGCCAGCTGGGAGGTCCGGATGAGCTCCGTGTCCGCCGACGCAGACCTGTCACCGGTCTCGGCGTGGGCCCTGGTCCAGCTCGATCCCGAGACGGCCATCTCACAGAAGGAGCTGGCTGCACGCCTTCACTGCAACCCATCGACGGTCGTCGACCCGACCGACCGCCTGGAGGAAGCGGGGCTCGTCATCCGCCGGCCGAAGGCCGCTGACCGGCGAGTCAACGTGCTGATCGTCACCCCGAAGGGGCGCAAGGTCAGGGCGACGCTGATCGACCGCCTTCTCGAACCGCCTGAGGCTTTTCTCAGGCTGCCGGCAAGGGAAGTCGAGCGGTTTCGCGACGTCATGCAGGAGGCGATCACCGGCGTGTCGTCGCGAGGCCGAGGGCGGCGACGCGCCTCGTAGCCGGCACCCTGGCGCTGGGACTTCTGTCTCTGGTCCTCGTCGGATGCCGGACGCCGGGCGCCGCAACGGCCACCGCCACCACGACCGCCGCCGCCGCCGCGCCGGTGGACTGCCCGGCGGGCAAGCCTCAGCGCATTGGACTGAGCAACTTCGGGGCGTACATCGGAACGTGGCAGGCGAGTCACCGCCAGGTCCCGCAGACGACTTCGTACTACACCACCGCGACCGTGCCAGGCCGCGTCACGGTTTGGTGCAGCGCCGACGGTTATGTGGTCGCCGAGGAGATTCGCCTGACGTTTCACGTCACCGCGGGCGGAGCGTTTCAGATCGCGCTGACCGAGCTGCCGGCCGACTCGACCAAGCTCTACGACCATCTGCATGCCGGGTGCCGCTCGCTCCAGTACCGGTCGTCGCGATTGGCCGAGCAGCTGCGCGGCGACGACGGCGATGGGCTGGCCGACATCACGTTTCACGGCGACGGTCCGAACTACAGCGCCGCCTCCATTTCCCTGGTCAGGATCGACCTTGGCGAAAAGCTGGGCGCTGACACAGGCGCATGCGGGTGACGAAAGCCGACTGGCCGCTTGGCGCCGTCGAGCTGAAGGTCCTCGACCTCGAGCGCGAAGTCACCTTCTACGAATGGTTCGGCCTGCACCGGATCGGTGGCGACGACCAGCACGCCGTCTTCGGAGCGGGCGAGCGGCCCCTTCTTCGCCTGGCGGCGCTGCCCGGAGGAAGTGAGCGGCCGAGGCACACGGCGGGTCTCTACCATTTCGCCATCCTGCTGCCCAGCGAGCGAGAGCTGGGCGGCTTTCTTGGGCGCACGCTCGAAGAGAGGCTCCCGCTCACCGGAACGGCCGACCATTTCGTCAGCCAGGCTCTCTACTACGACGACCCCGAGGGGAACGGCATCGAGGTCTACGCGGACCGGCCTCGCTCGGAGTGGCAGTACCCGAACGGCAAGCTCAACATCGGCACCGACCACCTCGATTTCGAGCGTCTGCTCCGCAATGCATCACCATCCGAGAAGAAGTTCTCCGAGGCGACCGTGCTTGGGCACGTCCACCTCAACGTCGGCGACCTGGACGTCACCCAGGCCTTCTACGAGTCGCTGGGGATGGAGCTCATGGCCGAGGCGGGCAACGTGATGAGGTTCCTGAGCTGGGAGGGCTACCACCACCATCTCGGGATCAACCTGCTGGAGGGCCGCGGGGCCGCCCCGGTCGCGCCGGACGTGCGCGGACTACGGAGCTTCGAGATCCGCCGGATCCACCCGCCGCGTACCGATCCGAACGGGATCCTGGTTACGCCGCCCACCTGAAACCGCCGCTGCCGGTTCGTCGGGTAACCCACTGAGCGTCCAAACCCTTTGTCCTTGAAAAATCGTCGTGTAGGCTATGGAGCCGCATGCCGGACGTCCTTTTGATCCTCGCCATCGCCATCGAGGTGGCCTTCTCCCTCCTGGCGATCCGGACCATCGTCAGCTGGGTCCGCCAGCCCGACCGGCGCCACCGCAGCCTGGCCCTGGCCATTGGCTCGCTGGCCGTCCTGATCCTGGTGTCGCCCGTGTTCGGCGGCAGCGGCATCGGCACCCAGGTGGTGACGGACCTCGGTGCTGTTCTCTTCCTGGTCTCGGGTTACGGCCTGGTCATGTTCCGGGACTCGTTCTTCCCGCACAGCACCTTCTGGAAGTGGGGTTTGATCGGGTTGATCGTCGTGGTCGGAGCCCTTGCGATCGCGCTCCAGCTACCGGCGAACCCGGACGGCCCGCACTCGCCCGCGCAGACGCTCGCCCTCGTCGCCCTGGTCGCGGTGTGGGCCTACTGCATCCTCGAGCCGACAGTGACGTTCTGGCTCGCGGCGCGCGGCAGGCCCGCGGTCGAGAAGGCGCGATTGCGGGCCATCAGCACCGGGTACGCGGGCCTGCTGCTGGTCGTGGTGTTCGGCACGATCGCAGGTTCGCTCAACGACGCGCTGACTGTGACCGTCGACCTGCTCGCGCTTGCCATCGTGCCGGTCCTCTACGTCGCTTTCTTCCCTCCCGCGTGGCTGCGGCGGATCTGGCGCCAACCCGAAGAGGACGAGTTCCGCCGCGCGCTCCACGGCCTTCTCCTCTACAGCCCGAACCGTGCGACGCTTGCGGACAGGGCGCTCAGCTGGGCGGAGCGGCTGGTTGGCGGTGAGGCGGCCTACGTGGTCGACTCGGACGGCTCGATCCTCGCCGCGCGCGGGATGACACCTGCCGACGCCGCTGCGTTGACCGGGCGGGCCGACCTCCTGAAGCCGCGGGCTGACGGGCACGCGCCGTGGCAAGCGGGCTCGATGGTGGTCGCTCCGCTCGACCTCAGCCAGGGCTGGGGCGCGATCGTGATCGTTTCGGGACGGCTCAGCCCGATGTTCGGAGACGACGAGCTGAGCCGGCTCCGCCAGTACGCCGCGAGCATCACGGCCGGCCTCGACCGCGTGCTGATGAACTCCAAGATCGCGGCGCTCGAGCGCGCTAAGACCGATTTCTTGAACATCGCCTCGCACGAGCTGCGCGGCCCGATGACCGTGATCAAGGGTTACCTCACGATGCTGGAGGCCGGTGCCCTCGGTGACCTCGCGCCCAAGGCGCGCTCGGTCCTTCCTCTTTTGATCTCGAAGTCGGACGAGGTCAACTGGATGATCGAGCAGATGATCGAGGCCTCGCGTCTCGAAGAGGGGCGCCTGGCCCTACGTCGTCGACGCATGGACATCGTCGAGCTCACCGATTCCACCATCGACGGCGTGAAGATGCTGATGAGCGGCCACGAGCTGAAGGTCGACGTACCGGTGGAGCCCATCGAGGCGAACGTAGATCCAGACCGCTTCCAGATGGTCGTGCGCAACCTGCTGAGCAACGCGGCTAAATACTCGCCGGCGGGCACCGACATCGTGGTGGACGTGCGGCGCGACGCCGACAGCGTCATCGTTTCGGTGCGCGACCAGGGAGCCGGCATCGCGAAAGAGGACCAGGCGACGCTGTTCACCAGGTTTGGCCGGATCGAGACGCCGGCCCATGTCCAGGGCACGGGACTCGGCCTCTGGCTGTCGCGCGAGATCGCCCGCATGCATCAAGGCGACCTCACCGTCGATTCTCGGCCCGGCGCCGGAAGCAACTTCACATTCACGGTGCCCCTCAGCCAGTAACCTCATTCGCGGTGATCCCTGACGCGGAGGCGCGTTTTCAGCCGCCCCGGCCTCTCGACCTCGGTCTGACCTTCCACCTACTCGGAGCCGGTTCGTGGCGTCGCGTTGACGGCGGCGACTTCTGGCACGCGACCCGCACGCCGGCGGGCGCGGCGACGATGCAGATCAGCCGGCGTGAAGGTCTTGTCGACGTGAGGGCGTGGGGGCCGGGCGCGCGGTGGGCGGTCGAGCACGCACCTGTGCTCTGCGGCGAGCACGATGACGACTCGGCCTTCGTGCCGGCGCATCCGCTCATCGCGCGGCTGCACCGGCAGACGCCAGGCATGCGCATGCCTCGAACGCAGGCAGTGTTCGAGGCTCTCGTGCCGTCCGTTCTCGCGCAGCTGGTTGCCGGCGTCGAGGCGCGGTCTTCGTATCGCCGATTGGTGGCCGCCTTCGGCGAGCGAGCCCCGGGTCCGGTGGACCTGATGCTGCCGCCATCCCCCCAGGTCCTCGCCCGAACACCCTACTGGAGCTTTCACCGTTTCGGCGTCGAGCGGAAGCGGGCCGAGGTGATCATGCGCGCGGCGCGCAGCGCGAACCGCCTGGAAGAGATCGTGTCGATGGACATCGAAAGCGCGTACCGCAGGCTCCAGGCGTTTCCGGGCGTCGGCCCGTGGACGGCAGCGAAGGTGGCGTCAGTGGCGTTGGGCGACGCGGATGCGGTTCCCGTCGGCGACTATCACATCCCTCACCTCGTCGGCTACGCGCTCGAAGGGACCCCGCGCTCGACCGACGAGCGCATGCTCGAGCTGCTCGAGCCCTACCGGGGCCATCGTGGCCGGGTGATCAGGCTGCTCATGCTGGCCGGCATCAGCGAACCGAAATACGGACCGCACAAGCCTTTGAGGAACATCGAGAGGAACTGACGCCCAATGACCTATTGGGAGTTCGCAGCCTGCAACTTCGGAATCAGGCGTCTTTAGATCCAAAAACGTTGAAAGCGGGCGGTGTTTAGGCGTCTTTGGATCCAAAATCGTGGAATTTCCGGCGTCCGGCGTCAAGCGTCGAGGGTCGCCAGCTCTTCCTCGACCAGGTCGATCAGCTCCCTCATGCCTTCGCCGTCGAAGATCAGCCGCGCGCCTGCCTCCCGGTACAGCTCCGGCAGTGGCTTCGTGGCGCCAAGCGCGAGCGCGGCCCGGTACCTGCGCACCGCCTCCGCCCGGTTGGACAGGCTGTTGCGCCAGACCTGCAGCGCGCCCAGCTGAGCGATGCCGTACTCGATGTAGTAGAAGGGGTACTCGAAGAAGTGCGGCTGAAAGTACCAGCGCGCGATGCGCTCGGCGTCAAGCCCGCTCCAGTCGACCGTATCGCCCTCGAATCGCCGCCTCAGCTCGAGCCATTTCTGGTCGCGCGCGTCCGCGTCGCGACCTTCGGGTGTTGTGTACATCCACTGCTGGAACGCATCCACCGACGCGCAGTGCGTGAAGAAGTGGACGGCCCGCTCGAGCAGCGATCGCCGCGAGCGCGGCGCGTCGGACTCGGAGTAGTAGCCGCCATGCTTGCCGTCGATGTAGGGCGCAGCGAGCAGCTCCATCGACATCGAGGCGACCTCAGCCATCTCGGCACCGGGATACCGCTGGAAGAGAAGAGGCAGCTCGGCCGCCTCGAACACATGGAACGAGTGGCCCGACTCATGGAGCAGCGTCCGCACGTCCTCGTCCACGTCGACCGCGTTCATGAAGATCAGCGGCATCTTGCGTACCGGCAGCGAGTCGCAGTAACCCCCGGGCGCCTTTCCCTTCCGGTTGTCGAGGTCGAGCAGGCCCGCCTTCGCCATGCGTTCGAAGTAGCCGCGGAAGTCACGCTCGACATGGCCGAAGATTTCGCCGGCCCGGGAGACGAACTCGTCGATCGACTGGTAGGGCTTGAGGGGAGCCCGGCCCTTGGGGTCGACCCAGGTGTCCCACGGCCGCAGCCGGTCGAGGCCCATGTGCGCGCGGCGCTGTTCGAGCAGCCGCTTGATGGCGGGCTTGACCGCCACCTCGACCGCCTCATGGAAGCGGAAGCAGTCGTCGGGCGTGTAGTCGAAGCGATTCTTCTCGAGGTGCGCGTAGTCGCGAAAGTTCTTGAACCCGGCGTTCTTCGCTACCTGCTGGCGAAGGTCGTACATGCGGTCGAAGAAGCCGGCCAGCGTGTCGCGCTGCTCGATGAACGGCTTGAACATCGAGCGAAACGCGCGCTCCCGAACGCCCCGGTCGTTGTCCTCGAGGTGTGGAAACATCTGCTGAGGAGTCTGTTCGACGCCGTCCCAATCGACGGTCATCGCGCCGATCACCTTCGCCCAGCCGGCGGAGAGCCTGGCGAGTTGGGTGAACAGCGGGACGTTGGCCTCGCTGAAGAGCTCCATCTGGTTGCGGAACCGTCGCACCGTGGTTTCGAGCCCCGGCCGGACATAGCCGAGCTCGACGAGGCGGCGCTGGAGCTTCGCGCGCTGCTCGTCGGCCCTGGGCTCGATCTCACTTCCAAACCTCAGGTGCGCCGCTTCGGCCGCGCTGTCAGCCGTGTTGCACGAGTAGGCGAAATTCGCGAGAGCCGCCGCTTCAGACAGCAGCGACTCGAATCGGGACCAATCGACGAGCCAGGCCTCGATGTTGGTTCGGTCCAGCGGTCGACCAACCAGCTCTTCGTAATATGGCGCGACATCGTCCCAGGTCGCGTCCTGGAACGCCTCGGCAGATTCAGGCAGCGCGATCAACGGCACACCCCCGCCACATGCTACAGAGGGTCGTTAAGTGAAATCTTCTTCGCTGCCGTTGCCCTCGAACATCCGAGGCGCGGTCGAGACCGCACTCGGTGGGGCGTCGATCACCGAGGAGCTGGCATGGATGAGCTGGGCCGGCACCGTGTGGCGAATGACCGGCGACGGTCGATCCGTCTTCGTCAAGCGCGCCGCCGACCTGGTCCCCGAGCGGGACCGCCTCGCCTGGCTCGCGGGGCGATGGCCGGTGCCTGAGGTCGCGGGATTCTTCCACGAGTCAGGCGACGACTGGCTCGTCACGCGCGAAGTGTTTGGCGTCCCGATGTATCACCCCTCGGTGGGATGGGAGCCCGTCCGGGTCGCGAACAAACTGGGGGAGATCCTTCGCAATCTGCACTCCACCGACGCGGCTGGCTGCCCGTTCGGAATCAACAAACGCGGCCACGTCCTGATCCACGGCGACTACTGCCTGCCCAACCTCCTCGTGCAAAAAGGCGAGTTGAGCGGGCTCGTCGATGTCGGCGGGGCGGGCCTGGGCAACCCGGAAGACGACCTCGCGGCGGGCGTGTGGACGCTGCGGTACAACTACGGGCAGGGCCTGGCCCGGACATTTCTGGACGCTTATGGCTGGCCTCCCATGACGGACGTGGCGATCGAGAAGCTGCGCCGCAAGTACGGCCGCTAGTCAGGCAGGACGGTATCCACGGCGCGCCAGCAGTACCAGGCCGCGACCGTCCGGTAAGGGCGGAATTTCTCTCCCTCGGCGACCAGCGCTTTTGGCGCCGGCAGGTTCTTCTTCCGGTGCACCGCCGCCCAACCCTTGCGCACGCCGTAGTCGGCCACGGGCCAGATGTCGAGGCGCTGGAGCTGAAACATCATGAACATCTGCGCCGTCCACGGCCCTATGCCGCGCACCTGGACCAATCGCGCCTCGAGCTCCTCATCGGACAGTGACTCGACGTCTTCGAGGGGAACGGTCCCATCCAGCACCTTCTTCGCGAGGTCGGCGACGGCGGCCGCCTTCGACCCGCTGAGCCCCGCGCTTCGCATGGCGCCTTCCGGAAGCGCCAGCACTCCGGCCGGCGAGAGGCCGTCCGCGAAGAGCTTGAGGAAGCGGCCATGGATGGCGGTGGCCGCAGCACCTGCGAGCTGCTGGTACACGATCGACCGCACCAGCGCGGCGAAGCTGTCGTCGCTCGGCGGGCGGAAGCTCATCGGGCCGACGCGCTTGATGAGAGCCGCCATGACCGGGTCACGGCGCGCGACGAGGCGCGTGCCCTTGCGAATGTCTTCGATCGTCGCGCGAACGGGCGGCTGGAACTTGGTCTTCAGGCGAATTCGGACATGAACCGGGCGAAGTCCTCGCGCGACATGCGCAGCTCGTCCTCGCCCAGGTCCTTGAGCGGCCGCTGCGGGATGTGCTCGGTCGTCGCGAAGTCGTCCATCGTGGTGTCGACATAGAGCAGTCCGGTCACGAGGTGGCCCTCTGCGCGCGCCTCCTCGATCACCTGAATCGCGGCACGCCGGTCCCTCGGGTCGTGGTCCTCGCCGAGCTTCTTGAGCAATATGTGCGACCCGTCGTGCAGCTGCACGTCGCGCACGGTGCCCGGCTCGTAGTCGACGTGGACCTCTTCGAAGAACGGGATGAACGAGACATCGGCGATCGACTCCTCGTGGTCCTTCACCCAGCTGTAGCTCTTGGTCGATCCGTCGTGGTCGTTGAAGGTGACGCAGGGCGAGATGATGTCGAGGATCGCCGTGCCCCGATGCGCGATGGCCGCCTTGATCAACGGAACCACCTGCTTGCCGTCGCCGCTGAACGACCGGGCGACGAACGAGCAGCCGAGCGCGAGGGCGACCGCGCACGGGTCGATCGGCTGAAACGTGTTGACGGCGCCCTTCTTCTGCACCGAGCCGAGGTCCGCGGTCGCGGAGAACTGGCCCTTGGTCAGGCCGTAGGTGCCGTTGTCTTCGATGATGTACGTGCAGTCCACGTTGCGCCGGATCAGGTGCATGAACTGGCCGAGCCCGATCGAGGCGGTGTCGCCGTCGCCGGACACGCCGAGCATGATCAGCTGGCGGTTGGCAAGGTGAGCGCCGGTGGTCAGCGCCGGCATCCTGCCGTGGACGCCGTTGAAGCCGTGCGCGGTCTCGACAAAGTAAGCCGGCGTCTTCGACGAGCAGCCGATGCCGGACATCTTCGCGAGCATGTGGGGCTCGACGCCCAGCTCGTACAGGGCCTTGATCATGTGGTTCGTGATCGAGTTGTGCCCGCAGCCCGCGCAAAGCGTGGTCGCGGCGCCTTTGTACGCGTCGCGCGGCAGGCCGACGCGGTTCATCGTCGTGCTCATGCGGGTACAGCCTCCAGCTGGGCAAGTGGTTCGGTGATCGCGACGGCGGGGATCGGCTGTCCGTTGTAGTGGCGGATCGAGCGCAGGCGGCCGACCAGCTCGGGGGGAAGGGCCAGGCGAATCAAGTCGTACAGCTGGCCGTCGCGGTTCTGCTCCACGACATAGACGTGCTCGTGGCGCGAGACAAACGCGGCCACGTCGTCCGACAGGGGCAGCGCCCGGACGCGCAGGTAGTCGACTGCCTTGCCGGCCTCGGCCAGGGTCTGGCGTGCCTCCACGATCGCAGCGTGACTTGATCCGAACGCGATCAACCCTATGGGGTTGCCGCTCTCTTCGACGACCGGCGCGGGAAGCGCGTGGCGCGCCGTCTCGAGCTTGCGCGCAAGCCGATCCATGTTTCGGGCGTACGCGTCGGCGCTTTCCGTGTAGCGCGCCATCTCGTCGTGGCCCGAGCCTCGGGTGAAGTAGCCGGCTGCGGGGTGGTCGGTCCCGGGCAGCGTGCGGTAGCTCACGCCGTCGCCGTCCACGTCGCGGTAGCGCGCCCACTCGCCGGACAGCCTGTCGAGGTCGTCCTTCGAGAGGACCTTGCCGCGGTCGAACTTCTTCTCGGGGTACTTGAACTCGGGCGTCATCCACAGGTTCATGCCCAGGTCGAGATCGGAGAGGACGAAGACCGGGGTCTGGAACCGGTCGGCGTAATCGAAGGCGTCGCGCGCGAACTCGTAGCACTCCTCGACCGAGCCGGGCAGGAGGACGAGGTGCTTGGTGTCGCCGTGGGAGAGCGTGTAGACGAAACCCAGGTCAGCCTGCGACGTGCGGGTCGGCAGGCCTGTCGACGGACCGATGCGCTGGATGTCGAAGATCACGACCGGCACCTCGGCGTAATAACCGAGGCCGGAGAACTCGGCCATCAGCGAGATGCCCGGCCCGGAGGTCGAGGTCATCGAGCGCGCGCCGGCCCATCCCGCGCCGATCGCCATGCCGATGGCAGCCAGCTCATCCTCGGCCTGGACGACCGAGATGTTCTTCTCGCCGCTCGCCGGGCCGGCGCGGAACCGGTCGGCGTAGGCGATCAGGTACTCGCACAGCGAGGAGGAGGGGGTGATGGGGTACCACGCAACGACGGTGACGCCGCCCATCATCGCGCCCAGCGCCGCCGCCTGGTTGCCCTCCACGAGCACCTTGCCCTCGACCACGCCGGTCAGGGGCTCCAGGCGGTAAGGGTCCTTCTTGGAGAAGTTGTCCTGCCAGTAGTCGTAGCCGACCTTGATCGCGTCGAGGTTGACCGGCACCGCCTTCGGCTTGGCCAGGAACTGGCGCTTCACGCCGTGGTCCAGCGCCTCCCACGGGATCCCCAGCAGGCCGCCCAGGACGCCGACGTAGATCATGTTCGCCAGCTGCTTGCGCAGCGTGTCACTCTGGATCTTGGCCTTGGCCAGCTTGGAGAACGGGACCGGGTAGTACGTGACGTCGGTCCGAGCGTCGGTGGTGGCGAAGGCCTCCTCGTGGATCACCGCGCCGCCGGGGCGGACGGTCTTCAGGTCCTCGCGCCAGGTCGCGACGTTGAATGCGACCAGGATGTCGACCTTGTCCGAGCGCGCCATGTGGCCCTCTGGCGTGATGCGCAGCTGGTACCAGGTCGGCAGGCCCTCGATGTTGGAGGGAAAGACGTTCTTGGGCGCCACCGGTATCCCCATGTGGAAGATGGCCCGGGTCAGCACCAGGTTGGCGGTCTGGCTGCCTGAACCGTTGACGGTGGCCGCCTGGATGGTGAGGTCGTTGACGATGGGTTCGGTCACTGGGATGGCGGATTAAGGATTCTACGCGTCTGCAGCAGCGGGTCTTACTCCCTTACATTCCTCGGCGTGAAGGTCGCGACCCCCAAAGAGCTCATCCACGACGAGCATCGTGTTGCCCTGGTCCCGGACACCGCGACCAAGCTCATCGCCGCCAAGCTCGACGTGAGCGTCCAGGCCGGCGCCGGCGCCGGCGCGTACATCCCCGACGACGCCTACGAAAAGGCGGGCGCGCGCGTGGTGACGCACGGCGCCGACCTCGTCAAGGACGCCGACGTCGTCCTGAAGGTGCAGGCGCCCATGCCCAGCGAGGTGGAGCTCCTGCGCCAGGGATCCTTCCTGATCAGCTTCCTGCAGCCCGCGACGCAGGCCGACATCGTCAAGGCCCTCGCTCGCCGGGGCGTGACCGCCTTCAGCCTCGAGCTCCTGCCGCGAATCTCCCGCGCGCAGTCGATGGACGCGCTTTCCTCGCAGGCCTCGGCCGCCGGCTACAAGGCCGTCCTGATGGCGGCCGAACGGCTCGGCAAGTTCTTTCCGATGATGATGACCGCGGCCGGGACGGTCGCTCCAGCGCGGGTGCTGGTGATGGGCGCCGGCGTGGCCGGGCTGCAGGCGATCGCCACGGCACGCCGGCTTGGCGCGGTCGTCTCCGCCTACGACGTTCGTCCGGCGGTCAAGGAGGAGGTGCAGTCGCTCGGCGGCACCTTCATCGAGCTGGCGCTGGAGACGCAGGAGGGTGAGGGCGGCTACGCCCGAGAGCAGTCGGAGGAGTTCCTGCGCAAGCAACGCGAGCTGATCGGCGAGCACGTGGCGAAATCCGACGTCGTCGTCACGACGGCGGCGGTGCCCGGGCGCCGAGCCCCGCTGCTGGTGACCGGGGACATGGTGAAGGGCATGCGCCCGGGCTCGGTCATCGTCGACCTCGCCGCCGAGACGGGTGGCAACGTCGAGTTGACGGAGGCGGGGAAGGACGTGGACGTGAACGGCGTTACGATCATCGGCACACGCAACGTGCCTTCGACGATGCCGCTCGCGACGAGCCAGCTGTACGCGCGAAACGTGGCCAACCTGCTGCTCCACCTGGTGAATGACGGCGCGATCAACCTCGATTTCGCAGACGAGATCACCAAGGGCGCGTGTGTGACCCACGACGGGGAGATCGTCAACGAGCGCGCCAAGCAGATGGTGAGCGCGGCATGAACAACGAGCTGCTCAACGAGCTGACGTTCTTCGTGCTCGCGATCTTTGTCGGGTTCGAGGTCATCTCGAAGGTGCCGACCATCCTGCACACCCCGTTGATGTCGGGCACCAACGCGATCCACGGCATCATCCTCGTCGGCGCGCTGGTCATCGCGGCCGGCGCCAGGAGCCCGGTGGAGATCCTTCTCGGCCTTGTTGCCGTGGCCCTGGCCACGACCAACGTCGTCGGCGGCTTCGTCGTGACCGACCGCATGCTCGAGATGTTCAAGGGCCGCCAGTCCGCGAAACCTGTCGCTCCGGCCGAAGCGAAGAAATGAACGTCCTGATCTCGCTCGCCTATCTGCTCGCGGCGGTGCTCTTCATCCTCGGCCTGAGCCAGCTCAGCTCACCCAAGAGCGCGCGCAACGGCAACTTCACCGCGGCCGCCGGCATGGTGATCGCGCTCGGCGCGACCGTCCCGCTCCTCCACTTCACGACCGCGGGCGCCGTGATCGTCGCGATCGGAATCGTCATCGGCGTGGCCATCGGGACGGTTGGCGCGCGAATCGTCCACATGACCGCGATCCCGCAGATGGTCGCGCTGTTCAACGGAGTGGGCGGCGGCGCGGCTGCGCTGGTCGCGGTCGCGGAGCTCCTCCACTTTGGCGTCCACCCGCCGCTCAGCGAGGTTCTGCCCAGCGTCCTCAGCATCGTGATCGGATCGATCTCGTTCGCCGGGAGCATGGTCGCCTTCGCGAAGCTTCAGGAGTTGATGACCGGGACGCCGATCACCTATCCGGGGCAGCAGGTGGTCAATGGTCTGCTTGCGGCAGCGATCATCGGCTTCGCGATCGCGGTGCTCGCCATCGCGTCGATCCCGTTCTCGTTCATCGCCCTGATGGTGCTGGCGCTGATCCTGGGGGTGGCGTTCGTGCTGCCGATCGGTGGCGCGGACATGCCGGTCGTGATCTCGCTGCTGAATGCGTGCACGGGCCTCGCCGTGGCGGCGAGCGGGTTCACCCTCAACAACTTCGCGCTGATCGTCGCGGGCACGCTCGTGGGCGCGTCCGGAAGCCTGCTCACGAAGCTGATGAGCGACGCGATGGGTCGCTCGCTGGCGAACGTGCTGTTCGGCGCCTTCGGCCAGGTCCGGACCGCGGCCACCGCCGTTGCGGGCGCGGCCGGCCGCAGCGTTCGTTCAGCCTCGGCGGAGGACCTGGGCACCCTGCTCGCCTACTCGCAGCGCGTGATCATCGTCCCGGGCTACGGGCTTGCAGTCGCGCAGGCGCAGCACGCGGCGCGCGAGCTGGCCGACGTGCTCGAGAAGCGTGGGGTGGAGGTGGAGTATGCGATCCATCCGGTGGCGGGTCGAATGCCCGGCCACATGAACGTGCTGCTGGCCGAGGCCAACGTGCCGTACGAGCAGCTGAAAGAGATGGACCAGGTCAACGACGACTTCAAGAACGCGGACGTCGCGCTGATCGTCGGCGCCAACGACGTGGTAAACCCGGCGGCGCGCAGCACGCCGGGAAGTCCGATCTACGGGATGCCGATCCTCAACGCCGACCAGGCGAAGAACGTGATCTTCATGAAGCGGTCGATGCGGCCGGGGTTTGCAGGGATCGACAACGAGCTGATGTACGACCCCAAGACGGTCATGTTCTTCGGCGACGCGAAGGACTCCCTAACCAAGCTGGTGAGTGCCGTCAAAGCCGCCTGAGCGGCTCCACCGCGCCATTCGGGCCCAAATGGTCGAATCCTGGGCCTCGGCCCGCCTCCCCTGCGACAAAAGACGAGGCTCCTGACCAAGCGGTAGGAGCCTCGCGCCGCGAAGAGGGTGTGGTGGACAAAATGCTATGCCCGGGCCCTACAAAGTGTTAGTGGGCCACCCACAAATAAGCTCCGGCGGCGTTGTAGCTCATGCGTCCCTCTCCTTGACAGCCCGGGCGAGGTCCTTGGTGTCGAACGGATGGGAGAGCCGGAGGACGAAATGCTGCAATCCCACGTCCAGGTACTGATTCAGCAGCTTCGGCGTCAGGGCGGGAACGTTGGCCGTGCGCTCGATGTCGCTCGGGTCGCGGCCGAGCTTGCGGCACCACTCGTCGAGCACGGCCGACTTGTGGGCGAACTGGTCGGGCGATCCCAGCACGTTCCACATCTGGGCGTGCTCGGCGACCATCCGGAGCATGACCTGCTCGCCCGCGCCGGCGATCAGGATCGGCATCGGGCCCGCGGGACCCGGCTTCAGCTTTCCGATCCTGCCCTTGATCCGCGGCACAGCCTCCCGAAAGAGCCGGACGCGGTCGCGCGCCTCGCCGAACTCGAAGCCATACTCCGCGTAGTCGCGCTCGAACCACCCCGCGCCCAGACCCAGCACCAGGCGGCCGCCTGAGAGTTGGTCGATCGTCGCGGCTATGCTCGCCAGCACGTCGGGGTTGCGGTAACCGACGCACGTGACCATCGGCCCGATCTGGGGCGCCTTCGTGTCGATGGCGGCCGCCGCGAGCAGCGACCAGCACTCGAAGTGGTTGCCGT
>WNFD01001359.1_pt1 | contig 24643 bp, 15 predicted proteins | sample 5400491 | NCBI WGS metagenome assembly WNFD01 (sample SAMN13153343, study PRJNA577476) | soil metagenome | isolation source: 120 cm saprolite under Douglas fir tree site 2 hole 2 replicate 2 | place: USA:California | collected 2015-04-18
CTGCCCCCGCGGCAAGCGACATGGGATAAATCGGCGCCAGGTAATAGTTCTTGCCGTGCAGCGCGAAGAATACTGCGTAGCAAATCAGGTAACTCCATCCGAGGAAGCGGTAAGGCTTCAGGCGCGATGAGAAAAAGAATGACAGCAGGCCGGCGATCCAGATGGGCGCGGTTAGCGGATGAACCAGCAGAGTTTGCTGAAAGAAGTATTGGCCCGCGGGGAGTATCACGTCGCGGCCTTCCGCTCTGATGTTGCGCATCAATTCGAGGAAAGGCCAGTGATAGTGAACGTTCCAGAAGAGGTTCGGAAGAAAAATCAGGAATGCCGCGAGGCCGCCGAGCCATATCCACTTGTTGAGAAAGACGCGGCGCTGTTCGGTGAGGAGCAGGCCGACAACAATTCCGAAACCGAAGAGCGCGATGGAATACTTTTCCTCCAGGCCAAGGCCCGCGACCACGCCGAACCACAGCCAGTAGCTCGGGCGGTCGCGCTTAATGGCGAGAACCGCGAAGTAGGCGCAGCCCATCCACAGGTTGGGTTCGAGGCAATTCGTGCCAAGCAGGCTTCCATTGGAAAGATATTGCGGTGCGATAAGGATGGTCACCGCGCTCAACATGAGAGCGAATCGGTGTCCGCCAAATTCGCGGGCGAGAATGGCGGTTTGTATAACGAGGAGCGAAGACGCCAGCGCGGGAATGAAGCGAATGCTGCGCAGAGAGTCTCCGAGCAGCGCGCGGCAAATGTGGATGAGGAAGGGAATGAGCGGGGGCTGGTCAACGTATCCCCAGGCGAGGTGATCGCCGCAGGACAAGTAGTCGAACTCGTCGCGGAAATATCCGTAGCGGTTGTTGAAGTAGATGTGGAAGAGGAGTTTGGCCAGGGCGATGGCGAAAACAATCATCATGCCGCCGGGAAGGAACGATCGCTGGTCGCGGCTGGTTGGGAGTGCGGTTGGGAGGGTGGCCATGGAACAAAGGAATAGCGGGGAAAAGAATAGCGGAATAGGCGTCGCCGTGTCTTGCGCCGTCCGCGAGGTCCGTCGGTCAGGAACAATCTTTAGCTTTTTCCATGACAGGTACGACGAGACCACTTGGGATAGGTGCGACACGAAGGTAACGTCCCAAGTTGATTACCTGTTTTTGGTGGCGTTTTGCTTATGATACGTTTGGTTTTACCGCAGCTTCGCTAAGGTTCGACGAGGTTTCCTAGTCCACGTGTCTTCGGTGAATCGCAAACCGGGAATCCACGTTAAGTGGAAGACGGTCACATACCGTAGTGTGGCGCTGCTCGCCCTCGGAGCAGTCGTGCTGCTGCTCGTTGCCGTGCGGATGACGTTTCCGCAGTTTACGGCGAGCAGTGTCAAGGCTGCCGGTGGCTTGGTCAGCAAGGTGCTTGAGCGGATTGCCGGGATGGCGCCAATGGCAGGGTCGGGGGTTTTGACGGCCCAGCAAGCGCACTTTACCGCGCTCGACGGGACCGTGCGGGTGAAAAAAGGCAATGGCAATACCTGGGTTACGGCGGACTACAACGTCCCTCTGGAGAAGGGTGACGTGCTGCAGACCGGCTCCGAAGGCATGGCCAAGGTGGTCTTCAACGACGGCACCAGCTACACCGTCAAGCAGGATTCTCTGATCGTGATCGAAGAGAACTCGGCCAATGACCAGCAGCAGACCAATGTGGCCGTGGCGGTGAGCACGGGAACGGTCGATCTTTCCACGGCCACTTACAGTCAGGGATCGAAATCGCAGGTCATCGTGGCCGGCGCGACGGCTTCTCTGGCTCCCGAGTCGGCGGCACAGGTGCACAACGATCCCAAGGGGGACCAACACGAGATTCTGCTGAAGAAAGGAAGCGGCGAGGTTACCCGCAACGGAGAAACCGTTCGTCTGGCGGATTGGGAAAAGGTGAGCTTCCAGGGGGCACAAACGCACATGGAAAAGGCGAAGGAGATCGGGCCGCCGGTTCCCATTTCGCCGGCCAACATGGCGCCTCTGTTCGCCTCCGGCGAAAGCACCAAGGACGTGGAATTCGCCTGGACGCCAATGGCCAACGCAGTGGGTTACCGCTTACGCATCTCCCGGAATCCTTATTTTTCCTCTACACTGGTGGACAAGAAAGTCAACACAGCAGATGTGACCGTCACCAGTTTGGGAGAAGGCGCCTATTACTGGATGGTGCAGTCCTACGACGTGGGCGGGAAGGAGTCGGTGGAAAGCGAGAAGAACCGCTTTACCATCATCTCCAAAGGCAAACAGACTGAGGCCATTAATCTGGAACTCGATCCCTTCGTCCAGCACGGGCACGTCATTGAGGTCACGGGAAAGACCGAGAACGGAGCTCGAGTGATGGTGAATGGACGGGAGGTCCCGATGATTACAACGGACGGTACCTTCCACTATTTCACGCCGCCGATGCCGACCGGAGAGAGCGTGATCACGGTGACGGCTCAGACGGCACAGGGTGGGGTCAACACGCAACAGAAGAAGATCATCATCCAGTAAGCAAAGAAGTCGACGGCAAGGGTGCGGACGGCACATTTAGAGGGAGTAGGAACCTTGGTGCGGGCAGGGTTGTGGCGTATCTCGTAGAATTGTGCTAGCCAGCAACCGCGCCCACTGGAAAAAGAAATCCGGGGATCTCCCTGGTAGAGAGCGGTACAGGAAAGACGCAGGAAAAATTTCGTCATGTCGAACAACGGATTCCACTCGGGAACGCGCAGCCACAATCTCAGGTCCCTGTTCAGCATCTTCTCCAGCGACCTGGCCATCGACCTGGGGACAGCGAACACCCTGGTATACGCGCGGGGCAAGGGCATCGTGGTGAACGAGCCCTCGATTGTCGCCATCAACAAGAACACGGGCGAGGTCGAGGCAGTCGGCAAGGAGGCGAAAGAAATGCTGGGCCGTACTCCCGGCAACATCGTCGCCATCAAGCCTATGAAGGACGGCGTCATCGCGGACTTCAAAGTCACCGAAAAGATGCTGAACTATTTCATCCAGAAGGCGCACAACCGCAAGATGCTGGTGCATCCGCGCATCGTGATCGGGGTGCCTTCTGAGATCACGCAGGTGGAAAAACGTGCGGTTATGGATTCCGCCTACCGCGCCAAGGCCAGCGAAGTTCACTTGGTGGAACAGGCGATGGTGGCGGCGATTGGAGCGGGACTGCCGATCACTGAGCCCAGCGGCAACATGGTCGTCGATATTGGCGGCGGCACCACCGACATTGCGGTGATTTCGTTGAGTGGCATCGTCTATTCGCGTTCCGTGCGTATGGCCGGAAACCAGATGGACGAAGCCGTAATGAATTATCTGAAGCGGAAATACAACCTGCTGATCGGTGAGCGCACCGCCGAGCAGATTAAAATGGAGATAGGATCTGCGCATCAGCTCGATAAGCCGATGACGATGGAGATCAAGGGCCGCAACCTGATCGAAGGCGTTCCGAAAACCATCACTGTCGATGACGGCGAAATCCGCGAGGCGCTCAGCGAGTGCGTTTCAACCATCATGAACGCGATTCGCGTTGCTCTGGAGCGCACGCCTCCCGAGCTTTCTGCCGACATCAGCGACCGCGGCATTGTGCTTACCGGCGGCGGCGCGCTGCTCAAGAACCTGGATAAGCGCATCCGCGAGGAAACCGGTCTGCCGGTTTCAATCGCCGACGATCCGCTGTGCAGCGTGGTGCTGGGCACGGGCAAGATGCTCAGCGACTTCAAGCTGCTGCGGAAGATCTCGATCGAATAGCACGCGTTGCATCCTCTGGAAGAAGAGGGGCGTGAACCACCAAGGGCACGAAGGTGCACGAAGGACGTCCCTCTCGCCTCGCACTAACTGGCGACTAGCTACCGGCAACCGGCAACTGTTTTTATGGAATCTGTGCTTGGACGTTATCGCAACCTCGTTATCCTGGTGGGTGTGTTGTTCCTGCAGGTGTTGGGGCTCGCGGTGCAGGTCAAGCGCGGAGGGGACGCCGAGAACAACACCCGTCTGATCCGCATTTGGACGGTGAGCGCGATTACTCCCCTGGAGCGCGGGCTGGTCTGGATGCAGAACAGCGCCGGCAATCTCTGGAACAACTATTTTTACTTGCGCGGGGTGCGGGCAGAAAACCGCCAGCTCAAGGAAGAGATCGAGCACATGAAGTTGGAGCAGGTGAGGCTCAACGAGGATGCTACCCAGGCACACCGGTTACAGGCTCTGCTCGCCTTCAAAGAGCAATACATCTCGAAGACCGTGCCGGCCCAGGTGATCGGTTCCAGCGGCAGCGATCTTTCGCGTTCCATTTATATCGATAAAGGATCGGACGAAGGCATCCAGCCCGATATGGCGGTTATCACCGCCAGCGGAATCGTGGGCAAAGTGCTGCACGCTTACCCGTCGACGTCGCTGGTGCTTCTGATCAATGACCAGAGCAGCGGAGTGGGAGCGATCCTCGAAAAGTCGCGGCTGCAGGGCGTTCTGCGGGGAACACCGAACGGCGAAGTGCAGCTGGAGCGCGTGATGAGCGACGAGGAGGTGCCCAGCGGCGAGACCGTTCTCACCAGCGGCGGCGATCAGATTTTTCCCAAGGGCTTGACGGTTGGCACGGTAGCCAAAGTTGAACGGGGGAAGGATCTGTTCCTGAACGTCAAGGTGAAACCCGCTGCCAACCTGAGCCGGCTGGAAGAAGTTCTGGTTGTGCTTCAGAAGCAGGAGCGGCAGGCGACGGCACAAGAGACGGTGCGGGTGCGAGCGGCCGACATTTTGGCGCAGCGGCTGCCTTCTGTGCCGGACAAACCGGCAACGGACGCAACCGCCGGCACAGCAGTGCCCTCGAGCAGAACCGGGACTGGTGGAAGCACAGCTGCGGGGTCAAGCAATGGCACAAAGCCGCAATCGCAATCCGGCAGTGACCCAAAGCCACCTATTGCGATTGCACCTATTCAGACTACCCCCAGGCCGGTGACTCCGGCGGGGTCGACTAAACCTACCGGCGTTGACAACGCGGGGACGAAGCCACGCAGAGGCGAACCTACGGCCGCCGTTCCGGCGAGCCCTAAATCAGTAGGCGCGAATGCCAGCCATAACCCGCCGATAGCGGGGCAAGTTGCGGCACCGGGAGCGGTGAAAACGGCGGTGCAAGAAAAAGTTCAAAAGAATGCTCCGCCGAATGGCTCGGCAGTGAGAGCTGGATCCGGCAGCACGAGCCCCGGGCCGAAGGCGGCGAGCTCCCAAACGAAACCTCCGAATACACAGGCTAAGCCGGCATCGCCACCGGCGCCGCCGCCGCAGTCGAATCCGCAACCGCCTGCAGCCGACGATGGGCCCCACTAGAGTGCCCATCACTTACACATCCGGGGAGCAGGTTGAGGTTTACCGGTTTAGCTTGCCGGTAACGATCGGAATACCGCTGCTGGCGCTGTTTCTGCAGGCGTTTATCCCGCGACGGTTCCCATTCTTCTTGATTTTCGATCTGCCGCTGCTGGTGACCATTTTTTTTGCCATGGCACGGAGAAATCCGGTCTCGGGCCTGTTCACGGGGGCGATCATCGGCCTGGTGCAAGATTCACTCGGACACAATCCCATCGGGGTTTACGGCATCGCAAAAACTGTGGTTGGTTATGGTGCCTCGTCGCTCGGAGCAAGACTGGACGTGGAAAATGCCGGCGCCCGTTTGCTGGTGACCCTGGGATTTTATCTGGTCCACGCCGCAGTTTATTTTACGGTGGCTCGGGGCATGGTCAATTTGACGCTGAACTGGAGCTGGGGCCGTGGCGTACTCGCGGGGTTAGCGAACGCAGTTGTGGGTGTGGTGCTTTACTTTGTGTTGGACAAGTTTAAACAGAGAACTTGAAACCAGTTCTCAGTTCTCGGTTCTCAGTTCTCAGTAAAAGCCAGTAGTGACCTACGTTACTCTTCGGCCAGGCGCGTCGGTGCTTCTAAGAGCTAGAATTGAAATGCATCTCTTGACAAAGACATGAGGCTGCGATCTGCGTGGGTCGACTGAGAACTGAGAACTGAGAACCGAGAACTGATGTTTGGCCGTGACGAAAAAGTATCGGGGATCCGCCTCACGGCGGCGCAGTACATCATCCTGGCCATCTTTCTTGTGCTGGCTTATGGACTGTGGCGGCTGCAGGTCATGCAGAGCGACTACTACGCTCTGGCAGCGGAGAAGAACCGCATCCGCAATGTGCCGATTCTTGCGCCTCGCGGCAAGATTCTTGATCGCGAAGGGCGCACGATCGTGGATAACTACCCGTCGTTCTCCGCACTCCTGCTGCGCGACTCTTCGCGCGACCTTAATGCCGACGCGGAGCTGATTGCCTCGGGCCTGCACATGGACGCGAGCGAAGTGCGGGCGCGCGTGCGGCACTTCGCCGCCTTGCCGGCATACCAGCCGATTTTTCTGAAGGAAGACATTACGCCGGATGAGCTTGCCTTTATCGACGCTCACCGCAACGAGTTGCCGGAATTGGACACCATCATGGCGCACCGGCGCCTGTATCCGCGCAACGGGTTCATGGCGCACCTGATCGGATACGTCGGCGAAGTGACCGAGGACATGCTGAACCAGCCGCAGTTCGAGCTTTACAGCCCGGGCGATATGGTCGGAGTGTCGGGCGTCGAGCGGCAATACAACACTGTGCTCATGGGCAAGAACGGATCGCGCCGCGCGCTGGTGAACAGCCATGGCAGGGAAGTAGGGCGGCTGGACGAGACTCCTGCCGTGCCCGGCAAGCAGCTCAAGTTGACGGTCGACATTGATTTGCAGATTGCGGCGGAGCAGGCTCTCGCAGGCAGGAACGGCGCCATCATCGCCATGGACCCGCGCACGGGTGAGATTCTTGCCATGGTCAGCCGCCCGGTTTTTGACCCCAACGATTTTGCGGTTCGAATCTCCCGCGACGAGTGGAACAAGCTGGTCACCGATCCGGACCATCCGCTGCTGAACAAGGCGATCCAGGCACAACTGGCGCCCGGTTCGACGTTCAAGATCATCATGGCTACGGCCGGCTTGCAGGAAGGCATAGCGCAGGATATGCGGGTGAATTGCAGCGGCGGCGCGTCGTTTTATGGCCGCTATTTCAAATGTTGGGTGGTGGCCGAGCATCGCGTGCATGGCGTGACCGACATCACCAAGGCCATTTTCCAGTCCTGCGATGTCTTCTTTTATACGCTGGCGGAGAAGCTCGGCATCGAGCGTATCGCCAAGTACGCGACCATGTTCGGTTTGGGGCAGAAAACAGGGATTGATTTGCCGCAGGAAGTCAGCGGGATCATGCCGTCGGAAGAATGGAAGGCGCGCAACTTCAAGCAAAAGTGGTTTGCCGGTGAGACGATTTCGGTAGGTATTGGACAGGGCGCGGTGGCGGCCACGCCAATCCAGATGGCCCGCGCCATTGGCGCCATCGCCAGCGGAGGCCATCTGGTGCGTCCGCACGTAGCGTTTCCCGCCGATCTGCCGGCGGGCATAGTTCCGGCATCGAGTGCGGCGGATGAAACCACGGTGCCTCTGGATCCCAAGAACTGGGAGATCATTACAGATGCCATGGCGGATGTGGTGAATCCGGGCGGTACGGCAGCCTTGTCACATCTGCAGAACATCGACTTTGCCGGCAAAACTGGCAGCGCGCAAACCATCAGCAACGCCCTCAAGGCCAAGATGGGAGCCGCAGGCAAGGCGAATTTTAAGGACAACGGCTGGTTCGTGGGTGTGGAGCCCCGTCGAAATCCGGAGATCGTAGTCTGCGCGTTGCTCGAAGAGGGAGAGCACGGATACCTCGCTGCTCGCACCGCCGCGCAGGTGATCAAGGCTTACGTGGAGAAGGAGCGGCGTGCGCCCACCAAGATGGTGGAGAAGCCGAAGAGCGGGGGCAAGGTCGAGATTAGCGGTGTGTGGACGGAGCCTGGCGCGGATGGCGATATGGAGAAGTTGCAGGGCGGGCGCTTCTTCGTTCCTGTGAGGAAGAGGCCTCTGATGGCCACGGCCGCACCGGGACTGCAGTGAGGTGGATTGTCTCCGAAATGTTGGAGAACGGCATAGGCAAGCCGAGGAGAGAATTCCTGTGCGGGCTCGTGGTGGCCCGGGCAGGTAAGGGGTCCTTCGACTTCGCAGGAATGTTCGTGGCCGAACATTCCTGCTGCGCTCAGGATGACAACTGGGGCGTGGAACGCAAGACTGAACTGAGAACTGAGAACCGAGAACTGAGAACCAGCAACTAATGTCCCGTTACGTTTCATATCGCGATTTTGACTGGCTGCTGTTGACTTTCGTCCTCATCATCTGTGGCCTGGGGGTGATGGAGATCCATAGCGCTACCCAGCACACCAAGTTTGCTGGAGCGCACGTCAAGCAGGTCTACTGGGTGCTGGGTGGCGTGGGAATGATGTTCCTCATGAGCCTGGTCAACTATCAGGCACTTCTGGAACAAATCCACTGGTTTTACATTGCAGGCGTCGGCTCTCTGATGGCCGTGATGATCTTCGGGCAGAAATATCTGGGGGCACGACGCTGGATCAAGATGCCCGGTGGGAATCACTTCCAGCCCTCGGAATGGGTCAAGCTGATCCTGATTCTGGCAGTGGCGAAGTATTTTGCCGACTTGCAACAGCGGGATCTTTCCTGGTCAGACTTTATGAAGGCGGGGGCGATTGTCGGCATCCCAATGCTGATGGTCCTGGCCCAGCCCGACCTGGGTACCTCGCTGACATACTTGCCGATTGCTCTGATGGGGTTGTTTTTGGGCGGCCTCCATTGGAAGCAGGCGGCTGTGGTCGTGTTCCTGGCAGCCTTGTGCATGCCGCTGGCCTGGCATCACTTGAAGGACTACCAGAAAGCCAGGTTGGTGAGCTTTCTCGAGCCCGATGCCGATCCCCAGGGGTCGGGGTACCAAGTTACACAATCCCTGATTGCGGTGGGTTCCGGGGGCTTGTGGGGCGGGAAAGGCTCGCAAACACACGGGGCGTTCCTGCCCGTTCCCCAAACGGACTTCATCTTCGCGGCTTTTGCCGAGGAGCATGGATTCGTAGGCGCGCTGGGGGTTCTGCTGTTATACTTCATCGTGCTGATGCGTTTGACCCAGAACGCGCAAACAGCGCCCGACCGCGCTGGCACGTTCGTGGTGATGGGTGTGGTGGCTGTGCTTAGCTTCCATATCCTGGTCAATGTCGGCATGGTGGTCGGTTTTATGCCGGTCACCGGAATACCCTTGCCTCTAATGAGTTATGGCGGGTCTTCTGTGCTGTTCATGTTCCTGGCGCTGGGAATGGTAATGAATGTTCGAATGCGCCGCTTCGTGAATTAGCTTCACGAACAGCCTCATGAACGGGGAAGGCGGCAGGGAGCAGTTGCTGCGCTGGCCAGGCGCAGCCCGAAAAATATCGATCGCCCTCGCGTAAAGGGGGCATTTCACCGGTCAGTCGAGCAGTCGAAGGCCGGGCAGGATTGAAGCTAGAAAGCTGCTGGGCAGGGAAACGGCCCCCCGACCTAAAACGGTCTGAGAGTGCGGTCACAATCCCGGCAGACGTAAAGCGATAAGTGCATAAGATTCCCAAGCTTGCGCAACGGATTCGGCCAGGGAGGAAACTCCAGGGCCCCAGCCGTCCCCTATCAGGGGCCAGCATCGCGACGCTCGATTCCTCCCCATCCTTCCTGACTCCGCCCCGGTGAAGCCCGCCCGACTTTCTTAAATTAGTCGGGGCGGGACGGAGTTGTCCATGAACAAGGAGTTATTTGTTTCATCCACCCCTCACGAGACCAAAGTGGGGTTGGTGGAAGACGATCTGCTCGCGGAGGTCTACCTCGAGCGTGAAAATGAATACACCCTCGCCGGGTCCATCTACAAAGGCCGCGTAACCCGCGTGCTGCCAGGCATGCAGTCGGCATTCGTCGACATCGGCCTGGAGCGGGATGCCTTCCTGTATGTTTCCGATTTTATGGAATTGGAGGAACACGACGAGGACTTGACCGACGTCGTGCCCGCCGGCCGTGAGGTGCAGGACCTGCGTCGGCAAGCCGTGCGAACCGAGGCTCCAGCAGGGGTTGCCTCCGAGCCTGCAACCGGTGAGGCATTTGAACATGCCAGGGAGCCCGAGGATTCGTCCCATCAAGGCTTCGACGGGCCAGAATCTCATGCCGAACTTCATGCGGAGGCGCAGCCCTCCACTGCTTCCGGGAGCGCGCCCCAACCCGGTACAGGTGGCGATTCCCAGGGCTCTGAACGGGGCGGTTTTCGGGGTCGCCGGCGCCGCCGCGGTGGCCGCCGCGATGGACGCGAAGGGCGCGACCGTGGTTCTGAGCAGCGCTCCTCCAGGCCCTCTGCGGACAACATGCCCTCCCGGGAAAATGCGCCGCCTTCTGCGCCTTCGCGCCCGCAAGAATCAGGCAGGACTCAGCAGTACGGGCCGCCTGCGGGATATCAGCCGATCCTGCTTCCAGGAGAATCGATTTCCAAGTACCAGCGTTACGCGCAACAGCCCCCAGCGCAGGAACGGCGCTCGCAGGAGTCGGCTGCAGCGGTTTCTGGAACCGGTTCTGAGCAAGCGATACCGCTGGCTGCGACCTTCCCGGAAGATGAACCGAATTTCGCCGCTGGTGCTAGGGTCACGGAGCCACTGCATGAGCAGCATGACGACTGGCGTTCCGGCCATGAAGAACAGGTGGAGACGGCGTCAACCTCTGTGGACTGGAATCGCGAATTTCGCCGCCAGGATGCGAGCGCTTCGACATTGGCGCGCGATGCCACAGAGACCACTCACGAGACTGAAGACGAAGTTGTTCAAGAAAGCGACAGAATCACGGCAGCGGCCGAACCCTTCGATCATCGCTTCGACCATCCGGAGTCTTCGACTGGCCAGCAGCAGGCGCCGGCTTTCGCCGCTCCGGGCACGATGGAGGAAGAGACCATCGACGAAGAAGAGGCGGACACGATCCGTTACCAGGAGTCGTCCGACGACGGCTACGAAGAGTTTGAGGAAGAGACGCGAGCCGCGGACCAGGCATCTTCCGTATCAGAGACCAGCGGGCAAGAGATCGCTGAAGTCCGCGAGGCGGTTGCCGAAATCCACCGGTCGTCCTTAGCCGAGTCGAGCATGGCCAAGTCAAGCATGACCGAGTCAAGCACGGCCGAGGCCGGCGGAGTGCCTTCCGCGGAAGCTGGTGCGACAGAGGGCGAGGAAGATTCCGAAGAACTGGAACTGGAAGAGGCACAGGCGGAAGCCGAGGCTCTGCTCGATGCAGAGGCTCGCGGCAACGGTACAGTCGATGCTCACGCGGAGGTACGGGCTCCGTCGGGAACTGCTGGCTACACGCAACGGACGCAGCGCTCACGGCCGGGCTTCGACCGTCAGGGTGGTCCACGCGGACGCCGCGGCGGGCGCCGTTTCCGGCGTCACGAGCCGCAGGACGTTCCCAAGATCAGCGACTTGCTCAAGGAAGGCCAGGAAATTCTCGTCCAGATCGCGAAGGAGCCAATCGGCAAGAAGGGCGCTCGCATCACCAGCCACATCGCGCTGCCGGGACGGTTCCTCGTCTACATGCCGACGGTGAACCACACGGGGGTGTCGCGCAAGATTGCCTCCGACGAGGAGCGCCAGCGGTTGAAGCGTATCGTGATGAGCGAGCGTGACAACGGTCATGGCGGCTTCATCGTTCGCACTGCGGCACAAAGCGCGAGCGAAGAAGAACTGCGGGCCGATATCCGTTTCCTGAAGGGCCTATGGAACGACATCAAGACCCGTTCTGAGAGCTCCAAGCCGCCCGCACTGATTTATCACGACCTCAACGTCGTGGAACGCGTGCTGCGCGACCAGGTCACCTCGGATTTCTCCGTGATCTGGGTTGATACCGAGCCGGAATACGAACGGATTCTGCGCTTCTTCAACCGCTTCCAGCCGGCATTAGTGAAGCGCGTGAAGCTCTACACCAAGGAGACGCCGCTGTTCGAGCAATTCGGCCTGGCCGAAGAGATGAACAAGGCGCTCAAGTCCAAAGTATGGCTGAAGAGCGGCGGCTATATCGTGATCAACCAGACCGAGGCGCTGGTGGCGATTGACATCAACACCGGTAAGTATGTGGGAAAGACGTCGCGTCTCGAAGATACGATCGTCAAGACCAACGTGGACGCGATCAAGGAAATTGTGCGTCAGATCCGGCTGCGCGATCTGGGCGGTATCATCATCATCGACTTCATCGATATGGATGAGCGCCGTAACCGCCAGCGTGTGATGCAGGCGCTGGAAGAGGAACTCCGCCACGACCGTGCGCCGTCGAAGGTGCTGCAGTTCAACGATTTCGGCCTGGTAGCGATCACTCGCAAACGGGTCAAGCAGTCGCTTGAACGCACGATCGGAGCGCCTTGTCCGTACTGCCAGTCCACGGGCTACGTGAAATCTGTAACCACCATCTGCAACGAGATTTACGTCGAGATGCGGAAGATCGCGAAGCACCTGGAGCACGAAGACGTTATGCTGCGCGTAAACCCGGATGTGGCCAAAGAGTTGAAGTCCAACAATGGCCGGCTGTTAAACGAAATGGAAGAGCTCACCAAGCGCACCATCATCGTGAAAAGCGATCCAGCGGTGCACCAGGAGCAGTTCGATATTCACTAGCTGCTAGCTTATGGCTGCTAGCTTCTAACCTGCGAAAACGCGCCAGCGCGCGTGGAGAAACGCAAGTTTAAGATAGCCTGTGGGAAGTTAGGGAAGGCCAAGAACTTAAGACTGAGAGCTGAGAAGTGCTCTAGCTTCCCGTGTGGGCCAAGGCCTTCACGGCAAGATCGGCTCGGTCGCGCAGTCTTTGCACGGATTCATGGATGGCTTTGGCGGAATCGGCCGCGGCACCCTGATCGGCCGTCTTGGCGATGCTTCCCGCCTCTTCCGTGGCACTGCTCGCCATGTCGAGTAACACGACCACGGAATCCGCGTGGAGTTTCCACAGCGAGGACATGTTCTGGCTGCGTTTGAGTTCTTCGAGTTCGGTGCTGACGCGCGCGAGAATTGAAACCAGCCGAATCAGGGTTCGGGCGACGTCGGCGCGAAGGCTCTTTTCCTCAAGGAATCCGGCGCTATAGGCGTCAGCCTCAGCCGCACTGAGAGACAGGTTGAAGAATCGCATGGGAACGACCCGGCGATATTTGGGATCCGCTACGCGAACGAACACACGGATGGATTCTTCCACCCGGCGCAATTTCCCTTCTTCCATGGAGATCTGCTGCGGCGTGATGGCGGGAGGCTGAAATACTGGTACAGGAACGGGGGCCCTTTGCGCCCCGGCGCGCGCCGGCTTTGGCGCCGCGGCCGCCCCTCCGGCGACCTGAGCCGGGCGGGCAAGTGGAGAAGTCAGCAGCGACTTGCGGATCGGCGGACGCCGATCCAATTCTTTCTTGAGTCTGGAAAGGCGGCGGAATTTCTCCAGCGCGCTGCCGTAATCTGCTCGCAGAATTTCATTCTGCTCGATCGCGGCCACGTGTTCGACCGTAACTTCCACCCCGTCCACCGTGCTGAGGATGCTGCCACCCATCTCTTCGAGGGCTTGCCCAAACTGTTTGATCTCCCCGAGCGCCTTGCCGAAAAGTTCGTCAAACTTCGCGCCGAAGGCGGCGTTGTAGGCCGCAACTGTGGCCAGCACACCGGGATGATAAAAGGAAGAATCGAGCCACTGCTTGAGTTCCCGCACCCGCGAAATGATGCCCGAATCCATCAGCGAATTGAACTCGCGGAAGCGGGAGATTTCCTCCCGAAAGGGGTCGAAGCGGCGGAGCAATTGCACATGCTCCTCAGGCAGCGAGGGCACGTCGGCATCAGCGAGGATCTCGATCAGGGCAATCTCGAAGGGGGAGAGCGGCAGGGCACCGTCCAGACCATATCCACTTTGTTCCCACTGGCCCGGGACGCGCGGATGGCGATATAGGAAAGTCGCAATCAGATCGGTCTTATCGCGGTTGACATCGTTCGCTTCCCGGCGGCGGACAAAGTAACGCAACAGCGCTTCGGCAACTTCGGAATCTGTTTCAGGGGTCAGCGCCTGGCGCAGCATCGCCGGGGTAATTGCCATGTCCAGCAGATGCAGCCAGCGATACATGTGCGAAAGCGTACCGGGCAAGTCGCGCTCGGTATGTCGAAGCGAATCTTCGTCCAGACCGCTTGGAATCGGGACGTTTCCGCCAAGCGAATCCCGCATGAGCTTCTGGTAGAAGCCCTGGACTGTCGCCAGGATGGATAACTCAAACTTAAGATCTTCGGCCAAAAAAGAGGCTCCCGAGCGAGATTCTCCCGTCCCTGCTGGGAATTCTTTACTCGTGTCCAAGTAAAGCGGAAAGTTACTACAGGTGCAAGTTACCACCGGAGCGACACTGTCATGCGGAACAATTTCTTCTCCGGAAGTACATGGACTTCTGTGTGGCTTGCGTAAGTAGAGTGGCTTACTTGAAGAAAATCGTTCAGAAAACCACGGTCTTGTTGCCATACAGAAGGACACGGTTTTCTACGTGCCAGCGCACGGCGCGGGAGAGCACAACTTTTTCAAGGTCGCGGCCTTTGCGGATGAGATCTTTGACTGTATCGCGGTGGGAGACGCGGACCACGTCCTGCTCGATAATTGGACCATCGTCAAGAACTTCAGTGACGTAATGGCTGGTCGCTCCGATCAGTTTGACTCCGCGCTCGAAGGCCTGGTGATAGGGCCGTGCACCGACGAAGGCGGGAAGAAACGAGTGGTGAATGTTAATGATCCGCTGCGGGTAGCGGCTGACGAATTCGTTGGAAAGAATTTGCATGTAGCGGGCCAGCACCATGAAGTCCGGCTTGTGCTGGTCGATCAATGACTGGATTTTTCCCTCTGCTTGATGCTTGTTGTCCTTGGTGACCGAAACAACTGCATAGGGAATCCTGTAAAAATCGGCGATGGGTTGGTTGTCCGTGTGATTGGAAATGATGAGTGGAATGTCACATGCGAGTTCGCCGCTCTGGTGGCGATATAGAAGATCGACCAGGCAGTGATCGTACTTGGAGACGAAGATAATCATTCGCGGGCGATGCGAGGACTGGGCCAGTTGCCACGTCATCTGGAATTTCTGTGCAACCGGCGAGAAGTGTCTGGCGAAATCGGCGAGATCAATGTCGAAGTCTTTGGGATCGAACTCCACGCGCATCAGGAAGAGTCCGGATTCTTCGTCGGCGTGTTCGTCAGCGTGCAGAATGTTGCCGTTGTGGCGGTAGACGAAGTCGGCGATGGTGGCGACTTCGCCTTTGCGGTCGGGGCAGGAGATGAGGAGGATGGCGGAGGGTTTCATGGATTTTCTTGCAGCGTTAGTGGCGCAGGCCAGACGTTGCAAGCAACGTCTCTACTTTAGATATTTCAATATCTCGCGTGCGGCATTCGCACCCGAGCCACCGGTCAAGCCTGCTCCCGGATGCGTGCCGCTTCCACACAAATACAGGTTCTGAATCGGCGTACGGTAGCGCGCCCAGTCGAGCAAAGGCCGCATCGTGAAGAACTGATCGAGCGCCAGCTCGCCGTGGAAGATTTGGCCGCCGGTCAATCCGTAAACTTCCTCAAGATCCTGGGGCGTGATGATCTGGTGCGTCAAGATCATCTCGGGAAGATTAGGCGCGTATTGCGCGAGGGTCTGCACGACAGTCTGGCCCAGCGCTTTGCGCTGGCTTTCCCAATCGCCCTTCAGCTTGTAGGGAGCGTATTGCATGTAGATCGACATCACGTGCTTGCTTTCGGGCGCGAGCGTGGGGTCGGTCAGAGACGGAATCGTAGCTTCGAGATACGGGTGGGGCGAGAAATTGCCGTACTTGCATGAGTCGAAGGCGCGCTCCAGGTAGTCGATCTCATGGCCAATGTGAATGCGACCCTTGAGTGCGTTACCGTTTCCGTTTTTCAACGCGGTAAAGCGCGGCAGACCGGAGAGGGCCAGATTCACCTTCGCCACGGTCCCATTGCCGCGGTAATGCTGCAGCTTCTGCACGAAGTCAGGAGAAAGATGCGTGGAGTCGGTAAGCTTCAATAGCGTGCGTTTCGGATCAGCATTGGAAATGACTGCCTTGGCATTGATCTCTTCTCCATTGGAGAGCAGCACGCCCGTGGCTGCGCCATCTTTCACTCGAATCTCGATGACTTCGGCGCCGGTGCGAATCTCAGTGCCTGCTGCCTTGGCAGCGGAGGCCATCGCCTGCGTGAGCGCGCCCATGCCTCCTGCGGCGAAACACGCAGAGCCTGCGGGATGAGAATCGCCGGCCGCGCGAATCAGCAGAACCAGACTGCTGCCGGCTGACCATGGCCCCAGGAAAGTTCCGAAGACGCCGCGAGCCGCGACCACCGCGCGCAGCAGCTCGGTCTCAAAATATTCCGCCGCCAGGTCGGCCACTGCCATGGGTCCCCAGCGCAGCAGACGATACATATCTTTCTTGCCGAGATTGCGGAGGGCGCGTCCGGTCTTCAGCATTCCCCAGAGATCGCCGCTGCTGGGATGGTCGATGTTGGGCGGAGTGGAACTGAGCGCCTCGGCAATGACTCTGCCCATCTTGCCGAGCGATTCTTGAAACTGTGAATATTTCGCCGCGTCCTTCTGTGAAAACGCCGTGATTTCCTTTGCGGACTGTTGCGCATCGTGGTAGAGCGACAGCGCGCGACCATCGGGCGTAAGCGCGGTCACGCTGACTTCCGGCGTGATAAATTTCAGGCCGTGCTTTTCGAGTTGCATGTCGCGCACCACGTCTGGACGGATCGGACCTGCGGCGTGCGCGAGAGTGGAACAGCGGAATCCGGGATGGAATTCATCCGTGATGGCGGCGCCGCCGACTTGCGTGGACCGCTCCAGCACAAGAGGCTTGTGCCCAGCTTTGGCCAGATAGAATGCAGTGACCAGCCCGTTGTGCCCGCCGCCAATGATGACGATCTCGCGCTCTGAACTTGTTTTCATTGATTGAAGGTTCTGAAGAAACTCTGATTGAGTCCGGCGACCTCATCAAGAGCGAATTCGAAGCCTGGTGGAAACCCCTCGAAAGGGCGTTGGTAGCGCCGGCCTGCAAGGGTTCCCCTTCGACTCTGCTCAGGGCAGGCTTCGACTGCGTGGCTGCTTCGCTTGGCGAACCAGCCACTTCGCTCAGGATGACAGATGCAAAGTGAGCCTTGGTCGCTTTCGAGTTCCCAATGTTCGCTCATCCGTTTATGCCGCTCCCTTGATGTCTTTGAGAATCTCGAGCGCCGCCAATCGCCCGTTCGCGCCCATGATTCCGCCGCCCGGATGGGTCGCCGAGCCGCACATGTAGAGATTCTTGATAGGTGTGCGATATTGCGCCCAGCCTGCGACCGGCCGCAGGAAGAAGAGCTGCTCGAGGGAAAGCTCACCCTGGAAGATGTTGCCCTCACTCAGTCCCCATTCGCGTTCGAGATCGAGCGGCGTGACCACCTGCTTTTCAATAATGATGTCCTTGATGTTGGGCGCGTACTCGGCGATGGTATCGACCACGGTGTTGCCGAAGGCTTCCTTTTGATCGTCCCAGTTCAGGCCCGGCCGCAGCTTGTAGGGAGCGTATTGCACAAAGCACGACATCACATGCTTGCCCGGCGGCGCGACGGACGGATCGGTAAGCGAGGGAATGACCATGTCAATGTAAGGACGCTTCGAGAAGTTGCCATACTTAGCATCGTCGTAGGCTCTCTCCATGTATTCGACGGATGGCGAAATCGAAATCGCACCTCGCAGATGCGGTCCCGGACCGGGGAGGCATTTGAAGTCGGGCAGCGCACTGAGCGCCATGTTTACCTTGCCGGAGGAGCCGCGAAACTTGAAGCGATTGACTTCCTCGAGAAAGTCGCCGGGAAGATGCTCAGCTTCGATGAACCGTGTGAAGGTAAGCCTCGGGTCGACGCTGGAAGAAACTACATCAGCGTAGATCTCATCGCCGGTAGCGAGAACCACACCTTTTGCCTTACCGCCTTTGACGATGATATTCGTGATGCCGGACTGGGTGCGAATCTCGACGCCCGCCTCGCGAGCTGCGTCGGCAATGGCGTTCGAAATGGCCCCAGTCCCTCCACGCGCAAAGCCCCAGGCGCGGAACGCGCCATCAATCTCTCCCATGTAGTGATGTAAGAGTACGTAGGCGGTGCCCGGCGAGCGCACGCCCAGAAACGTCCCGATGATGCCGGAGGCCGACATCGTGGCCTTGAGCACGTCGGTCTCGAACCATTGATCGAGAAAATCAATGGCGCTCATGGTCATGAGCTGCACCTGGTTGTACTTGTCTTCGCTCGACATGCCCTGAAAACGACGTCCGATGAAAAGCAGCTTCATCAATTCGCGGGGGTTGAGCGTGGCAGGATCGGGCGGCACCATGCTGAGGATTGGCTTCACGAAGCGGCACATTGCCTGCATCGCCTTGCCGAATTCGTCATAAGCTTCGGCGTCCACGCGCGAGTGGCGGGCGATCTCGCGGTGTGTCTTGCCGTGGTCGTTCACTCGCCACAAGTAGTCGCCGCTGGGCATGGGCGTGAACGTGCCGTCGAGCGGGAGTATTTCGAGACCGTGGCGGGGCAGGTCGAGGTCGCGAATGATCTCCGGCCGCAACAGCGAAACCACGTAAGAGCACACCGAGAACTTGAATCCCGGAACAATTTCTTCCGTGCAAGCGGCACCGCCGAGGATGTGGCGGCGTTCGAGCACCAGAACTTTCTTGCCGGCGCGGGCCAGGTAGGCGGCGTTCACCAGGCCGTTGTGGCCGCCGCCGATTACGATCACGTCGTATGAGTTAGCCATGAACTCTTAACCTTTAGCTGTTAGCTTGCTGTTTGAGAGTGCGAACGAAGAATACAATAGCGCAGGTTTCAGGCGCGCGTATCAGAGGCCGCTGGGAAGAACGCTCCAGCTGCGGAGGACATTCGACAGGATTGGTATGAGTGAGCGCATGGCTGGAGTCGAAGCGCCATTCTACCGGGAACGGGCGATTTTGTCTGCAAGTTTCCCCAAGCGAGTGGCGTCATCCCGAAGCCCCGCGCTTTCTCCAGCGGGGCGAGGGATCTCGCGCGGATCTCCTGCGAGGCCCGGTTTGTAGACATCGCCCCAGCGCTCCGCCAAGTCATCCCAATTTGGATTCATAGACTCGATAAGTTTTATCTTCTTGCTTCGTCGCCAGCCTTTAATCTCTTTTTCGCGACTGGTCGCGGCGTCGGGGTAGAAGAAGCACTCGTAGTAAACCAGTCGAGTCAGGTTGTAGCGACTGGTAAAGCCCTCAACGATCTTATTTCTTGTGCTCCCAGACTCGTCGCGTCAGGTTGCCCGTGATCCCCGTGTACAGAGCATGAGAGCGCTGCCGATTTGTCATTATGTAGACATGGAATAGTTTGGCTCGGCGCATCGTTATCCTTCTAGCAAGAAGGCCGACTCAAGTCTGTGACGAATGAACATAAGCTTCGCGCGAGATCCCTCGCCCCGCTGGTGAAAGCGCGGGGGCTTCGGGATGACGCCTTCAGTGAGATTCCAGCATTCCATCACTCGCAAGTCTTGCCGCGCCAGCGTGCGACTGCATATAATCCGGCTTCGAGCTGAATATCCGTCGAGGAAACTACTTTGCCCATCGGAACCGCATTTCACGAGAGAACGTTCCCGCTCTGCCAGAGCCTGAACTACCGCGAGTGGTCAGGCTACTACACGGTCAGCGTCTATGAGGTGCATCACGAGCACGAGTACAACGCCATCCGCAATGCCGCTGCCCTGATCGATATCACGCCGCTTTACAAGTACCTGGTCACCGGGAAAGATGCGACCAAGCTGGTGAACCGCGTGATCACCCGCGATATCAACAAGGTGAAAGTGGGGCAGGTGATTTACTGCTGCTGGTGCGACGAGCAGGGCAAGGTTATTGACGACGGCACAATCTCGCGGCTGGAAGAAAACGTCTATCGGTGGACCGCGGCCGATCCGAGTCTGCGCTGGTTCCGGCAGAACGGTCTGAACATGGACGTGCAGATCGAAGACATCTCGGAGAAGGTCGCGGCGCTGGCACTGCAGGGGCCGACTTCGGGCAAGCTGCTGAAAGCCGTGGCCGACGCCGACATTGCGAACCTGAAATACTTTCGCGTGACGCACGGCAAAATTGCCGGCGTGCCCGTCGACATTTCGCGAACGGGATACACCGGCGATCTGGGATATGAAATCTGGGTTCCGTGGAACGACGCGGTAAAAGTCTGGGACGCCCTGGCGGAGAAGGGTAAGCAGTTCGATCTGCATGCGGCGGGCATGCTAGCACTGGATGTGGCCCGCGTCGAGGCGGGTCTGTTGCTTATCGAGGTCGACTACACCAGCTCAAAGAAGGCGCTTATCCCGTCGCAGAAATACTCTCCGTACGAGCTGGGCTTCGCGAAGATGGTCCATCTGGAAAAAGATAATTTCATCGGCAAACAGGCCCTGGCACGTGATCAGAAGAACGGCGTTCCACGGCAACTGGTGGGTCTGGAAGTAGATTGGACCGACGTCGAGGCACTTTATGAACGCTACGGCCTGACACCCGCCGCACCCAGCCAGGCTTCGCGCGTAGCCATTCCTGTTTACTCGGGAGAAACGCAGGTGGGGAAGGCGACAACGACTTCCTGGTCACCCATTCTGAAAAAGATGATTGCCCTGGCCAGCGTACAGACCGAGCATTCGAAGCCCGGGACCACACTGCAGATGGAAGTCACGATCGAGGCGATCCGCCTGAAGACGAATGTGAAGGTGACCACGCTGCCGTTCTTCAATCCACCGCGGAAGACGGCGACGCCGGTGTAGTGACTCACGTGGGGACAGCCGCCCTCGGCTGTCCGGCGGGGCGAAGCCCCGCTATGCGGATTCGGAGGTCAACCCACGGCTCAACGAAAGATCGTGGACCGCTATTGCTCGAATGTGGCAACGCGAAGTGTTCGAGTGGCCTAGACGAATTGCTGGCAACTGGGCTGCGCCCAGCGGACAGCCGAGGGCGGCCGTCCCCACATGAGTTTCACCCGATACCGCCAGCAATTCGCACAAGACCATACCTGATGAATCTATCGGTCTCAGACTGGAAATCCTATCGATACGACTGCGGCGGCAAGCCGGTGATGCGAATTCCGGCGTGGCCCTTGTGGCGGATGTTCAGGCCGATCAGCAACGCGGTGATTTGCTCTACGATGCGGGCATTCTCCAGCTTGCCGCCATCGATAGCGCGGACACCGGGAATTTTTGCTGCCAGCTCGCGCGCGACCTGAGCGGCGTTAGAGTCGTCGCTGCAGACGATGACATCGCAGTCGAGCGGGGCGTCTCCGTTCAACAGTTCAGCGGAGACGTTGTGGAAAGCGGCGACCACGCTCACTCCTTTGGGTACCAGTTCAGCAGCTTGCTGGGCGGCGGAGCCTTGCCAGACGCCGAGGGTGCGGGAGGCGCGCCCTCCTACTCCTGCGGCGAGCGGTACTGTGGCGTCGATGAGGATCCTGCCAGGACGGATTGCAGGCTTGAGTTGTTTGAGCAGCGAGGCTTGGCCTTCGAAGGGAACGGTGAGCATTAAGAAGTCGCCGGCGGCACACGCGTCGCTGTTTTCCACGCCGGAGATGTTGGCGTGAGCTCCGACCCGCTCTTTTACTTTGTCAGCTGCTGCTTGTGCACGCTGAGCGTCCCGTGACCCGAGGATGATTGTTTCTCCGGCCCGCGCCCAGCGCAAGGCAAGACCCAGGCCGGCGGGGCCGGTGCCGCCAAGGATCGCGATGGAACGGGACTTTCTTTCCAGAAGCTCATTTTCGTTCGGAGGGTCGCTCATGCGAACTCCGCGCTGAGTGCCTCTTCTGTCGTGAACGCTTCCACCGGCAACTTAAGATTGATGCGCGTGTAGGTCGTATTGCGCTCGGCCGGGATTCGGCCCATCTCCAGAATCAGCGACTGGAAATCCTCGGGGCTGGTGTATTGCCCCGCCGTAGCTCCGGCCTCGCGCGAGATGTTTTCCTCCATCAGCGTGCCGCCGTAGTCGTTGGCGCCAGCATGCAAGCAGAGTTGAGAGAGCCTGCGGTTCAGCTTCACCCATGAGACCTGAAGGTTATTGATAGAGCCCGCCAACAGCACGCGGGCGAGCGCATGAACCTTAAGATGCTCGGCCAGAGTCGGGCCAGAGCGCGCGAGTCCCTGATGAAAGAGCAGCGTGTTCTGGTGCACGAAGCCGAGCGGAACGAACTCGGTGAAGCCTCCCGTTTCCTGCTGGATCTCGCGCAGCAGCAGCATTTGACGAACCCAGTGTGCGGGAGTTTCGGTGTGTCCATACATCATGGTCGAGGTAGTGCGGATGCCGCAACGATGCGCAGTGCGGATGACCTCGATCCATTGCGCGGTCGAGAGCTTGTTGCGCGAGAGGATGGCCCGAACTTCGTCGTCGAGAATTTCAGCTGCCGTGCCGGGCAGGGTATTGAGGCCGTTGTCGCGCAGCATGCTCAGATAGTCGGCGAGCGGCATCCCCGTGAGTTCCACGCCGTAGACAATCTCCATGGGCGAGAAGGCGTGGATGTGCATGCGGGGCACAGCATTCTTCACCGCGCGCAGAATGTCGCGGTAGTAGAAGGGAGGCAATCCGTGCGGCAGGCCGCCCTGGATGCAGACTTCGGTGGCGCCGAGTTGCCAGGCTTCAACGGCCTTTTGCGCGACTTGATCGAAGCTCAGGAAATACGCGTCGGATTCGCGCGGGCCGCGGCTAAAAGCGCAGAACTTGCATCCCACGAAACAAACGTTGGTGAAGTTTATGTTGCGGTTGACGACGTAGGTGACGAGGTTCCCGGCGAGTTCTGAACGCAGGAGGTTTGCGGCTACCAGCAAGCCGAGAAGATCGTCGCCATCGGCTTCAGCGAGGGCGAATGATTCTTCGAGAGAAAGTGTGGCGCCGTTTTGAGTCTCGAGAACCTTTTCCAGAGAAGAACGCAATGCGGGAGACAGGCGTGGGGCGACGTCTGACCATTCCAGCGCAGGGAAAGCTTCCAGTTCCGAAGGCGTGAGTGCGGGCATGAGACTCTCCGTAGACACGTAGCTTGCTGCGTCTGTGCTGACCACGGCTGGTCCGCCGGTGCCGGCAAGAGACGTTGCAAGCAACGTCTCTACAGTGTAGCGGAAGTTTTAGCGGAATAGGTCGGTGGATGCGGGGCGGAGCAGGTCGCGGGCATGGCCGCGGCCCGATTCGTAGCGAAAGCCCCGCACGATGCAGGCCGGAGTGCGGTTGAGCTTGCCGCAGACCAGCCCGGCTGCACAGGCCAATTCGTCGGCGACGGCTTCAAGGCTGACGCGGAGCTTGTAGCCGTAAGGGTCGCGGCGGCCGCGATCGTCACGCAGCGGCTTCATGCCGGCGATGCCGATGCACGATTCCGTCAGCCCCTCGCGCCAAGGGCGGCCGAAGCTGTCGGTAATGATGACGGGGATGGATAGGCCGATACATTTCTCGATTTGGCGGTGGAGTTGTGCGGCGGAGCGGTCGGGATCTTCAGGCAGCAGCAGCGCGTGCCGGCCACCGTTCACGTTGGAAACGTCGACGCCGCTGTTGGCGCAGAGGAAGCCGTGACGGGTCTCGGTGATGAGCACGCCATTCTTACGTCGAATAACGGCGCGGCTCTCGCGCAAAGCAAGTTCAATGACGCGGGGATCGAGGCCATATTTTTTCGCCCAGGCTACCGACTCGGCGGACGGGTGGATGGTGGCAAGATCGACCAGCCGGCCTTCGGATTTGGAGACGATCTTGTGTTTGACCACGAGGATGTCGCCGGGTTCGAGGGAAAGTTCGTGTTGGCGTATGGATGCTAGTAGCGTTTCAGCGATCGGATCGCCGGGTTGGATTTCGCTAGCGACTGGGATGGGGATAATCTGAACTTCGTTCACCTTCCGTTTCTTTCGCCCCTTTGGGGCTTCTGCATCGAGGGCTGGAGTCCCACGGCTGGAGTTTACCCTGAGCGCAGCCGAAGGGCCGTGGGCTGCACTCTTACGCCGCTTCGCGGCTGCCGTCCCTCCGAAGTCACGAAGCTTGTTCATGGACAAATAGTATCCGGGAGCGTTTTCGCTCCATGGCTGCACTCTTCCGCTTCGCTCAGGGCAGGCTCACGAGCCGCCCTTCCCTACATGATCCCACTGCCTTGCCAGGCGCTGCGCGCGGGTGTCGCCGGGAAGCGAGATCAAACGCTCAAGGTCACTGGGACCGTCGACATCAATCGCGATTCCGGGAAGGTTCAGCACGACGCAAGGCTTATTCACGGCCCGCGCGGCGGCGCAGTGAGGTTTGAAACTGTCGTTGCCGAAACGCAACGGGAACAGAGCGGCGGGGCGGCGGAAGACAGCATTGGTGCCGCGTCCATCTGCTGCGGGAACCAGCACAGTGCCCTCCGGCGGAGCATGTTTCATGATTTCCTCGAACTCCCACGACTGGATCAGCGGAATATCCGCGGGGATCACGAGGGTGCTCTCGACGCCGCGCTCTTCGCAGATATGAGTGGCCATTTCGATTGCTCCGGTTTCTCCCGGATTCTTCAGATCGGGGATGACTTCGAAGTCATAACGCTGCGCCAGTTCCAGCGCGAAGGGGTCGCTGGTTACGAGGGCGACGGCGGACCTGCCCTTCCATTCATGCAGCGCGGAAAGCACATCATGAAGCATGGCCTGGGCCAGTTGCGTGCGCGCTGACTG
>WNFD01001361.1_pt1 | contig 24629 bp, 27 predicted proteins | sample 5400491 | NCBI WGS metagenome assembly WNFD01 (sample SAMN13153343, study PRJNA577476) | soil metagenome | isolation source: 120 cm saprolite under Douglas fir tree site 2 hole 2 replicate 2 | place: USA:California | collected 2015-04-18
GCCGATTCGTTAGACGCGCTCGAGGAACGCGCGGTCCTCGACGAGGATGCAGCCGCTCTCCTCGGCGCGGCGCACGCTGTCGACGTTGTCGTCGTCCTTCGCGAGACGCTCGCGGTACTGCTCGTACGCCGCGAGGCTCGGGAAGTCGATCAGCGCCAGCGCGACGTTCGTCGGTCCGGCGAACTTCGTCGGCAGCCAGTAGCCGACTAGGTCGCCGCCGCACCGCGGGATGATCCCGCCCAGGGCGCGCGCGTACTGCTCGAAGTCTGACCGCTTTCGTGGGTCGATCGTGTAGCGGATGCTCAGGGTGATCATGGTCTCTCCTCCCATCGCACGTTGAAGACCTTGTTGAGCTGCGCCCGCCCCAGCGGGGTCACCGCGACCGCACGCGTCCCCCGCAGGCGTCGTACCCAGCCGCGGTCGAGGGCCACCTCCGCCAGCGCCGTGCCCACCGGCCCAGCCACGTGCGGGCGGCGCTCGGTCCAATCGAGGCACCTCCGCGCCGGCACCTGCGCGCGGCGCAGGGTCACGTCGATCCCGACGGCGCGGAGCGAGCGGGCCCCGGTCGGCGTGACGTGATAGCGGTGGCCGTCGTCCTCGATCCAGCGCTGCGCGATGAGCGCGTCGGCCAGCGCAACGCCCAGCGTGCCGGCCAGGTGGCTGTAGCAGGTGCGCGCATTCTTCAGGCGTCGCGCGGCGTCGGCCATCCCATCGACCGCGGGCGGATGCGCCAGGAGGGGCGCGACGACGGACAGCGCCTCGACGGCGTGGCCCACGTCGGCGCCGGCCAGGCGGTAGTAGCGCCAGCGGCCCTGCCGCTCGACGCGCAGGAGGCGGCCGGCGATGAGCTTGGCGAGATGGTTGCTGGCCGTCTGAGCGGAGATGCCGGCCCGGGCGGCCAGCTCACCCGCCGGCCTCGCCTCCCCACCCGCGAGCGACAGGCACATGGCGGCGCGGGACGGATCGGCCAGGAGATTCGCCACGAACGCGATATTGGGCTCCGTCATCGAGCCCAAGCTTAGCGCGTCCGGCGCGCCGATGGTTCACCACACGCCGAAGACAAATATCAGCGCAGCGGCGGAACCTCGCAGACGAGCTCGTCCCCGACGGGGTGGTCGGAGAGGTCCTTGATGGTCGGGGTCACCCCGCAGAGCGGGCACGCCGGGTCACGACGCAGCTTGACCTCACGGAAGCGCATGCCGAGGGCGTCGTAGGTCAAGAGCCGCCCGATCAGCGGGTCGCCGATGCCGAGCAGGAGCTTGACCGTCTCGGTGGCCTGCACCACGCTCACGATGCCCGGCGACGTTGACGTCTGGATTGAGCGCGGTGAGCGTGCGCGCGCCCGACTCGACCTTGGGTTTGCCGATATCCGCCGTCGTGTGGAGCACCTGGCGCTGGAGATTCGACACGTCGACGACGTCGGCGTCCATCAGCCCGATGGTGCCGACCCCGGCCGCGGCCAGATAGAGCGCGGTCGGCGAGCCCAGGCCCCCGGCCCCGATCAGCAAGACCTTGGACCGCAGCAGCTTGCGCTGTCCCTTCTCGCCCGCGCACGTCGATCAGGACGACGGGCTCTCCGGCGGCGAGCCGGCGCTGCACCTCGGCCGGCCCCTGCTCCGATCAGCATCCGCGCCTCGGCCAGCGGTTCCTTGACACGCTTTGGACTAATGGTTATAAGCATAAGCCATTCGATGCTCCTCCCGGCGCCGCCGCGGCTTCAAACGGACAACGGAGACCCCACGCCGCTCTACTTCCGCCTGAAGACGCTGCTCAGCCGCGGTATCGAGTCGCTGGCGCACCCGCCGGGCAGCCGGTTGCCGAGCGAGCGTCGCCTGGCCGAGATCTACGGCATCAGCCGGGTCACCGTGCGCCAGGCGCTCGACAGCATGCGACGCGAGGGCGCGGTCCGCCGTGCGCGTGGCCGGCGGGGAGGAACCTTCGTGGCGGTCGGCCGGGGGCGGCTTCCCTCGCCGCCGTCGGGCTCGTTCGAGAGTCTCTTCTCGATGCGGCACGTCCGTCGGGTGGAGATCCTCGCCCACGATCAGCGCCGGGGTAGCGAGGAGATCTGCGCGATCCTCGGGCTGCCGGCGGACAGTCTCGTGACCTACAACGAGCGGCGGCTGGTGGGAGCGGACGGTCCCATCGCCCACGTCCGCGCGTTCATGCCCCTCGCGGTCGGGGCCCGCGTCCGGCGGCGCGATCTCCAGCGTCGCCTGCTCCAGGACATCCTGCTGACGACGTCCGGGATCAAGGCGACCGCCATGCGCGACGAGATCCGGGCCTGCCTCGCCGATAGCTGGGCGGCCCAGACACTCGGCGTGCGGCCCGGCTACCCGCTCCTCGACGTGCGCCGGGCTCTGCTCGGGCCCGGCGACGCTCCCATCCACTACTCGCTGATCCTGATCGCGAGCGAGCGGTTCACGATGACGCTCGAGCAGCGTCTGCCCGGCCCGACGGCGCCGTGAGTCGCGGGCCTCGCTTCGCGCTGGTGCTGCTCGCGGACGACATCGGTGCGTGCCCGGCGCTGGCCGCCCTGGCCGAGCGGGCCGGGTTCGAGATGCTCGGTATCGTGGACTCCCAGTCCGTCAGCGCGGATGTGTATATGGCCCTCGCGGTGGCCGCGCAGAGCACCTCGCGCATCCGCCTGGGCCCCGCCGTCACCAATCCGGTCACCCGCCATCCGGTCGTCACCGCCAACGCGATGGCGACCCTCGACCGTCTGTCCGGCGGGCGCGCCTTCATGGGCCTGGGCGCGGGCGACAGCGCGGTCTTCACGCTCGGCCTGCGGCCGGCTCGGCTCGCCGAGCTCGAGCGGACCGCCCTGGACCTCCAGGCGCTCACCGCAGGCCGGCGCGTGGTCCGGGACGGGCGCCCGGGCCAGCTCAAGGGGGCCTCACGGCAGCTCCCGATCTACCTGGCCGCCGACGGGCCGCGCGCCCACCAGCTCGCCGGGCGCGTCGCCGACGGTGCGTTCATCGGGAGCGGCCTCACCGCGCCCGAGGTGGCCACGAGCCGCGCGGAGATCGCCGCGGGCGCCCGGGCTGCCGGCCGCGACCCCGAGGTCATCGACACGTGGTGGCTGGTCAAGGCCAACGTGGCCGACTCCCGGGACGCCGCCATCGAGGAGATCAAGGGCACGCTGGTGTCGAGCGGCAACCGCGTGTTCCGGGCGATCGCCCCGCCGGTCGCGCTGCACGAAGCCATCGAGGAGATCCATCGCGGCTACGATCCCCTGGCCCATGCCGCCCTCGACGCGGCCGCCAACGGGCGGTTCAGCGACCGCGCGGAGGTCACGTCGTACCTGGCCGAGCGCTTCGCCATCGCGGGCACGCCCGACGACTGCGTGGCCCAGGTCGAGCGCGCGCGGCGGGCGGGCGCCGATCAGCTGCTGCTCACCGCCATCACACCGGATCCGCGGCGCTTCATCGAGCGCTGGAGCACGGAAGTCATGCCGCGTTGCCTGGCCGCCGCCGGCCGCGCCATGGTGACATCACCCAGCACCACTACTGCCAGCACCACCATTGGAGGGGGACGATGCGACGCATCCTGATATTCGTGGCTTTCATGGTCGCCGCCGCGCTCGCGGGTAACGCCCTCGCGCAGCAGCCCAAGTACGTTCTGCGCTTCTCCTCGCCCACCTCGAAGGAGCACGCGTGGGGCCGCTCGGCGGAGAAGTTCAAGCAGCTCGTGGCCGAGGGCACCCGCGGACAGGTCGAGGTGCAGATCCACCACTCCAACGCGCTGGGCGCCACCCGCGAGAGCCTCGAGATGGTCCGCCTCGGCAGCGTCGATTTCGTCCTGTGCGGCGTCGCCCACCTCTCCCGGTTCGTCCCCGAGATGGGGACGCTGGTGCTGCCGTACCTGTGGAAGGACACCGAGACGATGTTCGGAGCCCTCGACGGGCGCATGGGGCAGATCATCGAGCCCCTGCTTCTGGAAAAGGGCTTCAAGGTCGTGGGCTGGTGGGACAACGGCTTCCGCCACGTGTCGAACAACAAGCGGCCGATCCGGGCGCCGGAAGACCTCAAGGGCCTCAAGCTCCGGACCCTGCCCACCAAGGTCCACATCGCCTTCTTCCGCGCGCTGGGCGTCTCGCCGGTGCCGATGGACTGGGCCGAGGTGTACCCCGCCCTGCAGCAAGGTGTCGTGGACGGACAGGAGAACCCCCCCGGGTGTCGTGTTCTTCGAGAAGCTGCCCGAGGTCCAGAAGTACTACTCGCTGACCCAGCACGTGAACGAGGCGGGCAACGTCCTGATGAGCGTGGCGAGCTGGGCCAAGCTGCCCGCGGACGTGCAGACCGCGATCATGACCGCGGCGCGCCAGACGACAACGTGGGAACGGGCGGAGAGCCAGCGCGACAACGAGGAAATTCTGAAGAAGCTCGCCGCCACCGGCATGCAGGTCAACGTGGTGGCGGAGCCGACCCTCGCGGAGTTCCGGAAGGTCGCCCAGCGCATCTACACCGAGGCGATTCCGGACCTCGGGCCCAAGGGCAAGCAGCTGGTGGACCTCGGCGTCAGTCTCAACAAGTAGCGGGGCACGATGCCGCGCAGCCTGGTCCGCGCGATCGAAGTGGCCGTCCTGGCGGCCATGGGCGTCGTGTCGGTGGTGGTCGTCGTCGAGGTCATCCTCAGGTACACGCTGGGGGAGACCCTGGTCGTGACCGAGGAGCTGTCGCGGTATCTGATGGTCTGGATCGCGTTTCTGGGCTCGGTCCTGCTGATGCGGGAGCGCGGTCACATCGCCGCCGAGGGGCTCGGGAGCTGGCTCGGGCCCCTCGGGCGGCGAGTGATCGGCCTCGTCGCCGACCTGCTGTCCCTGGTGTTCCTCCTCACGCTCACCGTCGCCGGCCTCCAGACGCTGCCGGCTCAACTCGATCAGTATCTGACCACCATCAACATCCCGATTTTCTGGTTCTATCTGGCCATCCCGGTTGGGTCGGGCCTCATGACCTTCGTCATCGTGGCCCGGCGGCTCGGTTTCGATGACCCCGCTGCGCCCACCCCGCCGGCCACCGAGATCTGACCCACCGATGCTGATCGCCGTGCTCGTCGCCGTGTTCGCGCTGACCATGTTCCTGGGGGTGCCGATCGCCCTCTGCCTGGGGCTGGGCGGTCTCGCCTTCATCGTGCTGTCGGGTGTCGTCCCCATTGCCGTCCTGCCCACGCTGATGTTCGCGGGCATGGACTCATTCCCCCTCCTGGCCATTCCGTTCTTCGTGATCGCGGGCGACGTGATGCAGCGCTGCGGCGTGCTCCCCAAGCTGATGGAGTTCGCCAACAGCCTGGTCGGCCACCTGCGCGGCGGCCTGGGCTACGTGGTCGTCCTCACCAGCATGCTGTTCGCCGGCGTGACCGGGGTGGCGCTGGCCGAGTGCGCGGCCATCGGCGCCATGGTGGGGCCGAGCATGGTCCGTCAGGGCTATCCGGGTGGGTTCACCTCGGCGGTGATCGCGGGTAGCGCAGTGATGGGCCCGATCATTCCGCCGAGCGTGGCCATGCTCGTGTTCGCCTACGTCTACGGCGGCGGCATCTCGGTCGGCAAGCTCTTCCTCATGGGGGTAATGCCGGGCGTGCTGGTCGGCGTGAGCCTGATGATCCTGGTCGGCGTCATCTCCTGGCGGCGGCAGTTCCCGGTGAGCGGGTCCCGGTTCTCGCCGCGCCTGGCCCTGCGCACGTTGCGCGGGGCCCTGCTCGGCCTGGCGGTGCCGGTCATCATCATCGGCGGGATCCTGGGCGGCGTCTTCACGCCCACCGAGGCGGGGGCGATGGCGGCGTTGTACGGGGTCCTGGTGGGCGTGTTCGTGCTGCGCACGCTCGGGCCGCGGGATCTCCTGGCGAGCCTCATGACCGGGGCCAAGACGAGCGCGATCGTCTACCTGCTGCTCGGCACGTCGAACGTGGTGTCCTGGATCCTGGTGCGGAACCAGGTCCCGCAGACGGTGGCCCGCTGGTCGCTCGACCTCACCACCTCCCCCTTCATTTTCCTGCTCGTCACCATCGCGGTGCTGTTCGCCCTGGGGACCGCCCTCGAGGCGATCCCCATCATGATCATGCTGATCCCGGTGCTGGCCCCCGCGGCGATCGCCTACAAGATCGACCCGCACCACCTCGGCCTGATCGTGGTGATGACCGTCCAGACCGCGCTCCTCACCCCGCCGGTGGCCCTGAGTCTCTACGTGGTGTCCTCCATCGTGAAGTGTCCGATGGCGGAGGCCAATCGGGAGGTCTGGGTCTTCGTGGCCGCCGTGCTCGGCGTGACGCTGCTGACCGCCATGTGGCCGGCGATGCCCCTGGCGATTCCCCGCCTCTTCGGCTTCTGACCGAGTGCCTCGACAGATCATCACCAGCCCCAAGGTCATCACCCCGCGGCGGGCGTTCTCGAACGGGGTGCGGGTCGGCCACACCCTGTATGTCGCCGGCCAGCTCCCCATCGACCTCGACGGCAACGTGGTCGGCGCCGGCGACATCCGCGTCCAGACTCGGCAGGTGCTCGAGAACGTGCGCGCCATCGTGGAGGCGGCGGGCGGCACCCTGGGCGACGTGATCAAGACCACGGTCTACCTGACCGACATCGCTCACCACGGCGCGATGAACGAGGTGTACGCCCTGTTCTTCGTGTCGGAGTTCCCGGCCCGCACCACCGTACAGGTGGCCGGGCTCGCCCCTGCCCTCGAGGGCGACGGCCATCCGTTCCTGGTGGAAATCGACGCGGTAGCCATCCTCGGCGGCGGCGCGTGACGGCCGTCGCCCCTCACATGGAGACGACATCGTGGCAACCATGAAGAATGCCCAGTTCGAAGGGAAGAGCGTCGTGATCACGGGCTCCGGACGGGGCATCGCCCGCCAGGTCGCCATCGACTTCGCGGCCGACGGGGCCCGCGTCGCGGTGGTGGACCTGGTCCCCGACCGGGCGCAGGCGGTGGTCAAGGAGATCCTCGCGGTGGGGGGCGCGGCCATTCCCGTGGTCTGCGACGTCCGGGACGAGGCCTCCGTGCGCGCGATGGTCCGGGAGGTGATGGGCGCGCACAAGCGGATCGACGTGCTCGTCAACGCGGCCGGCGGCTACACGCTCGGGCGCAAGACCCACGAGATGACGGAGGACGACTGGGACATGGTGGTCGACTCCAATCTCAAGGGTACCTTCCTCTGTTGCAAGCACGTCCTTCCGCCGATGATGGCCGCCGGGGGTGGGCGGATCGTCAACTTCTCCTCCAATGCCGGGCGCACCTCGAGCCCGGCGCTCGGCTGCCACTACACCGCGGCCAAAGCCGGCGTGCTCGGGCTGACCCGGCACCTGGCGAAGGAGTACGCGTCCCACAAGATCCTGGTCAACACGGTGGCGCCGGGCCCCGCGCGCGTCGAGCGCAACTTCGAGATCTTGAGCGAGGAGGCCCGCGCGCGGCTCCTGGCCGACATCCCGCTCGGCCGGTTCGCCGAGCCCTCCGACCTTTCCGCCGTCGTGCGCTTCCTCGCCTCGGACGGCGGCCAGTTCATCACCGGCGCCACCATCGACGTGAACGGTGGCTACGTGATGGTGTGAGGAGGCCATGCCGACCTACATGGTGCTGTTCAACTACACCGAGCAGGGCATCCGGGCCATCGACCGCGCGGCCGGGCGCCTCGACGGACTGAAGAAGCGGCTCACCGAGCTCGGCGGAACCGTCGAGGCCTTCTACCTGACGATGGGCCCCTACGACACGGTGGCGGTCCTGACCCTGCCGGACGATGAGACCATGGCCGCGCTCGCGCTCTCGCTGGGCGCGTCCGGGAACGTGCGGACCGTCACGATGCGCGCCTTTCCCGAGCCGGAATACCGCGAGATCCTGCGGGCGGTCAAGATCGCCACGTGACGCGGCGACGGTCCAGCCGGTCGGGAGATTGACAAGTGCTCTTGTCAAGCATACTCTCCCCCCAGTCGTTGACAATCCGCGGGCGCCGGACGAAAGACTCTATCGCGAATGGTGGGTGACGAAGGGCTCCCGTCGACCTTCACCGCTGATGCCTCGTCGCCGGGCGTCTCCCTCGTCCGCCGCATCGCCAATCACTTCCGGTCGGGCATCGTGGAAGGCCAGTACCGCGTGGGCGCGCGGCTGCCGACCGTGCGGCATGTCGCGGCCCAGGTCGGGACCACCGCGGAGACGGTGGCCGCCGCGTACCGCATCCTGTCCGAGCAGGGCCTCGTGCGGGCGCGCACGGGGATCGGCACCGTCGTGCTGCCGCAGCGCGGAAGCGATTCCGTGGGCGGCCTCGCGACACCCGCCCCCGGCCGCGTGCCGATCGTGCCACCCCTCGCGACGCCCTCCTTCCACGAGACCTACCGCCGCCTGCTCCATCTGGATCGCGACACCGCGTCCGGCGGCTTCGCGAGCTACACGCCCGCGCTCGATCTGTACCCGCGCGAGGCCGGGCGTCTGCTGCGCTCGGCGCTCCGCCGCGACGGGGCGCGCCTGTTCGAGATGGGAGCGGCCGAGGGCGATCCGGCCCTTCGCGGCGCGGTCGCCGAGCGGCTGGCGGTGGGCGGGGCCGCGGTGAGCAGCAAGCGCGTGATGGTCACGAACGGCGGCCAGGAGGGCCTGGCTCTCGTCTTCCGCGCCCTGGCCGGCCCCGGCGACACCGTGGTGGTCGAGAGCCCGACCTATCTGGGCGCGCTCGAGGCGCTCGCGACGGCGGGCGTCCGCGTGGTCGGCGTGCCGGTGGGCCCCGACGGCCCCGATCCCGACGAGCTCGCGAGCGTGGCCACGCGCGCCGGTGCCCGCGTCTTCTACACGATGCCGTCCTTCCAGAACCCGACCGGCTACACGATGAGCCTGGCGCGGCGCCGCCGGCTGCTCGCGGTGGCGCGGCGCCACGACCTCGTCATCGTCGAGGACGCCGCGGCCTCGGACCTCTCCTGGGGCGCCCCGCCGCCGCCGTCGCTCCTGGTCCTGGACCGGGAGCAGCGGGTGGTTCACGTGGGCACGTTCTCGAAGAGCCTGTTCTCGGGCATCCGCCTCGGCTTCGTCGCGGCTCCCGAGGCGCTCGTGGAGCCGCTCCTTCGCCTGAAGTACGTGACCAATGTCCACGTCTCGCTCTTGCTCCAGCGGCTCGGCCTGGCCTTCGCCTCGGACCGGCGCATGCGGCGGCACCTGGCCTGGGTGCGCCCGGCGTACCGGGCGCGGCGCGACGCGATGATCGAGGCCCTCGCGCGCGAGCTGAATGGCGCCGCGAGCTGGACTCAGCCGGAGGGCGGCTTCAGCCTGTGGCTCGAGCTGCCGCGCGGGCTCGACGCCGCCGATCTCTTCCGGCTCGCCGTCGAGCGCGGCGTGAGCTTCGTGCCCGGCGCCGTCTTCTTCCCCGAGGCCGTCCAGCACCATGCCCTCCGCCTCTGCTTCTCGGGGATGGCGCCCGCGCAGATCACGCGCGGGGTCGGGCTCCTCGGTGAGGCCCTGCGCGAGCTGTCGGGCCGGGGCGCGCCGGCCCGCGGGCGGAGGCGCGCGTGAATACCGCGAGCCTCCTGCAGTTCCTGTTCTCCGGCCTCATGGTGGGGGCGATCTACGGTCTCGTCGCGCTGGGACTCAACATCGTCTTCAATGCGACCGGCGCGGTGAACTTCGCCCAGGGCGAGTTCTCCATGCTGGGCGGGATGCTCGGCGCGTCGATCCTCTCGGCCTCGGGTCTGCCGCTGGCGCTGGTGGTGTTCCTCACCGTCGTCGCGGTGACCGCGGTGGGTGTGGTCATGGAGCGGGTCATCGTGCGGCCCATCCGGCACGCCGACGTGCTCAACCTCATCATCGTGACCATCGGGGCGTCCATCCTGATCAAGGGCGGCGTGATGGTCTCGCTCGGCAAGAACGCGGGGGGACTGCCCGCCTTCACCGGGGAGCGGCCCTTCCAGATCCTGGGCGCGACCTTCGTGCCCCAGGCCCTCTGGATCGTCGGGGTGGCGGGCGCCATCGTGCTCGCGCTCCACCTGTTCTTCGACCGCACGCTGCTCGGTCGAGCGATGCGCGCGGTGGCGAGCGACCGGGAGGCGGCCCGGCTCATGGGCATCGACGTCGGCCGGATCGTCATGCTGTCCTTCGCCCTCAGCGCGGCGGTGGGCGCGATCGGCGGGCTCATCGTGACCCCGGTGACGCTGACGATCTACGACGCCGGCACCATGCTCGGCCTCAAGGGATTCGCGGCGGCGGTGGCGGGCGGCCTCGGCAATACCTTCGGGGGCATCGCGGGCGGACTGGTCCTGGGCCTCCTCGAGGCCTTCGGCGGCGGGCTCATCGGCTCGGAGTTCAAGGACGTGGCCGCCTTTCTCCTCCTGCTGCTCCTGCTGTTCGTCCGCCCGCGGGGCCTGTTCGCCCGCGGCGTGAGCGAGCGCGTATGAGAGTTCACCTCGATCGGCGCGCCCGGACCCGGGCGCGGCACGGAGACCCCATGCTCACCCGACGGCAGTTCACCACGACCCTCGGCGGCGCGCTGGCCGCCGGCCTCCTCGGGCCCGGCCCGAGCCAAGCCCAGGGCGGCCCCATCAAGATCGGCAGCATCTTCTCCTATACCGGCCCCGCCGCCTTCCTGGGCGACCGCATGAAGCGCTCGGTCGAGCTCTTCGTCGAGGAGGCCAACAAGAAGGGCGGCCTCGGCGGCCGGCGCATCGAGCTCACGCTCTACGACGCGGCCAGTGAGTCCACCAAGGCCGTCCTCGCCGCCAAGCGCCTGATCGAGCAGGACAAGGTCGACGTGATCGTGGGCGACGGAAACCGGAGCGACATCGGGCTCGCCATCGTCCCGAGCGTGCAGCGCGCCGAGGTGCCGCTGATGAGCGTCTCCGGGGCCACCGCGCTCGTCGAGCCGGTGCGCGACCGGTCCTGGGTCTTCAAGTCCACCGTGAACGACGTCGAGGTGGTGGCCCGCCTCCTCGACTTCTTCAAGAAGCGCGGCATCACGGAAGTAGCCATGCTCAACGACACCGGCGCCTTCGGGGCGAGCGCGCGGGACCAGCTCCGCGCCCAGGCGCCCGCGGCCGGGATCAACGTGGTCTACGAGGAGTTCGGCCCCGCCGACAACGATCTGACGACCCAGCTCACCCGCATCCGCGGAACGAACGCCCGGGCCATCATCTGCTGGACGGTGACGCCGGCGGGCGTGGTCTTCCTGAAGAACGCCCAGCAGCTCGGGTTCAAGCAGATGCTGGTCCACGGCTTCGGCTTCGTGGCCGACCGCTACATGCAGCTCGCCGGCGACGCCGCCGAGGGGCTCTATCTCACGTCGCTCAAGTTCCCGGTGGCCGAGCAGCTCCCCGACACCGACCCGATCAAGGCCACCATTCTCGACTACAAGACCCGCTACCGCGCCCGGTACAACGAGGAGACCGATGTCTACGGCGGCCAGGCCTGGGACGGCATCAGCATGGTGGCGGCCGCCATCACCCGCGCGGGCAGCAGCGAGCGCGGGAAGATCCGCGCGGGCCTCGAGGAGCACGTCCGCGAGTACAAGGGGGTGGGCGGGGTGTTCACCTTCTCGCCGCAGAAGCACTGGGGGCTCGCCAAGAACGATGTCGTGATCATCGAATGGCGCCAGGGGAAGTTCCGCCTGGTGGACCTCTAGACTCGACGTGGACGCGGTGGAGCGGCTGCCCGGCCGGGTATCCGGCCGGGCGCTTCTGGCCTTCCTGGCGGTGGTGGCGGTGGTGCCGTGGCTCCTGCCGAACCAGTACCTCGTCCACGTGGTGGTGCTGGCCGGCCTCTACGTCATCCTCGCGGTCGGGCTGAACCTGGTGATGGGCTATGCCAACCAGGTGTCCCTGGGCCACGCCGGCTTCTATGGCCTCGGCGCCTACGTCTCGGCGGTGCTCTCGGTGCGCTACGGGCTCTCGCCCTGGCTGGGTATGCCGATCGCCGCCGTCGCCACCGGCGCGCTGGCCTACGTGGTCGGCATTCCGACGCTGCGCCTCACGTCGTACTACCTCGGCATGGCCACCCTCGGCATCGGCGTGGTGCTCCAGCTTGCCTTCGTCCAGCTCCACGGCATCACGGGCGGGTCGTCCGGGCTGGCGGGGATCCTGCCCTGGGACCTGGGTCCTCTCCGTTTCAGCACCTCGACCCAGCACTACTACCTCGTGTGGGCCTTCGCCGGGCTCGCCCTGTGGGTGGCGCGCAATCTCGTCAACTCGCGAGTCGGCCGCGTGCTGCGCGCGCTCGGCGAGAGCGAGGCCGCGGCGGAGGCGATGGGGGTGGACACCGCGGCGGAGAAGCGCCGCGTCTTCGTCCTGTCCGCGGTGTACGCGTCCGTGGCGGGGAGCCTGTACGCGCACTACATCACGGTGATCAGCCCCGAGATCTACTCGTTTCTCTTCTCGGTCGTGCTCGTCCTGATGGTGGCGATCGGCGGGATCGGCCTCTACTGGGGGGCGGTGGTGGGCGCCGTGCTCCTCACCATCCTGCCCGAGGCCCTGCGCAAGTTCGGGGACTGGGAGGTGCCGCTCTACGGGCTCGCCCTCATCGTCGTGATCCTGTTCCTCCCGCGCGGCATCGCCGGGCTCTTCGCGCGCAAGGGCCCGGTCGCGCGGGCCCCCGCCCCGGCCGTGCGCCCGGCCCCCCTCGCCTCGTCGAGCGCCCGGAGCCCTGGCGGCGGGAGCGCGGGGCCGCTCCTCGAGGTGCGCGGCGTCAGCAAGCAGTTCGGCGGCGTGCGGGCGGTTTACGACTGCTCGTTCGACGTCGGGGAGGGCGAGATCAAGGCGGTGATCGGCCCCAACGGCGCGGGGAAGACCACGCTCTTCAACGTGATCACCGGGTTCTACGCGCCGACGGCCGGCGTGGTGCGGTTTCGCGGTCGGCCCCTCACCGGCCTGCCCGCCCATCGCCTGGCCCGGCTCGGGCTCTCGCGCACGTTCCAGAACGTCCAGCTCTTCCCGAGCCTCACCGTGGTCGAGAACACGATGATCGGCTGCGAGCGCGATGCCCCGGGCGGCTTCCTCGGCGCGGCCCTCGCCCTGCCCGGGCCGCGGCGGCGGATGCGCGCCGAGCTCGAGCGCGCCGAGCGGGCCCTCGCCACCGTGGGCCTCGAGGCGCTGGCGCTCGTCCCCGCGGCCGACCTCGCCTTCGGCCAGCAGAAGCTCGTCGAGGTGGCGCGCGCGCTCGCCGCGGACCCGACGCTACTCCTCCTCGACGAGCCCGCCGCGGGGCTCAACACGCACGAGAAGGTCGAGATGATGCGGCTGATCGCGCGGGTGCGCGACGGCGGGATCTCGGTCCTCCTCATCGAGCACGACATGCGCCTGGTGATGGGTGTCTCGGACCGGGTGGTGGTGCTGGACCACGGCGAGAAGATCGCCGAGGGCTCGCCCGCCGAGGTGCAGCGGGATCCCGCGGTGATCCGCGTCTACCTCGGCGAGGACGTGGCCGCGGTTGCTTGAGGTGAGCGGGTTGTCCGCGCGCTACGGGCCCGTCCACGCGCTGCGGGACGTCTCTCTCGAAGTCCGCGCGGGCGAGCTGGTGGCCCTGATCGGCGCCAACGGCGCGGGCAAGTCCACGCTCCTGCGGGCGATCGCCGGGCTGGTCGCGCCGGCGGCCGGCCGCGTCGCGCTCGACGGGCGCGACGTCACAGGGCAAGCGCCCGAAGCGATGATCCGCGCGGGGGTCGCGCTGGTCCCGGAGCGGCGCCGGGTCTTCGCCCCGCTCACGGTGCTCGACAACCTGGAGCTGGGCGGCTACGCGCTGCCCCGCGGCCACGATTTCCGGAGCCGTCTCGAGGCCGGCGTGGAGGAGGCCTATCGTCTCTTCCCGGTGCTGCGCCGGCGCCGCGACCAGCTCGCGGGCACGCTCTCGGGCGGCGAGCAGCAGATGCTCGCCATCGGCCGCGCCCTCATGACCCGCCCCCGGCTGCTGCTGTGCGACGAGCCCTCGCTCGGCCTGGCCCCCCTGGTGGTGGCCGAGATCATGCGGCTCCTCTCGACGCTCCGCGAGGCGGGCACGACGATCCTGCTCGTCGAGCAGAACGCGCGCATGGCGCTCCGGTCCGCGGACCGGGCCTACGTGCTCGAGGTCGGCAGCGTGGTGCTCTCCGGCGCGGCGACGGATCTTCTCCAGGACGACCAACTCAAGGCCGCCTATCTTGGTGGGTAGAGGGATAGGCGGCGCGGAAAGGCATCGACCGCATGTCAGAGACGAGCGACCGGCTGCTGCGGGGGTACCAGGCGCAGGAGAAGCGTTTCCTGGAGCGGCGCTTCCCGCTGCGCTTCGCGCCCGAGAACCCGACCCTGCGTGAGCTGTACAGCCAGGCCAAGGGGCTCCGCTGGAACCCCGAGACGGACATCACCTGGAGCCGGTTCGACCCCGCGGCGTACGCCCCGCCCGTGCGCGAGGCCGCGCGCCTGGTGTGGAGCCGCCGGGCCTGGGGCATGTATCCGGGCCTCGGCGAGAACACCGCGCTCCTGATCCGCTTCTGCCTCGAGTCCGGGGCGGCCGGCATGGACGCCAAGCTCTTCCTGTCGTTCCGCCCCGCGGAGGAGGCCAAGCACCTCGAAGCATGCTTTCTCTTCGCCAAGCGCCTGGGCGGCTACGAGTCCACGCCCGCCGAGGCCGTCGCGCGGGCGAGCAACCAGCCCTTCGCCCAGATGGCCCTGGATCCCGACCTGCCGGTGGAGGCGGTGGTGGCCGCGCTCGGCTGCCTCGACGACCAGCTCGATCTCAACCTGTGCCTTTGCCACCTCCAGCACAGCCGGGACGAGACGGTGCGCCAAATATTGAGGTTGGTGGCCGGCGACAAGCAGCGCCACGTGCTGTTCGCGTGGACGCTGCTCGGCGAGCGCCTGCCTCGCCTCGACGCCGCCGGCCGCGCCGCGGTGGCCGAGGCCGTCCGCGATATGCTGGAGCGCGTGATCCTCGCCGGCTATCGGAACACGTGGCTCCTGCCCGCGGGCGCCCGCGAGCCGCTGCTGGCCGCGGAGGCCCTCACCGCCGAGCACGGCCTCGGCGCCTCCACCGTCGCCCAGGAGAAGGCGGTGGTCCGCGCCACCCTCGCCCAGGTGCGCGATCGCCTCGCCGCGTGGGACATCACGCTGGCTCACGTCAACCATCCGGAGCTCGGCCGCGCATGAGGCGCCGCCCGCTCGCCCCGTCCAGGAGGAGCCCGTCATGAGCACGTACCTCACCGAGGCCCGCTATCCGCTCGAGCTCGCCCCCGCCATGCCCGACGTCTGGGAGCTGTGGCAGCGCGCCAAGACGCTCGAGTGGGATCCGGAGATGGATATTCCATGGGACGAGCTGCATCCGGAGCGATACGCCGAGGCGCAGATCATGGCCGCGCGGTTGCACTGGAGCCGCCGGACCTGGGGCGAGTACGGCGCGATCTCGGAGAGCCCGGCCCTGCTCCTGCGCTTCTGCCTCGAGAACCGGCTCCCGGACGTGCGGTTCTTCTTCACCATGCGGACGCAGGAGGAAGGCCGCCACGCCGAGGCGTCCTGGCTCATGGCCGAGCGCCTGGGCGGCTACTTCCCGCAGCCGCAGAACCTCCCGACGGTGAGCGCGGTGGGGACCCACGGCGTGCGGCGGATGGCCTTCGACCCCGACACCTCGCTCGAGGGCATCTTCGCGAGCCTGGTCTGCGCCGCCGAGGAGATCCTGATCGACGCCTTCAAGGCGACCGTCCACAAGGCCACTAACCCGGCAGTGCATCGGCTGATGGAGCTGATCCTGCGCGACGAGGTGCGCCACATCGCCTTCGGCTGGCAGTGCCTGGACGCCTGGGCCCCGAGCTTCACGCCGGAGACGGTGCAGAACATCGAGCGCGCGGTGACCCAGATGATCCAGAACGTCGAGTTCAACGGCTACCGCAACCTGTGGCTCGCCATCGAGGGCGGCAGCGCCACGCCGCTCGAGATCGACGCCGACCGGGTGGCGTGCGAGGCCGGCCTCGGCGGCACGACTCCGGAGGACGAGATGCGCATCGTGCCCCAGTTCATCAAGAAGATCCGCGCGCGGATGGAGCCCTGGGGCGTGAAGCTGCCGCTGTTCGATCACCCGAAGCTCGGGAAGGTGTAGCCGGACTCGCGTGCGCCCCGCTCCGTTCGAGTACTTCGCGCCGCGCACGGTGGAGGACGCGCTCGACCTCCTCGCGTGCCACGGCGGGGACGCCAAGCTCCTGGCCGGCGGCCAGAGCCTGGTGCCGATGATGAACATGCGGCTGGTGCGTCCCGGCGTGGTCGTGGACCTGAACCGGGTGGCCGCGCTCGGGGGTGTGCGCGAGGACGCGCGCGGCCTCCGCCTGGGCGCGCTCGTCCGCCAGCACGCCCTCGAGCGCGACGCGCGCATCGCCGCCGCGGCGCCGCTCCTGGCCGAGGCGGCGCCCCTCATCGGGCACCTGCAGACGCGGGCGCGCGGTACCGTGGGCGGTAGCCTGGTCCACGCCGATCCCGCCGCGGAGCTGCCCGCCTGCATGATCGCCCTCGACGCCGTCTTCCACCTGCGAAGCGCCCGGGCGCAGCGCGCGTGCCGCGCCCAGGACTTCTTCCGCGGCCTCCTGGCCACCGCGCTGGAGCCCGACGAGCTCCTCGCGGAGATCGAGGTGCCGGGGCCGCCCGCGCCGCGCACGGGGCATGGCTTCGCCGAGGTCGCGCGCCGGCACGGGGACTTCGCGCTCGCCGGCGCGTGCGCGGTGCTCGCGCTCGACGCGGCCGGCGTCTGCCGGCACGCGCGGCTCGTCATCTTCGGCGTGGGCGACGGGCCCCATCTCGCGCGGGCCACCGCCGGGCTGCTCGGGGAGCGGCCGTCGGCGGCGCGGCTCGCCGAGGTGGGGCGGGCCACCGCCGGGGAGATCGACGCGCGCGGCGATCTGCACGCCACCGCCGAGTACCGGCGGCGCGTCGCCGCGGGGCTCGCCGCGCGGGCGCTGGGCCGCGCGGCCGCGCGCGCGGAGGCGGCGTGACGGCCCGCCCCGGCTCCACCGCGCACGATATCGCGGTGATCGTGAACGGCACCGAGCGACGCGCGCGCGTGATCCCGCGCATGCTCCTCGCCGACGTGCTCCGCGAGGAGTGGGGCCTCACCGGGACGCACCTGGGCTGCGAGCACGGCGCCTGCGGGGCCTGCACCGTCCTGGTGGACGGCGAGCCCACACGCTCCTGCCTCGTCTTCGCGGTCCAAGCCGACGGCTGCCGGGTGGACACCGTCGAAGGCCTCGCCGGCGACGGCCCGGGCCTCCACCCGCTCCAGGAGGCCTTCCGGGCCCGCCACGCGCTCCAGTGCGGATTCTGCACGCCGGGCATCCTGATGACGCTCGTCGCCTACCTGCGGCTCCATCCGGCGCCGTCGGAGACGGAGGTTCGGGAAGCGCTCTCCGGCAACCTCTGCCGGTGCACGGGCTATCAGCACATCGTGCAGGCGGCGCTGGACGCGGCGGCGGCCGGGCGGGCGGCGGCCGCGTCGGCGTGAAGTTCGTCGGCGACCGGCATCTCCGCAAGGAAGACCCGCGGCTGCTCACCGGGCGCGGGCGCTACGTGGCGGATATCGCGCTGCCCGGCATGCTCCACGCCGTGCTCCTCCGGAGCCCGCACGCCCACGCCCGCATCCGTCGGGTAGACGCGGCGCGCGCCCTCGCGCACCCCGGGGTGGTCGACGTCGTGTGCTTCGCCGATCTCGGAGCCGCGGGGCGTGTCTTTCCCATAGTCCCGCCGCACGCCGAGCTGCGCGGGCACAGCTTCGCCCCGCTCGCGGGCGACCGCGCCCGCTACGTGGGCGAGCCGGTGGCCGCGGTGGTGGCGGACAGCCGCTACGCGGCGGAGGACGCGCGGGAGCTGCTGGAGGTGGAGTACGAGCCGCTGCCGTCGGCCCAGACGCTCGCGCCGGGCGCGCCTGCCGTCCACGACGACATCCCCGACAACGTGGCCGGGCGCGTCACCCTCGCCCGCGGCGACGTCGAGGCCGCGCTGCGCGCGGCCCCCCGCGTGGCCTCGCTCCGGCTGCGCATCGGGCGCGGCGGGGGCCAGCCGATGGAGACGCGCGGGCTCGTGGCGGACTGGAACGCCGCGCTCGGCCAGCTCACGGTATGGGCGTCCTCCCAGGTGCCGCACCAGATCCGCCAGTTCATCGCCGACCTGCTCGATCTGGCCCCGCACCAGGTGCGCGTGATTGCGCCCGACGTGGGTGGGGGCTTCGGCGCCAAGCTCATCGTGTATCCCGAGGACGTTCTGATCCCGTTCCTCGCGCGTCGCCTCGCCCGCCCCGTGCGCTGGATCGAGGACCGTCTCGAGCACATGCTGGCCGCCACCCAGGAGCGCGAGCAGGAGCACGAGGTGACGGTCGGCTTCGACGACACGGGCCGCCTCCTGGCTCTTCGCGACCGCTTCGTCCACGACACCGGCGCCTACACGCCGCGCGGCCTGGTGGTGCCGCTGCTGACTGCCTCCATGCTGACCGGCCCGTACCGGATCGCCGCCGTCGAGTCGAGCTTCGAGAGCCGCTACACCCACCGCGTGCCCGTCACCCCCTACCGCGGCGCCGGACAACCGCAGGCCGTCTTCGTGATCGAGCGGGTGCTGGACCTGGTGGCGCGCGAGACGGGCCGCGATCGTGCCCAGGTCCGCCTGGCCAACCTGGTGCGCGCCGAGGACATGCCGTGGGACACGGGGCTGCCCAACTACCGCGGCAGCGGCCACGTGGTGCTGGACAGCGGCGACCTGCCGTCGGTGCTCCGCCGCGCGCTCGAGAGCGCCCGCTACGACGCGCTTGCCGCCGAGGCCGCGGCGGCCCGCGCCCAGGGACGGCTGGTCGGTGTCGGCGTCGCCTGCTACGTCGAGCTGACCGGCGTCGGCCCCTTCGAGAGCGCGCGCGTGCGGGTCGACGCGGCGGGGCGCATCACCGCGTTCAGCGGCGCGACTACTCAAGGCCAGGGGCTCGAGACCACGCTGGCTCAGGTCGCGGCCGACGAGCTGGGCGTGACGCCCGAGGACGTGACCGTCATCGCGGGCGACACCGCGGGCGTCGAGCACGGGACGGGCTCGTTCGCGAGCCGCGCCGCCGTGGTCGGTGGGAGCGCGGTGGCGCTCGCCGCGCGCGACGTGAGCGCGAAGGCCCGTCTGCTCGCGGCAAAGGCCCTCGGGTGCGGTGAAGCCGAGCTGGAGCAAGCGGGCGCGGCCTTCGCCGACCGCCGGCGCCCGGAGCGCCGGGTGACCTTCGCCGAGCTGGCGCGTTTGGCCGGCGCCGCGACGGCCGCCCTCGGCGTGGAGCCCGGGCTCGAGAGCACGCGCTTCTTCCAGCCCACCGACATGACCTACTCGTCGGGCGCCCACGTGGCGCTGGTCGAGCTGGATGCCCTCTCCGCCTGCGTCCGGATCCTCGGCTACTGGATCAGCCACGACTCCGGCCGGCTCATCAATCCGATGGTGGTGGAGGGCCAGCTCCAGGGCGCGGTGGCCCTGGGCATCGGCAGCGCGCTCCTCGAGGAGATCACCTACGACGAGTCGGGCCAGCTCCTCGCGGGCAGCTACATGGACTATCTATTGCCCACCGCGACCGACGTGCCGAACATGGCCATCGACCACCTCGAGACGCTCTCGCCCCTCAACCCGCTCGGTCTCAAGGGCGTGGGCGAGTCCGGCACGCTACCCGTCCCCGCCGTCCTCGCCTCGGCGATCGAGGACGCGGTCGGGCCCGAGGGCGGTCGCGTCACGCGCATGCCGCTTGGGCCCGCGCGCCTGCTGGACCTGCTGCCGCCGGCTCCCCTGCTGCCTGAGCCGCGCGCCTGAGCCGCGCGCAAGAGGCCAACGCAACAGGATTCTCCCGATGGCTTTCTCTGTCGATCCTGAATTGGATGAGTACAAACGGCGGCACACTCTGGATACTGAACCTCGCCCATCATGTCCGAGCCCGCCATCGACGTCGGGAGCTCAGCTGAGTCTGTCTACGCCTGGACCCGGCTCTTTGCCGCGCTATTGCTGTCGGCCATCGGCGGCGTCGGGATGTGGTCGGTGATCGTGGTCCTGCCGGCGGTCCAGGCAGAGTTTGGCGTCGCGCGCTCCGCCGCGTCGCTGCCCTACACCGTGACGATGATCTCCTTCGGCTTCGGCGGCATCCTGATGGGGCGCCTCTCCGACCGCTTCGGCATCCTCGCTCCTGTCGTGGGCGGGACGATCGTTCTGGGGCTCGGCTATGCCGTCGCCAGCCAGGCGACAAGCCTCTGGCAGTTCATCCTGGCCCAGGGCCTGCTGGTGGGGGTCGCCGGCTCGGCCACGTTCGCGCCGATCATCGCCGACATCTCGCTCTGGTTCACCCGTCATCGCGGCATGGCGGTGTCGATCATCTCGAGTGGCAGCTACCTCGCGGGAACGGTCTGGCCGCCCGTCGTGCAGCACTTCATCCAGAGCGCGGGCTGGCGCCGGACCTACCTGGGCATCGCGGTCTTCTGCGTGGCGACCATGTTGCCGCTCGCGCTGGTCCTCCGGCGGCGGTCGCCGCTGACTGCGACCACCTCCGCGACCCCGCAGGCCGCGTCACGGTCGCCGCGGCCCCTGGGGATGTCCCCGGCCGCGCTGCAGACCGTGCTGGTCATCGCCGGCCTGAGCTGCTGCGTCGCGATGTCGATGCCGCAGGTCCACATCGTCGCGTACTCCAGCGATCTGGGCCATGGCGCGGCGCGGGGCGCGCAGATGCTCTCGCTGATGCTGGGCTTCGGCGTCGTGAGCCGCCTCGCCTCCGGCTGGATCTGCGACCGGATCGGCGGGCGGCGCACGCTGCTGCTGGGCTCGAGTCTGCAAGCCCTGGCACTGGTGCTCTTCCTGCCCTTCGACGGGCTCGCCTCGCTGTACATCGTGTCGACGCTGTTCGGCCTGTTCCAGGGCGGGATCGTGCCCGCCTACGCGGTCATCATCCGGGAGTTCTTCCCGCCCGAAGAGGCCGGGGTGCGCGTCGGCACCGTGCTGATGGCCACCGTGTTCGGCATGGCGCTCGGCGGCTGGATGTCCGGCGTGGTCTTCGACTTGACCGGCTCCTACCAGGCCGCGTTCTTCAACGGCATCCTGTGGAACCTGCTGAACGTCGGCATCGCGGTGGGGCTGCTGCGGCGCCCGGGGAGGCCGGTCGCGCAAGCCTGGCGGTAGCAGCTCCGCAGATCAGATGTGTCGCCTCGCGCGCGGATGCAGCACGTCGATCGCCCAGACCACGTCCAGGCGCTCTCCCAGCCACTGGGTGAGGCCCGTCCGCGCATGGAGCCGGAGCCCTTGCGCGACGTGCTGGGTCCGGAGCGCCCCGACCGGATCGGCGGGCACCGCCGCCGCCGGCGGCACCTCGGGCAGCAGCCGACCGTCTGGCCGCCGAAACTGGAGCGCGCCGTCGGGCCCGGGGACGACCTGGTAGCCCTCCTCGTGCACCGCGCGGTGATGGTGGCGACAGAGTAACGCCAGGTTCGACAGCGTGGTCGGGCCGCCTTGCGCCCAGTGCCGCACGTGATGCCCCTGGCCGACCCGAACGTTGCACCCCGGAAAGCGGCAACCCCGGTCTCGATGCAGGAGCGCCCGCCGCAACGCCGGAGGGATTGTCCGCGTCCGGGCCCCGATCTCCACCACCCGCCCGTCCGCGTCATGCCGCATCACGACCCGGCTCGCGTCGCACGCCAGCCGCTGCGACGTTCCCGCGGGAACGCGCGGCCCGTCCTCCAGCACCGACTGCCCAGGGTGATCTGCGTCCGCCAGGACCGCGGCATCCACGTGGACCACCACCTGATACCGCTCCCCCGGCGCCCCGGGATCGAGGTCGTGATGCAATGCCGTCTCGGCCAGCAGGGCCAACGCGTCGGCTTGCTGCTGCGGCCGGGTCGGGGCCTCCATGGCGGGGTCGGAGGCGGGCGAGCCGCCAGCCCGGCGCCGCTCGTACAGCGTCTCGCGGGCCGCGTCTAGGGCCCGGAGGAGCAACGCGCCCACCTCCGGCGCCAGGCGCCCGCGGAGGACCACGGTGCCGTCGTCATCCTGGTAGACGTGCAGGGCCCGGCCCGCGTGCTGGCGCGCGGCCTCGCGGGCTTCGGCCTGCCGGTCCACCTGGCGCCAGCCCCGCACGATGCGCTCCACGTGGACCGCCGTGCCCGCGCGCCCCACCGCGAGCAGCCGGGCCTCGGTCTCCGGGGTTGCGATGCGGGTCAGGGCGCGGACCTTGGCGTAGGAGAGCTCTCCGCGCGCCAGGGCCTCGGCCAGGGCCGGCAGCGTCCCGAGGGCGCGGGCCACCCGGACGTGCTCGCGGGCGGCGCCCGGGGCGAGTCCGACTCGCCACGCGAGCCAGGCGGAACAGGAGCGGAAGCCCGTGTTCCAGCCCCCGCGAGCGTCGAACTCCCGGATGAGGGCAAGCAGGCGGGCGGTCGCCGCCTCGAGGTGGGCGGAGAGCTCAGCGATCTCGTCACCGAGGCGATCCAGCTCCGCGGTGCGCTGCGACGTGGGCTGTAACGTGGCGGGAAAATCCAGCGGGCGCGTCGACATGGCGAGTCCCCCTTTTCTGCTGGGGAGACTGTACACCCCCGTTTCGCCGTCGCCTGGTAGCGTCCAGGGCGAACGAACGGCAGCCAGACCATGATCTTTCGTCCCAGGCGGCATGATCGCGCAGCATTCAGCGGATGTGGAGCACTGCGCTGGCATTCCATCGGCGCGCGCGACGCACGATGGGGCCGCCCACGGAACCCTGTCAAGCGGAAAGTTCTCGCGCGGTAGGCGCCGGATAAAACTCGAAGTTGGCGACGATCTTGGCCGCAGTGGTGGATGAGGCCGGATGGCGATAGAGTGACCGCACCATGACGCTGGACCGCGAAATCCTCTTGCTCGGCGGGCTGATCATTCTGCTCATCGTGGTCATCCTCTTCGGGGTGTTCTACACCCGTCGACGGAGCCGCGGGCCGACCGGTGAAACGGAATCGGTGATCGCCTCGGGCCGTCGTGAAGATATCGCGCCGTGGGTCATGGAGGGCCAACGGCTCTTCAACATCTGGCAGGAAAGGATCGAGCGTTTGAATGAGCTGAAGGGTCGTCTGTCCGGGATGGCACAGGAGATCGAGCAGCTGCGGGCCGAGATCGGCCACATCGATGAGATGCGCGCCCAGATCACCCGCCTCAGCGAGGAGAGCGAGCGGTGTCGGGTGGAGCGAGACCATCTGCGTGAGGTGCTGGCCCGCATCGCGAGCCTTGCCCACGAGGCATCGGCCAAGCCCTCCGAGTGAGGCTGCCGGGGCGAGCGGCACCCGGGCGCACGCTGTAAGATCTACTCGGTAGGTCTTCCTCGACCCGCCTCCGAGGCCCCTGCGCGGACCTTCTCGCGAGTGCGCTCGAGCCGCGAAGAGAGCTGCGCTTTCGCCTGGTCGAGCAATGTCTCGGACCTCTGTTGCACGGTCCGGAGCAGCCCGTCCACCCTTTCCCGGGTCGGTCCCGCGTTGTCTTTCACATAGTCACGGAGAGAATCGCGGTACTTCCACACCACCACTCCACCGGCGATTGCCCCTACGAGGAATCCTGCCAGCATATGTGTCCTCCCTGGAGCCTCTGGCTCACCCTCCCGTGCAGCATCTCCTGTGCCAGACCTCGATCTCGCAGGCGGGCGGGCAGGCACCGGTCCGGGCGGCAGTCCGAACTAACCGCCGAGGTTGCGGTAGAACACCGTCGTGCCGCAGAGCCCGCCCTGCGGCAGCAAGGCATAGCCGGGGATCACCCCCACCCGCGTCCAGCCCTGGCGCTCGTAGAGGCGTTCGGCCTCGCCGTTGGCGGTGTCGAGCACCAGCAGCGTCTTGCCACATTCGCGGGCGGTGGCTTCAGCGGCTCGCATCAGCGCCGCCCCCAGCCCCTGGCGGCGCGCGCGGCGATGCACCAGCATCTTCGACAGCTCGGCGCGGTGCGGCTGGTTCTCGGGCTGGTCGAGCACCAACTGCACGGTGCCGCACAGGCCTCGTGCATCTTCGGCGACCAGCAGCGCGCGTTCGCCCGCGGCCACGCCTTGTGCCACGCGGCGCCAGAACGCCACCGCGCGGTCGCGCGGCAGCGGGTGCATGAAGCTCACCGACGCACCGCCTTCGACGCAGTCGATCAACACGCCGGCGAGTGCGTCGATCTGCGCGTCATCGAGCGCGTGCAGGCGTCGCGGGGACCAGGTGGGTGTGCTCATCGTCTCGAGGGGGTGTCGGACGCGATCACCACGGCATAGCGCGCGGGTTTTCGCGTGGGGTTGTGGAACATCGTCGGGCGATCGAGCTGCATGGCCAGGCAATCACCTTCGCGCAATCGGTGGCGCTCCACGCCCAGCGTGATGTCGATCGCGCCTTCGAGCACCCACACCTGCTGGTGCACGCGCATGTCGCGCCCGCCGGTTTCGAAAGCCACGCGCCCACGGGGCGGGAAATGCACCTCGACGATCTGCATCGGCTGCGGCACGCCCGGCGGCGAGACGTTGCGCCGAAGGTAGCCCGAGGCCGGGTCTTGCCACTGCGGCTGGTCATCACGCCGCGCCACCGGGCCGCGGGGCGCTTGGGCCGCGGCGGCCGGCGTATCGAACAGCGAGGCCAGCATCACGCCCAAACCCGCGGCGAGCTTCTCCAGCACCACCGCGGTGGGGCTGCTTTCACCACGCTCGATGAGCGAGATCATCGAACGGCTCACCCCGCTCTTGCTGGCGAGGGCGTCGAGCGAGAGGCCTTGCGCG
>WNFD01001363.1_pt1 | contig 24616 bp, 26 predicted proteins | sample 5400491 | NCBI WGS metagenome assembly WNFD01 (sample SAMN13153343, study PRJNA577476) | soil metagenome | isolation source: 120 cm saprolite under Douglas fir tree site 2 hole 2 replicate 2 | place: USA:California | collected 2015-04-18
GGCTCTATCCGACCGCGCCCGCGAAGTACGGCGGCGGGGGGCTCGACGTGGACTACGCCATCATCCTCGAAGAGGAGGTCGACCGCTTCGACCTCTCGTTGCCGCCGTACTACGACAGCGGCGGCCGGCTCGGCTCGGCGTCGATCCTCGTCTGGGGCACGGAGGAGCAGCGCCAGACGTTCCTGCCGCCGATCTACCGCGGCGAGGTGCGCACCTGGCAGCTCCTGACCGAGCCGGGCGCCGGGTCGGATCTCGCCGGAGTGCGGATGACGACGGCGGTGCGCGACGGCGACGACTACGTGATCAAGGGCCAGAAGATCTTCGTCGGCAGCGACAACGGCGCCGACCGCATCTGGCTGATCGCCTGCACGGCGCCGAACGGCCGGCGCCACGAGAACCTCTCGTGGTTCATGATCGACGCGAGTCTTCCGGGCATCAGCATGCAGCCGATGGAGCTGATGGGCACGGGCGGCGAGGGCGGGACCGACAGCGGAGTCAAGCAAACCGTGTTCTTCGACGACGTGCGCGTGCCGGCATTCGCGCTGGTCGGCGGCGAGAACAAGGGCTGGACGGTCGCGACGACGCATCTCGAGCTCGAGCACGGCGGCGGCGGCCGGATCGGCCGCAATCGAGTGTGGGACCGCTTGCTCCGCTACTGCCAGGAGACCAAACGCGACGGCGTGCCGCTCACTCAGCAGCCGGACGTCCGCGACAGCCTCGCCGACATCTACATCAAGACCGAGATCACCCGGCTCTTCGGCCTGCGCAACTTCTACCTCACGTACGCGCGCAAGCCGAAGTCGTACGAGGGCCCGCAGCTCTCGTATTACCGCAAGACCGCCGGCCTCTGGATGACCGGCGCAATCTTAGAGGCGGTCGGCCCGGCCGCGCTCACCACCGATCCCACGTGGGGATCGTCCGCCGGGTTCCTCGAGACCCAGCAGCGCAACGGGATCGTCTCCGTCCATCCCGGCGGCACGACCGACATCCAGCGCGTGCAGATGGCCCGCCGCATCGGCATCGGGCGGTCCACGCGCGAGAAGGCCGGCACCGTGCACGGAGCCGAGGCATGAGCGGCGGCGAGCGAGGCGCCCTATGGATCTAGCGCTGACCGAAAGCCAGGAGATGCTCCGCAGCACCGCGCGCAGCTTCATGGAGCGCGAGGCGCCGGTCGACGTGATCGTGGGTCTTCAGAAGGTCGAATCGTCACTGGCGCCGGATCTCTGGAAGAAGGCCGCTCAGCTCGGATGGCTCGGCATCGTGGTCCCGAGCGAGTACGGCGGTAGCGGCGACCAGTTGAGCGACGCCGCGGTGCTCTACGAGGAGATCGGCCGTGGGCCGCTGCCGGGCCCATTCTTCAGCTCGGGGGTCCTCGGCGCGCTGACGGTGCTGGAGGGCGGGAGCGAGGAGCAGCGCCGGCGGATTCTCCCGGGGATCGCGAGCGGCGAGCGCGTATTGACGGTGGCCATCACCGAGCCGAACACGTCGTGGGGGCCGGCGGGCATCACGCTGGCGCCCCAGGGGCGCAACGGCAGTTATGTCCTGAACGGCACGAAGCTCTTCGTGGCCGACGCGACCTCGGCCACCGATCTGGTAGTCGCGGTCCGGACCGGCGACGGACCGACCGACGTGAGCCTGCTTCACGTCGATGCGAGGGCCCGGGGCGTGACCGCGCGCCGGCTGCCCGGCTTCGTCTCGTGGCAGTGCGAAGTGACCTTCGACAACGTCGAGGTGCCGGCGACCGCGCTCCTCGGTGGGGCGCAGCGGGGATGGGCCGCCCTCGATCGCGCGCTCGAGCGAGCGCTGCCGCTCCTGTGCGCCTACATCGTGGGCGGCTGCCAGGCCGTCTACGAGAAGTCTGTCGCCTACTCGCAGAGCCGGGTCCAGTTCGGCGTTCCGATCGGCCGGTTCCAGCGTGTGCAGGACCACGTCATCCGTCTCGTCAACCATCTCGACAGCGCGCGCTGGGCGACGTGGGAAGCGCTCTGGAAGCTCGACACCGGCCGGCCCGCCGCCGCGAGCGTCCACATGGCCAAGGCCGTCGCGAGCGAAGCGTACCTCGAGGCCTGCAACGCCGCGCACGAGGTGCACGCCGGCATGGGCGTCCTCGTCGAGTACGGGCTCGCGGCGCACACGCAGATGTCGCGGACGCTGTTCAATTACCTCGGCGACCCGCGCTGGCACAAGCGCCGCATGGCCGACGCGCTCGAGTGGTGACCGCCGGGCGGCGGTCCTAGTCGCGTCGCGACGCTTTCCGCCCTTCCGCGGCCGCCCAGCCCGGGTCGAAGGCATGCCCGGGTTGATCGATGTCGATGACGAGCGGCGCGTGGTCCGAGGGTACGGGCTTGCCCTTCCGGGCCTCGCGATCGACCTCGGCCCAGACCATGCGCGCCGCGAGCGACTTCGTGACGAGCAGGTGATCGATCCGCATCCCGAAGTTCTTGTGGAAGCTGCCGGCGCGATAGTCCCACCAGGTGTAGCGGCCGGGCTCGGGCCGATGCAGGCGATAGGCGTCGATCAATCCCCAATGGCAGAGCCTGGTGAACGCAAGCCGCTCGGGCTCCGAGACGTGCGTTCCGCCGTGGCACGCCACGGGATCCCACACGTCCGCGTCCGCCGGGGCGACGTTGTAGTCGCCGCCGAGCGCCATGGGCTCGCCGGGGTCACGAGCTTCGACGAGCCACCGTGCCAGACGGTCGAACCACGCGAGCTTGGCCCGATAGAAGGGCGAGTCGAGCGATCGCCCGTTCGGGGCGTAGAGGCTCACGACCCGGACGCCGCCGCAGACCGCGGAGATCATCCGCGCCTCGGCGAGAGGCTCGTCGTCCGGAACGTCCGGCGTCGCGGGAGCCCGTAGCGGCTGGCCGAAGTTGCTGATGACCTCGGCGATGCCGACGCGGCTCGCAATGGCGACGCCGTTCCACCGGCCCTCGCCATGGTGAGTGAGCTCGTAGCCGGCGCGCTGAAAGGCCTCGACTGGCGCGTCGGCGTCGGTGAGCTTCGTCTCCTGCATCAGCAGGACGTCGGGCTTCGCGCGGTCGAGCCACCAGACGACCTTCTCGAGCCGCGCTTTCAACGAGTTGACGTTCCAGGTCGCGATGCGCATCGTCCCCGATCCCCGCTGGATAGTCTACCGCGTACCGACGTCGAGGCCCGGCGGTCGGGGCAACCCGGGGCGACGCTCGAAGAGCCGTCGCCAGGCGGCTCGTGCGATGCGATCGGCCTCCGCGACGATCGCCGCCTCGTCCAGCGTGAGTACGCGGCGGTCCCGCATGATCCATCGGCCATCCACCATGACCGCCTCGACGTCGCTGACCTGTCCCTGGTGCACGAGGCAGGAGACGACCCGCAGCGCCGGGGTGAGGTGGGGCTTCCGCAGATCGATCGCGATGAGATCCGCTCGGTTCCCGGGCGCGAGCCAGCCGCCGTCGGGAATCCCGAGCGCGCGATAGCCGTTGCGCGTCGCCCAGGTCAGCACTTCCTCGGGCGTCGGCCGCCGGCCATCCTGTCGGCGAACGCGTTCCATGAAGAGCGCCGTGCGCATCACCTCGATCATGTCCTCGGCCATGTTGTCGGTGCCGAGGGTGATGAGGCAGCCGGCGCGCTCGAGGTCGGCGACGCGAGGCGAGAGCCCGCGGCGGGCCGCGATCGCCGAATTGAAGGCGACCGCGGCGCGGGATGCTCCGAGAATGTGCTCTTCCGCCGGCGTCATGCAGCGGCAGTGCGCCGCCACGAGCCGGTCCGAGAGAAAGCCCTCACGCGCGAGATACTCCGTCGGCAAGACGCCGCGCTGCTCCGTGACGGCCGCCACCTCGCCCCAGATCTGGTTCAAGTGCACGGTCGCGACCGCGTCGAGCTCCGCCTGGAGCTTGCGCAGGCGACCGAGGAGCCCGGGGGAGCACATGTCGGGCGCCCAGGCGGCCAGCCCCGCGCTCACGCGCCCGTCGCCCTTGCCGTGCCAGCGCGCGTGAAAATCGGCGATCCGAGTCAGCCCGGCCTCCGCGAGCGCCGGATCGACCTGGAATGACCCGGGCTGACCGATGGAGGCGCCGGCACGGTCCCACGCGCGTTCGCACAGGACGAGGCGCAGGCCGGTGTCGACCAGGGCGCCCGCGTAGCCGGCGAGCCCGGCGCCCTCCTCGAGGAGGAGCGTCGTGCCGCTGTGGATTGCTTCCAGCGCGCCGAGTACCGCCATGACGCGCTCCTCGTCGGGCGTGAGCTCGGGGAGCGGCAGGGGCGCCAGGCCGCCGGTGAACGGCGGCGTGTGGGGAGGCGAGAGGTCCTCGTAGATGCCCCGCGCCAGCACGCGTGAGAGATGCGTGTGCGTGTTGGCGAGGCCCGGCAGGATCGCCCGGCCCCGGCCATCGACGCGCTCCGCGTCGGGGTAGAGCGCGATGAGCTCGGTCGTCGGTCCGAGCGCGGCGATGCGTCCGTCGCGGACGACCAGCGCGGCGTCGTAGAGGATCGAGCCGGCCTCGTCGGCCGTAACGATCGTCGTGTCGTGGATCAGCGTCGAGGCCGCCATCCGCGATACTCTGCGGTGGCCGGCCGCGGCAGTCAAGGCCGCGCGCGGGGCCGCGCTCGGGGCCTTTCATGGGAGGGCCGGTCCGCGATATGGTGCGGGCTTGAGTGGCGGTGCGAGCCGGACCCCATAAAGGAGCCAGGCGATGCGTGATCTCGTGAAGCGTCTCAACGAGCTATGCGATGCGGCGCCTTTCCAAGCCAGCTGGTACCTCAAAGATTTCGCCACGGGCGGGAGCGCCGATCGACGCGGCGACGTTCCCGTCCCGTCGGCCAGCACCCGCAAGATCTCGATCATGATGGCCGCGCTGGCGGCCGTTCACGCTGGTAAGCTCGCGCTCGATCAGAAGGTGACCATCGACGCCCGGTACCAGGCCAACGACTCGGGCACGTTCCAGCACCTGACGCCGGGGTTCTGGATCACCCTGCGGGATACCCTGGTGATGATGATCATCGTCAGCGACAACACGTGCACGGGCACCGTCGTCGATCTGGTGGGGTTGGAGAACGTCCGTCGCTATTGCGAATCAGTTGGCCTCACTGGAACGGTTCACCGCTACGGGATTCCGCCGAAGATCGGGCCGGACAATTCGCTCGACCGGGTCACGACGACGACGCCGAACGACCAGGGACTGCTGCTCGAGCTGATCTTGCGGGGAATCGACGACGCGGCGGTCGCCACGCGACTTCAGTGCACGCCGGCGCTGTGTCGGCTGGGTCTCGACATCCTCTCCTGGCAGAAGCTCAAGACGCGGCTGCCGTCGCTCTTGCCGCTCGGCACGAAGGTCGCTCACAAGACCGGCACGGGCCACCGCTGCTACAGCGACGCCGGCATCATCTTCAAGGCCGACCGCCCGCTGTGCATCCTGACGGCCTACACGGTGAATGTGCCCGAGGCGCTCGCAGACGGCACGCCGGGCTTTGCCGCCGCCTATCAGCTGATCGGCCGCATGGCCCGACTCTGCTACGACGATCTCGGGAACGGATGAGGGAGGCGCGCATGAACGTGGAGGCGAAGCTCGAAAAGCTCGGACTCGAGCTGCCGAGCCTGGAGGATCTGTACCGCACGAACTCGTCGGGCGCGCATTACATCTCCCACTTCCCGGTGCAGAACCTGCTCTATCTGTCCGGGACCACGCCGAGAAAGGGCGGGCAGCCCTACCTGCCCGGCGTGGTCGGCAAGGACCTCACGCTGGCGCAGGGGTACGAAGCCGCTCGCTACGCGGTGGTCACGACGCTGGCGGCGGTCAAGTACGCCCTCGGTGACCTGGACCGGGTCCAGCAGATCGTGCACCTGCTCGGCTTCGTGAACTCCGCGCCCGGCTTCGGTGATCAGCCGCGCGTGATCAACGGGGCGGCGGACCTCCTGGTCGAGCTGTTCGGCGAGCGGGGCAAGCCGACGCGGGCCGCGATCGGGTGCCAGGGCCTCGGCGGCAACGCCTCGGTCGAGATCATCGTGACGCTGCTCTTCTCGGGCGCCGACGTCCGGCCGCCGCTCGCGCGCGATCACTTCGTGCCATAGAACGTGTGCGGAGTGGTCCAGTCGACCCCTACCTCCCGCCCCCGCCGATCTCCGCCGACCGCCTGGACTCCGCCAGCAGTGTCGCGGCGGACGCGAATGCCAGCCCGAGCCCGATTCCGGCGAGGGTGTCGGCCGGCCAGTGGGCGCGTAGAATGACGCGGGCCAGGGCGACGAGCACGATCGCGAGCACGGCGCCGGCTCGCACGAGGGTTCGGGCCGGGGGCGAAAGTGACTGCGCCAGGTAGAACACGGCGCCGAAGAACGCCGCCGCCGCCGTCGCGTGGCCGCTCGGGAAGCCCATCGAGGGGTCCTCGGGGCGCGCGCGCCCGATGAGAATCTTCAGCAGCCCTTCGGCAGCGGGCGCGGCGAGCATCAGCCCGATCCAGATCCACCAGCGCTCTCTGGCTCGTGGGAACGCGACGAGGAGCAGGAGCGTCGCGGGAAAGAGCAGCCGCCAGCTCCCGGCGTGATTGATCACACGCAGCGTCGCGACGACCGGCGGGGTCGCGATCCCGAGCAGCCACTCTCGAGCGGCCAGGTCACCGGGGACCGACGGGAGGGCGATCGCGGCCAGCGCCAGGGCCAGGAACGCGCCGGCCCCGACCAGCATGCCCCAGAGAGGGCTATTGCGTCGGCGTGAGCTGGGCGCCACCGCCACCGCCGTCGTTGACGAACCGCAGCACGCGCCGGCCCCCTTCCTCGTGGAGCGTGACCCGACCGTTGCCGTTGGTGCCTTGGTATCGCGCCTGGGCTGGGCGGATCACGATGATCGCACCTCCGACCTCCTTGTACGTCGGCTCGACGTAGAGGATCCCGCGATAGGAGCCGTCGTCCTGGATCGTCAGGATGACCGGCGCGTTCCCTAGAGGGCCCGACATCCTGCCGCGCCACGTTCCCGCGAGGCTGGCTGCGTCATCAATCGGCCTCCACGACGCCGAGCTCGCACAGCTGGCGAGAAGCGTCGCGAGGACGAGGATGGCGCGCGCGGGGTACCGGGTCAAGCGGACGGGGTGAGGCGCCCGGACGCCGGCCGGACCGTCTGGAAGGCGATCCAGAGCACGATCAGCGTGAGCCCGAACGCGCAGACCACCGTCGCTCCGGTCGGGAGGTCGAAGACCGCTGACGCGGTCATCCCGACGACGCTGACCAGCGTGCCGAAGCTCCACCCGATGATGAGCTTGTGCGCCACGGTCCGGCCGAGCAGGATGCCGGCCAGCGCCGGGACGATCAGATACGAGAACACGAGCAGCACGCCGGCGATCCGGACCGAGCTGGTGACGACGACTCCGAACGACGCGTAGAAGAGGAAATCCCACAGCCGGACTCGCCAGCCTTCCCGGTACGCCGAGTCCGGATCGGTCGAGATCAAGAAGAACGGGCGACGGCACAGCCAGTGGAAGAGGCCGACTAACGCGTACAGCGTCGCGACCTTCGCGACCTCCGGGGGCCGCACCGCGAGCAGGTTGCCGACGAGCATCGTCCGCACCTGCTCAGCGCCGTGAGGGGCACGGTCCGCCACCAGGACCGCCGCCGCGGCTGAGACGGCGTAGACGACGCCGATCACCGCCTCCTGCGAGACGTGCCGGCGCCGGCTCCGCGTCAGCGCCAGGACGAGCGCGCCGAGCAGCGTGGCGGAGAGCCCCAAGGCGTACGATTCCCAGGTGTCGGTCTCGTGACCGAGCAGGAACGCCGCGGTCGCGCCGAGGGCGGCGATCTGGGCGAGCGCGATGTCCACGAAGACGACCTCGCGGGCCAGCACGTGGACGCCCAGATAGGCGTGGATGCCGGTGAGGACGAGGCACATGAGGAACGGCGCCCACAGGAGGGCCAGCAGATCGCTGGGCATGAAGGCGCTCTTCGGCTCTTAGCGCAGCGCCTGGGCCAGGGTGTTGACGTTGTGATCGATGGCGGCGATGTACGAGTCGGCGCCTTTCACGCCGCCCACCATGGACGCGAGCACGACGGCCTTGGCGCCGGCCTCTTCTGCCACGCGGGTCGCCAGCTTCAGATCGTTCCACGGCTCGACGATGATCATCTTGATCCGCTCCTCCTTCATCTGGCGGATGACCTTCGTCAGATGGGCGGGCGACGCCGGGATCCCCGGCCGGTCCTCCAGCGTCGCCGCCTGGCTCAGCCCGAATCGGCTCAGGATGTAGATCCACTGAGGATGATACACGACGACCTTGGCGCCCTTGAACGGCTCCAGCGCGCGGGTCCAGCGGGCCATCGCCTCGTCCAGGCGAGCAAGGAAAGCCTGGCGGTTCTTCTCGAACGTGGCGCGGTGCTCGGGGGCAAACCGGGCCAGGCCGTCGACGATGTTCTGCGTGATGATCGGCGCCATCCCGGGATCGAGGGAGTAGTGAGGATTGCCAAGGGGATGTACGTCGCCCATCGAGCGGTCCACCCGCGTCGCAGGCACGTCCAGCACCTGGATGCCGCGCGACACGTCGACGCGCCCGGGCGCGCCGCGGACGATCTTCGGGTTGTTCGCGCCCTGGACCGCGACCTCGGCCCATGAATCCAGCTCGAGGCCGTTCTCGACGAGAATGTCGGCGCGCCGGAGCTTCAGCATGAGGCTCGGTCGAATCTCTATCTCGTGGGCGTTCTGTGTGCCCCGGGCGAGCGACTCGACCTCGACGAGATTGCCGCCGACCTCCTCGGTGAGCGCCTTGAGGTCGGGGATCGTCGCCACCACGTGGATCTTGTCGGCCGCCGAGGCGGCCGGAAGCATCGGTCCGATGACTGCGAGAGCAGCGCCAAGTATCAGGATCGCCCGTCGCATGTGTCGTCGCCTCCTAGAAGGGGTGCGCGGGATGGGCGCCGAGGATGAACGAGGCCTGGAAAAGGAACTCGTCCACGGTCCGCGCGCTCCCGCCGTTGAGATCGAAGCCGTCACGATGAGTGCGGTCCGTGCGCTTGTACGCCGCCCGGAAGCGGAGGAACTCGGACGGCCAGAAACTGATGTAGGGCTCGAACGACCGCTCGGCGCCTGGATTCTCCGGGTACTGCGACCAGTCGAACCGCAGCCCGCCGGCCCAGCGCCGCCACGGCTGGATCTCGCCGCCCAGGTACCAGCCCCAGCGGTTCTTCTGTTTCTTATCGAGGAAATCGGCCACGCCGTCGCCGTCGGCGTCGACATCGACGTTGAACTGCCGCCACGAGTAGAGCCCCTCAGTCGTCAGGGTGACGAGCGGATGGAGCCAGCCGTCCGGGCGGTACTTGTAGCGGCCTTCCCAACCCAGGATCGTGCTGGGAAGCCGCTCGGGGGTCTGGCCGCTGGCGACCGACACGCCGAGCTGGACCGCGTGCTCGTTGCCGAGCTCGAGGAACGTGCGGAGCCGGCCCGTGACGAGCGGAGCCTGGAGGGAGGTCCGGCCGAAGGCAGTCTCGTTGTCGCCATTGAACACACCGGCGAGCGCTTCGATGTAGAAGGGCAGGTCGGGGACGAGCGTCATTTCGATCCCCTTCTCCTGCAACCCTTCGCCGCCGAAGAAGTTGCGCATCACGTTCGGGCGGTCGACCCACGGCAGGTCGTGCTCGTGGACCTCGTTGGAATAGCCGAAGCGGTTGCGCACCTGGCCGAACCTGGCCTGGGTGCCAAAGGGGAGTGTGAGCAGCGTGATGTAGGCCTCGGCCAGGTGCACGCCGGTCTCAGCGCCCCGCGCTTCCTCTCCGGCTTCGATCCTCACGACCGCAGACGCATAGGGATCGATCTGGCCGAAGAGGCTCAGCTCGACCTCGCGTGGGAAGAAGCGATTCTCCTGGCCGGCGAAGGTCCCGCCCTGGGCCTTCTCGACGTTCTTCTGGGTAAGGTTGCCCACGAAGTCGCCGGCGATGCCGATGTCGAACAGGAGCTGGCCTGCCCCCCGCTGTTGATAGAGGCCGAACGGTTGCCGAGGCCGCGCGAGGTCGATCGCCGAGAGCCCGGGCGCAGTCGCCGGCGCTGGAGCGGCGGCGGGGGGAACCTGAGCCGGGGCCGGCGGCTGGGCTTCCAGGCGCTGCAGCCGCTCGGTCACCGACTGTAGCTGCTTCTGCAGCTGTTCGATCTCCCGCCGCAGTGCAGCCGCGTCCTGCGCGGTCGCGGACGCGGGCGCTAGAGCGGCGCACAGCAAGACGAAGACAAGTGCCGATACACGCATGGCGATCCTCCAATGTGAGCGGGTTCGTCGGCCGTTCTCGCAACGTCGGATTCGGAACGGCTCGAGCTCTAGCTGAGAGCTAGAGGGACGGGCGGAGGAGCGCTAGCGGAGGGGCGGTCCCCGAGGAGCGAAGCAGCGGAGTGGGGCGCTGGCGGGGCGGGCGCAAGCGAGCGCGATCGCAGCCGCGAGCGCGAGCGCCAGCGCCAGGACCGGCATGGCGTCGAGCTGACACGCCTGAATCCCGAACGTCGCCATGAGCGTGAGGTCGTGGTCGGCGTTCCAGAACCCCGAATCCGGGCCGGCGTGCAGGTGAGGCAGGCTCGCACACGCGAGCAGGAACGCCGCGAGTCCCAGCAGGAGCGGGAGGACACGACGTTTCCTCATGGCGCCTTACACAACCACGATCGATGATCGATTGCAAGCGTCACCGCTGGCTCCGGACGGTGAACGTCAGGCTCGACTCGACGACGTGGCCATCCACCGACAGGACGCGGAATCTCACCGTGTAGCGGCCTGGTCCGAGGGGGGGCAGCGAGACCGAGAGTCGTTTCGCATCCTCCGGGGACACGACGACATCGCGGAGATCGACCTGGGCGCCTGCCTCGTCGGTCACCGACGCGCGTGAATACGCGGGCTCGAGCCGCTCGTTGAACCAGAGCTCGACCCGCGGAGGCGACTCTGCCAGGGTCGCCCGCTGAGTCGGAACCGCCTTGACCAGGACGGCGTGGGCCAGGGCGCTCGTCGGCAAGAGCGTGAGACCGAGCACCCACGCCGGAAGGAATCGCCTCATCTCCAACCCTAGCGCGGGCGGAGGGCCATGCCGTGCGGCGCCTTGCCGACCGGGATCGTCCGCACCTGGTTATGAGAAGCGAGGTCGATCACGCTGATGAGGTCGGCCGAGCGATTGGTGACGAGCGCCCGACGACCGGTCGGCTCCATGGTCACCAGGTCGGGATACCCCTTTTGCGGGATGGTCGCGACGATCTTGTCGTCGGAGGTCCTGACCACAACGATTTTGTTGATCTTCCGAAGCGTTGTGTAGAGGTACTTGCCATCGAGGGTCAGGGTCGCATCGTGGACGACTCCCGGCAGCGGAATCTCGCCCACGGCTTTGTTGGTGCCGGTATCGATCTTGAGAATCGCCTTGTTCTCGCCGGCAGCGGCGTAGAGCGTCTTGCCGTCGGCCGTGAGGGCCAGACCCATCGCGTCGCCCCCACCGTGGACGATCCGCCCCACGACCGTCCGCTGGGCGACGTCGATCACGGTGACGTCTCCCGCCGTTTCACCCGAGACGTAGAGCAGCTTGCTGTCGCGGGAGAAGATCGCGTGGGCGGGCCAGGTCGAGACGTCCACCCGCCCGGCGATCTTCTCCGCCTTGAGGTCGTAGAAGATGACCTCGTCGCTGCTCGTGTCGCTCGACCAGTCGAGGACGAGCAGATGGCTGCCGTCCGGCGTGAAGGCGAGGTTGTAGGGATTGCCCCCGATCCGGACGCGCTTGATGAGCTTTCCGGCCTCCGCGTCGATCACCCCCAGATCGTGGCTCTTGTCGTACACGACCCACGCGGTCCGGCCGTCGGGGTGGAAAACGATCCGGTTGGGCTTGCCCTGGCCGAGGGGAATCGTGCCCACGGCCTCGAGGGTATCGGTGTCGATGATCGAGGCCGAATCGGACATGGTGTTGGTGACGAAAAGCGTCGCGCCGGCTGCCGGCCCGGCTCCGCCCAGGATTGCGGCCAGGAGCAGAAATACGACGGGTCTCGGCACGGCTGCCCTCGCTTTCATCGCGTGGCAATCTTCTGAATCGCGGTTACCGCGACGTTTGGCGGCACTCCCCGTAACGTAAATCGTACCGCGTCTCCCACGGAAACCGCCTCCTGAATCTTCGGGGAGGTCGCGCGAAAGCCCATGGTCATCGCCGGCATGTAGTCTCGGATGTCGCCATGGGTGATGACGAGCACGTTGAGCTCGGGGTAGATCGCTCGAACCACGCCCTCGACGATCCACTCGCGCTCTACACCCGCCAGCGCCGCGGCGCGCGCCCCGGCCAGCTCACGCTCGAGCCGAGCCGCCCGCAGGCCCCACACCGCATATCCCCAGCCGCCACCGACAATGAGGGCCAGGTTGATCAGCACCACCACCTTCCACGCCCGCATCAGTGCACGTGCTCCTCGGGCGGCGCCTCGGCGGGCGTTTTCTCCTGGTTGAGCTCCTGGATCTGGGCGAGGAGCGTCTCGAGCTCCGCCGCTTCGCCGCGGCTCTGCGCGATGGCGCGGATGTAGCCCTGACGGTCGATGAGGAACTCCGCGTGGGGCGAGGCGGCGAATAGGCGGTACGCGGTCACGATGGCGGCGGCGCCCTCCGTCACGATTGGGAACAGCACGCGCGGCTCGGCGCCGAGACGGCGAATCGCGTCGGGAGCGGCGTCGGTCGGAACCGCGATCACCTCGACGCCGAGGGCGGCGAGGGTGCCTTCGCGCCCGGCGAGCTGGCTCATGCGCGGTCGCGCGCCGGGCAGGTGATAGAGCACGAGCAACACGACACGCCCGCGATACTCCTTGAGGGCGCGCGGTGGCGTCGGTCCCACCGCGAACGTGAAATCGGGCGCGACGAGCCAGCGGCGGTCGGGCTCGACGGTAGGCCCCATACCGCGCGCGCCGTACCCGGCCGACAGCGCCCGCAGGAAGTTGATCAGATCCCAGCGCTGCTCCTCGGTGAATCGCGCGCCGAACCCCGGCATCCCGGCCGCCGGGATACCGTTGGTCAGCCACCAGAAGAGGTCCCCCGCGGTGTGCTGCGCGGTGTGGGGCGCGCGCAGGTCGGCGGGTGGTCGAGGGAGCGCAAGGCCGGCGAGCCCGTCGCCGGCGCCTTTCGAGCCGTGACATGCCGCGCAGCTCTCACGGTAGAGCGCGGCGCCCGCCGCGATCGAGGCGGCCTGGTAGGGGACGGACGGACGCAGGTACGTGGTCGGGTACGCGTCGATGGCGAGGGGTGGAAGCGCCAGGCCAGCTCCCGCCCCGAGCGCGACGAGCGCCAGCGCGACGAGCGGCAGTCGCCACGTGCGGAGTATCACGCCGCCGATCATGGCGACCAGGCCGAGCACGGCGATCTGACTTCCAATGAGCGTCCGGGTCGCCTCGGCCGTCGCTCCCTCCAGCGCCGCGACCGACAAGCGGATCCCGAACGGCCACACGGGCGCCGCGTGGCGCGCCGGCGGAGTGACGCTGAGCGCGGCAACGACTCCCAGGATCGCCAGCGCCAGGAGCCCCTCGGCGACGACGAATCCGGAGAGACGGCGCATCGCCGGGCGCCCGACGGTCGGGCCGTCGCCGGCGAGCCGGGCGAGCAGCACCGAGCGGTTCACCGCGGCCAGCAGCAGGACGAGCACCAGGAGCCCGAGCTTGGCGAGCAGGAGCCGGCCATAGCTCGTCCCCACGAACCTCGCCACGCTCCCGACGTGAATGGTCGCGAGCAGCGCTCCGGTGACGGCGAGCACGACCATCGCACCGAGCGCCAGGCGCGAGAAGCGTCGCGCAGCCAGCACCGCGTACGGACGTGCGTCGGCGCCCTCGCTCGTCGCCGCCGTCCTGAGCAAGAGCGCCAGCGGCAGGAGTCCGCCGATCCACACGCCGGCCACGAGCACGTGCAGGCCGTCGAACGCGATCGCGCGTGCGGTGTCCGGGTCGACGGCGGAGGCATGGCCGGCGGCGGCGATCGGGACCAGCGCGGCGGCCCCAAGCAGCACCCCTTCGCCACGCGCGGCGCGCCAGTCCGCGCGGCGGTCGACCGACGGGCGCAGCAACAGGAAGGTCGCAAGCAGCACGAGGAAGCCGAAGCGAACGAGCCACACGCGACCGGTCTGAGTTTCGACGAGCACGCGCGCGATCGCGCCGACCTCGAGGGCCGCCGCGGCGCGCCCCTCGAAGAGCGCGGTCTGGACGGCGAGCACGACCAGCCCCGAGGCGAGCGCGGCGACGGCCAGCCCACGCGCCGAGGACAGGATGCGATGCTCCCAGCGCCGGGCCGTCGAGCGGTCGGAGGGGCCCGCGATCACGATCATGGCCGAGGCGCCGACGAGGAGAATCGAGCTGGTGAGATGAACCCAGCGGGCGACGAGTCCGAGCGCGTACACCCGGCTAGTGTACCGGATGCGGAATCGACGGCGAGCCGCCCGGCTATACTGGTCGTGACGGTCGATCGTTGAGCATGCCGCCCACTGAGCGCCCCATCCGCGCCGTCTTCTTCGACGCCGGGAACACGTTGCTGCGGATGAACTACGCCGTGATCGCCGCAGAGCTGGTGAGCCACGGCGTTCGCGTCGCGCCCGAGGAGGTGCAGCGTGCCGAGTGGCGGGCGCGGGTCCGGCTGGACGATCAGGTCCTGGCGCGTTCCCGGCCGGGCGACTCCACCGAAAGCCGCGCGTCCGCCGACCGCTACCTGCGCTATGTGCTGCAGGAGCTCGGCGTCGCGGACGCGGCGACGATCGACAAGGTCGCTGAATGGCGGCGCACGTACAATCGGCCGGTCGGCGTCTGGAACACGGCTGATCCCCAGGCACCGGACGCGCTGGCGCTCGTGCGGCAGGCGGGGCTCCGGGCTGCCGTCATCTCGAACTCCAACGGTTCGGTCCGGTCCATCTTGAATTCGCTCGAGCTGACGACCCATCTCGACTTCGTGATCGATTCGGCCGAGGTCGGCGTCGAGAAGCCCGACCCGAGGATTTTCCAGCTGGCCCTGGCCGAGGCGCGCGTCGTCCACGCCGAGGCGGCCTACATCGGAGATCTCTACTCGATCGACGTGCGGGGCGCCCGGGCCGCGGGGATGCGCGCCGTCCTGCTCGATCCCGGCGGCCACTGGGGCGCCCGCGACTGCCCGACGGCCCCCGACCTCATGGGCGCCGTCCGCCTCGTGCTCGGCTGGGGCTAGGCTGGGAGCGTCACGAAGGGATACCGGCGCAGCACGTCGTAGATCTCGCGCTTCATCTCCTCGATCTCCGCGTCGGTCCGGGCCTCGAATCGCAGCGTCAGGTACGGGTTCGTGTTCGAGGCGCGGACGAGCCCCCAGCCACGGCCGGGAAAGATGACGCGGGCGCCGTCGATGTCGATCGTCTCGTAGCGTCGCTTCAGCTCTCGGGTCGCCTCCGCGACGACCCGGAACTTCTCGCCGTCGGGACAGGGCGCCTTGAGCTCCGGCGTCGCGCGCAGGTGGGGGACGGTGGCGAAGAGGCGCGAGATCGGGCCCCCGGAGCCCGCCGCCAGCTCGATGATCTTGCACGACGCCAGGATGCCGTCGTCGACGCCGTAGTAGTTCTCGGCGAAGAACATGTGGCCGCTCACCTCGCCGCCGAGCAGGATGTGGTCCTCGCGCATCTTGCGCTTGAGGTGCGAGTGGCCGGTCTTCCACATGACGGGCACGCCGCCGTGCTTCCGGATGTCGTCGACGAGGGCCTGCGAGGACTTGACGTCGAAGACGATCTTGGCGCCGGGATGGCGCGAGAGGAGATCGCGCGCGAGCAGGATCAGGATCAGATCGGCCTCGTGGCGGTGGCCGCGCTCGTCGATGACCCCGACCCGGTCCGCGTCGCCGTCGTACGCGACGCCGAGGTCGGCGCCGACCTCGACCACCTTCGCCTTGAGGTCTTCCACGTTGTGTTCGTCCTCGGGGTCGGGCAGGTGATTCGGGAAGCTCCCGTCGGACTCGCAGTACAATTCGACGACGTCACAGCCGATGCTGCGCAGGAGTGCGGGCGCGTAGAGCCCCGCGACTCCGTTCCCGGCGTCGACGACGACCCGGAGGCGGCGGGCGGGCCGGACCAGCCCCGCGATGGTCTCGAAGTAGTCGTCCTGAGGGCTTCGCTGCGTGAGCTCGCCCGCGCCACTCTCGTAATCCCCGCGCTCCGCCATGGTGCGCAGCGCCTGGATCTCCTCCTCGGAGAGCGGCACCGCGCCCGGGTGGACCATCTTCACGCCGTTGTACTCGATCGGGTTATGGCTCCCGGTGATGTTGGCGCCTCCGTCCAGCTTCCAGTGGGCGGTCGCGAAGTAGAGGATGGGCGTGGTCACGAGGCCGATGTCGATCACGCCGACGCCGGCCGCCCGCACGCCGTCGACGAACCCGGCCTTGAGCCCGTTCGACGAGAGACGGTTGTCCTGGCCGACAGCGATCCGACGGCCGCTGTTACGACGGACCAAGGTCGCGTAGGCGCGCCCGACCTGACGGAAGACGTCGGGGTTGATGTCCGGGCCGACGAGCCCGCGCACGTCGTAGGCGCGGAACACGTGCGGGTTCAACATTGTGCGGTCCTCTCGGCTACGATAGTGTGACGGCGCGATGCGCCGCCGAAGTCGGAGGTTACCATAAGGAGACACGCATGGCGCTCATGGACGACGCCGAGCTGAGGGCTCGCACGAAGCGAACGAGTCAGAAGCTGTTCCACACCCTGAAGGGCGGCTCCGGCTTCGAGACGTGGAAGCGGTTCGACAAGGCGCTGGCGCGCGAGCTGTCCCTGTTCTTCACGGGCGTGCTGTATAGCCGCGAGGTCCTTTCGCAGCAGCAGCGCGAGCTGTGCGCCGTCGCCGCCCTCACGGCACTCCACCGGCCGAACGAAGTGCGCGCGCACATCCACGCGGCGCTCAACGTCGGCGCCACCCGGCAGGAAGTGGCGGAGGTCATCTTCCAGGTGGTCACGTACGGTGGCATGCCCGTCGTCGTCGACGCGCTGGAGGTCTACGGGCAGGTGCTCGCCGAGCGCGGCGAGCCGTTCCCGGCGGAAGAGCCGTCGCGGTGAGTGAGGCCGCGCTGGCCGCCGCCGTCGACGCGGCTCGGGCGGCCGGGCGCGTCGCGCTGAAGTACTACCGCGGCGGATTCGAGGTCATGCTCAAGCCCGACGACACGCCGGTGACCCAGGCCGACCGCGAGGCCGAGCGGGTGATCATCGAGATCCTGGGCCGCGCGTTCCCGGCGCACGGCGTGCTCGGCGAGGAGTTCGGCGGCGCGGGTACGACGGACACGCGCTGGATCATCGATCCCATCGACGGCACGAAGAACTTCGTCCGCCACATCCCGCTCTGGGCGACGTTGATCGCCCTCGAGGAGCGCGGGGAGATTACGGTCGGGGTCGTCCACAATCCCGTCACCGGTGATCTCTACACGGCCCGCCGGGGCGCCGGCGCGTTCCTCAACGGCGAGCGCATCACGGTCTCCGCCGAGGTCGATCTCGCCCGCGCTTTCCTCGTGCACGCGGGCCTGCGCACCGTCCGTCGGGCCGGGCGGTGGGAGGAGTTCATGCGGCTCGTCGACGTGACAGACCGGCAGCGCGGCTTCGGTGACTACGTGGGCTACGGCCTGGTCGCCGAGGGTAAGGCCGAGGTCTACGCCGAGCTGGACCTGAAGCCCTGGGACTTGGCGGCTTGCAAGCTCCTCGTCGAAGAGGCGGGCGGCCGCTTCACAGACTGGGACGGAACGCCGACGATCTACACCGGCACGGCGCTGGCGACGAACGGCCGTCTCCACGATGCCGCGCTCGCTCTCCTCCGCCCCTGACGCTCGTCGTCCATCCCGGAGCGCTGGGCGACGTCCTCCTGGCGATCCCAGCGCTCCGCGCCCTGCAGCAGCGCTGGCCGGACGACCCGCTCATTCTCGCGGCGCAGCCAAGGATCGGCGAGCTCCTGAGCGCGCTCGGTGTTGTGGATCGATCCTGCGACTTCGAGGCGCTCGGGCTCGCGGCGCTCTTCGAGGTCGAGTCCGACCGCATCGACTCCGAGCGTGGGTGGCCTGCGCGGTGCGCGGCGGACCTGCGTTGCGCCAGTCGCGTGGTCGCCTGGATCGGCTCAGGCGAGCCGACTTTCGTCCGCCGGCTCACGGCGCTCGCGCCCGGTACCGTCGTCGCCCCGTCGGTTGGTACCGACCGAGGTATCGTGTGGGAGCACCTGCTGCATACGGTCGGCGCAACCGCCGAGGATCGGACGCTGCGCGTGCCGGTCGTCGTCCCGGCGCCGATCGTCGACGAAGCGCACCTCGCACTTCGACGAGAAGGCTGGGACGGCCAGACGGGGCTCCTCTTCGTCCATCCCGGTGCCGGTGGGCGTGGGAAGCGCTGGTCGACGGCGGGATTCGCCGCGGTTCTCGAGCGACTCGCGGCGACGTTGCCGCGTCTCGCCATCGTGGTTCACCGGGGCCCGGCCGATTCCGAGGCGGTCGCTGCGCTGTCCTCGCAGCTAATCCACCAAGTGATGCTGCTCGAAGAGCCGCGGCTTCCAGTCCTCGCGGGTGCGCTGAGCCGGGCGACCGCGTATCTCGGCAACGACTCGGGAATCAGCCACCTTGTCGCAGCGCTGGGCATACCGTCGGTCGTGCTGTTCTCCGCCGAACGGATCATCTGGTGCCCGTGGGCGGAGCATCTGGAGCCGCAGGTCGTGTCGATGCCGACCCTGGACGAGGCGGACGTGGCACGAATCATTGGGGTGCTGGTACCGCTTCTCCGGTGAGGCGCCGTCGGTGAGTGGAAGGGAGGAGCTGGGCGCCAGGGGCTAGAAGAAATCCGCGGCCGGGGCCGGCTCGAGCCCCAGCCTTTTCTCTGCTGCCGGACGGAGCTCCACCGGGTTTTCATCATGGGCCGGCTCGGCCCCGTCCAAAAGATGAAGCCGTGTGATCGCGTCCTCCACCAGGTCGGGCTCTCCCCTGATGGCCAGGTCGAACCAGAGGTCCTGCATGTGCATCGTGTCACCCCCGGGCGCCTTGCGGCCCCTCTCCTTCGGTCCTTTACTTCTGGAGAACGCTGTATAGCAGGACTTGTGCCCTGTAACGGAAGTGAGTTGAATCACTTACTTAGTGGTCAGGAGCTCCGACGGGAAGAGGGCATATTTCCGGAGGCATCTGGCAATGTGCCCGATGTCCGGGATTTGCTCAGCGTTGACCCACGAAGTCGTGGAAAGGTCCGGAGATGCGCACGACCTCGTTAACGGGCCAGGTACCGGCTTTGATCGTGACGACGAAGAGCTCGCCGGCCACACCGACCCGCCGCGTCTCAGGCGTGACCGGAGCGAAACCAAGGCTCCGCGGCGCATCGCCGTCGGTGAAGCTGGCGAACACGATGCGCTTGCCGTCCGGCGTGAGGATGAAGATTTGCCTCTCGTGGCGATCGGCAACGAACAGATGGTTGCCAGGACTCAGCCCGATGGCGGCGGCGACAGGTCCCCGATATACGGGGCCGGAGGCTCCCTGGGGGGTCACCTGAACGATCTCACCTGGTCCCTGCTGGATGGGAGCTTCGGCGGTGCCGTCGCTGCCGACCCAAAGCTGGTCCTTGTCATCGACAGCGAGTAGGCGCGGCCGGGCAACGACGAGATAGCGCGGATCGACGACACGGCCGTCGGGATCGAGCCGTACGACGAGGCCCTGGGCGCGGTCGGCCACATAGAGGTTCCCCGACCCATCGACGGCCACGCCCTCGGGCTGCGTCAGGACCGGCGGACTGCCCCGCTCCGGCGTGCCGCCGGCGACCAACTCGGCGCGCCCGTCGACCAACCGATAGAGCGCGCCGATCCTCCGCTCGCGGTCGAAGGTGGTGACGAGGATCTCTCGCCCGCGCCGCGTCACGGCCACCTGGGGGTTCAGCAGGGGCGGGCCGTAGAAGTATCGCGTCTCGGTGTCGGGAGTCAGGCGCGCGCCCCCGGCGGGGATTCGATAGAGGGGCCAGCGGTCGTACACCTCGCCACCCAGGTAGCGGCGACCGGACCTGGCGAGGTAAAGGGCGCCGGTCTGATCGAACGCGAGGGTGGACGTCGACGGGATGCCGCGGACGCCGCGCGAGGCGTCGGTGTCGAAACCTTCCCCGGTCACGTAGACCTGGGCGGTGAACCCGGTCGGCAGCTGCAGCTCCGCCGTCGCCGGCCACGGAGCCAGCAGGAGCGCCAGGACCAGGAGCCGCGTTGTCACCGGTCAGGCCTCTTCCAGATGTCGCGGTCGTGCATGAGCCTGATCTGCCGCTTGATCACCTTGTCGCGGTACTCGGCGTGCTTCATCGGTGCCCGATTCAAATAGAGGTTCTTCGGATAGATCGGCCGCTCGTAGAGGAGCTGATAGAGCTCGGTCCGGAGGTCCTTCATCCAGTTGTCCCACTGCGCGCGCGCCCGGTGGTCGCGGAGCGCCTCGACGTCGATGACGCCGCCCACGTAGGTCGAGCCGGCCCCGTAGTCCTGCCGGCCGACGATCCGGCCTTTGTAGTCGATGATAAAAGATCGCCCGCCAAACGTGTCGATGGGCGTTGTCTCCTCCGGGAACAGGTAGTAGGTTCCCATGTTCGGCGCGACGATGTACATGTTGTTGTCGAGCGCGCGGGCGCGGCTCTGGATCTCGAAGATCTCGTTCCCGGTCGCCGGGTGCGGATAGGACGCACGGTAGACGACTTCGGCGCCGTTGAGGGCGAGGGCGCGCGCGTTCTCGGGGTACGAGCCCTCGTTCGCCATCATGATGCCGAGCCGGCCGATCTCGGTGTCGGCGACCGGCCAGAACGCATCGAGGGTCCTGCCGTACTTCTCGATCCACCAGTCGTAGACGTCGTGCGGGCATACGGAGTGCTCGACCGGGAAGAGCGGAGAGACCTTGTAGTGCTTCAGGATCACCCGGCCGCGTGGATTGATGATGAAGCCGACGTTGAAGAAGCGATCCTTGAGGTCGGGGTGCCTGGCCTTCGCCTGCGCCATGACGAAGGCGTGGTACTCCTTCGCGATCTTGCCGAGGAACTCGGTCTCCTCGCCTGGAATATCGATCGCGCACTCCCGCGCGAAGGTCGCGTGGTCGAGATCGAGCACCTCGTCGTTGAACGCCTGCAAGGCGCCCTCCGGGAACGCGATGAGCCGCACCGGGAGGTCGAGGCTCGAGAGCCAGGAGGCCGCCTTCACGAGGTGCGAGAGATGCTCGAGGTTGAGCTTGATGTCCCCGCGCTTCCGGATACCGCGCACGGTGGGGACGAGCCCGACAGCGGTGTACGGTTTGATCATTCGCCCGCTCCTAATCGAGAGTCGCGCCTGCTCAGCGACTGGTGACGCACGTGACCTCCCGGACGCGGTCGTCGTACAGCTCGATGGCCACCTCGTGATGTTCCGGGCCGTTGGTGCTTCGATAGAGCAGCGTGCGCCGCCCCGGGGGCGTCACGCGCTCGTGCTCCTCGTCGGGTCGGCCGAACCGCGCGACGACCTCGTCGTAGCGCGTGCCCGCCGGGATCAACGCGACGAGCGTTTCGCGCGAGGGCACGCTCCCATTCGGCGCGGCGGCCGCCGCCCCGAACCGGCGCCGGGCGCGCCGGCGCCGCCGGATCCGCCGGCTCACGTCCGTGCTCAGCATGAACACGCCCGCGAAGTTCGTCACTAACAGAATGACCGCGGAGATGACGATCGGGCGCCAGTTGATGCGGCCGCTGAAGTAGTGGAACTGCACCCGCACGCTCTGGGTGGTGATGTCCTGCGACGGCAGCAGCGTGAGCGCCACGACCTCGCCGCCCGCGCGCAGGCGGCTCTGGCGCCGCACGGCGGTGGCCGGCGAGATCTCCTCGATCTTGAGGTGATCGGAATCCCCGAAGTTCGCGATGACCAGCGCGTACTCGCGGGCCAGGTGCACCATGCGGTCGCGCCGCTCGTAGTAGAGGGCGAAGAGGCCGAGCACGGGCGGCCCGAGGTCGCCGAAGCCCGTGGTGAGGACCTGGCGCTTCCCCCAGAAGAGGTCTTCGAGCCACGTTCCGGCCTTCGGGACGATGAGACCCCGGAGCGGGATCGCGAGCGTGACGATCGAGAGCGGGTCGGACAGCGTCGGCGTCCACGGGATCCTGATGTAGGTCACCGCGCCGGTTTGGGCCCCGGGACGCGTGAAGTTGACGTACGAGGCCACCACCTCGAGAGGGTCCCCGAGCGCGGCGGTGCCGAGTTGCATCCGGTCGCGCCTCCTGAGGGTGAGCCGCCCGCTCCCCGCGACGATGAGGCCGCGGCTCTCGACCTCCCGCAACAAGGCAGGCTCGGGCGGACCTGGCGCGGTGCTCTCGGCGACCTCCGCGGGCCAGAGGAGGTAGAGGTCTTGCTGGATGTCGACCGGGCGACGCGTGGGTTTGGTCGTGAGACTCCACGAGAGGTTCACCGTGACGGGACCGAACCCCGGGCTCACGTTGGCGACCACGAAGAGGGGACCGACCAGGAACTCGGGGTGCGGCCTGGAGGCGAGGAAGACCTGGCCGTGAGTCACGGCGGGCATGGCCGAGCAGAGGAGAACGGCCAGAGCCACGCAGGATTTCATCATGCCGCGCTCCTCTGCTAAGGTCCGGCTGCGCTCGCCGGCCAGATCGAAAACAGTGAACAGTTAACACCGTTTTCTTCGCCGCGTACAGGGAGACCCCGGGGCATGGCGCCTTCGCCCCGATGCTAGAATCGCGCGAGAGCCAGTGAGGAGGATCTCATGGAGCAAGGGCAGGCGAGGGTGACGGGGCGGGAGCGGGTCGTCGCGGCGTACAAAGGGGGCTACGCGGACCGCGTGCCCGCGTACCCGATCGCGGGCTCCTTCGCCGGATGCCTCGACGGACTCTCGATCGAGGAGTACTGCACGAATCCGACCAAGGCCGTGCGGGCGATGCTCAACTACTACGAACGGTATCAGCCGGATATCATGATCGCCTTCAACGACCTCGCCAAGGAGGCGGAGGCCGTCGGCTGCCACGTCAAGTACTCGGACTACGTCGTGCCGTCCGTCGATCGGCACGTGCTCCAGGACGACAAGGGCCGGCTCGCGACGCTCGAGATTCCCGATCCGCTGAGGGACGCGCGCCTGCCGGCGTTCCTCGAGCAGTGCGAGGCGCTCTCGGCGGCCCGGCTCCCGAGCGGGCTCGGCGCCGTCCTGGTGGGACCGTGGACGATCGCCATGCTCCTGCGCAACCCCGAGCTGATGTGCCTGGACACGATCGATGACCCGCCGTTCGTCCACGAGCTGATGCGCTTCGCCACCGAGTACGCCAAGCGGTTCGGCGACGCGGTGCTGGCGACGAAGATCGGCCTCAGCTACACCGACCCGACCGCGTCGTGCTCGCTGGTGGGGCCCGACACCTACCGTGAGTTCATCAAGCCCTATCATCGGGAGCTGGTGGAGTACTTCCGCGCGAAGAAGGTCGGGACGACGATCCACATCTGCGGGACCACGCACCAGATCCACGAGGACCTGGTCGATGTGGGATTCGTCGCGATCACCATCGACCTCGACCAGCAGGCCGATCCCGGGCTGAAGGTGGACCAGCTCGACAAGCTGGTCACGCTCGGAAACCAGCGGGGCGTGGTCGCCATCGGCAACGTGGACGTGACGATCTTCGAGCGCGCGACGAAGCCCGAGATCGAGGCCGAGGTGCGCCGCTGCATCGACACGGTGGGCCAGCGCTCGCGCTTCGTTCTGTCGACCTCGTGCGAGCTGCCGCCGCGCGCCAACCCCGACTGCGTCAAGTGGATGATGGACGCGGCGCGGGACTACGGCCGCTACGAGCGCATCCTCACGTCCTGATTTGCTCCGATTCCAGGGCGAGAAGGAAGAAGACGATCAGCAGGGGGAGCGTGAAGGCGGGTAGGTGGGTACCCCCCAACCGAACGCCTTCACCGCGTCACCAGCAATGCTTCGGACTGTACGTCTACCGTCTCAGCACGTAGCTGGTCTTACGGCTCGTGTCGCTCCGGCCGCTTCGCCTGCTTCTTCGTGACGTACCACCTTCCCGCCAGAAGACCTCCGAGCGTGATGAGACCGCTCGCCAAGAGCAGGAAGCTCCCCGGCTCGGGGACCGAGACGGGCGCGTCCGGTCCCGCGTTTGGCGCCACCGGCTGTCCCGCGCTGGGTCCTGCGCCGCCCCCTCCGTGGTGCTTTCCACCCAGGGCGTGGGAGTACCCCGGCAGTAGCGCGATCATCGCCACGACAATTGCGATCGTCAGAAATTTCATCAGTCTTCCTCCGCGACCAATAGCGTCTTCCTTGGTCTGTCTTGTGAGTCTTGGTGCATAGAAATCATCCCAATGCCGTTTCCTATCGCATGCGTCATGCCAAACACGAGTGGCTTACACGACGGCACTTTGCAGAGCGCACGACTCCGGAAAATGAAGAGTTCTGCCGAAGTCTCGCAAAGATTCGCAGGGTCGTGCACGACGGCACTGTTTTCACCTCCGCAGTCATTCCGAGGTGGTGACTTTCCGGAAGTCTGGGGTCATCCGAAGCCTCTTCCTTGGCGACTCGCGCCAACTCGAACGCCTTGTCCTTGTCTCCCCCCTCTCCGAATTCAGGTCCGGCGCTCGGCGAACGTTGTTCGAGAGCGTTCCGTATTTTCAGGGTCAGGGCGGCGATCAACGCTAAAACGCTGCGGTCCCGAGTACTGAACGCGAAATCAGTTCGAACATTTGCGACAAGAGGTCTCTGCTTCTCGCCGGAT
>WNFD01001365.1_pt1 | contig 24611 bp, 18 predicted proteins | sample 5400491 | NCBI WGS metagenome assembly WNFD01 (sample SAMN13153343, study PRJNA577476) | soil metagenome | isolation source: 120 cm saprolite under Douglas fir tree site 2 hole 2 replicate 2 | place: USA:California | collected 2015-04-18
ACTTCATGCCATCCTTCTGGTAGCGCTACCCTATCAGTTCCTCCATCTCCGCCAGGTGCCTATCGAACAGCTGCAACGCCTGGCGGACTGGCTCCGGCGAAGTCATATCCACCCCGGCTTTTTTGAGCAGTTCGATGCTATACTCAGACGAGCCCGAGCTAAGGAACTTCAAGTAGCGCTTGACCGCAGGCTTCCCCTCTCGCAATATTTGCTGCACCAGCGCTGATGAAGCAGAGATACCCGTAGCATACTGGTATACATAGAAGTTGTAGTAAAAATGAGGAACACGCGCCCACTCGATATCGATCAGCTCGTCAAGAACCGCCTCTGCGCCATAGTATTTTTCGTTCAACTCGTGATACACCGCGCTCAGCCTATCAGCAGTCAGCGGCTCGCCCTGCTCGGCCTGGCCATGCACCAGCTGCTCAAACTCCGCAAACATCGTCTGCCGGAAAAGTGTGCCCCGCAGGTCTTCCAACGAATGATTGAGAATCGCCAGGCGCACGGCGGGATCAGCATTCGTCCTCAACAGGTATTCAGTCAGCAGGCCCTCGTTCAACGTCGAAGCAACCTCGGCCACAAAGATGGTATAGTCACCGTACTGAAATGGCTGGTGGCTACGAGTAAAGTAAGAGTGCATTGAATGCCCCAGCTCGTGCGCCAGGGTGTACATGCTGTCTCGCTTGTTCTGATAGTTCAGCAGGATAAATGGACGCGTCGCATATCCACCCCCGCTATATGCTCCACCACGTTTCCCAGGCGTCTCGTAAACATCGATCCATCGCTCTTTAAACGCCCGACTGAGGACTTCACCATAGTTCTTACCCAAAGGCGCAAGCGCAGCCAGTATGATCTCACGCGCATCCTCGTAACCTATGTCATCAGCCGTCTCTTTCACAATCGGCACATAAAGATCGTACATATGCAGCTCATCGAGTTGCAGCAGGCGCTTGCGCAACTTCATATAACGATTGAGCAGGTAAATATGCTCACCGACCGTCTCAACCAGGTTGTCATAGACGCTGACCGGGATATTGTACTGCGCAAGCGCCCGTTCGCGGCTAGAAGCATATCCACGTTGCCTCGTGTAAAAGATATTCCCCTTCACCTGGGCAGCGAGTGTCGCTGCAATCGTGTTGCGCTGCTTGAGGAACGCCGTGTGCATACCCTCAAAAGCTTCTTTACGCACGCGGCGATCGGTGCTGCGAGTATAGACCAGGTAGTTGCCTTTCGTCAGGAGAACCTCTTCGCCCTCCTCATTGTTAATCAAAGGAAGCTTCAGGTCGGCGTTCTCAATCATCGAGAAAATGGCATCCGGCACGCCGGCAATCTCTTCCGCTGCAGCCAGTACCGCCTCCACCTCGGCAGAACGCACATGCGGTCGTTTGCGATTCAAATCATGCAACTGTTGCCTATAGAGATCCAGTCCAGTAGTCTCTTGCACAAACCTGTCAAGCGTGGTTTCCGGTAATGCCAGGATTTCTGGCTCGATGTAAGAAGCTACAGTTGAAGCATAAACAACCAGTTGCATCGCACGGTCGTACATCCCCTGGTATTTACTGTTTGTGGTATCCTCGTCCTTGCGCATAGAAGCATAGACAAAAAGGCTTTCTAGCTTCTCAAACAATTCGTCACGCTTCTGTAAAACCTCCAGTAACGCCTGCCCACTTTGAGCAAGCGTCCCCTTCAGTGCCTCCAGTTCCGGCAAACGATGCTGGAGTGTCTTGTGACTGTCTTCCCAGTCTCCATCACCTGGAAATATACTCTCCAGGTCCCATGTATATTCATGCGGTATATCGCCGCGCTTCATCAATGTCTGCAATTGAGTGGTCTGCCTTTCAAAGAATGTAACGAACCAGGGACTATATGGTACGGGTTAGCTTTCCTCAATGTGTTAATGCCCTTGCTTGTCAAGCAGCAAATCATCCCTATGCCCCCACCTCCCCAGAAAGCGGTAGAAATTTCTTTTCGTCAACCGCGTTCGCTCAGCATCAGAAAGATTTGTATCTTGCATCAGAGGATGGCTTATCAATGGCAAATTGGGTGTAAGCACCGCTTGAGCGCCGCTATCGCGTACTGCAAAGCTAAAATCGATATCCATGTAGGACGGGAAGCGATAGCGCTCATCAAACAAACCAACCTTTTTCAATAACCCGCGCCTGAAAGCCATACACAATCCGTCCACAACCTCGACTTCCAGGGTCGTACACTCATCAAAATGTCGCAGGTCTTCCGTGAGCAATCCCCGGACGCCGGTAATACCCACGCTGCGATTCGCGAGAACCTGCGCCAGCGGCGTGAACACGTCGCCTGTCAGCTCGACACTGCCATCGAGCAGCAGTACATATCTTCCCCTACTTCGCCTTAAGCCGGTATTGCGCGCCTCCGCTACGCCCAGCGGGCGCGACGTACGCAACACATGCAGGCGCGGATCCTTACGTTGTAGCTCCCCATCCAGCGATCTATTTTCAACTACTATGACCTCGATATCGCTGCTCTCACCGAAACGCAAAACGCTCTCAAGGCAGCGATTCGCCTCCTCGGAGCTTGTATTTGCCAGGATATTGACAGAAAACTCGCAGCGGTCCGCTTCCTCCAACAATGAAGGCACCTGGCGGGCCGTGCGATAGACTATACCATCAACCTCGACACTCGGCAGAATGATCAGGTGTGCACCACGCGGATTATCTTTAATACCATAACCAGCCTCCTCAATTTGCCGCTTCAGAGCGTCGGCTCGATCATATTTACCTTTTCTTCGTAGCTCGTCACGCTCATGTGAGAGCGCCAGTATATCTGCGGGGATTCCGGGGCGCGAAGGTTGTATAGTCATTTTCTTATCCTTCTTTTCGATATTCTACACTTAATTGCTTTGCTACCAACCCATCGCCAGTCCATCACAACGAGGGTCGGCAGCTCCCTCAAAAATATAGCTGGAAGGATCGATAACAATTGCTTGCGCGTGGCCCATCCCATCATCCCACGGCCCGACCACGTTCGTACGGTGCCCTAATATATCAAGCAGCAAAGGCACACCGCTGGGAAAACGCCTCTCCAGCATCACCAACTCCTCAAGATCGCGGACCAGGTGCCCATCCACACCCCGCTGCCCCTGCATGATCTCCTGCCTGCCTCGCACTGGATTTACGCGCACAAGCCCGCTGCGCCAGCGTGGTGCAGCAATCGCCTGCTGCGCATTCATGCCAAAATCGAGCATCGCCGTGAGCAGTTGCACGTGAATCTGCGGCTGTGCATCTCCACCCATCGATCCCAATGCCATGTAGGGCGCACCCTCGCGCAAGACCATCGCCGGAGTCAGCGTATGCATGGTACGTTTGCCTGGCTGCAAGTAGTTCACATGGCGCGGGTCAAGCGAGAAGTACGCCCCCCGGTTCTGCAGCATCATTCCGGTGTCCCCTCCAACAACGCCGCTTCCGAAGCCAAAGTAGAGACTTTGGATCAGTGAGACGACATTACCCTCTCCATCTGCCACACACAAATACATGGTATCGCCGTCTTTCTCAAGCCCTGCCGCAACGCCCCTTGCCGCCTTCTGGAGGTTTATCCTTGCGCGTTGCTGCACGGCATATTCCTTACTGAGAAGCTGCTCCAACGGCACATCAACAAAATCGGGATCAGAAACGTAACGATCCCTATCGGCAAAAGCCAGTTTCTTCGCTTCAAGCAAGATGTGCAGGCATTCGGCAGACTGATAGCCCAGCGACTTCAGATCGTATCCCTCGATGATATTCAACATCTCCAGGGCCGCAACGCCCTGCGAGTTAGGAGGAAATTCGTAAACATCGTATCCACGGTAGTTTGTCGAGATAGGCTCTACCCAATCGGAGTGGTGCCGCTGCATGTCCTCCAGGCTGAGCACGCCACCAACCCGTTGCACGTAATCCGTGATCGTGCGAGCTATCGGGCCGCGGTAAAATGCATCGCGCCCTTCCCTCGCCAGCTGCCGGTAAGTACGTGCCAGGTCAGGTTGGCGTAAAACCTCTCCCGTGCGTGGCGCTCGATCGTCTGGTAGGTAGACGCCAGCGCTACTTTCCCATCGTTTCAATACCGGTTCAGCCGCCTGGCTCAGCCAGCCACTCAATTTGCTCGTGACCGGCATACCCTCCTCGGCATACCCGATAGCCGGAGCAAAAATCGACTCCGCAGCCAGTGTCCCAAAGCGCTCCAGTGCCTCAAACCAGCCATCGACCGCTCCAGGCACAGTAATCGTAAGCGGGCCTCGTTCTGGTATCCGCTCCAGGCCTTGCGCAGCAAATAACTCAGGCGTCATACCCTGGGGAGCGCGACCACTGCCATTCAGCGCATACAGCCTTTGCGTCTTCGCATCCCAGATCAGCATGAACACATCGCCGCCTGCCGAACAGGTGGATGGGTACACCACGGTCATAGTAGCATTCGCGGCAATAGCCGCATCTATCGCATTTCCACCCTGCCTGAGAATATGTACACCCGCCTGGGTAGCAAGATAGTGCGCGCAGGCAACCATACCACGGGAAGCAAAAACAGGCTGTTCGGAGAGCATAGCGGGAAACTCCGTTTCCTTATCAGGGGCACCAACGATTATGCACTTTGATGAATTAATCCAGCCATCCGTAGGGGCCGATTATGCACATTGACAAATTAGCCAGGGTATCGTAAACGGTGACGGTACACCTGTAGGTGCCGATTTATCGCGCACACCGCCGATGTATCGGCCCACGGCAAACCCACCACGTACCCCATTAATTTGTTAAAACTCATTATCGGCCCTTGGTGGATGTTCCCAGATCCCGATGAAAAAGCATTATCAGTTGCGCATTACGGATATTATAACACGAAAAAAGAAGGCGTGAGACCCTACCCCTTCTTCTCTAAACTCTCCGCCAGTTCCTTCACCCGCTGCACGGAATCTTTGTGGCAGATAACCGTCTTATCGTCCATCTCAACCACCACCATATCCTCTATACCAATCGTGAAAACCTGTCGCGACGTATTATTGTACACAAAGATATTCTGACTTCCCAATCCCTGGTGGTGTCCGACATAGCGTACCATTTGCTCATCGGCAGGGAAAAGCGATCCATACTGCTCCCAGTTGCCCACGTCATTCCAGCCAATATCAACCGGAATCACAACGAGATTTTTTGTCTTTTCAAGCACACCATAATCAATAGAGATAGTTGGCAGCGTCGGCCACAGTTCATCGAGCATTGCGCGTTCTCGTGCTGTCCCCATAGCATCGACAATCATCTCTATTTTTCGTGCCAATTCGGGCAGGTGCATGCGCAGTTCAGCCAGAATCGTCTCTACCTTCCAGATGAACATACCGCTATTCCATACATAGTGACCATCCTGTAAGTAAGCCTGCGCCGTCGCAACATCCGGTTTCTCCACAAATCGCTCGCCATAATATGCCTGGTGATCAAACCCCTCTGTGAGCGGAGCAGCGTAGCGTATATACCCGTACCCGGTCTCAGGAGCAGTAGGCTTGATGCCCAGCGTCACAAGATATCCCTGTTCGGCCAACTTGCCGGCCAGCCGGAGCGCCTGGTTGAATGCATCAATCCTGGTAATCACATGGTCAGCAGTCAACACCGCCATGACCGCCTGCGGGTCCTGCCGCGCGATGCTTGCAGCAGCCCAGCCGACCGCCGCTGACGTATTGCGCCCCACCGGCTCACCAAGAATATGTTGCACAGGCACCGAAGGCACATGTTCATGTACCAGTTCAGCCATAACGCGGCCTGTTACCACCCACGTCCGTTCGGGCGCATACAGCGTCTCAATTCGCGCCAGGGACTCCTGGATCAAACTCCTTCCATTAGGCAGCGGCAAAAATTGCTTTGGGAAACTCGTCGTGCTGAGCGGCCACAGCCGTGTGCCACTCCCACCCGCCAGGATAACCGCGTTGAAATGATCCATACCTACATCAACTGCCTTTCAAAACATATCTCTTAGCTGTCATCCTGAGCGCAGCGAAGGATCTCTGTGTCCGGCGAGCCAGCCCCTTCGCTGGGCTCAGGGTGACAGGCAGTATCTCCAAATATCTGCATGGATTGTAGCGGGGTTGACCCGTGGTGTCAAATGCTCTTATCCTACGCCCACACCTTTGCATTGCTATACGCCACCTCGGTCGTCGCATCGCTGCCCTCTCCATATACCCCTATCATTCCATGACTTGAGGTAGAGTTGCTATCGCTGACCGGGCCTGCAACATGCTGGTCATTTACATAGAGATCAAAGCTGTTGCCGCCAGCCACAATCGCAATCGTATTAGCCTGATTCAGGCCAACATGAAACCCCGGTACACCCTGCAAACCTTGTGCTAAAGTGTGGGTACAGTCATTACCCGCACACGCATTAAACTCATACCTGCCACTTTCAAAAATCTCAAAGTAGTAGTAATTATTCCCACTACTCCTGATAACCAGGCCTCCCCCGTCATAATTCTGGCCTGCTCTCACGAACATCATTTGCACCTGGTATGTGAAATTGCTGAAATCAGTGGCAGCGGCATAACATGCACCTTTACTATGCAGCGCGTCAATCACGTGATATGTACCGTTTACGAACAGGCAGGACACCCCGGTTGTGCCGCCATTAAACATCTGCCATTGGTGTCCACTGCCGTCACCGTTCAACTGGTCATTCAGCGCCAGCGACCCGGTATAGGGAGGGTAAGGATTTGAGTTTGGAGTAATCACTCTCGCCGTAGCACTGGCCCTGGCTGTCGCAGTGGCACCATTACGAGCCTGGGCTGTAGCTGTATGCAATACATTGGCCTCAGCGGTGGCTGTTAGGTTAGCTTCCGATCCTGGAGCGGCGTGACGCCCACCGGCAAAATAGAACAAACCAGCGCTGCCGGCCACTATCAGCAATACCAGCGCTGCCAACAATATGACACCGGACAATTTTCGGAATTGAAATTCTCGGAATTGAAATGTTCGGAATTGATCAGTAACTGTTAGTACACCACGATCTCCCATCCTCCCAGCTTCACTGGTTGCAGGCCCGGCTGCAAGCGGGGAAGCACCGGCTGGCTTGCTTCCATCAGGGTTAGCAGCTATCAGCGCATCATCACGCACGAAAATTCTATCCTTATTGGCTTTTTCACCTGTAGTCATGGCCGTAGAATCGCCCTGCGCAATCGCTCCCTCGCTACTCGCAACTGGTGCAGGGCCAGTTGCCGCGCGCGCGATTGACAGGGTCAAATGTACCCTGCCTGCCGAAGCGCCGGTGCTTGCTTCGCTCTGATCCTTTACGCTGACAATCTGCCCCTCGCGCACACCTGCAGGTATCCTGATACGCACCTGTCTTCCACTTGGAAGTCTCAACGTGCGACTTGTACCTGTTCGTGCCTCTTCCTCGTTGATAACCAGTCTACCGTAGGAGACACCACCGCCGGTTGTGCTTGTTGCTTTAACCAATCTTGATAGATCGGGACTCGAAATGCCCACAGCGATTGAGGGATCAACACTGCGCAGCGCCTGTCGAAAGGCAAAGGCAAAAGCAAGGATAGAGGGAAACCGTCCCTCGGATCTCTTTGCCAGCCCCCGCAAAATCACAGCATCAATCGAAGCCGAGAGATGCCGGTTCAAGAGGCTGGGTGCCAGTGGCAGTGTATTGACGTGCGCATACATCAATTGCATAGGACTTCCCTGAAAAGGAGGACGACCTGTTAGTAGCCCGTAAACCATCACTGCCAGCGCGTATTGATCGGTTGCAGGAACAGGATGTCCCTCCCATTGCTCAGGAGCCATATAGGTTGGAGTGCCGCGAATGCTCAGGCTTGTGCTGGAAATAAACATGCTGAGTTTTGCAATGCCAAAGTCTGCCAGCAACAAATCAAATCGCTTCGGATTGTCCCTTCTGATGCGTATCAGGAAATTGGAAGGTTTAACATCCTGGTGCACAACCTGGTGGTCATGCGCATAGTGGAGCGCTGCCGCCGCCTGCTGCACTATCTGCTCAACACCTTGTAGTGAGAGGCTGGCAACGCCGACCTTTTGCAGCCAGTTAGCCAGGGAGCCTTCCTCCCGATACGGCATAACCAGGTACGTCAGCATTGCCCCATTTACACTCTGCTCACCATAGTCATAGAGGGGTAAAATACCTGGATGATCGAGCAGTGCAATCGCTTTGGCTTCGCTTTGAAACAGGTGCATGGCCTCCTTTGAGCTCTCATACGTTGTTAACTCGGTTCGCACCACCTTGATTGCCACCTGCCGGTTAACGCTCGTGTCTTCTGCAAGGTAGACTTCGCCCATCCCCCCACTACCAATCAATCGTAGGAGGCGATAGCTACCAAGTTGCTGTCCTTGAAGTGACATACCTTCACCTCGCTCGTTCTGATTCAGAGAATTCCCCTTGTCCCTGTTAAAGCGACCCTAGTATAGCACAACACATAATCATATTTCCTAAAGTAGGAGTTCTGTCGCTCCACCCAGAATCTCAGGCTAGTAGTGATCCCCTCTCGCGTAGCGGCAGAGGCGGTAATATAGTTTTCTCCTCATGAAGAAACTCGTCCTACAGGGCTTGTCATCTCTATTTCTCTATGGTATTGTGTGCATAACTACGTGACAGGAACAATCACACCAGCATCGCGCGCCGCAAGTCAGACGTGTTGCCGTTTTGCAAGAGGCGTAAAAGAAGTTATTCGTAGAAGCGGGGAACAGGTCTTCATTCACCTGTTTCCCCTGATGAGGTGAACACCGTGCAGCTCGTTGAGCAACATTGCATCAGGAAGAGTGATCCGCGCTATGTGATCATCGATGAAGCGGCATTCAAGTCCAAGAACCTGTACAATGCGGCACTCTACGAGATGCGGCAAGCGTTTATCCATCACGGCATCTCTCTGTCCTACGAAGAGATGGATAAACGCATGCAGTCTCATGAGGCATACAAAGCCCTTCCAGCGAAGGTGTCACAGCAGGTGCTCAAGCAATTGGCTGAAGCATGGAAAGCGTTCCGTGAGGCAAAGGCGGCCTACGAAGAAGACCCGTCCAAGTTCACCGGACGGCCACGACTGCCCAAGTACAAGCACAAAACGGAAGGGCGTAACATCCTTATGTACACCATTCAGGCCATCAGCCGGGGCAAGAAGGGCTTGAAACGCGGGATTATCAAACCTTCGATGTTGCCCATCGAGGTGAAAACCCAACAAAACCCAAAGCAGATCGATCAAGTACGCATCATCCCTCGTAACGGCCATTACGTGGTAGAAGTGATTTACAGCAAAGCACCCGTCCAGGCACAAGTAGACCCCGCTTTCTGCGTTGCCATTGATCTTGGCGTCACGAATGTAGCGGCGATAACAGCAAACCGAGAGGGCTTTATTCCTCGATTGGTTAACGGTCGAACGCTCAAAGCCATGAACCAGTGGTACAACAAGCGCATGAAAGAACTCAAGCTGTGCCTTCCCAAAGCAGAGCGCGAGCGCGTCACCAGGCAGATGGAGCGGATTACCAACACGCGTAACCGGCAAGTGAACCACTACCTGCACGCTGCCAGCAAGCGCATGATTGACTTTCTGGTAAAGCAAGGGGTAGGAACGATCATTGTTGGAAAGAATCCGCTCTGGAAGCAAGAGGCTGGCATGGGCAAGCGGAACAATCAGAACTTTGTCAGCATTCCTCATGCAAAGTTCATTGACATGCTCACCTACAAAGCGGCGTTAGTAGGCATCCAGGTTGAGGTGCAAGAAGAGAGCTACACGTCAAAAGCCAGCTTTCTTGATCTGGACCCAATCCCGACTTACAAGCCGCATGATGACACGGAGTACACGTTTAGCGGGAAGCGGATTGGACGGAGAAACCGTTTGTATCGCACAAAAGATGGACAAATCATTTGTGCTGATGTGAACGGTTCTTACAATATCTTACGGAAATGGTGTGACCCGTTTAGCCGAAACCGCATAAACGCGGGGGATGGCTAACAGGGAGCAATCTCTGATAACTGATCTGTTGGTGGAAGGTGCAATTCCTTCCCTGGCGTGTAGGCGTCAGAAAGCTGCATCCTCGTGGTAGCGACTGGACCTCAATCCACGAAGCAGGATGCGAGACAAGAAAACCGCCAGTCCGAAGCGGTAGAAGTCTGGAGCGTGCTGTCACGATGAAATGTTCTCCAACAGGGGAATGAATTGAAGGTATGACCGACCCATCGTAAGGATGTACAAGCTTAGACGGACTAAGTGGCTTGACCAAATGGTAATTGCGTGAGCCTTTGAGTTCTTTTCGTTCAAAGGAAAAAATGAGGCACATTTTGCTGGCCCTATCCTACCGAAAACACGCACGGTGGAGAGTACCCATCTAAAACAGCAAGAAAGACAACAGATCGGAACGGGGGAACCTCGTCCAGGCTCTTGTTGGTGGTCGATCAAACAAGTAGGAATCCATCCAATGCCGGACGAGGGACGATGGTCTAAAAAGCTAATGCCTGGGGGAAAGCCACAGGATACGCCGACGTAGACCCTGCTGTATGGAAGATAGAGCATGAGTAGAAGAACAGATAGGAATACGCCGCCTCAACAAGCAATTGATGAAGCGAGCGTGGCTTGGAAGAACTTGCCCTGGAAGAAACTAGAGCAACACGTCTTCCGGCTTCAAAAGCGCATCTATCGAGCTAGTCAGCATGGCGAAAAGCGAAAAGTAGAGAAACTGCAAAAGCTGTTGATGAAATCGGAAGCCGCCCGACTCCTCGCAGTACGACGGGTGACACAAGACAACCAAGGGAAGAAAACAGCGGGTATCGATGGGATAAAATCCGTCAAACCCAAACAAAGGCTTCTCATGGCTGAGACAATCCACCCCAAGAACGAGCACTGTCAAAAAGCTAAACCGGTACGCCGCGTCTGGATACCCAAGCCAGGAAAGAAGGACGAGCGCAGGCCGCTAGGCATTCCCGTCATGGTAGAGAGAGCACAGCAGACGCTAGCAAAGCTGGCCCTAGAACCAGCCTGGGAAGCAGTGTTTGAGGAGGACAGCTACGGATTCCGACCAGGGCGCTCATGTCACGATGCCATCGGAGCCATCTTTAATGGCATCAGGTACAAACCAAAATTTGTGCTCGATGCCGACATCAAAGGCTGTTTCGACAACATCGACCAAAACGCGTTACTCGAAAAACTCCGAACTTACCCGCAATTAAGATATCTCATCAAAGGATGGCTGAAAGCGGGAGTATTAGAAGGAGTGGACTTCAGCCCAACGGAAGCAGGAACTCCGCAAGGTGGTCCTCTGTCGCCGTTACTCGCTAATATTGCCTTACATGGCATGGAAAAAGCAGCAGCAAGCGTATGTTCAAAAAAGAAAGGGCAACCAATCTTAATTCGATACGCCGATGACTTTGTGATTGTACATGCTGACAAAGAAATATTAGAAAGAGCAACAAAAGTAGTAACCGAACACCTAAGAGATATGGGACTCTGGCTCAACCCGAAGAAAACGAGAGTGACCCACACGTTAACTCCCTACGAAGAAAACGTTGGGTTCGACTTTCTAGGCTTCTCCGTGCGACAATTCCCAGTGGGGAAAACACACACTGGAAAGAACACGCAAGGGAAACCACTAGGGTTCAAAACATTCATTACTCCAAGTAAAGAAGCCATCAGACGCCACACTCTCACGATCAAACAGCTTGTACGAAAGCGAAGATCTGCCCCCCAAAAGGCAGTCATCAGCGCAATCAATCCCGTCATTCGAGGCTGGACGAACTATTACAAATGGGTGGTGTGTAGCAAAGCATTCCACGCCTGCGATCACAACACCTTTCGCCAACTCGCAAGATGGGAACGGGCAAGACATCGAGGGAAATGCAAACGATGGGCAAAGAACAAATACAGCATTGAGGTTGAAGGATGCCTACGGTTCGGCACATACGTGAAGGACAAAGAGGGAAACCCCAAAGCTGTATATGTTCGCTATCATACAGAAACGCATAGCCAAGACTACGCAAAAGTCAGAGGAGCAGCAAGCCCGTATGATGGAAACCACATTTATTGGTCACAGCGACTCAAACAACATCCACTGATGAAGACCGAGAAAGCAAAGCTTCTCGCTCTCCAAAAGGGACAATGCCCACGATGCGGACTCTATTTTCAAGACGGAGACACCTTAGAAACAGATCATAGTATTCCTCTTGCATTAGGAGGAAAAGATGATAGTAGTAATAAATGGGTGTACCATCGACATTGCCATGATGAGAAAACCGCCGAAGACCTGGCAAGAATTGCCAGATACAAAGCGGCTGGTATCAAGTACAACTGACCATACACTGAAAAGCGGTATGAAGGGAAACTTTCACGTACCGTTTGGGATTGGCGGTGGCGGGAGCAATCCCGTCACCGACCATACGTAAGCCTGATGCGTTTGCTCATGTGGATGCAAAGGGAATAGCGGCCTATGTAGTTCAGCCCTTACGGTTAGCAATAACCGTCTAAATCCAACAAGAAGTGCGGTGTCTATACAACGCCATACTTTTTGGAACTATGCTTTGTCAATCGTATAGATGTGCTGGCACAGCGAACTCGTCTGGTCACTTGTATTCTGTAGAGTGCGGATTTATCCAGCACGTGGGCGAGGGTGGTGAGGAGCGGAGGGGAGGGCCTTTATGGTCGCCCGGTTCATATGGCGCCCCTGGCGGGCACCAGGCATTTTGAGCGAAACATTGGGAAAAGAAGGGCAACAACCACCCCTGCCCCAGCAGGGTTCAGCAGGACAACCACAACAACCATACTATGGCTGGCAATACGACCAGGATCATCCCGGTCCAGTGGCACAGCAACCACCCGTTGTACCTCCGCAGCCTGTACCTCCTCCCATGCCACAATACCAGGCTCCAGGGCCACAATTACCCCCACAGTACCAGCAGCCAGTCCAGGATATGGGCAATTCACTGGGCTACGGGCAAGGCATGGAATACCAGTACTACAATGCGCCTCAACCCTCCCAGCCTATGGCGCAGCTGCGACAAGCACGCCTGCAACAACTGCGCGAGGAGCGCATGCGTCGTCAACAACAGCGTATGCAGCCAGCTAAGTCAGGTATTGCAAGCCTCATTCAACGCAAACTAGCAAGGCAATCCGCTGATGCTCTACCTCCATCGACCACCAGGCCCCCCTGGGGTCAGGGAACATCACAACCCCAGGTCCCGGCACAACTATCACCTGGAACACCGGCACCGGCTGAATCATCGCCTGTACCTCCATCCAGGGTACCCCCGATCTTTCAACGCAGTCCATCCGGCCCGTTTATTGGAGCGAAGGTGCACCTGCAATCCGCCGCTGAACCCGCCCGTGACACAGGCATGTTACAAAAGGCGCGTATCGGCCAGGCGTCTCTCATTCTCTCAAGCGCATTCATCGCCAGCCGCGTACTCGGCCTGCTCCGCACCACGATGTTCGCCTACATTTTCGGTGCAACCAGTACCTCCGATGCCTATTACCAGGCGTTTCTTGTACCCGACCTCATCTTCACCATCGTCGCTGGCGGAGCGCTCAGTTCGGCCTTCATCCCCGTCTTCACGCACTACATGGTAGGTGAGCGAGACGAAAAAACCGCCTGGCATGTTGCCAACGCTGCGCTTAACCTTGCCGTTGTCATCATGATCGGCCTGGCCCTGCTCGCCATTATCCTCGCCCCGTGGATCGTGCCGCTCTACAACCCCGGCCTGAGCCAGAACAATCCACAGGAACTCGCCCTGATTATCTCGCTCTCCCGCATCATGTTCCTGCAATCCATCATCCTTGGCGCGGGCGTCATTATCAACTCCATCCTCAACGCTAAACAGAATTTCCTCTTGCCCGCTGTCGGCACAGTCCTCTATAACGTAGGCTTAATCATCGGGCTTCTCCCGGGCTTCTTTCTCGTAGCACACCGCACACATACAACCGAAACCACCGCCATCTATTTCGCCACTATCGGGGTCGTAGTGGGAGCGATCTTGCAGGTAGCCGTTCAGATACCCGGCGTCATTAAAGTTGGTTTGCGCTACTCATTTACCCTCGACCGGCACCACCCCGGCGTCATCCAAATCGGTCGCCAGATGGTACCGCGCGTCATCAACGCCAGTATGCTCTTCTTCTCGACTTTCGTAGATCGCGGCCTTATTCTTCTCCTCGCTGGAGCAGTTGGTCAAGCGGCAGTGAACGGCCTCATCACCCAGTACTACCAGGCATTCCAACTGGTGCTGCTGCCGCTCGGCATCTTTGGTATGGCCATCTCCACCGCAGCCTTCCCGACAATGTCTGAAAACGTCACCAGGGGGCGCATGGACCGCGTGCGTAATATCATCCAGGACACCTTGCGCAGTATCCTCTTCATGTCCATACCCTCCAGTGTGGGGCTAATCGTACTCGGCCTGCCCATCATACAGGTATTACTCCAACATGGTGCATTCACTCTGGACAATGCTATAAGTACGGCGATTCCGCTTGCATTCTTCGCCGTTGGCCTGACGGGCCTGGCCTCGGTGGAGATACTCACACGCTCATTCTATGCCCTCCGGGATAGCAAAACACCTGTGACTGTGAGCATAAGCCAGTTCATCTTGAAGATTGCCCTGAGCCTCCTGCTGATCAACGCGGCGGGTTGGGGCTTACAATGGGGCCTGGGCGGATTGGCCCTCTCCACTTCCATAGCGGGACTGCTCGAAGCCTTTGCCCTGCTGTGGCTGCTGCAAGAACGCATCGAAGGACTTGAACTTCGTAATCTCGCCCTCTTTTCTGCGCGCGTTCTGCTGGCTTCGCTGGCAATGGGTCTTGGTCTGCTGATTGTCCGTTTCGTGCTCGATCACATCCTGGTGACCACACAAGCTCAATCCCTGGGATTCGGTGGCACTCTCGCTGCCATTATTAAGCTGCTCATCGAACTGGCCGTTGGCCTTTTCATCTACATCCGCGTCACGCGCCTGCTGGGCATCGAAGAATTCTGGAACCAGGGACCCGTCAAGCGCTTACTCGAACGCTTCAAACTCTCCTGGCTGTAGGATACTCCTATGAAAATAGGGGTGGGGCAAATCATTTTCATGGGCGCTGGTGCGCGCCAGCGCATGAATTACTGCTGGCGAATCCAAAGGGCGACCGCAAGGGTCCCCGCTTCGGCCTCACCCTCTGCTCCCTCTCCACTGCGTGGAGAGGGCTGGGGTGAGGCCGCCGCCCTTACAAAGAGACGGAAAGATTTCGCCAGCAGTATCCTGTAGCATCAGTTACCCCGCTTATCTTTTAAAACAGGCATATCCCGCATACCAGGCACCCTGAACACCATGCGCACAGAGCCGAAATGCAGCACATCACCGTGCTGCAACAACTCCGCCTTCAAAGGAGTGAGCGTCAATTCGCCCAGGCGCGTCTTGTTGCGGCTCTTCAGATCTTCGATATAGAAGAAAGTCTTTTCAAAATGGATGCGCGCATGCTGGCGTGAAACGGTCATATGTGGATCAACCGGCGTAAGATCGATCTCGGGAGTCAATCCTCGCTTGGGATCTACTCGTCCCACAATCACATAGTGCTCTTTAATCGCAAACCGCCGCGTCTCCTCGCCTTCCTTTTCATAATACAGGTAGGCGTACACCCCCTCCTCCTCGGGTACTGCCGGATTGCGTTTCACCGTCAACTCACCCCCGGCAAATGTACCCTCTAATGCGAGAGCATCCCTACCAGGAAGCGACTCCATTCCCTTTGTCAAACCGGCGCTTTTCACAGCGGGTAATGCGCTGGCAGGAGGTGTCTGCGGGGCAACACCTGCCACACGCAGTTCATCACTTACATGCCTGGGACGAATCGCCAGCGTTTCCAGCGCTTTCAGTAACTCCGCAGCGTTTGGGAACCGTTGGGCAGGGTTCTTCGCCAGCGCGCGGTCCACCAGGTCTTGCAAAACTTGAGGAGTATCATGCCTGAACTGCACCATACGCGGGACCGGGCCGGTGCTTTGCAGTATACCCGTCTCAGCAGGATTTCTCCCGACAAAAGGAACTCGACCCGTCACCAGCTCAAACAACAGCAGCCCCAACTGGTAGACATCGCTCCAGGGCCCTATCTGTCCATTTTGAATTAATTCTGGCGGCACATAACGCGGATCAAGATACCCGATATCATCACCGCGCTGGCTATCCACATAGCCCATTCGCCTGAGCAACAGGCGTAAGCCCACATCATCGAGTTGCACGCGATCCGTAACCCCCACCATATCCACGGTGATCAGTTGGGGGCGCATATCGGTATCCACCACCCCTTGCGCTTGCAACGCCACCACCCCTCGCGCCATTTGCCGCGCAAAGTCAACCGCCCGCCGCAAATCGATATTCTCGTTGTCTAACACATGCCGCAGCGCAACGCCCCTTGGGGGGTCGGTCGCGATGTAAGCGCGAGAACCATCAATACCCCAGTCATAAACATGGATTACATGCAAGGACTTCACCAGGCGCCGCCTCTCGAGGGGGTCGAGCAGCCGCTGCGCAGTCTCGGCATCGATCATTGGAGGCAACTCCAGCACCAGCAGCCCCACCACGTCGCTTGTGTTGCGATTGTACGCGCTATACACGGTAAGCATCGGGCCGGTGGTAATCACCTGGCCCACTTGATAGACACCGCCAATCAGTCGAGGGTTTCTTCGCGCTTCTTCTAGCATAGACTGGCCCCTCATCGCCGCTTAAAGCAGCAAGCATCAATTGTACAGTTGCTGCTTGATATAGTCCTTTATTAATTGCCAGTTACCATTCTGCGGCAACACCACGCTCTGGCCACCTATATTTCCATCTGTCAAGACATTTGAAAAACTCAATCCCACACGATGCGCGTTATTCAAATCCATCTTCAGAGCGAACATGCCAAGGTCGGCCAGGGACAGGTTTGTGTAGATGGTGCGTTTCAATGCATCCATCGCGCTAAACAGATTAGGCCAGGTATGCCAATTCTTCAACTTCGCCAGCGCAGCTTTCATGATAATCTGCTGGCGCACCGAACGCGCAAAATCGGTTCCTTCCGCCAGGTTGACCGTCACATAACGGGCGCGAGCATACTCGATCGCCGTCTCGCCATTCATGTGCTGTAAGCCCTTAGAAAAGTGTATAACCTTCCAGCCCGCATTAATGCTGGGATCATCATTTATTGGGTAATTGGCGGTAAACGAATCAGGCACATCCACGTCAACCCCGCCAATCGCATTGATAAAGTCGCGGAATCCACTGAAATTGATGGTCATCCAGTAGTTGACCTGCAAACCGGTGACGAGCGAGACCTTCTGCGCCGTGGCAATACCACCGGCGACCGGGTCGGTGTTGTCAGCCCCGGCTGCTGTAGGGTAAACGGCATTGATCTTGGTATAGTTACCCGAATTGGCTGGATTCTGCACCCACAGATCGCGCGGCACAGAGATCAGGGTCGTATGGTGGCTTGAGGGGATCAGACTCATGATGACCATCGAATCGGTCAGGTACGCGCCATCGTGGCCGCTGCCACCATAGCCCAGCATCAGTATGTTCACCCGGCCACTACCCCCCATGTAGCCTGTTTGCGAGCTTAGCGGCGACTGCGTGGAAATGGCGGACCCGAAAGCCAGTACTTTTTGTACCGTAGGAATGGCTATACTAAAAAACACCACCAGCAGCAAAAGCACGACCGCGAAGCTGATCAAACAACCCTTACGTTTATACGCCGGGCGGCGCGGCGGCTTTACTGGTCGCGCCGTACTTGGTCCAGGTCCTCCTATATATATCGGCCCCTGCGGCTGAGCATTGGGGTACGACTGAACGCCCTGTGGTGCAACCCTAGGCGCCTGCTGCTCCGGCGCAGCCACGGGCGCATATTTCACGGTTGGCTCTGCTGCTCCTGGTGAATTCTGATACTGCTGAGGGGATGGAGGCTGATATTGGTATGGTCTGCGAATAGAGCGTCTTTGGGAGTCAGGCACATTCGCGGGGCCGGGGATGCTTCGATTCACTGCGGCATTGCCATTCGCCGCCTGCCGCGATCCCCTGGATAGCCGTCCACATTTGCCACAAAACCTGGCATCCTCAGGTATCTCCGAGCCACAAAATTCACACAAGCTCATAATAATCCCTCTCATTAGAAAACATTTAGAAGAGCTTAGCCATACATAACACAGATCAATTATATCCTATGCATCCACCCCACTATCGCTCAATGTTACAAACGAACTAGCGCCCACGAAGTTGCGTTTTTCACCGCATCACGGCCAGGAGGCTCCCGGCTTTCAGCTATGGGGTTCCTGACTTCTTCGTCCAATCAAGCACCGCTGCCGCATCTTTCCCATGCCGCGTCGCAACGATTTCGGCCATAATCGCCAGGGCCATCTCTTCTGGCGAGGTAGCCCCTATATTCAGTCCGATTGGCCCATGAATACGCCTGATTTGCTCCTCCGCTAATCCCTGCTTTCTCAATCGCTCGTCGCGCTCTTCCTTTGTTTTCCGGCTGCCAACCGCACCCACATAACCCACCTGGTGCGAAAGTACCACCTTCAAAGTAGGCTCGTCGAATTTAGGATCATGTGTCAACACCGCCACCGACGTGGACGGATACAGCTCCATCCTCTCCAGCACTTCATCAGGCCACGCGACGATCAATTCATCAGCATGAGGAAAACGTTCGCGCGTGGCGAAGGCGCTGCGCGCATCAATCACAACCACCCGGTAATTCAGCGTCTTGGCAAAAGTCGTCAGCGGAATGGCAATATGCCCGGCTCCGACAATCACCAGCGTAGGCGGGGGCGGGAAACCCTCTATGAAGACATCAAAAGCCTCTGCTCCCTCCGGCCCCTCAACGGCATAGGTACGTGTCCCCGCGTCTGCACTCCAGATGGCGCGCTCAGCATCTTCAACCACCAGGGCATCAAGCGCCGCGTTGCCCAGTGTGCCGCGCGCACTCTTATCCGGCAATACCAACAGCTTTGCGCCGACATGTTCCTCGCCGCGCACCACCGTCGCCAGCGCCACGCCTTTTTCCTGCTTCAGCCGCTCTTTTAATTCTTCATAGAGATCGCCCATAACGCTCTCACCAATCTAATCGTTCAACAAACACATGTATAGTGCCGCCGCACGACAGGCCAATTTTCTCAAAATTTTCCTCTTCGCTGATCCCAAATTCGAGCATCTGCGGCTTCCCCGTTTTAATCACTTCCATCGCGGATTCCACAACCGCTGGCTCGACACACCCACCGCTGACCGAACCCGACAGCTCACCGCGCTCGCTCACCGCCAGCTTCGCACCCGGTCTGCGTGGTGCCGAACCATACATCGTCACTACAGTGGCAACCGCCACACGCTCGCCGCGTTCGCGCCAGCGCTCGATATCAGGCAATACATCAAGCATCAAATTCCTCCTCTTATTGCAAAATCAATTGACCTCTTCGGTAATCCGGTGTATAGTGTTTCCTGTGGAGTAGTGTGGAGCTGGTTGGCTCATCCTCCCTTTCTCGATCCGCTTTGAGGATACTGCAATACCCTGGGCTTGCTCCATTCAGCCACCGCCTTGCGCCGTGCCGCCACGCTGCGCACGGGCCGGCTGTCGTCAATGGCTCCTAAAAGATTCCCCAGGCTAATCAGACTATCCAGATTATGTACAGGCAAAAAATTATCGATATACGGCAGCGCGGTCTTCATGCCAATCGTCAATGGCCGGTAATCGGGCGACCCCAGTAGTGGATTCAGCCAGATCAGCCGGTGGCAGCTATGTTGCAGGCGATCCATCTCCACCTCCAGCACGCTCGCGTCACCGCGGTCCCAGCCATCGCTAATGACCAGCACCACAGCGCCGCGCCCCAGCACCCTCCTGGCCCACTTCTGGTTAAAGAAGTGCAGCGCATCGCCTATCCGTGTTCCGCCCGACCAGTCCTGCACCGTCTTGGCAACGTCGCGCACCGCATCATCAACATCGCGCCGCTTGAGCTGGCGCGTAACCCGCGTCAGCCGCGTCCCAAAAACAAACGCCTCCACATTCATCAACCCGTTCGAGATGGTGTGAATGAAATGCAGTAAGAGCCGCGAATACAGACTCATCGAGCCGCTGACATCACAGATGATCACCAGCGGGCGTGGCTTATACTTGATCTCCCTCCACGTCAATTCAAGCAATTCCGCCCCGTACTTGAGATTCCGGCGCACGATACGCCGCATGTCGGGATACGAGCCGCGCCGGGCGGGCCTTTTACGGCGCGTTCGACGCTGCCCCAGGTTCCAGCGCATCTCGGCCATCAACTTTTTGGCCTCCTGCACCTCGTCCCACGTAAACGACTCGAAATCCTTCTTCCTCAACACCTCGATTGCGCTATACGCCGTGCCTTGCGGGGTAGATGAATCATCATCATCCTCCTCCTTCAAGTACTCATCCGCACGCCGCCTGCGTTCGCTCTCGCGCATCTCGGCACGCAGATCCTTACGCTCGGCTGGTGCGTTGAGATGCTCCGCTAAGCGTTTCAGTTCCGATGGAGGCAGACGCATCTGCCTCTCATCGCGCCTGGCCGTCCCGGGCGTATCGCCCGTCTTCTTATCCTGGCGATCCCGCATGTACCAGTAATACAGGTACATCTGGTTGAACAGGGGTTCCTGTTCATGCCTGGGCAGCAGACTGCACTTGAGCGTATCGTAAAAATCTTCCTTGTTCGTTATGTCAACATAATCCAGCGTCTCAGCCAGGTCCAGCAGCTTACGCGGCCCCACATCGATACCTACCTCCCACAGAATTCGCCCGAACTCGATTAAGCGATAGAGCAGGCGCTCGCCACGCTCAATATCTAAGGGGCGTAAGACAAAGTAGTCGCCATTCTCCTGGGGCAGTGCATTCATCAGGAAACTCCCTGGGCCTTCTTCAACATCTTGTGCATATCGTTCCCGCCCACTTTCAGTACATCATCCTGGTACTTGAGCAGCGCGCCCAGCGTATCGCGCACCGGTCCCTCGACGAGTTCCAACTGGTCGAGCGCGAGCAGGGAACTGATCCAGTCAAGCGTCTCCGCGATACCTGGAGCCTTGAACAGGTCCGCGCTGCGCAGCTCGTGTACAAAGGCGCACACCTGTTTGGCCAGCCGTTCGGGTACCTCCGGCATCCGTGCCAGCACAATCGAATATTCCTTCTCCAGCGTCGGAAAATCGATCCAGAAATACAGGCAGCGCCGGCGCAGCGCATCGTGAATCTCACGCGTGCGGTTCGAGGTGATAATCACGACAGGCGTCTCTTTGGCGCTAATCGTGCCAATCTCAGGAATCGTTATCTGGAAGTCAGAAAGCAGCTCCAGCAGGTACGCTTCAAATTCCTCGTCGCTGCGGTCCAGCTCATCTATCAGCAGCACGGGAGCCCTGGTGTTAGCCGGGTCGATAGCCTGCAGCAGCGGGCGCTGTATCATAAAATCGGGGCCGAAGATCTCCTTCAGCTCCTCCTGGCGATTGACACCCGCCGCCTCCATCAGGCGAATATGCAGCATCTGGCGTGTATAGTTCCACTCGTAGACCGCCGTGCTCACATCGATTCCTTCATAGCACTGCAAGCGTATCAACCTCGTATCGAGAACAGCCGCCAGAACTTTCGCAATTTCCGTCTTACCCACCCCTGGCTCACCCTCTAACAAAAGTGGCTTGCGTCGTTTGAGCGCCAGGAACACCGCCGTTGCCAGGCTGCGATCGGCTATATAACGCTGGGCAAACATCGCCCGCTGTACATCTTCAATTGTGGTCAACTGTTCCTGGTCCAATCAGGCCTCCAATAAAAAAACTAGTGCTTTCCAGCACACATAGATCAGGTACTATCATTCTACGCTATACTAAGGGAAGTATGCAAGTTAACCCGCCTACGAAGCCTTCACGCCAACAGACCCTCATCACACCTGGCCTCGCAAACCTCACTTAACAAAAACCAATCAGAATACCGCAATTCTGAACAGCAAACCAGCTTGCCACATGGTATATCATATTAACCTTAGTGCTCTTATCTCCTTTAAATCTGGTAGCGCTAGAGGAAGACATACCGTAAAATGGAGGATAGAGACTCCCTCCGGCCTTAAACTGCCAGATCAGCTTCTCCCCGTCCTTTTTGAAGGGGAGGATCGAGGAGTCAACCTATTTTTAAATATAAACATGGTAGTAGACCAGGAAGGCATTTACTGGTTTGACGTGCTTCTAGAAGACCAACTCCTCACACGTATTCCTTTGAGGATTTTATACCAAAGGATTGTCCAGAGTATATAACTGAAGGCGATATCGTGAGGCTTGTGCTTGATGTTCCATACTGGATTTGAACAGGAGAGGCGACCATCTCATGCTTCTGTAGAAAAGGTCGCAGCCGATCTCGTAGCTCCTTTTCCGTCCAATCTCCATTAGAGTACTCAGCCAAACGGAGTTTGATTCCATACACTAAGTTTGTAAGGGCTAGGTTGTCCAATTGATCCACATCCCAAGTCTCTGGAAAGAACCAGTCCTCGAACTCGTGAAGTGAAATCTCACCTGCTAGATATTCAGCCAGCCGTTCACGAATATTGAAATCGAGGGAATTGGACATGTCTAAACCTCCCATAAAGCGTGTAAGTCCGGGGATACTGCGTAAAATGTTTAATGATGGCAAGTACTGGGAAGAGGTCCAAAATGGAACACTACGATCTATATTGGTAGCAAACAATCATCCCAGTTCACCTCGCGCTAAAGAACCCATCTGTACCCGAAGTCAGTATATAATATACGTCAACAATAAAGGGAAAAAGGTAGCTGGAGTTCACCAATATTTACGCACTAATGGAAAACTTGGAGCGTCAGGCCGCCCCGACCCAAAAGAACTACTCATCGAAGGCATCCTGTATATAGCTGATAAGTGATCTACAGAATACCACTCCTCGTAATGTCAATAATACCATAAATAAGTATCTGCTCGCCATATGTAGCAACGCATGTAAAGGAAAATTGGCGCAAATCGAGCAGCGTGATAAGAGATCAAAGCCAGTTACTCATCCCTAAACATCTCACCAGGCTTACACGCTACATCCTGCTGCCACCCGTTGGGACAACATGTAGTGCAGGAGTTTTGCTTAGAGGAGTTTGTGCATATACGTGACAATCTCTGATTCAGTCCCCTGGTTGCCATTCATATCGATGTATTCCCAGCTAATTGGAAATTCCCCCTGTCCCCAGTCATACATTTTCGTTTAATTGTCCTTCGCCTGCTCGAAGGGGGTTGCGCAGGTAAATATCGTATAATTGTCTTTGAGAGATACCGAGAGGTCATTACCGTCGCATAAAAACCGTATGCTCGCCGGCAGGATGGGAAAAAGGAGAATCTGTATCATGGAAAGCACGAGGACCACGCTAAGGCTTGGCCAACGGGAAACGGGTCAGTCGTCTCGCCCCTCCCAAAACAATTCTAACGCACCGGGCGGACGACCTGGAGGGTCTGCACCGCAAGGAACCCCCCCCAACAGACGAGGCTTCTGGCTGCAATGGCTCATCTTCATCGTCGTCATCAACCTGATCTTCTACGCACCGCTCATCTTTAGTTCATTGAGTGGGCAGCAGTCGACGATCAACCTGTCATACACAAGCTTCCTTCAGCAGGTGCAGAAGAGCAATGTGAAGGACGTGACGCTCACAGGCAATAATATTTCCGGCGACTTCAAAACGCCTATTCATCAGCAGCAAAGCGGCACCGGGAACAACACCGCTACGTATCCGCGTTTCACAAGCTATGCGCCAGATACGGGCGATCCCAACTTGCTTCCCTTGCTAGAGAAAAACGGCGTCCAGGTCACCGCTCAGCCCGTGCAGATTCCCTGGTGGCAGACGGCCCTGACGATCCTGCTCAATGCTTTCCCCATCTTGCTGCTGGTCTACTTTGGCTACATGCTCCTGCGCAGCATGCGGCAGTCGCAGCAAGGAGGAGGCATCTTTGGAGTGGGGCGCAGCCGTGCCAAACTGTACAACGAAGAGCGCCCATCGACGACCTTCGCCGATGTGGCGGGTGTCGACGAAGCCAAGCAGGACTTGCGCGAGGTGATCGACTTCCTGCGCAATCCACAGCGCTACCTCGCGATTGGGGCACATATTCCCAAAGGCGTGCTGCTGGTCGGCCCTCCAGGCACCGGCAAGACCTTGCTAGCACGTGCAGTCGCAGGCGAGGCAGGCGTGCCTTTCTTTAGCGCCAGTGGCACCGGCTTTGTCGAACTGTTCGTCGGTGTGGGAGCCAGCCGCGTGCGCGACCTGTTTGAGCAGGCCAAGAAAAACGCTCCCTGCATCGTATTTATCGACGAGATCGACGCGATTGGGCGAACGCGCAGTGGCGCCGCGGCCTTTGCGAGCAATGATGAGCGTGAACAGACGTTGGAGCAACTGCTAGTGGAGTTGGATGGCTTCGAGCCGCACGATACCATTGTGGTGCTTGCCGCCACGAACCGCCCTGACGTCCTCGATCCAGCCTTGCTGCGGCCGGGGCGTTTCGATCGGCAGGTCACAGTGGATTTGCCCGAACGACGTGGGCGCGAAGCCATCCTGCGCATCCACGCGCGCAACGTCCCCCTGGCGCCTGATGTGAACCTGGAGGACCTGGCACGTGCGACACCGGGCTTCTCGGGAGCAGACCTGGAAAACCTGGTGAACGAGGCGGCGCTGGCCGCGGCGCGGCGAGGCAA
>WNFD01003168.1_pt1 | contig 24591 bp, 27 predicted proteins | sample 5400491 | NCBI WGS metagenome assembly WNFD01 (sample SAMN13153343, study PRJNA577476) | soil metagenome | isolation source: 120 cm saprolite under Douglas fir tree site 2 hole 2 replicate 2 | place: USA:California | collected 2015-04-18
CTACCAGCGACCAGTAGGTGTGGCCCTTGCCGTCTTTGCTGCGGTGATTGGGCCGCAAAAACATTCCGGCCGATCGTGTCATGGCGCGAATCTGCTTACAAGAGGCTAGGTCTACACTACATCGTGGTTTTCACAGGTCACGTTGCAAGCGTGGCACTTGCCGTTCTTACTAGGCATAAGAAAGCTGAAACCGACAGTTCCGTGACGAACTTCGGGTAGTCGTCCGGCATACTTTTGTGGGTGGCAGGGCAGTAGATGCCGGATGGCGCACCGGGATCAGGATTGGTGGCAGTTATTGTTCCGTCACCTTTTTCACGTCTTTCCCGACAGAATATCGGAGAAGAACGAGCAAGATCGGAAGCACACTCTCAACCACAATTGGTATCATCCCGGCAGTTCCGGGATCGCCGTACGTAATGCGCGCGTAAATCCTGGCGGCTGCGCCAACTGCCACAGCGCAAGCCAGAATATTAATGACGAGCCCGAGTTCTTCTGGTTTCACAATCGCCCAGAAAAAGATGGCGCCGACCCCGAGGATCATTGCGCCGAAGAAACGGAGGTCAGCATCTAGCAGCAAGGTAGCTGTTGCCGCCGGGGCTAGCCAGCGATTGCCAAAGGGGCCCGGCCCGGTAGCGCCGAAAATCAAAGCCGGTCCGCCGAATCGGAACAACATCAATAGACCACTTATCCCCAACAAGATCTGCAAAAATATCCGCTTCATCTCGTCCTCCGCACATGAACGCTATATCCCATTAACCGCCGCATGGCCGAGCGCGGCATAAGGCGTCCAATCAAAGGCAGAAAGTGATTTAAGCCTCCAACAACCTTGACTACGCTCCCCTCGTCCAGCGCTCGCAGTCCAGTTTGCACAACTTGGTCGGCGGTAAGACTTGGCAGTTTCCCAAGAAGCCCCTCGTTGCGGGCAAACACGTCGATCTCTGTTCTAACCGCGCCGGGACAGAGCGCCAGTAGGCGCACGCCTGTTCCTCTGAGCTCCTCGGCGACAGCTTCCGTGAATGAAATGACAAACGCCTTTGTGGCCGCGTACACCGCGAAATGGGGGAAAGGCTGGAATCCGACAACTGATGCCAGGTTGATCACGGTACCGCGCCGGCGGTGAACCATCCCTGGAAGAACCGCGTGCGTCAGCGTCGCGACGGCCTCAACATTCAGCCGTATCTGAGCAAGTTCTTCTTCAATCGTCGCCCCGAGAAAGTCGCCGGCGGTCGCAACGCCAGCATTGTTGATCAGCAAGTCGATTTGGTCCAACTCCTGGACGCGCCCGACTAGGGACCCTAGCCCGCCATCGGTCGTGAGGTCTGCGGTCAGTGGCTCGATTGGCGATCCGCGCTCGATCGCCTCCTTGGCTAGAGCCTCGAGCCGTTCGCCGCGCCGAGCCACCGCCAGCACCGGATACCCGCGACGAGAAAGCTCTCGGGCGAACGCCAAGCCTACGCCGGAAGATGCGCCTGTTACGATCGCCCATCCACTCCTCATCTGGCCGGTCCTTTCTGCGGAGCTGACGAGGCTCCAGTGAGCGTTCGGGCGGCACCGCGTGGTAGCAGGTAGGCAAAGATCCACACATGAACAACCACCATGGCCGGCACGTTGAGGACAGCGAGGTAGTAAGAAACGCCGAGAGAGGTTGGATCGACGTGATCCTTGAATGTCGAGATAGTCGCGTAAATCAAATCGAGAAGCCCGATGACGTTGAACACCCAGACCATCGGCATAGCCAGCGCCTTGCCCGTGCGAATCGGCCAAAGCGCGAATAGGGCAAGGGCGGTCGCCGTTAGATCACCATACGCGGTCGGCACGGCGAAGGCTCTTGGAAGCTCTGTCGAGACAAGGCCTGGCATTAGGAACATCAAGCCTTTGACGCGCAAACAGGCGTAGAGGAGAAGGGGCGTAAGCGCGGGCTTTGGCTCTCGATCCCTGATGGCGGGCCATAGGTACCATTTCCCGATGAGCCCAAAGGCGATGAAAGCCACGGCATAGCTGATAAAGAAGTGCAGCTGGTTGCCCGACACGGCCACAGGGACCTCCAAAGGACGCCTTTGTAATCTCGTCGCGCCGCAACTGCTCGTTGATCAGGCGCTCACACGCGCCCTGAGGCTCGCCATCTCTTCTCGGTTAGGCCCGTATACCCCGGGAGCGGTACCACCTGCAAGGCGGCATAGGATGGAGAGCTGCCCACGATGATGGATCAGATGAAACAGCACGGCTCCCCACAAGAGCTCGCGGATCGTCCGCTCGTCACCGGTGAAGTGTCGCAGGGAGCGGTCGAAGTCGGCCGGGGTTAGGTTACGGACCCGCTCGACTGCCTCAGCATGGATCCGTTCGTAGCCGGGGGCCAGTTCTTCGACTGACTTCGGCCGTTCAACACCCGGCGGCTTGGTGCCGAGTTTGAATGTTCCCTGCTCGATGCCATAGGTCGTGTAGGCGTCGACCTCGGCCAGATGCCAGGCCAGCTCTCCCAAAGACCGGCCGGCCGGATCTGGTCGGAAGTTGTACTGGTCAAACGGCAACGCGCGCATCATCGCGATGGTTTGCTTCGCCTCTGCGTTCCAGATGTTCAGAAATCTTTGCAGTTCGTCCTTCATAGAACGTCTCCTTATTCTGTAACCGCGCTCGTCACGTCGTTGGTCAGTTTCATGAGTTGATCCCACTGGCGCCCGCCGAGTTGCTGCCGCAATCGAGCCTGTACTTTCTCCCAGTGAGGAAGCGCAGCCTCTAGTTGGGCCTTTCCCGTGTGTGAGAACCGGACCCGCCATTCACGGCGATCCTCGCCACTGCGTCGTGCGATCCACTTGTGTCGGCTCATGATCTCGAGGGTTCGGGTCAGGGTCGTGCTGTCCATGGCGAGCATCCGCCCCAGTTCTCCCTGGGTCATTTCGCCCGCGAGCGAAAGCACCTGCAGGATCGTGAATTGCGACGACCGCAATCCCAATGGCCGCAACGCTTCCTCATAAAGGTGGGTGAGTGATCGTGTTGTCCTTCGAAGGCTGGCGCACAGGCACGGCACAACTGGTCGTGACGCTGCCTTCATGTTTACACTAGATGCATATACATATAGCATCGGATGCACAAATTCTTAGCACGGGAAGTCCGCTCAGACGGCCTGAGCCTCGTCATTTGGTGAACGCTCGCGGCTATTCGAAAAGGGCGGGCTGCGCAGACGTGTCCTCAGCCTCCCGAAAGTTACTGAAGCCAATCCCAACGAGCCGATAACGTTGCTGTGCGTCCAGTCCCGCTCGTTGTGTAGGTATCACCGCCTTGCAACCGCTAGATTACAAAGGTAATGGCGGAGAGAGTGGGATTCGAAGCGATTGCAAGCGTCAATTATAGGACTTAATGTGACACGGACAGGATTCTAAGCGCACGTAAGTCCATGGAAAACGAGGCCACTGATTTTAAGTGATTTGTGTAGGAGAACTGGATCGGTGAATGGTGACTGCGGCCGGAGAGGGTTTCGTGGCGAAAGCGATCCACAGGGCGCAAATTATGATTACAGCAACCGTGAACGGCAGTCGGAAAGAATGGTAGTCAGCAGGGATGAAGCCATCGATTGTCTATATACCGTCAACACCTCTACGGGAATCCATTTTACTATTGCGGACAGCAATGAATCCTCGCTTGTCGCGGCCACCGCAATCCCGGGTCCCGGCTTGTCCTGACGGGTGACTCGAGGTCTGAGCAGAAGCATCAATCCCCCTTTTTGACGGTTATGCTATAAAAAATGTCGGCTGACGTGATCGGGTTTGCGGAGCTGTAATTCACCGGCTTTGTTGTCCCGTCTTTCTCGCCTCTTGGATCCAAACCAACTCGCTGGCCGAGTTCGCCAGACACGAAGTCTGGTATTCCTAGCTCAGCACCCTTGACAAGGCAGCAATCGCGGACCGCCAACAGGAATCCCTTGATCGCCTCAGGAGCACCGGGCGCCAAGTCTGCCTCAGTTAGGAACTTCCGCCAGCCTTGCTCGTTTTCAGCCAGATCCTCCATAACTTTCAAAGCCGCCAGGTACTCAGCTAACGGGTCCAGAGTGAAGCGAATGCGATCTCGCCCGGCACCAACTGTCTGTACAAGCCGCAAGCTGCCCTCCAGAAACTTAAGTTGGTCTTCGACGGTTACAGTTTGGCCATCCAACCGCAGTACGACCTTGTCAATTCTCGCGGGCATGGGACGGCAGGTGTCTCTTAGACACTCCCAGGCAACAGTTTTTGCAGCTCGATGAACGGCCCTGTCGTCGAGTTTCTTCTGCTTCACATTCCGATTTAGCTCATTCAGGTACTCCAGCATCAAGTCTGGAATGTTCTCTGGAAGCTCCCTAGTGGTAGCTTCCTTCGCGGCGATCATCTGTTCCGCATACAATTTTGCGAGCAGGACCGTGATGTCTCTTTCCCGGACCATCTTGGAGAGATTGCCGAGGTCATCGAAATACTCGGCATCGCTAAACAGGACTTTCTTTTTTCGCTGAACCAGATACGCGTCCATGAAGGTGGACAAGTGATCGCCCTGTACGCGCATCGGTTTGATGACGGTCAAATCTACGCCGGCTGGCTTCTCCTCTAGGCGCGAGGTCATGACCAGAGCATGGGCGGGGAATCTTGCGTTGCCAGGTTGGAGTTTTCTGCGGTTGACTTCGCTCATCTCAGAGAAGCCATCGACAACAACCAGAACGCGCCGGCTTTCCAAGAGTTTCTCAACCAGCTCCTCCGAAGGAGGATCCGCTGGATCTATCAGATACCATAACTGGTTTCGGACAGCTTCGATGAAAATATCTTTGCCAGTCCTGGCCTCAAAATCCTCCAGTTCGAGCAAAACAGCGATCATGGGATGCCTAGTGAGGCGCCTCTCAGCGTCTTCAAGCATGGCCCACTTGCAGATCTGGCAGGCGAGGCTTGTTTTCCCCGCTCCGCCTTCGCCCCATATGAGCACACAGTTGCGCTTTCTCGCAAAGCAAGACCGCAGATCGCATCCACCTACGGAGGGGATAGCCCTGCCATCGAGAAACGCCGGTAGCTCGACGTGAACCTCCCGCTGTTCTACGGTCAGCTTTTTCTGGAATTTCTCGCGGGCACCCTCGACGTATTCGGCTACCCAGGCATCGAGTACACGGGGTCGGTAGTGAAAAAACCCTCCCAGAATCAGATAGGACAAAGGTATCTCACCCAGGAACTTGGGAAATTTATATCTGACGTATGGTTTCAATGCCTCGTTGATTCGGAACACTAAGCGTGGATACTTCCAATAAAGAAAAAACCAGAAAAGGACGTAGGCGCAAATCACAAAAACGGGTGCACGGTATCGCTGAATCCAGGACAGAAGACCTTTCATGCGATTGAACCAAAGCAAACTGCGAAGCGTGCGGGTGTCGATTCTGACTTGAGCGGCGTATACGCGATATCCGTCTTCCTGCAGCCCCTTTGCGACCTCCTCCAATTGTTCAATAACGGCTGTGTTTCCGTTTATCTGGAGCGAATCGGCAATCTTGGCCAACGCTTCGGCAGAGGCGAGCCGCGCATCCCTGTCTTGTTTCCTTTCCTTTTCCGGATTCTCTTTTGGTTTGTGTGAAACACTAACAAGGTTGGGGATCGCTGTTTGTGCCTCCACACCAATCTGCCCAAGCGCAACGGCTGTAAGCCTTCGAACCGAGGGATCGTTATCCTTCAGCGCAGCGCAAAGGGCCTGCACCCTTGTTTGCTCCTCCCGCCCGAGCGGACCGATCAGGCCGAGAGCCAAGGCCGCCTCGGTTCGGACCCTCGGGTCTTCATCATCCTGGAGCGCAGTGGCAAGGGGAGAGAGCGCTTTCTTGGGGTCTGGACTGACCTGGCCGATAGCCCAGGCAGCATTTCGCCGGATATCGGGATCCATATCGCTGAGGGCATCGGTGAGGGCCGAAATATCCGGGAACCTGGCATTGTCGGATTTCACTTCCGGACCCATGCGCCCAAGGGCCCAGGCAGCGTTTGATCGGACATTTGGGTCGTTGTCCTTGTTCCTAAGAGCATCAGCGAGCGCCGACACAGTATCTCGGAAGTTTGAGGTCCCAGCCTTCGCGTCCCGGCCAATCTTCCCAATAGCCCACGCGGCGGCACCCCGAACATTTGGATCCTCCTCGTTTTGTTTCAGCAAGCGAGTGAGGGAGGGGACGGCATCCTTCGCATCTTTACCCATCTCGCCCAGTATCCACGCGACATTCCATCGAAAGCTTGGGTCGTCGTCGCCAGTGAGCTGGCGAGTAAGTTCAGGGACCGCTGTCTTATACATCTTTACGAGAGATTGGGCAGCGGTTTGACCGACGTTTAGTTGCGTGAGTTTAACTGCGCGGATCAGCGCCTTGACACTCTCGTCAGCTTCCGGCATGGTTCCACTGATCTGCCCGAGGGCCCAGGCGGCGTTCGCTCGAACCATGGGATCTGGGTCGGGTTTTGTAAGCGCCTCAACCAGGACCGCGATCGCTGGTCCAGTTGCCCCCGCTTGGCCAGTTTGAAAAATCTTTCCGACAGCCCGGGCAGCTGCGGCTCGAACTGAAACCGGAGCGAAGCGCCGGTCAGCGAGTGTCTTGATGAGGACGGCAATGGCTTGGTCCGATTCGCCGGGCTGCCGGCCGATGGCACCTAGTGCATCTGCCGCGGCTCGCCGAATCTGTCCCTCTTCACTTCTATCCTGGAGAGCTTCGCTTAGAGCCTTGACCGCTGCGTCGGTGGGTGGGCTAACACGTCCGAGGGCACGGGCAGCGCTTACGCGGATCTCGGGAGCTTCGCTCTTATCGCTCAGTTTCTTGATTTCGGGACTGAGAGGAGAGTCGGTGGCCTGTTGCGCCCATACGCTAAGCGTCGGTATTAAAAGGCATGTCAACATCCACAAGGAGAACGCCAGCGTAAGGCTAGGTTCTCTCTTAGTAGGATCGAGAAAACTCCGTCCGCGCATCGTTCATACCCCCGTCGGCACCTGTCTGTAGTGATTCGTAAGTGGCCGACCGCTGTGGGGATGGATAAGCTACTTCCCGCGCTGGCGAAGAGGTCTCCTATCGAAAAGAGCAAGAATCGGACCCTTCGTCAGTGATGGTTGCCGCAACAGATCTAAAACCAATGGGTTTCCCGATAAATCGGGACGGGTCGCCTCAGGGGTTTGCATTTCCTCCCCCCTCGGCGGGAACTGCTCTTCGGAGAGGCGACTCGCGCACATTGTGCTCTTCGAAATGGCAGGAGTCAAGAGGGAGTCTTTTCCAGAGGGAGAGAGAGGGCGGGGGGAAAGTGTCGTTAGCAGATGTGGCGATGAACGTACAGGAAGTGATCTTACGGGCGATTTGAGGGTTTGAGCTGGGATGGTCAAGAACACTCCGGCATTGGCGATGACCACATCCAACGGTTCCCCTTTCGCCAGCAACCGGTCGGCGCAGGCAAGCACGCTTTTCAGGTTGGCAAGATCGAGTTCAACCAGTTCGAAGCTTCCGCCATTGGCCGCGGCGTCCTTTCGCACCTGCTCGGTTGCAGCTTCGGCCTTGTTCAAATCCCGCGCCGCGCCTACAACCTGAGCCCCGTGCGCAGCCAGGGACCGCGCCGTTTCCATACCGATTCCGGCTGAAATACCCGTTACGAGGATCCGTTTGCCCTTCAGATTCACGCCGGACAAAACGTCATCTGTGGTCGAAGTTGCCCCAAATGAAGTTGCCTCAAGTATGTTCGTCATTCCCCACCTCCTTGTACTGACACGTTCGATGTGAGGGTTTATGGATCCGGTCGCGCGCTAGCCGTGCAAAGGGACGGCGTCCGCAGTGTGTTCGAAATAGTGCTCCGCGTTCAGATCGGCAATGAGCCCAGGCTGAACCGGTCGCCATCCCCCAGCCGTTCCTGCGTTTGCGCGCTGGAAGCCGGGCCATCCATACCAAAGAAGAGAGCGATCCAGCCAAAATGATCGGCTGCTTCCTCGCGAGACTTGCTGACGACCGGTACGTTCAAATGCCGGCCGATGACCTCAGCGATCTCTCGAGTCGGTACACCCTCGTCGGCCACGCCGTGATACCGTGCTCCACGGAACTTTTCTCGAGCACGAGCCTGTAGAGATGAGCAGCATCCAGCTGGTGCACCGCGGGCCAGCGATTGAGCCCCTCGCCTATAAATGCGGAAGCGCCCTTTTCACGTGCGATGCTAATCAGGCGTGGCACAAAGCCGTGATCACCGTTGCCGTGGACCGATGGGGGAAGCCGCAGCACAGATGCGCGGACTCCGCGTGCCGCCAGCGCAAGCGCCGCCGCCTCCGACTTGCGGGGGAAGCTGGGATTGGGCGCATCCTCTTCTGTTGCGAGCGAGCCTCGGCGTTGGGCGAGCAAGGTCCCGGAAGTGACGATCAACGGGCGATCAGAGCCCGCGAGCGCGCCTCCGAGAGTCTCGATCGCACGCCCGTCCGCCTCGGCGGCAGGCCCATAGTTTGAGAAATCATGGATAAAAGCGGTGTGGATCACTCCGTCGGCAGCCGCTGCGCCGCTGCGAAAGCTTTCGAGATCTTCGAGCGAACCGCTATGCACGTCGGCTCCCGCCGCGACAAGGGACTTGGCTGCCGCATCCGAGCGAGCGAGGCCGAGCACCTGACGACCAGCGTCGATCAGTTCTGGCAGATTATCGTTGCTTTAAGTGCGGATTCTAGACGAAGCATATGCCAACCCTTATGTGCCACACCACACTACTATGACAAGGGCGATCGTACCGAAGAAAGCTTGCGAAATAGTCTCTTTTGTCAACGTCGCAAAGCCAAAGACGCCAGCCACAATACCCCCCGTCAATAGCGCGATTTCAGTACGGAGCCCGCCTGCACCCCCAGAAGCTGCCGCAAACAGCCCGGCCGCCACAATTCCGTTGTAGATTCCCGCGTTGTGAACCACCATGGAAACGAAATGTCTATCGTCGAGTGAAAGATCAAGTTGCCGGGGCCATTTCCGTAGTACCAGAGACATAATCAACGGGCAGTTCCACGGAAGTAATTCGCCAACCATGAACAACACATGAAGAAAACCGATTGAGCAAACCGCGATCTGCGGGGCCTTCCAAGGCATTTCACGACCTCCGGAAATCACTAATCGTGTAGAAGCCAAGTAACTCTGGGTCAGCTGGCACGTTTTCCACTCTGCAGGGTTTCGGGAGTCGGCTCGATATTCGGGACGCGATTCTCTCGATGCCGGAAGTCAGAAAGTGCCACGTAAGTTGCCTTCCGCATGCGATTCAGGCTGCCCAATGGCCGATGATCGTCGAGTGCCTGCCATGGACTGAAAGATATGTTTTCGCAGAACTCCATTTGCTCCGGGCTGTCGAACGACTGGCAGGGGATGTGGATTGTCGCCACTTTTTGCGGTGAGCTTCGCCACAACCGGGTGGCATCTTCAATCGGTTGCTCGGTTGCATCGACTCGAGGCTGAACGCAAAAATCAAAGTACGCGTCCCGGGTTTGCAGATGAGTTTTCATGGCCGTCCGCAGCTGATCCCCCGACTGAATCGTGGCGACCGGAGGACCATCAGCACGGGGCATCGTCATATATTTGACCGCGCCTTTACCGAGCTTGTACGGAGTGACGCTCCAATATTTCGTGCCCAGCGGATCGGAACACTGGTTTTTTTCGATCTGACGCAAGATCCAAAATTCGCGTGGATGTCTCAGAAAATACCAGAGGACCGACAATTTGCCCCACTGCGACACCTTGGACTTCAGCAGGGCTTGATCGAACTCTGCAAACTCAACTGCGTTTTTGATGAAGAACACGGGATTATCCAGCAGCAGAAAATCCTGACTTTGATCGTGCTGTTCTCCCGCCCGTCCTCTGTCCCCTGCTACTTGCATCAGCTTGATGGCCATGCCGTGGCCGCCTGTTTCTCGATCGTCCAGCTTGCGGGCGTTGCTGAAACGAATCCAGGAGGGGAACACCTTTCCGGGCTCGCGAAAAACGCCGTAACGGAAATCAATCGGGATATCGTCGGCGATGACGAAGTCCGCCCGCACACAACCGTGATGTTTCGGATGTTGTGCACGGGGCACGGGCCGGTCTGGACTGCCCAAATGGTCCTGAGCGACCCTCCTTTGAAGAAGCCGCAGTTCAATGTCGATAATTTTTTGGATGGCTTCTGCTTCTCCCTCAGGAATCTGTTCCACTTCGCTAGGGTGAATAATTTGCACGTTGCCTCCAATGTCCGCTGCCTTTTTTTTCTCATAAGGCGGACTTTCGATATCCACGCTAAAGGGGCGTCTACCTTGTGGCCCCGTGTCCCCAACAAAATTCGCGGGCAGTGCTCAGGCTGCCGCGACTCCTACGCACATTCCGCCACCATCTCCTCGCGCCAGTTCCTTGTAAGTCACGCGTTGGGTTCCGCCCGTCAAATTGTGGAAAGTCACCTGGATGTTGAACGGGAGTTGCGCCACGCCGTCATCATCGTAGTAGCCTCCCAGGGTTTCGACGCTGATATCGACGCTCGAGAGCACATCCACCGTGCCGTCGGCTGAAACGTTGAAGTTGCCGATATACTGGCCGTTGTATTGCCAGCTGATGTAAATCGTAAAATCGGCCAGCTCACTCTTGAAGATGGCCGAGAGCTGCTCATATTTCTCGAAGATGGTGATGGGGTCTACCCAGTTGGAGAAATCCGCCATGGTTGTGCCCTTGGGCAGCAAGTTCACAACCTTGCCGGAGGTTGTTAACTTCCCTCCATCCTTGATCAGTTCCAGAACAGTATTCACGACTTCCAGTTCAGGATTGTCTCCCATAGATTTTCCTTTCCTTGGTTCGCAGATAATTAATCGGTTAGTGCTCAGTCCGCAGCGTTGACGGCGCTAGCCGCCTCGGAAAGTTCCGCGGCCACAAATGCCGATGACAGGCCCCAATTCTCCAAGACATAGCTGTGGCCATGCACAACACCACTTCCCTTCGCGATGGTGAGTTTGCGCTGCCGCACATCCTCCCGCCATTTGGCATTGGCGGAGTCGGCCACGGCATTGGCGATTGACACTCGGATGTCCGCTTCGGAAGCTCCGGCAAGGGCCTGCTGCGAGATGCTTTTCATACTGGCGGTTTTGATACCGCCGTTCTGAACATGGACGTCGAAGCAAAGCGCGAGCGCAAGTTCGCTCGACATCCCCAGCCGCTTCGCCGTGTTCAACGCGGGATTCATATAATCCGCCCGCACGCGCTTCATCTGTTCAGCCTGGACTTCGGGACACTCGCCGAAATTCGCAAACATCGTGCGCCACGGATCGACCAGTGAACCGTTTGAGCCGGTACGGTCATTTGCCCACGCCGTCTGTTCAGGCTTCGGGGCCTGCATGATTCTCAGAAGCTCGGCCGTGCTATCCCCGAAAGACTGCTGCAGACGGTCCGGGGCGCTGGCATTTACGGCCAGAATGATGCCTGGCACTTCACCGGACGCCATGGTGAACCCAATGATGCCCCAGGTGAGCAAGGCGTCATCAAAATTGCCGACCGCAAGCCCGAAACCGTGGCCTTCAAATGTCGCCGTCAACTGTAAACACCGGTCGGGTACCGAAGGGATGGGCGCGTTCATCAATAACTGCCATGTCCCCGCGTCGATTACTCCCGAGGAGTCCAGGGACTTCGATTGTTGAAAGGCGCGGACTGCGTCGAAGGTAGCCTTCCCGAACCATCCATCGGTCCCTTGGGTGTCGCACCCAGCTGCGGTAAGTGCGGTTTGGAGGTTCTTTACCAGTTGTCCGATCGCGCCTTGAGCCAATACCGTGCGCATTCTGACCTCCCTACAAGTTCCTTTCTGTTCGCCCCATCATGCGGGCGCCGACTGTGGCGGAAGCAAAGGCATAGGCTGAACGATCCAGGCGATGATCTGCATGCCTGGACTCGACAACGTGTTGCTCTGAAATGTGCTGCCGACTAACGAAAAAGGGGGAAGCGCAAGAGAACCTTGGGCGGCGGCCGTGTCTTCCTGGGTCCAATTCGCCGCTATGGAAAGATCTTTGATCAGAAGAAAGGCCAGGGGCACGTTTGCGAAAAGGCCGCTGTTCCCTTCTTCTGGGCCACTGGAAAACGCTCCCTGCGGGTAGCCGGGAACATACCATGATTTGCAATCGAGAAAGGGCTGGAATAGCCACGGACGCTGCAACCGCACGATGCAGTAGCTGAACGAGAGTGAGAACTGATCGGAGTTGACCGGCTTCTCAGGCGCGACAGCAACCAGATCTCGCAGCAACACCGCTCGCATCGGCAGCGCCACGGTAGGCGCGAAAGCCTTGATCGCTGGAGCCGTTTCCACCGCGGGCTCGACTGCGGCAGCGCTCACTGCCGGTGTAGCAATTCTCGTGGCGGCAAGTCCACCCATCGGGGTCAACGTCATATGCGTCAGCATCGTGCGCTTCACCGCATCTACACGCATTGCTTGGGGAGCAACTGCTATTGCCGGGGTAGAGATCAGCGAGCGTCTTGCCAGCACGCTGGTTATCTGGGCAGGCGGAGGCTCAAGCTTCCATGCCAGATTGAATCGAACCGGGTGCGCCGGCGGGGTGGGAGTGGCTGCCGGCGGTTCCGCCTTCTTGGTGAAATTGGGCCAACTGGCCGCCTTCGCTGGATCGTACCAGTCGACCGGCGTGGGATCGCAGGGGTGATAGCTACTCATTCCCAGCAGCGACTCAAGACTTTGGTTCGCCATGCGCTTGTTGGCCTCGGCCTTTAAGTTGGAACAGAAGGTGATCTCATCCGGGGTGCCGTTTGGCATGGCTCCGATCAGCAGCATCGAATAGGTGTCGTCTACGAGTCGGTCGGTCGGCGTGGCAAAGTTGTCAAAAACCTGAGGGACCGAGTTTCCCAATTGAGATGTGCGCTCCCGAGCTATTCCAGGAGAAAAGTCTCCGTCAACTGGGTTTAGCTTGAAATCGGATGGCAACACCGGATGACCGATTTTTTCAAAAGCAAGAAAAGCTCCTGACTGGTCATCGGTGCCGCCAGCCTGGTACATCTGTAAAAAAAAATCATAGACCGACTGCATCAGAGCGCGGAGATCGGCAGCCATAGGACATCATCCTTTTAGAATAGCGGCGGAGCAAATAGATCGTCCCGCCGCACGCCAAACGAGAGAGCAATTTCTTGGCGATGGTTACGCCACGGCAGGCTTCGCCAAAAAGTCGGCTGAATCCACGCCAGGTGCAGCCGGATTGATAGTCGAGACATACCCAACTAACTGAATGCCGGGTACAGACAGGCTCTCGCCGTCAATATCAGCTGTAAAGTCCCGTTTCTCGCTGTGGTGGCTATAGGAGCCGTTAACCGCAAATGGCCCAAAACCCACCGAGACAGACGCAGAATTGGTCTCCTGCTGAGCTGCCCAATCTTCCTTGATCGTTCCCCAGTGAATGCGCAAGTCCTTAATCAGGATCATGCTGGTCACCAGCGAGGGAAGGAATGTGGGCTCCATCTTGGGGTCCGGCAACTGCTGGGCGAAAGCCCCGGTCGAAATGCAGTTCTTCTTGTAGTCCCCCATCAGGAACCAGTTTTTTAGGTTCAGGAGAGACGTGTCGAGCCATGGCCGTTTGACGTCCACGGCGCAGTACTTGAAAGTGATCTCGAGATCTTTGGTCTGGATATCAAGAGAGCTCTGGCTTTCGGCATGGTTAAAACTAGCGCTGGCTGACCAGAATCCGATGTTGAAACCTCCGCCGCCTCCATAGGACGTCGAGGAAGCCTGATAGTGGGTCTCAGCATGGAAGTCATTTTTGCTGTATTCATACCAGCCGTCGTCGTTGTCCTTGTCATACCAGGAATTGGGCAGCATCAACGTGTAGGGGAGTTCACCAATCCCCATGAACTCGTTCAGGCTGTTAATGAACCTCTTCTTGGCGCGAGAAATGAGGGCGATGGCTGGGTCAGTGCCCTGGGCCGCGAGGGTGGCTATGGCATTCTCAATCTCCTGCTTGAAGCCGAAGCCAACCCAGTGGTCCATGGCCTCGTCGGCATCGTCGTGATACAAGACCCCGTCTCTCGGCCAGTTCTGGAATTTCATCGGATCAGCAAAAGCATTGGCATAAGCGCGATTCCACGCCTTGACCTTGTCCTTGTACTTCTCTTCGTATTCCATATACGCCTGGTAATGCGGAGTTGGATTTCCGTCCTTGTCCATTAACTTGGCCTGAGCATCCGCGAAGGCCTTCTTCATGGCATCGCTCAGCACTGACTGCGTCGGAATCCCATTGGCCCCGGTAATAATCGCGTACCAGGAGTCGCTCACCTTGCTTGACCCCGGCATAACCGAGTACTGGTTGTTCATCTGCAACTTGTCATCCACGAGCAAGAAGCCATTCAGGTAGCTCTGCTGTGACTTGCCTATGTTGGCGGCGAATATCTTGTCTTCGTTCATCTGGGCGCTACCTGTTTTGGGGGCGTCCTTCGGGTCTGTCGGGTTGCTCGGCGGAATGTCTTTTACGAGGTTTACGCCCAGAGGGCTATACGGATTGTCAAAGTCTTCTTTGTGAATGGGGAGTCCGACTGTGCGGAATGCGGTGAAGTAGCCTTCCTGCATTTTTTGGGTCTTTTCATCGAGACCGACAATTCTGAGTTCCAAATCTTTGAGAATTTTATAAACGTCTTCAGCCATGGTCGTGATCTCCTTGTGATCGTTAATTGTGAGGGTCTAAGGGGCCTCTCCCCGATTCTTGATTCCCGCCGCGGTCGGCGAATGAGTTCGCATCTCTCCAGCACTGGCGGTCCGGCCACAATTGCACGTTCGCAGTCATCATCCTGGGGTTGTAGCCGCGTACTCGTGAGAATCGCCCAGCACAGCCGGGAGCGGTAAGCCGCTAGCCGTGCAAATATCTTTGTAAAGGGGCCGCCTTAATTTGTCCGGAGGATCCGGAGTTAGTCGCCTCCAGAGGTGCGCTTCCTGTCGCTCGGATGGGAACTGCTCGCTTCGCAGAGGCGATGTCGCGGGATTGTGATCTTAGACAGATCAGAAGTCAAGAACAAAGTTGTGCCGCTATTCCGACTAACTTGAGCAGATGTTTGTCGGATTTCCGACATAAAAGAGTAGCTCAGCGGCATCGTCACGGTGAAGGCTACCGGCGTGCCTTCGAGGATTTCGTCGTGCTCACTTACCGCTGTAATCCTTTGCGGTCAATTCCTTGTGGCCCACGGACGGGCGTGTTTGACCATTCGGTCGAATCCTACTCCTGCATACCTTTCGCGTTCAAGCTCGCGGTGTTTTGAGCGGCAGGCTATCTGCAATGCTCTTTCTGGTCTGAATGTGTTACGCAGTGAGCAGCAGCACGCGGTTCGAGAACTGCTTAAATCACCGTCCACCTGCAAACGGATCCAAATCGATACAGTACTTACAGTAGGCAAGTGGGCGTGGAACAGCCTCTTTGCCCAGACTTCTTGGGTTTGCACGAGTCGTCCTATTACAATCGAAATCCATTCGACAGCAATTCATGCCGCGGGACATCCATAGGCGGGAATTTCAGCTGCTCGTTTGCACCCATCTGGGCCAGCAATTTCAAATAGAAATCTATTGCTTCTTGGCTGATCCCAAAACCTAGTAGGACTGCGCGGGCCTCTTTTTCGGACGGGTAGTCCCGTACGGGATTCGCGTGGTGTTGAGGCCTCGCGACTCGAATCTCAATTCGGTCGTCTTCTCGACGACTCATGCCTACTATTACGAGCACATACCCCGCGTTTACGTCCCCGTCTTCCTCTGTTCGCCCTGTTCTCTAGCTTGGCGCTCCGCAATCGTGCGGAGGACAGCCAGCGTTTGCCAAGAAATCAAACAGTGCTAATTGTTCGCCGTGGGATGGTTTTGAAGGGGTGTCTTCTATGCGGTCGACAACGGCGCTGCTTGCCTCAGCAATCCGTTGGAGTAATTTTGCCGGGTCAAGCTCTAGCACAGCAGCTTCGCACAGTTGCCGCCACTGTTGAGCATCGTGAGCGGCGTGATGAGAAATAATTTCGCTCATGTAGCGCTATTGAGCGGCGCGGCTGTGCAACCCAACTGCTTTGTCTTCTGAGCGCCAGCCGACAAGTGAGCGTACGTGACCGCACTGAGTCGATTCTAAGTTTATGCATCTCCGTGTGAACGCAGACAGCCGCAGACAAGGAAACTAGAGTATGTTTTGGGCAGTACCCAAAGGCGACCCCATGAGCGAAGCCAAAATGGCACGCAGGCAGCCCTTCCGTTCCCAAGTTTTTTGCATGGAACGGGGCGGGACAGCTCGGACACAGTCTTCCGGATCCCTCCGAGACCCTGAGACGGCTTGCAATGCTCTTGTTGGCCTGCACTCAACGACGACGGAATCCGATCCAAGTTAAAAAGGTCCCTGCCAAGATGCCGGCCGCAAAAACTGTGCCCATTGCCTGTAATGGCCTCTGCTTGACCGTGTGTTTCGCTTCCTCGATTGCGTCTTCGGCAGCATAGCGACCATGCCTGATCGCTTGGCTTGCCGACCGGACACCATCTTCCACCGCATCAGTGACCCTAGACCTAATCTTGGAGACCTCGCGAAGAGGATTCTCAAGCCGGTTTTTCCAATACATCTGCAAGCATAAGGCTGCTCCTTAGATTTGATATTTAGGAAGTGAGAGCATGTCGGCTATCGGCACGGGCCAGGAGAGCGATCATTTCGTCGAGAGTGGGCCATCTCGAATGGCGGCATCAGAGAGCTGGATGATTTGTGTTCTCGGCAACTTTCCACATACTCGCTTCTTGGCCCACACATGCCTGCAATAAACGTCTCCAGCCGAGCCGACGCTCTAGCCACTGAGCGACCACAGTATTGCGCTCAAGGTGAATACTCAGTTGCTCGGGCGTAAGCCGCCACCAGACACTCCCAGTGTGTCGAGGAGATCCGCCCTCTGGATCAAGCGTTCGACCTTCAACATTTCCGTCTTCGATGCGGTATTCTTTCGCCGCGGAACCGTCGCCAGATTCGAGGCGAAGCCGCATGCTTCCTAATGACATGGTCTTGACCCTCGCTCCATCCCCCGCCAGTATTAACAAATGGCATCAAACCGGCTTGCTGCCAATACAGCAAAATCCTGATACTCGGCTGGGGGATTATGTATCGGAACATGGAAACACGTATTCGAAACGAAGCCAGTCTTGGCAGGAGCCGAGCGTTTGAAAGATATTGACTTTCGGCGCGGAACAAAAAACTCGTCACCAATTCGTCAACAAAAATATGGCGTTTCCGAGGTGTTTTGACGTATGCGGAAAAGCAAGACAAGCAAAGGGGTTTTTAGATTGTTGACCTCAAAATTGACGCGGTAGAGGTCTAACCCCGAATTGTTTCTGGATCCAAGGCGGCGGCGCAGGCTGTCGAAAGGATCATGGCGTTTCTACGTTTATTGCGGAGCCAGGGTCAAATGAACCGTGGCTCTGTTTGTATGACGGGAGTATGTAGCTTGCTCCAATAACATTTTCTACATGAGCTTGAGGTCTTAATTTGCTCTGTTTCTGAATTGTTTAAGACGGGACACGACAACGAGTCTCGAACCGGGTAGAAGTCTTTTTAGTTCGCCGCCCCGATTTCCGACCCTTTTCTTCCTGAACCAAATCCTCGACACTCGCCAACATCTTCGAGGACTCTTTCGGGTCCCAGTAGAAGACCGACACAAAGCCGTTCAGCCATAGCTTGGGGTACATCTCTGTAGTCCGCTTGCGCCTCCAATACTTGGAAGGATCTCTGGCACGTGTCACTGCCAGCGGCTTTTGTAGCCTCTGTTCAAATATCAATTGCAGCCGACGAGTGATTTGGTACGCCTGCGTGGGGAAGTTGTGCCTAGATTTCCAGGCACCCGGTATGCCGCCTTGGCAGCTTCTGAGAGAGGCAATGCCGGGGATTTGGTTCACGCGTCGGACCAAGCGGGCAAGTTTGCAGTCGACGGAGATCCAGCGACCCTGAATGTATACGGGCACCTGGCGATGGTCGGTCCTTATTTTCGTTTCCTTCCAGGGAGCTCCGCAGCTGCCGCCTAGAGCTGAGCGCGATTGACAAACGGTTGAGCCTTCGTACTCCAACGCCATGTCAATTCCGCTCGGAATATCCTGGGAGAAATACACCGGGTAAAACGCCAGGTCCGTCCGGCGGGATTGGCAGTAAGCTGGCGTTGGGTCATGGGCAGCTTGCTCAGTGGAGCGTGGTGCGTCGCTAGGCGCAAAGTTTACGCTCCGGCTAGGACCAGGACCGCTGCCCCGACCGCGATCCAAGTGCGCCTCCAGCCAGCTACTCTCTTTGGAGCAGCGACTTCGGTCCGCACGGTACTGGATCCGGTGTCCGCCGCGCTCATCGCAGCCGAACGCCCCGAGTCCGTATCGCGGCTCAAACGCTTCAGGTCAGAACGCATTTCCGCCGCACCTTGATAACGTAGCTCGCGATCTTTCTCCAGAGCCTTGTTAATGATGTCTTCCAGCTTGGGCGGAAGGTCAGGATTCAGCCGCACCGCGGGAACTGGGTCACGATCCAGAATCTCGCGGAAGATGACTGCAGAACTCTCGCCACGAAAGGGCAACTGCCCGGTGGCCATCTCGTAGAGCACAGCACCGAAAGAGAACAAATCGCGTGCGTCCAGTTCTTTGCCTCGAGCCTGCTCCGGCGACATGTAGGCGATGGTGCCGAGCGTAGAGCCGGGGCTGGTCAGATGCTGTTCATCGATCGCGGCCGTCATCGTGTTCACCGATGCAATCTGGCTCGAAGAACTGGCGGGTGCGACCCTGGCCAGCCCGAAATCCAGCACCTTGGGGTGCCCGCGCTTGGTGACAAAGATATTGGCCGGCTTGATGTCGCGGTGGATGATACCTTGGGAATGCGCGGCGTCTAACTAAACCGTCGGCAATCTCCGTCGCAAGCGAGAGTAACGTTTCGTTATCTAACGGCTTTCCCGCAATGAGATGCTTCAGGGTCACGCCGTCCAAAAACTCCATGGCAATGAACGACTGCTCACCGTGCTTGCCGATTTCGTAGATGGTGCAAATATTGGGATGATTCAGAGCAGAGGCCGCACGGGCCTCGCGGCGGAAGCGTTCCAGTGCTTGCGGGTCTCGCGACAGTTCATCGGGCAGGAATTTGAGGGCGACGAAGCGGCCAAGCTCGGTATCCTCAGCCTTGTAGACCACACCCATCCCGCCGCCACCGGGCTTCTCATCGATGCGGTAGTGCGTGATGGTTTGGCCGATCATGAGCAAGCATCCTATGGCGGAAGAGTAGGCAAGTCAATGAAAGCCGTGGGGTTGGCGGTATTTCGAAAGGGTTGTTGGCGAAAAATTGCGATTACAGTGCGCCGGGATAAACCGGCATGAAGGAGATGATGAAAGAGCCTTACGAGTAAGGAGTAGCGATCCGCTCGGCCCCAAGTCTTGCGCTGCTACCGCGAGGGACGCAGTACAGCGTCGACAGGGGATAGGTGGGGTGGGCTATTGAGCTCCGAAAAGATGCAATTTACCATGCGTCACGGAAGTCTTTTTTTACTTGCGCGATACGTGCCTCGTCGCGTCGGTAGAATGTCCATTGCTTTATGCGTTTGGCGCGGATGAGGCCAGCCTGGACGAGAACTCGCAAATGCTCGCTGACCGTCGGCTGGCCGACACCGAGCTTCTGCGCGATAAAGAGACCACAGACGCCGTCCTTAATGAGATCACCCTCGACTTGCGGTGGAAAGTGGGCACGCGGCTCTTTCAACCAGCGCATGATTTCAAGACGACTATCATTTGCCAATGCTTTAATGACCTGTGTTGATAGCAGCTTTGATTGGCTCGCATTAGGCGATGTGGATTTGGTCAACGATGGTGCTCTCCCGTATCGGCAAATGGCAAAAACCTACGACGTTGGGTGGACGGAAATCCTAGCCAGCCGCGGCTTCGCGACTGCAATGTACCGCGGTGTATCCAGCACCATTGATCGATCGAGCTTGCCTGCATTGAAGTAGATTCTTTCATGATCCAGCAACGAAGGGTCCACGATCAATTCAAGCGCCGGATTGAAACTGAACGGCAGAACAGTTCCGGTTGGACTGCCCGCCAGGTCTTCGGCGAGTTGTGGCGAGGCAAACGACACGTAGGTTGCTGAGAGCAGCGTCTTGACTGCTGCCAGGTCAACCCGCGAGTCACCTGGGATCACCGCCAGCACGTATCGCGTGACCTTCTTTCCCTGTTTCGCCATCAGGATCATGCACTTTGCGGCATCACTAACATGATGCCCCCTCAACGCGCTTACGAATTCCGTACGGCCTTCGGGAGAGTGGTCGATCAGGTGAAACGGTACCCCTCGTTCATCAAGGAACGAGATGAGGTGTGCATAGGCGTCCGCCACTGGCACCGCAGGCTGCTCTCTAGTATTAGTCATTTCAGTCGCCCTTCCTGATCCCGGCTATGGCCCGGTTTAGTGCGCTCACAATTGATTCGGCCGATCGATCGATATCCTCTTCACGCGTGCACCACCCTGAGATGGAGATCCGCACGGCTGGCGTGCCGTGCCACGTCGTGCCGCCTACCCAGCACACACCGTCCCGTTGTATGCCTGCAATAACCGCCGACGTTAGGTCGGCATCGCCATTGTCGAACCGCACCAGCACTTGGTTCAGCACAACATCGTTGAGAATAGTGATGCCTGAAGTTCCGCGTAGTCGATCGGCCATGCGGGTAGCGAGAGCGCAGCAACGCGTTATGAGGTCTCTAATACCACGCCGTCCGAGCGCGCGCACCGTCGCGTAGACGGGTACAGCGCGAGCACGGCGCGAAGATTCGGGGACCCAATCCATCCCGTTACGCTCTTCAGCCGGCCCGCGCAGGAGATACGCAGCGGTCATGCTCATGGCGGCCCGGTGCGCCGCAGGATGGGCAACGCACACGATGCCCGAATCGTACGGCACGTTGAGCCATTTGTGCCCATCTGTACTCCACGAATCCGCTGATTCGAAACCGCTGATAAGCGCTCTCAGCTCAGTTACGGCGGCAGCCCACAGGCCGAACGCTCCGTCGACGTGAAGCCATCCGCCGTGCGCATGTGTCAGCGGAACGAGCTCGTCGAGAGGATCGAACGCGCCGGTGTTTACGTTGCCCGCCTGCGCGCAGACAATTGTCGGACCGCTACATCGCTCAAGACACCTTGAAAGCGACTGCGGGAGCATCCGCGCTTGCGCGTCGGCTTCGGCGACCATCAAGGTTGAGGCGCCAAAGCCGAGCATGCGCAGCGCCGCAGGTATGGATGAGTGCGCTTGGGCACCCACCACAACGTGCACTCGCGGCGCGCCTTGGAGCCCGTCGGCCTCGACGTCCCAGCCGGCCCGTTTGAGCACTTCGTGACGCGCCGCTGCCAGCGCCGTGATGTTCGCCGTGTGCGCGCCGGTGGTGAATCCGACGCTTGCGCCAGCGGGAAGACCCAGAAGATCGAGAATCCAGCGCGCGGTTACCTCTTCGATGACAGATGCCGCTGGTGACATTGCGTACAGGGCGGCGTTTTGATCCCACGACGAGACAAGCCAATCCGCGGCGAGAGCGACCGGATGGCTCCCACCGGTGACGAAGCCAAAGTACCTCGGTCCGGCACACGCGACAAGCCCCGGGTCAGCTGCCGACGCCAGCTCGTCCACGACGAGATTGCTATCTTGGGGTTCCTCTGGCAGCGCCGTGCCGACCGCAGCGAGGAGGTCGCTATAGCTCGCGTGCGCGGCTACCGGGCGTTCGCGCAGGCTCGAGAGGAACGCCGTAGCGAGCCCGTACGCCCGAAACAGAACCTGATCGTCCACTCTGGGCACACTACACATCCGACCCCTCCTCGGGTGATGCTCGAACAGCAGAAAGCCAATGACCGGCGGCCGTGAATTCACCGCGGATCAAGAACAACACTCCTGAGGTACAAAGGCGCGGGTCGGCGACGCCGTCACCTGTCCCGCTTTCCTCTCCTGACAACCCTCTTCGCGATGAACAACACTCGGGCATTCGTTAGTTTGGCAATTTGCCATATAACGAACGGCATTGTCAACAACTTGATTCACAAAAATGAGCGACGCCTGCGAGACGCTAGTAGCGGCCTGAGGTCGCGCTCGCGGGCATTTCCGCCGTTGTTGACACCCGCGAACAAGGAGGCCTTTTGAGAAGGATAGTAGACAGGTATCGAGCTGCACTCTAGCAATTAAGGTTGAGGGGGTGCATTCATTACGATTGGCTATCGGCGCAGTGCCTAGCGAGGCCACATCTCCGCGTGCGCTGCCTCAAGCAGTCCAGGCCAGGCCCAGCTCTCAAAGAACTCCCGTTCGTTGGGATCGTCTCCGGCAAACTTCTTTCCCCATGCCTTCTCATCCACATTTCGCTCCACTGCTTTCTTGATCTCGTCGAGTTTCCTATGCGGATCAGCATTGGTGCGCCCGATCTCCTGGTTCATGGCTGCAATCACTGCTTCTATAAGATCGATCTCCTGTTGCAAAAAAGCTTTGCCTTTAAGTACACCCCCATGGCCAGGAATGAGCGTCTCAACATCGAGTTCCTTCACCCTTTTCAGCGTGTCGACTTCTTCGATGGGAAAACCGCCTCCCAAATAGGGCACCGGAGAATCCACCAGATCGCCCGCAATCAGAATTCTTTCTTTCGGCAAATAGGCAATCGCATCGCCAACGGTGTTGCCGCGGCCCAGGTATTTCAACTGAACTTTGCGGTTTCCCAGATCTATATCGAGTTCGTGATCGAAGGTAACGTTGGGGAAGTTTTACCTTCAAATCCCGGAACTCCGCCGAGAGCGTGTCGCTTGCTGCCTTGCCTCCCCTAACTGCGTTCTTCACGTCTTCGATCTCGCTTTCGGTTAACGGCGCGCCGCTTGGATACTTTCCACTATCGATTTCCTACTGGAATAGTTCCATCCGATGCGGGTATTCAGACAAGTAGGGAGCGACACGCAGGGCCATCATCTTTGCAGTTTCACTTTGAGCGATGATGGTTAGTGCGGGAAAAGCTTCCGCGTAAACAGCGTTCCCTTGGTTCCCTCCCATCTTCCTGTCTGAGCACGGGAGCACCCTTCGGCGCGTTCAGCTTTCAGAAACTAGATTCAGAACGTCCGGCCTTCACATCAGAGTGAAGGCCGGATTAGTCCTATGCGGCCACTTGCTTACTTTTTTTGAGGAACGCCAGCAGGTCGGCGTTAATCGTGTCTGCTTGCGTCGTGGGCATGCCGTGCGGGAAGCCCTTGTAGGTTTTCAATGCGCTATTCCTTAGCAACTTTGCCGAGAGTGGTGCAGAATCGGCATACGGCACGATCTGGTCGTCATCTCCATGCATGACCAAGACCGGAACAGTGATCTTCTTCAGGTCTTCGGTAAAGTCCGTCTGGGAGAAAGCGACGATGCCGTCATAGTGCGCTTTGGCGCCTCCCATCATGCCCTGTCGCCACCAATTCCAGATCACCGCCTGAGAAGGTTTCGCACCAGGCCGGTTGTAACCATAGAACGGTCCAGCCGCCACCTCGTAGTAGAACTGGGCTCGGTTGGCAGCGAGTTGCGCCTGAAATCCGTCGAACACGTCTTTCGGCAGCCCGCCCGGATTGGCAGGCGTTTTTACCATCAACGGCGGCACGGCGCTTATGATCGCCGCCGTCGCCACTCGGCTTTCGCCGTGGCGAGCCAGGTAGTGCACCACTTCGCCGCCGCCAGTCGAGTGCCCGACATGTACCGCTTCCTTGAGGTCAAGATGCGCGGTCAGCGCCGCCAAGTCGTCGGCGTAGTGATCCATGTCATGGCCGCCATCCGTCTGGGAGGAACGTCCATGCCCGCGACGATCGTGCGCTATGACACGATAGCCGTGGTTGAGGAAGAGCATCATCTGCGCATCCCAATCGTCGGCCGACAGCGGCCAGCCGTGGCTAAAGACGATGGGCTGACCTTTGCCCCAGTCCTTGTAGTAAATCTCCGTTCCGTCTTTTGTCGTAATCGTCGGCATAAATGATCTCCTTTAAAACTGATTCGTTTGCATTTTACCTCTGCTGCGGGAAGCTCCCGAGCAAGGCGCGCCGCTTGACCGGACCACAGTGGGGTGAAGTCGCTCGATCCGGCCGCCTCGGCTTTTGAGCAAAGGGTCCCAAAGCTTCGGCAGCGAGCGGGAAATCCCGGGTCATTCTCGGAGATTGGTCCCAGCTCATGCGGCGGAGATCTGGGCTCCTCTTGTCTCGACAACGTTGTGCGCGGACGCCGCGGATGAGAAGAGAGGTATGAGACCTTCGACCAGTGTTGGGTGAGTCAGGACCGCATCGCGCAGCGCGGTGTATGGCAGCCCTGCGATCATCGCAATCTGGACGGCGGCCAGGATTTCCCCCCCGCCGACACCGAAGGCCGTGAACCCGAGGATGCGATCGCTGTCAGCCTCCACGAGGGCCTTCACAAACCCCCGCGTCTCCGAAAGCGTGCGTGCACGCAGGTTGGTTTCCATTGGGACCTTAAACAAGCGATACGCTATCCCTTGAGCGTCCCCTTCTGTTTCACTCAAACCGATACGAGCAAGTTCGGGGTCGGTAAACAGACAATATGGGACTTGCCTGCCCGTGGTCACACGGTTGCCGCCGGTTAAATTGGCATGGACTACGCGGAAATCGTCGACGCTGATGTGCGTGAACTGCGGGCTACCT
>WNFD01002265.1_pt1 | contig 24590 bp, 22 predicted proteins | sample 5400491 | NCBI WGS metagenome assembly WNFD01 (sample SAMN13153343, study PRJNA577476) | soil metagenome | isolation source: 120 cm saprolite under Douglas fir tree site 2 hole 2 replicate 2 | place: USA:California | collected 2015-04-18
TTGACGCGTTGCTGAAGGTCGCCAAGGGTAACTGTGACAGGACGGCTCGTGCGTGGCATAAGGCTCCTTAATAGCTGGATCCCAACCCATCATATGACAGTGTCATACTAGGATTTGGGCCGGCGACGCGGAACAGAGAAGGCAAGCATTTCGCCGAAATCATGCGCGAAACGGTGACTGCGGCCCTTGAAGCCTCCAAGCTGGAGCCGAAAGAGATCCAGAGTGCCCACGTCGGTAACTTTGCCGCCGAACTCTATGCTCATCAGGGCCAGCTCGGCGCGTTTTTCCTCGAAGTCGACCCGGCGTTTGCCGGCATAGCGACCAACAGGCATGAGGCGGCATGCGCTTCCGGCTCAATCGCTATTATGGCGGCATCAGCCGAGATTGAAGCAGGCCGCTATGACGTCACCGCAGTGGTCGGGATAGAACAAATGAAGACGGTCGACACCGCAACGGGTGGCGATTTCCTGGGCACTGCCGGCTGGTACGAACGAGAATGCAAAGGCAAGGATTATCCCTTCCCGCGGCTGTTCGGGCGGCTCGGCGACGAGTACGACAAACGTTTCGGCCTTAAGCCCGAGCATCTGGCCCACATTTCGGCGGTAAATTATTCGAACGCCCGGCGTAATCCGCTGGCTCAGACGCGCTACTGGCCGGCCATCGAGAGCGACCCGCAGCAGCGGAGCAAATTCAACCAGGTGCTGGCCGGCAGGATCAGGGTAGGCGATTGCTCACAGGTCACCGACGGATGCGCCGCGCTGTTCCTGGCGTCAGAGAAATACGCAGCCAGCTATGCGAAGCTGCGCGGGCGCAAGCTGGAGAATTTGCCCCGGATTCTCGGCTGGGGCCATCGCACTGCCTATTTGGAATTCGATAAGAAAATCGTGGAGAGCCGCGACGATCCCTATATCCTGCCGCATACTCGGCGCGCGATTCTCGACGCGTTCGAGCGTGCTCATATAAATTCCGTGTGGGACCTGGACGGGATCGAGACGCACGACTGCTTTACCACGTCAGAGTACATGGCAATTGACCATTTCGGATTGACCAAGCCGGGGGAGTCATGGCGGGCGATCGAGGAAGGAGTGATCGAAATGGGGGGCAAGATGCCAATCAACCCCAGCGGCGGCCTTATCGGCGTCGGCCATCCAGTAGGCGCAACCGGCGTGCGGCAGATGGTCGATTGCTATAAACAGGTGACTGCTTCGGCCGGTGATTATCAGCTCGATGACGTCAAGCGATTCGCGATGCTGAATCTAGGTGGCAGCGCTACGACCAGCTGCGCCTTCGTGGTCGGCATTTAGGGTCGAGAGCAAGGCTTCGAACGCAAAGGCGGCGGTCTTTCATCAGGCCGCCGCCTTTGGCTTTGGTGGCGGCATCAGGCTCTAGAAAGATCAACCGGCAGCTCGAGGCATTCGTGGTAGATGGAATCCCGATGCGCCAGGAGTTGTGGCGTTGTTGCAGCGCGTACGGTCAGGTCCTCGCAAACGTAACGGCGGCGGAACTCTGGCGGCATCGAGCAGAGATTTTCCGGTAACGGCTCAATCAATGCGGCGAACACTGCCCAGTAAATATCGAGCGCCGTAAGCTGGTCGCCGATCAAGAAGCGTGAGCCACGCGATCGCTGCGATTCGAGACGCTCCGCCAGCCCTCGAACGATTTCAGCAATTCTGGCGGGTGCCGCCGCGGCGGCAGCAGCCGAATAGCCGTATTTCGAGCCAAAGGCGAGCATCCCTTTCCTGACTTCTTCTGCGGCGTTCGGGTCGGTGACCGCCGCGTGAACCAACATTAACCGCCGCAACCATCCGAAGCCGTTTTCGCCACACAACTCGTTGCTCAGCCCGAACATTAGAAGGCGCTCGTGGATATTCGACGGCACCAGCGCAGGGTTCGGTTGCAGCCGTTCGGCCAGAAATAGCTGGTCACTCCAGACACTTCGCGGGCGCTCGTCGTTGTAGACCATCACAGGAGAGCTCGACTGTGCAGTCCATCGAATTAGCGGTGCGTAATTGGTGCGATCGTGGCGCACCCGGGTAAAAGGAATCTTCTTGACGTAGAGGATGCCTTTAACCGCTTCGGCCCACGGCCCGGGAATTCCGGGAGGGAGCACAACACGCAAACCGTTCATTGTAACCGCTTGTTCTATATCGACGTATTCAGCCATAATGTGGCCCTCGATGATTTGACACTCTTAACAGCCGCGCGCTGGCGCGGCAACTGCCAGGTAGAGCGCGAGCTGGAAAATTTACCAGTTCGTTTTAGCAACGCCTTTATTGGGTGATGTTGGCTCTGTTTGACGTGAACCGTTCCGATTGATTCAATTTAGCTACTTTCCTAGCTCGCAGGAAGTATGCGGCGAAACAAGCACGGATTGCTGGCTGAAAGCTTCAGGTAGATGGAAACGCGCAAGGGCTGTATCGCATTAGTTGTTGCCTGCGCGATCTCACGCATTTTGGCTGCAAATAGCGCCAATGCCGACGGCAATCTCCAGAATGTCAAACATATCATCATTATCACCCAGGAAGATCATTCGTTCGACAATTATCTCGGGGCGCTGCCCTACGTGAGCGGCACGCCGTATCATCCGGGGCCCTGTAGCAGCAGCGATCATCGGTGCGTCGATGCGCTCACCTGCTCGGCCGGCCGGCAGCTTTCGTGTCGCAATTCGAATATCGCGGCGGACGGCACCGATGCGCCGTCGTTTCATCAGACCGCGTACTGCACCGGGGATTTGGACCATAGCTGGGTCGGGAGCCATCTGGAGGGTAATTTTACCTTTCCCAATATGATGGTGTTGTCGAGTCCCAACGACGGCTTTGTTCGTCAAAACGGGGACAGGGTAGCTGGGTGGACGGATCCCACTGAAAGCCTCGCAATGGGTTTCTATACGGCGGAGGACCTGCCGTTTTATTATCGGGTAGCCGAAACATTTGCGATCGACGACCGGTATTTCAGCTCGCTGGCAGGACCGGCTTTTCCAAATCGAGCTTACGAATTGGCCGCTACCTCTTTCGGCCATCTCAGCGACGCGGAGATTTTTCCACCATTGGGGGGCTACAGGCCGCTAGGCGGGACGATTTTCGATCTGCTCGATCGCAACCACGTTAGATGGACCAATTATTTTGGCAATTTCGCGACTTCTTCGATGTTTCGCGGCGCGGCGCGTTCTCATCTTGCGTCGACTGCCGCTTTTCTGGCTGACGCGGCAGCGGGCAGATTGCCCGCCGTTTCATTCGTCGATCCCACCTTCACCTTCGCCGCACCCGGAACCGACGAGCATCCCCCATCTGATATTCGCGCTGGCGAATTTTATGTCGCCAACCTCGTACGAACGGTGCGCCGCGGGCCGAACTGGAAGGACTCGATCATCTTCATAACTTACGACCAGCATGGTGGATTTTACGATCACGTCGTGCCGCCCACGGCGAAGCAGAACGGCCTAAGCTCTCCAGATGGAATCGACCCCGGTTTATGCGAGGATCTGTCTGACCCGCCGACGAGCATGACGCCGGCGGGTGGAGCAAATTGCCTGGGGCTGCCGTTCAGTGGACACAGCTTCGAAGAGGCAGCAGCTCTTTGTCCCATGCTGGTTCAACCGAATGAGGCCTATCCGTCGTTTTGCGCAAGCTTCAACCAACTCGGCTTCCGCGTGCCACTAATCGCCGTTTCGCCATTCTCCAAGCCACATTATGTATCGCACACGATCGGCGATCACACGTCGTTGCTTGCGATCATCGAGCAGCGCTTCCTAACCGCCTCGGGTCTGCGACCGCATTTGACCGCGCGCGATCAGGACGCATCGACACTGGACGATATGTTTGACTTCGACCACTCACCATCACTCGTAGCGACGATTCCGGTGGCACCCGCACCGAGTTCGGCCGATCCCGGATGCAGCTAGAGGGGGCGTCGGCGCTCAGCTCAATTCGCCTTCTTCTTTGCCCTGTAGGATTTTTGGGAGCTGCATCAGACGGCCGTCGTGTTCGATAAGCACGATGCCGCAATTGGGCGGCAGATGCGCTCCGTGCCATTGGCCGGTAATCTGTGCCCAGACTGACAGCATCACGCCGCCGTGACTAACGATGACAATCTCGTCGTTCGGGTAACGGTGGAGTAAGTGGCCGACGGCCGCCGCCACTCTTTCGCGTACGTCTTCGTAGCTCTCTCCACCGTCCGGTTTCCAGGACCATCCGCGCGCCGGATCATACAAAGGATCTTTCAACACTAGCGTTCGCAGGTCGTCGTACGAATGTCCTTTCAGGCAGCCGAGGTCGCGCTCGTGCAGAGCGTACACGGTTTCGATCCGCAGATTCAGTTCGCTCGCGATAATCTCGCTGGTTTGGCGCGCACGCCGGAACGGGCTCGACACAACAATTTGCGGTTTGAACAATTGGGCGATTCTTCGCGCCACTTCGTGCGCCTGCCGCACGCCAAGCTCGGTGAGGCTGACCTCGGAGGAAATGGTGAAGCGCCGCTCGCGATTTCCTTCGCTCTCGCCGTGGCGCACCATGATGAACTTGCCGGTGGTGGCTGAAGTTGAGCTGTTGTTCTCGCCGTTATTGACCATCGCGCCACTTCAATTGCACGTGCATTGTGAACACATCTGCAGTTGCGCCGCCGTGGAGAAATTTAGCATACCCGGAAGGATTTGAGCGGCCGCTGCATCCGGGGGCTCGGTACCACCCGGCAGAAGCGCGGACGCTCCGTTCTGGGCAAAACTGCTGGACTGAACCGGCGTTCTGAAGGGCGAGGGTATTTGCTTGAGCTCGTTAAATGAGAGGCAGGCGCTGGTTGCGCCTTGACGAGCGGCGAAATAGCCCGACGCGCTCACACGGCCCATCCAATGCGTTCCGCTGCCCGGTCCGAAGCACGTGCAATTGAACACCCGGGCGGCGGCCAATGGCGCCGGCGCCAGCGGCGTTGGGATCGCCGCCAACGGGGGAATGCCGATAGTGGCCGCCGGTTGCGACAGGTGTGGTGGGGCGCTGGGTGTCACCGCGGGACCTAAATTCGGATTGCTCGGCGGCAATTGCGCCCATAACCGCATCCCCTTAGAGGGGATACCCAATGCTAAGATCAGCAGCACGGGCAAGAGAAGGGTCGCGACAATCTTGACAATCCGCATCCAGTTACCTGCTTCCAAACGGTCCAACCAGGCTTTTGTAGAAGAGAGCCGGAATCATTGGCTATAATCCGCGCGGTCGGTGCGTTGCAAGTGCAGCGCTCGATGTGTGGCACAGGCGTTAGCTTGTGACTTCTCCGAACGGGCAGCCTGCGAAGGGTTGGCTCGCCGATAACTGAGGCGCAGCCAGGCTGGCTCGAAACGGGGAAGCGGCGGGTTTTTGCGAATTAACCGAATTTCTTGCAGATGACAGGCGCAACGCCTGTCCGACCTCCGCCACGACATCGTTGAACGATCCGCGTCGGTCCCACCCACGTGAGGGGTGGGACACAAGGAGGCAGCTCGATGTTACGGACCACTAATGTCTTGCTTGCGCTGACGTTGCCGCTGATGGTTATGGCGGCCATACCCGCATCGGCGCAATACAAATCTTCCAGCCAATACGGCTCAGGTGGCATCCAGGCGCCGTCGCTAAGCAGCCAAACCGCGCCCGCCGTCCTGCCGCCGGCGTTGCGCCCACAAGTGAATATTCCCGCGCAGGCGACCTCGCGCTTCGAACAGAATCCGGTACTTTCGATTCCCAAAGCCTTTTCCCGGCAATGGTGGCTGGGAACGGAGATTCCGCCGGAATCGCTCATCAGCGAACGTTACTTGCGGACGCAAGACACGCTCGCCCGCAGACTCAGCTTGAAAGAGGCAATCTATATTGCGGTTCGCAATAATCCGGGGCTTACCGCCGTTCAGCTCGATCCGATCGCTGCCGAGGAAAGCGTCAAGCTTGCCAATGCCGCCTTCGATCCCGACCTTACCTCACAACTGGATGTGACGAAGTCGGTCACACCGGTGATCTCGCCATTTCAAGTGCAAGGCAGTGACGCCTTTACGCAAAAGCTATACGACTGGAATTTCGCCGTTAACAAAGTCTCGGCGTATACGAATGGCACGTTGGGAATCACTTTTGACAATAATCGGACCCGGTCGAATTCGACCTTCTCCGCGGTCAATCCGGCCTATACGCCGCTGCTCGAAGCATCGCTGGTGCAGCCGTTGCTGCGCAACTTCGGCTGGCAGTTCGCGACCCTCAACGTCACCCTGGCCGAATCGGCGCAAAGAACAACACAATGGAATTACGGTTCTTCGCTCAACGATTTCATTCAACGGATCGGCAATGACTATTGGGGAGTAGTGCAAGCGCAGGAGAACCTGCGGGTCGCCGAATCGGCATTGAAATTCAATAACGATCTCGTACGCGTCAACCGTATCAGCCTTCAAGTCGGCACACTGGCGCCCATCGACTTGCAGGAAGCCCAATCGGCCGCGGCGACCGCCGAGGCCAACGTGTTCGCGGCCGAGGCCACGGTCAAAACGGCGCGTGCCCAGTTGCGTCAGGACGTAATGCTGAACCCGGCAGGTACTTTTGTGCCCGAAGATATTGAGCCGGCCGAAGCGCCCAACCCTGGCTACGTGATTAACGAGACCGAAGAGACCGCCCTCGAACGGATGGTCGAATATAGTCCGGCGCTGGGCGGCCTGCGCGAAGCGATTCGCACGGCCCTGCTGCAAGTGAAGTTCGCCGAAAACCAGACCCTGCCGCAATTGAATCTCGGAGCCGAATTTGGAGTTACCGCTGTCTCTGGCAGTAGCCATTGCATCCAGAGCTTCCGCACTGGCGGCCCACCAGGCAACTGCTCGATCCCCGTACCAGGCGCGTCCCCTACTCCCAATGGGACGAGACTGCCGTTCGGCGGCATCTATGGCGACGCGCTGAATCGGTTGCTCGATGCGCGCTTCTACAATTATGCGGCGGTGCTTTCGTTTGAAATGCCGCTGGACAACGCGGCGGCCAAAGCGGCGCTGGCACAGGCCCGCATCACCTACGAACAGGCACGCATGCAGTATCGCGAAGCCCTGTCGCAGGAGGTGGTGCAAATCGAGAGCGCGATCGCCAACCTTCATGCTTTCGAAAAGCAGGTCGAGGCCACCAGGAACGCGACGTTCTATGCCGAGCAATCATTGCATGATGAGCAAGTCGAGTTCCGCGTCGGCATGGCCACCACCCATGACTTGCTGCAATATCAGGAAGAATTGGTGACGGCTCAAGGCAATGAAGTGCAAGCCGACGTCGGGCTGGAAAACGCGCGGCTCGCCTTATGGCATGCGCAAGGCACACTGATGAACATCTTTAATATCGATTTCCAGGTGCAGAATCCGCATGTCGCGCCGTGGTACACACAATTTTAAGAACGTCTCACCGCAGGCGAGGTCATACGATGGAAAAACATTTCTTCAATCCATCTAGTGTTCACAAACCGCGCGGCTACACGCATGTGGTTGCCGTTGATGGCGGCCGCATGGTCTTCGTCGCCGGGCAGGTGGCTTTCGATCAAGATGGCAATCTGGTCGGGACGGGCAACCTACGCGCGCAGGCCGATAAGGCCCTCGATAATCTGGTCGCGGCATTGGCTGCGGCGGGGGCCACGGCAGCCGACGTGGTGAAAATAAACACCTACGTTGTGAGCTACAAACCGGCCGATTTGGCAATCGTGCGCGAGGCTCGAGCGCGATTCTTTGGGGACCAAAACCCGCCGGCTTCCACCCTGATTGGCGTGCAGGCGCTTGCGGTGGAGGGACTGCTAATCGAGATAGAAGCAGTGGCGGCGGTGTAAGGGCAGCTCGCAGGCCGCCTACGCTCACCCTAGCAGGGTGCGAAAAAACCTATTCGCACCCTGCTTACTCGTACTCAATCTGGAGGGAATCGAGATAGGCGGCGAGTTCGTTAGCGCAGCGGCGGATTGCTTCCACATCATGAATCTTCGCTGCCTGCTCGATTTCGGCCCCGTAAACGCTGATCGCTTCGAGCCCGTAACTGCCGCCTTCGCCTTTAAGCTTATGGCCGATGCGACTGAGTTCTTCGTAACCAACGTGCTCGGTGGAAATGGCCGAGAGAATTGCCAACATGTCATGACGCTTGTTGGCGAGAAATCCTGGGATCAGATCACTAAGGTCTTCATCGACATAAGCAATGAACTTTTTCATCTCTGCTCGCTTTCCCGAGTACGGAGGTACGCAAGAGAGATGCCGCGTGAGGATAGGGTCACCAGCCGGTGATCTCAGAAACTGTCTCATTTCCGCAACGACCCTGTACATAATAGCTACATTATGAAATCCGGCCAACTTACTTATTACCCACTCACGCATCGAGCGCCGATTCGAAGTCCTTGATCAGATCCTCCGCCGCCTCCAGTCCGACCGACAGCCGAATCAAGTGGTCAGCAATTCCGGCGCCGCGGCGTTCGTCCGGCGTCATGCCGGAATGAGAGGTCGTGGCCGGGCGCGTGATGAGGCTTTCGACTCCACCCAGACTTGGCGCTGAGATCGGCAGAGTTACCCGCGAGATGAAGTTCTCCGCCGCCTCGACGCCGCCTCTGAGCTCGAAGCTGATCATCCCACCAAATCCGTCGAACAGCTCGCGGGCGCGGCGATGGTTGGGATGACGTTCGAGGCCCGGATAATTGACGGCCGCCACCGCCGGATGGGTTTCCAGAAAACGCGCCAACTTCAGCGCCGTGTCGTTCTGATGGCGTACCCGGACGGCCAGAGTTTTCATCCCACGCTGCAGCAGGAAACAGGCATGCGGGTCGAGCGAACCGCCAAAATGTCCCAGTTTCCGGTTGATTTGGTCAATCAGGCCAGCGCGACCGATAACCGCCCCCGCAACGATGTCAGAGTGGCCGTTGAGGTATTTGGTGCAACTATGCAGCGACAGGTCGAAACCCCATTCAGGGGGCCGGAAATTGATTGGACTGGCGAACGTGTTGTCGACCACCGCGACGAGGTTATGAGCGTGGGCAAATTCAACTACCGCGGGAAGCTCGGCCACATCGATCAGGGGATTCGTGATAGTCTCCACGTAAATCGCCTTGGTACGCGGTTTTAATTTTCGCGACCAGGTTTCCGGCGTATTTCCGTCAATGAAGTCGACTTCGATGCCCAGGCGCGGGAACTCTGTCAACAGCAGTGCATGAGTCCCACCGTACAGGCAGTTCTGCGCCAGCAGATGATCCCCGGTGCCGAGCAAAGTCAGCAAAGTGGTGGAGATCGCCGCCATTCCACTCGAGGTAACCAGGGCCGCCTCAGCATTTTCGATTGCGGCCAGCTTGCGATGCAGAGCATCGTGGTTCGGCGTGTTGTTGAGGCGAATGTAGCGGAGCGCATGATAATCCTGCTCGCCGCGATACTCGAAAGTCGCCGATTGAAAGATCGGCATGCTCACTGCGCCTTCGATCAGCGGGACAGGCTCGCCGGAGTGAATCAGCTTGGTTTCGATTCGTTGGTTAGTTTTTTTCATCGCGCTTCCATCTCTACCTATCGGGGGTTCGACGCTGACGATTGTATGGCGGTTTGGAGCGCGCTGACAGTCCAACGAGAATTGCCACAAGGCGGAATCAAAATCACGCACTGATGGTTGCGTTTGTGAGTGAGATGCTAGTGGGCTGTAAGGCGAAACCGGTACCGACCCGTTTCACGCGCGGCTGTTTGTCTGTCATCCTGAGCGCAGCGAAGGATCAACGCGGAGCGATTTCTTGCTTCGCGCGCGAAGCCGAAGTTCCTGGGGACATTGTATACTAAGTATGCGATTTGATTGAGAAATTAAGAAAGAACGCTTGTGCATACTGGCTACATTGGTTGTTTGACAATTACATATCACTATTCACCAGTAACGCCAACCGACCTCACCATTTTACATGGGAACGTTTCTGAGAGTTGCACCGGGTCGTTTTCGCTTCAAAATCGCACACTTAAGTCCGATTTCGAGCTCCTCCAATAAGGAACTTCGCGTTAAGGTAAAATCGCTTCGCGTTGATCCCTCGTCGCCTCCGCTGGCGCTCCGGCTCGCTCGGGATGACAAAATCGGAGCATCGCCGAAGCAATCCGGTCGCTACCATTATTCACCGTTACAGGCTACTAGTGTGCTGTAACATTGAAATCGGTATCGCCGGAAATCCCTCCCCCTGACCAGGGGGAGGTTAGGTGGGGGTCGTCCGGCTTCGTTTCGATACGACACGCCACTATCGTTTTCAGCGTTTACAGCCCACTAGTGGTTCCAATTTCAGTTACTTTCGCCCGGCAATCGTTCGACTAACTCCAGATAATCTTGATGCTACGGTTCTGAATGTGCCTGCACCGGGAGGTTCCACCGTTGCCTGCTTCTGATTAAGCTTGGAGGTCAGGCTGGGTCGGCTGGGCGACCAGCGCTCATCATAGAAACGGGACGAAGGCGTGAACAAGAAGATCATTGTTATCGGTGGCGGCGTCATCGGCAGTTCGATCGCATGGCGGCTTGCCCGCGAAGGTGCTGCCGTGACTGTGTTGGAACGGGCCAGGCTGGGCAAGGAAGCATCGTGGGCAAGTGCCGGCATGATTGCGCCGCAAGCCGAAGCGCAGGCTGCCGGGCCATTCTTCCAGCTCTGCTTGCGTGCGCGAGATACTTTTGAAGCGACCCTCGAAATGCTTCGTGCCGACACTGACGTCGATCCCGAGTACGACCGCGCGGGGATTCTCTACCTGGCGCTGAACGACTCAGAACGCGCGGAACTAGAGCAGCGTGCGCAGTGGCAGGTCAGTGCGGGCGGGACAGTGGAAGAATTGACTCTCTCAAGCGCACGGCAGATGGAACCGGCGATTTCTCCTGAGGCCGTTTACGCGCTCTACATGCCCCTGGAACGCCGCGTCGAGAACCGTAGGCTTACGCTGGCTTACGCTACCGCTGCGATCGGCAAGGGCGCGGTCTTTGTCGAGGGAGCGACGGCGAAGCTAGTGCTGGTCAAGGGAGGCAATGTGACTGGCGTTCGCGTCCATGATGGGCGTGTATTCGACGCGGACATTGTTATCAACGCAGCGGGTGCGTGGTCGGGAGAGATTCCCGGTGTCGCGGATAAAGTTGAAAGCTACCCGGTACGCGGCCAAATTGCCTGCTTCGAGACACGGCCGGGAACACTTCGCAGCTCGGTTTTTTCGCTCGGGGGTTATTTGGTGCCGCGGCGCGATGGACGAATTCTTGCCGGCTCGACCATGGAAGAGGCTGGCTTCGACAAAAGTGTCACCCTGGGGGGCCTCGCCAAAATTACCCGGGCCGCGAACGAGATGGTGCCTGAACTCAGCGAGTTGCGGTTCCGCGAAGCTTGGGCGGGACTCCGTCCGGCAACCAGAGATTTCCTGCCCGTGCTGGGACCGTCCCCTTCAGTGCCCAATTTCTTTTATGCCACCGGTCACTTCCGAAGTGGGATTCTGCTCTCGGCGATTAGCGGTGAAATCGTTGCCGACCTGATTCAACAGCGGAGCTCATCGATTGACCTTTCGCCGTTTTCGCCCAAACGCTTCGCTGACCCGCCGAAAATCAGCACCCTCGGGTTGATCCGCGATATCCTCTTTCGGTCGCGAATCGACGCCACGGCGCAAGCCCTCGGCAAGGAAGTGGCCTACGCTTCTGACTTGGAGCAAGCCCGAAGGAAATGTGGCGAGATCAGGCCTGCGACGGTCTTTATCGATTTGTCGGATGCAGCCTTCACGCTGCCAGATGTCTATAAGCAAATTCGAGCTGCGGTCCCAGAGGCTCGGCTTATCGGATTTGCATCACATGTCGATCTCAAAACGCTAAATTCAGCCCGTAGCGCAGGGTTCGATTTGACCTTGTCGCGCAGCGAGTTCACCGCCAAACTCCCCGAACTGCTGAAGTTGTGAATTGTCGCCCAAGCCTGCGGCCAGGGAAGGCGCTGTGGGGTCGCCGGACCTCTTCGGATGAAGCCTTCGCAAGTTTTTCAAAGCTGATCAGTCGACAATTACATTCGCCGAATGTGCACTGCGCAGCGGGTGAATACGTAGGTAACTGAAGCACCCTTGAGCCCAGTTTTACAGACTCGGCACGATCAGTGCTCCGCTAAATCCTTGCGCGTTGCGGCAATTGAACCTGACCAAAGATCCGGGGTTAATCCGATTACCGGCACCTGAAGCCTGTTTTTCCGGAACCTCTACCTCCGCCACGACGAATACCCTGATCCGAGTGTTTGGGACCTCAGCTAGCCGCCGCAACGCCATAGTTCTGCTGCCGCGGGGGTGGGAGCCGTCTTCTGCTCCCATCCCCGTTGCGAACCAGCTTTCCACATCTTCAAGAGAATCATTGTTGAAAGGCATCACCGCGGCATTTGCGTCTCACAGCGCGACCGTCTACCCTGTGCTGTGAGGTGGTCAGTGGATGTCGGTCAACAAAGTCATTTTGGTCGGCAATCTGGGGCGTGACCCGGAAGTTCGCGCTACGCCATCGGGTCAGAGCGTTTGCAATTTTTCGCTCGCCACGACCGAGCGATTTACCGACCGCGCGGGCCAGCAGAGGGACCAAACCGAATGGCATAATGTCGTAGTTTGGGGAAAACAGGCCGACCTCTGCGGACAGTATCTGAAAAAGGGCCGCCAGGTTTACGTCGAAGGACGCTTAACCACCCGTCAATATGAAGCCAAGGACGGTACCGGCAAACGTTATCGCACGGAAGTGGTTGCACAGCGCGTGCAATTTCTGGGCGGACGTCCTGCCGCCGGGATGGAGGATAGCGGCTCCGACTTCGCCCCGGGGGCCGACGCACCTCCCCCGGTGGATGATGAAGATATTCCCTTTTAGCAGGGTGTTGAACAGGGGGTACCAATGGCATTCGCTCCAGGAGCGGCCTCAACACCCTGCGTGAAAGCTGTCTTCCTTCCTTAGTGCTCTCCCGCTTGCGGGGGAGACTACAGAGGGGGAAGCAGGCTGTGAAGACTTTTTCAACAGCCTGATAGCCGGCGCCGGAAACTGCACGCCGTGCTTTGCTTCCGAGTCGGATGCGTCGCGATTTGCCGCCTGATAAAAGATCCGCGTGATGAGCGCGGCCATCAGCGAAGTGAAAAGAACACGCCTGCGGGGCGACAGTCTGAGCTTCGTCGAGACAATAGGGCAATCGATTGCCAATATCGCGCCAACCCTCACGCCTGCGCTCAACATTTCGGTGGTGGTGGCGTTGGCGGGAGTTGGGGCATGGCTTTCATATCTCATCGCGACGGTCGGGCTGTTCTTCGTTGCGGCTAATATCGGCGTCCTGGCGCGCCGTCATCCGCTCGCCGGTTCATACTTTGTCTACATCGGCCGTGCATTAGGACCACTGGCCGGGATGCTGGCGGGATGGAGTATGAGTGCGGCCTATCTCTTCACCGCGATCGCGGTCTCGATCAGCGCGCATATCTTTCTTGCGGACATGTTGCGGGCGCTCGGCCTGGCAGGACTGACACCACCCTACGCGCCGTTCGAGATCGTCTTCATTGCTCTGATCTGGGCTTGCGCTTATCGAGATATCAGTTTCTCCGCACGCATCGGCCTCGCGCTCGAGGCAATATCGTTAACGATCATCGTTCTGATAGCAGCGATAGTAATCGCCAAACACGGGGGTGTGGCGGATTCGGCTCAACTGCAGTTGCACAATCTATCGGCGGGCGGCGTGATGTCGGCGTTGACCTTCGCCGTCTTCAGCTTCGTGGGTTTCGAGAGTTCTGCCACGCTGGCCCAGGAAGCGCGCGACCCGATGCGCACAATTCCGCGTGCGGTTACCCTGAGCGCAACGGCCACCGGATTGTTCTTCGTACTGATTTCCTATTGCATGATCCTGGCAGTCGGCGATCAGGCGCACCTGATCGGCGACAGTCCTTCACCGTTCGCCGAGGTCACTCGCCGCGCGGGGCTGAGCGGAGTGGCGGCGGTGGTGTATTTCTCGGCGCTCATTAGCGGCTTTGCCTGCGGGCTCGCTTCGGTTAATGCCCTCGCGCGAATGCTGTTCTCGATGGGGCGGTACCAATTCGTGCATCGCTCGATGGGCACCGTGCATCAGCAATATCAAACGCCGCACCTGGCGGTAACGGCATCGTGTCTGTTCACGATTATAGTGGTGCTGATGTGCGGGCATATGACGCGGCTCAACGCCTTCAGCTACACTGCAACGTTCGGTACGTTCGGTTTTGTGTTGGTGTATCTGCTGACCTGCATTGTCGCACCGGTCGAACTTTCCCGTGCCGGCGAACTGTCCTTGGGCAAGCTGGCCGCCGGCGTGTGCGGCGCCGGGTTGATGGCGTTCGTTATGATCGGGAGTCTGGTGCCGGTCCCGTCATATCCGACGTCGTTGCTGCCCTACCTGTTTAGCGCGTATCTGACGCTGGGCGTGGTTTGGTATGGAATCGTTTCAGTGCGCTTTCCGCATGCACTCGGCAGAATCGAATTGGACCTGGAGACATGACAGCGGCGGGCCTTACTCAATAAATCGTTTGATATTGGGTCAACAGCGACTCTGATGGAGTTCAGCTCTCGGGCCATTCTTGGGCGCCGTGCAGCACGCGCAGGATCTCGACGCTTTCAGCTCTCACGCGGTAGGGGAGTATGTAGGCTGTTCCCGCGACGTCAAGCTCACGGGTATTCGGTACACGACCGGCACGCCCGGCTGCGGGATAATCTCCGAGGATTTTTACGGCGTCGCGGATCCGTCGCGCGATGTCGGCTGCTGCCGAAGGGTTATCGCGTGCGATATAAGTTCTTAAGGCTTTGAGGTCTTCGACCGCTTGGTCGAGCCACCTGACTATCACAGCGGCGGCTTACGCTCTTTCCGGGTACCCCAGCTAGCGAGCCAGACGTCAACCTCTTCATGGCTGACGAAGCGGGCGCCGCGCCGGTTTGCCCTGTTTACCGCGTCGCGGATCGCTTTAGTCTGCCATTCGTTGACAGCGACGTACGTCTTGACGGCTTCGGCAGCAAGCCAGGCTTTGGAGCGGTCCGTGGCGTGAGCAAGTTCCTCCAGCCGCGCCAGCGTGTCAGCGTCGAGCCGAAGCGTCATTGTCTTGGACGCCGTGGCGGGCCGTGTTTTCATGTGCCTAGATTAACACAACGAGGCACACAGACCACAAGTGGGTAAGAGGCCTCGACGTTCGCGCTCATTATGGAATCGTTTCGGCATGCTTTCCACATGCGCTCGACGGAATCGAATTGGACCTGGAGACGTGAAGCGACGGACGTGCGGCGCTGAGCATTACTCAGAAGTGAGGGAGTTAACACCAGCGGCAGTCATGAATGACCATTCGTAGGTCTGGCCGTTCGCGGTGACGGACACCACATAGGTTTTGCCAACAGCCAGCGGATGGCGCGGGACCAGCACGATGGTGGAGAAATTGTGCAATACTTGCCGCGCATACTCCTGCATGTACTGGTCGGCGGTCACGTAGCCCTTTGCATCATAAGCGCAATGCTGCACCGCCACTCCCTTCTCAGTGAGCGAATGGCGCACCAGGTTTGGGTAAAAGCCATGGCCGAGTTGAATCGTTATCGGCAGGCCCACCGGCTCGGAATAGCCCGGACATCCATCGAGCGGATTGGGCCATTCGCCACCCCGCCAAGACAATGCAATGGTCGAACCGTTGGGCGGAAACTCGACCGGATGGGCGTAGGTTTCGAACCGCTGATGGGGCGGCAAGCGCACGGCGGAAGCCCAGCACCCATCCAATTCAAATTCGCCAAAGCCGGCCGAATCGAGGGCCGGATTTAGTATTCCCAGCCGATGGAACGGGCCCTCGACCCAATGGTCGACCGCGTCCTGGCCGGTAAACGGACCACAGCCCCAGGCCACGTCGCCATTCCCGGCACAGTTCGCCCCCTTCGCCGTGTAGTCTTTCTTGTCAGGCTGCTCGTCGTGGCCTGCGTTGCCCAGTATGCCGCCACCCTTGATAATCGTGCTGTAGTTTTCGAGCAGGTAGCGCGCATGGTTAAGACAGCCGCCACTCAGCTTCGTATCATTCTTCACCGCCTCAAGCGCCGCCATTGCGCGATAATAGTTGAGCCGGGTTAACCATTCGTTGCCTGATGGCGCGGATACTCTTGGTGTCGAGGGAAGCTGCACCGATGCCGGCGGGAGTGCCTTATAGGAGGCGGGCTTGGTTGCCGCTCGAAGTCGGATCTTCACCGTCGGTGGCGACATCGCAATCTCGCGATGGGGAAGCCGCCCAAGCCTGCTATCCGACACAGGGCGGTTCAGAAAATACTCCGTCAGTCCGAATCCGGCTGCGAACAGGATCAGGAGCAATTCGGCTAGAGGAAGAATGCCGATTCGGCGCTTGCCAGTGCGGCCTGCCCGGGGATCGGCGTAGACAAAACCGAGCGCGCCGAAGCGGACATTGTCGCCATCTTTGAGCACCGTCGGGCGCTCGATACGCCGTTCGTTGACGAATGTGCCGTTGGTCGATTTCAGGTCACTGAGTTCATGGGTCGAACCGCGCGGCCTGATGACGGCATGACGGCGCGAGACCGTCGGATCAGGCAAGCGGAGGGTGTTGCCGTTATCGCTGCCGATCGTGACCTCGGTCCTCGTGAGCGTAAATTCCCGTGTCTTGCGATCAACCGGGTTCTTCGCCAGCAGACGAGTTCTCGCCATTGGCAGGTAAGATACCACAGAGCCGGCTAAGACAGCGAAAACAGCGGGTGGGCGCGCCTGTCCGGACCCGAACGTCGGCGGTTGACCGGCTGGTGGCTCTGTTTCATATGGCGAGAGCGCGATGCATACGATGTTGAGATCGTTGATTAATCACTGAGAAGTTAGAACGATGAGCCGTGCAAAGAAATTATCGCCCATCCATCCCGCTGAGATTCTGCTCGAAGAGTTTCTCAAACCGCTCGGGATGAGTATGAATCGGCTCGCCGAAGACCTGCACGTTCCCTCCAATCGCATTACGCAGATCATCGGCGGCGGGCGCGCTATCACCGGAGAGACGGCGCTCAGGCTTGCGCGATATTTCGGCACGTCTGCCGAATTCTGGCTCGGCATGCAGAAGGATTACGACCTGCAGGTCGCACGCGACGACGTTAGAGGCTGAGGTCGAGCGCCAGGTCCAACCCCGCACCAAGGCGGCTTAACCCTTTGGCAATCCCAACACCCGCTCGCCGATCACGTTGCGCTGTATTTCGCTGGTGCCGGCGCCGATGATCATGCCGCGCGCCGCCAGCATCCGGTAGGACCATTTGCCCTCGTCGATTGCAAGCGGCGCCTGGTAGGTCATCTGGCTATACGGTCCCAGCAATTCCATCGCGAACTTCTGGATACCCAGGTTGAGTTCGGTGTAGGCGAGCTTCTGAATCGAGCTTTCCGGGCCTGGTGGCAGGCCCTTGAGCTGACGGGTGAGTTGGCGCAGACCGAGATAACGAATCGCCCAGCCCTCGCACGCAAATTCCGCGATCCGTTGGCGCACGCGGCTGTCATTCCATGCAGTGGGGCAGGCGTCCCTGCCTGCCAGCGACGCGCGAGCGTCTGCGCTCGCACCACCTTCTCTGTTCACCAGCCGGGCCAATGCGGCGAGTTCACTCACGATGGGCGTCATGTCGCGGGCGCGCCGCTCGTACATCAATGAGGTGAGCGCCACCAGCCATCCGTTGTTCTTGTCGCCGACGAGGTTCTTTTTCGGTACGCGCACGTCCTCGAAGAACATCTCATTGAAGCCGCGATCGCCGGTCATCTGCACCAGCGGCCGTACCGTGATGCCCGGGCTATGCATATCGACCAGGAGATAGCTAATCCCTTTATGTTTGGGGGCGGTGGGATCGGTGCGGACGAGTAGAAAGCACATGTCAGCATGATGGGCATCCGAGGTCCAGACCTTTTGCCCGTTGACCACGAAGTAATCGCCATCTTCGACCGCACGAGTCTGCAGCGACGCCAGATCGGAGCCGGAACCCGGCTCGGAATATCCCTGGCACCAGATCTCCTCGGCCGCCAGCATTTTCGGCAGATAACGTTGGCGCTGCTCCTCTGTGCCCCAATGCATCAGGGTAGGGCCGACCAGGCCAATTCCCTGGCCGTTCACAAGCTGGGGAGCTCCGACTCGGTTGAGTTCCTCATCGTAAATGTACTGCTGAGTGATGCTGGCGCCGCGTCCGCCGTATTGCTTTGGATATTGAATCGCAATCAATCCGGCGGCGTGCATTTTCTTGTGCCAGGCCAGACGTTGCTCCCATTCCTTACCTTCCTCGTTGGCGAAGAATTCGATCGCGAAGGCGGTCTTGCGATGGTCGCCGGGCAGGTTGGCTGCAAGACACTTGCGGAGCTCACGCCGAAAATTTTCGTCTTCGTCACTGAATCTGAAGTCCATTTCGCGACCTCCCCAAGTCGTTCTAAGTCGCGGCCACTGCGCCGGGGTAGTCCGAATGCGCTAGTGGTTCAGCATTCCGTCGAGCAGTTGCTTGAAGTCGGCATCGCGTTTCTCCGGCGGGTAATTAGCAAGTATGTCAAGCAAGCCCCGCCGAAAATCACATGAGGCTGGTTCACCGGTTCTGTTCTTGATCTCTGTATCCAGGATATGCTGATTCGCTGCCGAAAGACTCAAATATACCTGGCGTTGGCCGGCTGAAAATTGACTAGCGCAGTCTTCCGCGCGTCCAGCCGCCGCACCCATCGCGAGGATCAATGCTCCCACAACGACGATCATGTAAATTTTCATCTAAATCTCCGACTGTGACCTGCCGTAAGTATCCGGCTCTCGCCAAAAATCGCAACCGGTTCGCGGCCGGGCTGGGCGCCGGTCTGGAATGACGATCTCTGGAATGACGATCTAGTGTCCTGAGTCTGAAATTCGTTTTCAAATCCAGCGGCCGAACAGCTATTGGTAGAGAACTTGCCGGTTCAAACCGGTGATGGCGTGAGTCTGTGGTATCGCTGCTTCCGCTTCGCTCTCACGCGCGAAGCGCGCTCAGGGTAAACTCCGATTCCTCGGCTTCCCCTTCGGCTCCGCTCAGGGCTTCGGCTCACCGGAATGACAAACAGGGGCGCTCTTTTTCTGTCATCCTGAGCGCCAGCGCACCAGGCGGAACGAAGTGAAGCCGAGCAAACGACTCTGCGAGGTGCGCACACGAGAAAGGATCAACGCGAAGCGGAAGCGGCGAGAATGCTCGAGGCGAAAACAGTCCGTTTGAACAGAGTGGCTGTGGGTAACCGACCCCGGTGCGGGCTGGGGCTGGGAGAACGAGAAACGGAGCAGCCACAGACTTCTTCAACGACTTCCTTCCGACTCAGGACACTAGAAAATCATTGTTCCCGGCGGGAGGTTCAGGAACACCCGGCCCGCAACTTCGTATGAATTCGGTTGCACGACGATGTGGGCCGGAATGACGTGCACGTCGCGGAAGCAGCGCTCGAGCGGACTTGACTTTGCTCGTTGCACTCCGTCGACTGCCGCCAGCCGGAGCCATCCGCGCTGTTCAGTGGTCGGCGGGTTGCCCGCGGCGACACTCTGCCAAATTTCGGCAACGGTCTCGTGTAAGAAGGCGCGGGCCGAACGCACGCATGCCTCCGCCCGCGCAAGGTCTGCTTGAACCGCCGGCCGCTCGCGCAACAGGCTGGTCTGACCGGCAGGGGTTTTTGCCAGCGCCAGGTCCTTCAGCGCCTCAATCGCATGGCGCGCGATACCGAGGGCGATTGCGGTTTTGACGACCGCAAAGCCCGGAATCAGGCCGAAGAGGTAGAGCGGACCCTGCTCCCGCGGCGCCGCGAGATGAAGCGATTGCACAAGGCCCTCGTCCACGAACTGGTTCTCCACGGTAAAATCATGACTGCCCGTCCCACGCAGTCCAATCACGTGCCAGGTGTCGAGAATGCTGACGTCTGCGGCCGCCATCACGACCTGATGCATCTCCGGCATCCCATTTTCCCCGATAATCGGAGCGCCGTCGTCATACAGCATTGCGCCGACAATGAACAGGTCAGCCTGCTGACATCCGCTGCCGAAACGCCAGCGGCCGCTTAGGCGATAGCCGCCGGCGGTACGATAGAGGCGGCCGGGAGGATTTATACTGCCCGCCAGAATGGGCTCGGAAATCGAGGCAATAAGCTCCCGGGCTGGGGTCGCATGGAGATAGCCTGACCACATCCCGGTATCAAACGCGATCATCACATTCCAGCCGGTGGCGCCATCAGCGTAAGCGATTTGCTCGATCACGCGCAGCGCTGCAGGGAGCGGGGTTTCAGTGCCCCCGAGCGAGGTCGGGAGACCCATGGTGAAGAGCCGGGCAGAACGCAGAGCGTCGACGACCGGCGCCGCGAGGCGGCGCGCACGTTCGGTCTCATCGGCATGGGCGCGAATCAAGGAGGTCAACTCGTAGGCCGCGGCCAGCGGATCGGCGAAGGCCGTTCTGGTGATCGTGGCCTGACCGTTTTTTTGCTCGTCCATGCGTTCCCCCGCGGCGTGATTACGCTGGATATGCAGCGCGTGGCACCATCGCCGGTTGGTACGAGGCTGTGCAGGGCGGCCCCCCGGCAAAAAAGTGTGCGATGTGTTCCGGCTGCCGGCCCATAAAGATCAGGCTCGACGAACGCGTGCCGTAGTCGCCCAGGTGCAGACACAGGGAGTTGGGCCGCCCCGAGCGCGGATCGAGCTGGGTTGAGTGATCCGCCAGAAGCCGGTGCAATTCTTCGCGGCGCGCAACCGGGTCACAGCTAAAATCCGCCCGCGAGCCCAGTTCCTCGAAGTGTTTGCGCGAGCGGCTAATCCGGGGGCATTCAAAGTCGTCGACGTCGAGATTGGTCAGCAGATGAACCCCGGGCGTCAGGCTGACGACTTCGATCACGCCCCAGCGGTTGTAAGCGACGAACGCCTCTTCACGTGAGGCGATCAACAGGTTGAACGGATTGTAGTCGCGGCCGCTCTGACCAGCGACGAATCGCGCGGCCTCAGCCGCGGACGGCGAACGTAGTGCATCGAGGCACAGAAGCCCGCGCGAGCGCAAAGTGGGGTCATTCTCCAGCCCGCCGTTGCGCCGATTAAGCAGTCCGGCGACCATCCCGTGCTCGTTGATGCCGAGCCACGTGCCGCTGGCGCGCAGATCCTTGCCGCCCACGATATGCGGCCGTTCGGCCAAGGTGGTCGGCGGCAGGGCAGGGCGCGCCAGATACTCGTCGCGATTCGCGGCTACTATTACCGGGTAGTCCGCGAACGCCTTGAAATAGATTGCCAGCGTGCACATAGCACGAACTTGGCAAATCACATGGTCAACATACAAGCGTCCCAAGAGGATGCGGAAGAAGTCGGGTTCCGTGTCATCCGTCTGCCCACGGGATTGTGATTAATGTTGCGGGATAGGCGTCGGCAGCGGTACTCGTTTACCCCTAAAGGACCGATTTCATCGGCTGAAACGTCTGCGACGGCAAGCTCTTCCAACATGTGCCTCATGATCAGCGTTTGCTCAATTCGTCTCGACCGTCAAAAAAGGCAATTTCGGATTATGGCAAAATATGAACATTGCGTTGCGTCTGGATGATTGAAGGTGATCGTTTGACACGCGAGGACGCGTGCGATAGTTGTCGAAATAGTGATCCAAGTGGTCAGCGCTCTTGAGTACTTAATCACTTCCCCTCGATGATGACCGCGTCAATTCTGTTGAAGAAAGAGGACCGGGCGACTCGCTAGCTGAAACACAGTTCTTCCCTGACGCCGGGAGCCAGTGACCGGCCAATCGCAGCCGTTCGTGTTTTCGTCACGAGACAAAGGAGGATAGCGATGCGTCGCAGAATACAGATCGCATTAGCGTGTGTGGCGGTGCTGGGGAGTGCTATGGCCGTTCACTCGTTGTCAGCAAATGGCAAGCGGCCTCCCCCTCCACCATCAGTTTACAATCCTTATCCGCCCGGCATTCTTCCCGCTGACTTGGATTCCGAGATAGCAAGGGTTCAACGCGAAGTTAATCTTATCTTTAACGAAGCTATCGGAGAGTGGCAGGCATTACCACCGCCGAACGTGGAAGGAAACCCGCCAACCATTCAAGGCAGCGGATATAATGCAGTCGAAGTACTCGGAAAGCTGCTGAACTTCGACTTGACCATTTCGCCCTTCAAAAATCAGGCTTGCGGCTCCTGCCATATGCCGTACGCCGGCTTTAGCGGACCGATCCCGTCCGTCAACTTGACGATGATCGCCTATCCGGGAACGTTTCACTTTCGCGCCGGCAAGCGGGTAGCGCAGCGCTACACATATTCGCCCGATTTCCCAGTGCTGGAGCTCAACACCACGCTGGTTCCGAACGCCTTCTTTGGCGGAAATTTCTGGGATGCACGCTCGACCGGATACAAGCTGCAGAGCGCTGACGCCGAGCAGGCACAGCATCCGCCGGTCGATACCCAGGAAATGGGTTTTCCTGATACCGCCTGCATTGCGTTCCGGTTGTCGCGGGCCAAATACCGGCCACTATTTGAGGAGGTTTGGGGGACCGACTCGTTCGACATCCATTGGCCACAGGATACAGAGCAGATCTGCGACACCCCCGGAGGGGCTGCGCTAAGACCGCGTCATGGCAAACAATATTTATGATCACTGGGGCCAGTCCATTTCCATGTACGAGCGCTCGCCGCGTATCAGCGCGTTCTCATCAAAATTTGACGCCTACCTCGCCGGCAAGTACACCCTGACGACAGATGAAATGGCCGGCTACCAACTCTTCAACGGCAAAGGCAATTGCAATTCCTGCCACCTTGACGGATTGTCCACCACCTTGAAATCAACTCAGGCCGACACTGGCACTCCCGCCAGTACCAGGCCACTGTTCACCTGCTTCGGCTATGCCAATCTCGGTCTGCCATTGAATCCGCGAGATGCATTCTTTTATCAGACCAAAGCGGATTCCTTTGGGTTTACGCCCAATCCCTTGGGCTTCGGCTATAGAGATTTGGGATTAGGCACGTTCCTCCGCAGCGGTTTCGGCTCGGCGCCCAATCCCAACTCAGCTTGGATACCGTTTGCGCCCGCTTCCGACGGCCAGATGCAGACCTCGACGGCGCGCGACGTGGCCCTGACCCCGCCGCAGTGTTCTACCGAGGCGCCGGGGCCTTTCTTCCAAAAGGAGTTCTTCCACAACGGTTACATCAAGAGCCTGAAACAACTGGTTCACTTCTACAACACGCGCGACAAGTATCCGTATGACGTCACGTCCGGTCATTGCCCGTCAGGAACAATTGAAAAAGTGACCTGCTGGCCAAGGCCGGAAGTCCCCAACAACATCGATATGACCATCGGCAAACTCGGCTTGACGGATCAGGAAGAAAACCGGATCGTGGCTTTCCTGCAAACACTGTCGGACGGTTACACTACCCCGTATCCCGACCTCGATACCTTTACCGGCAGCTGCCAGACGACGACTGAGACCGCGTCAAACCAGGGTAATGGCTCGCTCATCCCCACCCCGGACCCCCTTCCGCCTTGTGCGAACGCGGTCTGCGGCGTCGCGCCCACACCAGGGCCGAACCCGATTCCATAGGCAAAGTAATGGACGGCGGACGAACGGATGTGCACGCATGGGGCCGCGCGCGGTCCCATGCGTACTGCGTTATGTCTCCAACAAAGCAGTGGATGGGGTTTTGCGGATGAACAGGCCGCTTTTGAAAATGGCGATAACTGCCATGGCCGGCAGCCTGCTCGTCTGCCATTCAGCCTTTTCTCAGATCCTTCCCCCGGCGAAGAAGGCTGCGCATGTCGAAATCACCCAGGGACCAAGCCTCGAATTCGCTCGCGAAGACTTGGCCATTATTCGATGGACCACCAACAACCCCGGTGGATCGGACGAACATTTCGGTGTTGTGCATTACGGTACCGATCCCGGGAACCTGAGCCTGACGGTGAAGTCTCACCTCAGGCTGAACCGCGGCCATCCTGAGACGATTTTCCGCGTGCGCCTGGACGGGCTGAAGCCGCAGATAACCTATTACTACGTGGTGACCGCGATCGAGAGCAGTGGAAAGAGCGACGAATTCCGGAGCCCGGTGAACCAGTTCACCACCCCAGCCCCCGGCAAGCGAATCGCGGCCTACCCAGAGCCAAAATAACGGCCTGCAATCAAAATGTGGCCGAGTATTATGACGTGATCCTGGTCGGGGGCGGAATTATTGGCAGTACCGCGGCGTCGTCTAGTCGCGCGGCTCCCAAGGATCCAGCAGAGAAATACCGAGCCTCTGGGAGTCCCTGACGTTGCGGGTGACGAGAGTGAGACCATGCGCCTCCGTCGTCGCGGCCACGAAGCCGGCCATCGACCCGACCTCGCGCCATGACTACGCCCCAAGTCCCGGCAACCTGCTGATCGATGTCGAGGATGCGCTCTTCGAACCGCTCCGGCAGCTCCTCGGCAAGCCACGTCGCCAAGCGCTCGCACCGGCGCCCCGCCGGCAACAGCTCGACTCCCCGGCGAATCTCTGCGAATGAAATCACGCTGAGGAAGACGCGGTCTTCGTCCACCTCGGCCAGCCAGGAGACAACGTTGCGGTCCGGTTGCGGCTTAATCCACGCCGCCACCACATTGGTGTCGAGCAGAAAACTCATAACTTTACCTCGCGCGGCCTGTTCTTGGTCCGTTTAATCTTGAGGCCCGATCCCCGCATAGGCGAGGCTG
>WNFD01002001.1_pt1 | contig 24582 bp, 26 predicted proteins | sample 5400491 | NCBI WGS metagenome assembly WNFD01 (sample SAMN13153343, study PRJNA577476) | soil metagenome | isolation source: 120 cm saprolite under Douglas fir tree site 2 hole 2 replicate 2 | place: USA:California | collected 2015-04-18
GCGTCCTGGTGGGGCAGTTCGTCGGCGTCGTCGGCAGTGTCCGGCCGATCTCCCGGCTCGATTTCGCGAACGACACGTTGCGCTGGTCCCTCCCGCCGCAGTGGGAGGGCGGGAATGGCGATTTCCAGTTTACGGGCGTTTTCGCGGGCGACTCGCTCGCGTGTTCGCTGACCACGTCGGATGGGCGCCAGCTCGCCTGGAGCGGTCATCGCGCGCCGGCGCTCGAGCCTAAGGGCGTGGTGCAGTGGGGCGCGCCGCGGCGGCTCTTCAACGCGCGCGATCTCACCGGTTGGCATGTGGTGGGTGGCGAGAATCAGTGGAAGGCGGTCGCCGGCGTTCTTACGAATACGCAGCGCGGCGGCAATCTCGTGACGGACGCGACGTACAGCGACTTCAAGCTGCAAGTCGAGTTCCGCTATCCCAAGGAAGGCAACAGCGGCGTGTATCTGCGCGGCCGCTACGAGGCGCAGATCGAGGACTCGGTTGTGAGCAGCGCGAGCGGCGAGGCCACAGGCGGCGTCGGCGCGATCTACGGATTCCTGATTCCCAACCAGAATGCGGCAAAGGGCGCCGGCGAGTGGCAGACCTACGACATCACGTTAGTCGGCCGGATGGTGACCGTGGTGCTCAACGGCAAACAGGTGATTTGTCGGACGAACATTCCTGGTCCCACTGGAGGGGCGCTCGACAGCTATGAGGAGAAGCCGGGGCCGATCATGCTGCAGGGGGATCATGGGCCGGTCGAGTACCGCAACCTGACGATCACGCCGGCACGATAGTTCGGTTGTGATGTGGCAGGCGAAGGCGTGGTATGTGAAAGCCCCCCATCAGCATCAGCCTGAGAAGCTCGCTGTTGCGCTTACTTGACCAACCTCGGCCAAAGCTGAGTCGTTGAAAATCAACAAACCCTGCAACGCCGGTGTTGTCGGGAGCGGGCTCCAAAATCGGGGGCTGCAGGTTCGAGTCCTGCCGGGCCTGTTCGAAGATCAAGCGTGGCAGCCCGTTGCATCGCTGCAAGCATCGGGGAGCGGTCAGGCCCTTCATGCGCCGCCCGATACTGCGACTCATCCGAACACTTGTGCATCCTCATCTGGCAGCGGCGCTCCACACACCTCACACCTCACACCAGGACCGCCATGACGACAAGGCTCGCCGTCAACGTGAAGAAGGTTCATGCGCCTTTGCTCTGCGCTTTCGCATTCTCCACCGCGAAGATACCACAGCTCCTTGCTCAGAATCCAACAGACGGTCGTATCGATCGTGTGCTACACGGTCTCCGCCCGCCCGTTGGGATCAAAGGCAGGCCTGCCGTGCGCTGGACGATGGCCGAACGGATGGCGGTGCACCACGTACCGGGAGCAAGCGTAGCAATCATCGATGACGGGCGGGTGGTATGGGCTGGGGGGTTCGGTCTCAAGGAAGCGGGAACGAGTGATTCAGTGACAGCTTCGACCCTGTTCCAAGCGCAGTCGATCAGCAAGCCGGTCGCAGCGACAGCCACGCTGTTCCTGGCGGACGCCCGTCAACTGTCGCTCGATGAAGACATAAACACATATCTCAGGTCTTGGAAGCTGCCCAAGAACCAATTTCAAGTTCAGGAGAAGGTCACGCTTCGGAGAATTTTGAGCCACAGCGCAGGCTTTACAGTTGGCGGATTTGCCGGCTACAGGTCAGGCGACGCAATCCCCACTCTCTTACAGGTCTTGAACGGTGAGAAGCCAGCCACTAACCCACCGATTCGCGTGGATACGCTTCCCGGCTCGATCGCCCGTTACTCCGGCGGTGGCGTCGTGGTTATGCAGCAGCTTTTGATGGACGTGACCGGCGAGCCGTTCCCTTCCCTGATGAAGCGACTGGTGCTCGAGCCTATTGGAATGACGCTAAGCACGTACGAACAACCACTGCCCGAGCCTCGTCGAAAAGAAGCAGCGAGTGGACACGATGGCGACGGCGTGGTGGTAACAGGCAAGTGGTCTATTCAGCCCGAGATGGCGGCCGCCGGCCTATGGACTACGCCAAGCGAGCTCGCCAAATGGGCGCTTGCAATCGGCGATGCGTGGGGCGGGCGCTCTGGCAAGCTGTTATCGAAGAAAATGGCGACGGAAATGCTGACCGTGCAGAAGGCGCCGTACGGGTTAGGCGTATACCTCGAAGGAACAAACCAGGCCCTTAGCTTCTTCCACGCGGGCTCGATCTGGGGATTCCGAGCCCTGTTAGTGATGTTTCCTGCAGTGGGGAAGGGTGCTGTGGTGATGACCAATGCCGATCGAGGTGACGCTCTTATCAGCGAAGTAGTTATGGGCATTGCGGCCGAGTATGGGTGGCCAGCACGCGCTCCGTCGGAGCGGGAAGCTGTGATTCTGACCAGCAAGCAACTCGACGGATTGGTTGGGACTTATACCTTACCACCCGCCCCTTCAGGAGGGGCGGTTTACTACAAAGTCTCGCGCGAGCGTGGGCAGTTGTTCGCCGAGCTGAAAGGCTTGGGCTCATATCCGAAGACCGAGATCTATGCCGCAAGTGCCGACTCGTTCTTCAACACTAGCGGTTTGTCTCTCGTCTTCACTCGCGACAGTTCTGGTCGGGCGGTGCAGGTGAAGATGGGCCAGATCGAAGGTACCCGTAAAAAAGACCTCCAGTAAAGGCGGGTCGAGAACGATCACGTTGGTTCTGCTCGCGCTCGGGTGAGCGGCCCTGGGGTCAGACGGCGCATCCCCCTGACGACCCACCGTTCTCAGTGCCAGGGATAGTGCCAACGCCGGCGTTGCTGGGAGTGGGCTCCAAAACCGGGGGTTAAAGGTTCGATTCCTGCCGGGCCTGTTGATATAGTGAAGCGTGGTAGGGAGTTGCCTCGGTGCAACCTTCTGATTTCGCCGGGTCGATCAGACTTAGTGCCGGCGGCGGTGTCATGCCTGCGCTCACCCTCCCACCGGTCAGCGTCCAATCGGATCGTTGTTGCTTCTTGTCGTAGGCCGGGATCTCAGCGGTCCAACAAGTCGGCGATCTCACGGGCGGCCTCGGCCTGCACGCGGCTGTCTTCGTTCAACGCCTGGGCGAGCTCGACGAGATCCTGACCTGGGCCATGAGTCCCCCGCATCGTTGCCTGCCACTGGCTCAGTGCGGCGCTGGCCTCGAGCAGGCGCTGGGTGAGGACGTCCCGGCCTCGCTCGCAGCGACTGAATGCGTCGAGCCACGTAGCGGGCGGATCGGCGAGCCGCTCACGCGCGGTGTCGAACCCCTCCAAGTGCTGCTCGAGGGCCGCGAGATCCCGCGCTGCAGCGCAACCTGCGACGACCAGTGCGTCGATCGACCCCCGGCCCTCAGTCACGGCACCGGCCCGGCGAAGCAGATCGATGAGGAGCCGCCGCGCCTCTCCCCGCGGCAGCGTCGCAATGGTACGCGCCGCCTCTCGCTCAGCGTCCGCACCGAGCGCGTTGCGGCCGGCGGGCGGGGGATTGCACACGGGGGTGCGGCGCCCGAGGGCCGCAGCGCCCACGAGAACCGTTGCCACGAGGGGGCTGGTGACCAGCAACAGCGAGGTCGTGGCGGTGAGCCCTGCGGCGAGCCCGCCGAGCGCTACCAGCGCGGCGAATGCCGCGATTGGGCCGGGAACTGCGGTGCGCCATGCCGCAGCCACCGCCTCGGTGCGCGCGGGCAGGCCGTACGCGTCGAGCAGATCGATCACGCGGACGCCTGCGGTCGCGGGCACGCGCAGTAGCGGGCGTTCGCCGCCTGCCACTGCCTCGCGCGCCGCCGGCCCCGTCAACGCTCCGAGTCGCGCCTCGAGCGCCTCGAGCACGCGACGGCGTGGGGCACCGGGGGAGGTACGCCTGAGGAACACCAGAACGTCGTCCGGCCCGCTCGCGCGCCGCGCGCAGCGCGGGCAGACACCCAGGCCGAACGGGTCGGCCGCCTGACACAGGGCGCAGCGGTCCCGCACGGGGAGGTCTACGGGCACGGGCTCGAGCGCCGCGTTGGGTACGAGCGCCGCGCTGAACAGCGCGGTCGAGGGAAATCGGTCGTCGGGATCGGCCGCCGTCGCGTGCGCGATGGCGGCGTCCAGCCACGTGGGCACATCGGGCCGCCGCTCTCGGATGTGGTAGCCATCCGGAGCCGGTCTCGGGCCGGTGTTCGGGTTGGCGCGAAACGGCAGTTCACCCGCGAGCGCGTAGAACAGCGTTAGTCCCAAGGCGTACGTGTCGGCGCGGCCATCGCCGCGCGCGCCGGCGAGCACTTCCGGGGCCGCGAACGCGAGCGTGCCCACTAACCCGCCCGTCTGCGTGACCGTGACCTGGCCGGCAAGTCGAGCGGAGCCGAAGTCCGTGAGCCTCGCGCGGCCGTCAGGCGAGAGCAGCACGTTCTGGGGTTTCACGTCTCGGTGGAGGATGCCGTGCACGTGGGCCACTTCCAGCGCGGCCGCGACGTCGCGGCCGAGTTGCGCCACAGCTGCAGTATCTAGGGCACCACGCTGTTGTACCCGGACGGCGAGGTCGGGGCCCGCCACGTACTCCATGACGACAAAACTCCAGGGCCCCGCATCGGCCACGTCGTACACGGCGACGATGCTGGGATGCTGGAGCTGGCGAACCACTTGCACCTCGCGGCGTAGGCGCTCGCGCGCCAGCCGCGCCGCGGCGGGTGGGGGGACTAGGAGCTTGATGGCGACGTCCGCGCTGATGCGTCGATCCCGGGCGCGATAGACGACGGAGTAGCCCCCGCGACCGATCTCCTCGGCTATTTCGTAGCGGTCCGCGAGAACCGCCCCAGACGGGAGATAGGTCGGCTCGGACATGCTGCGCGCTAACGAAGGTGCGCGAGCGCGGCGCGCGCGCTCTGGGTCCAGCCGTCGTTTTGGTGATAGTAGGCGAGGAACGACTTGAGGTGCGTCTGGGCGAGCGCGCGCTGGCCGAGCGCATATTCAGCCATCCCGGCGTGGTAGAGTGCCATGTAGTGATTGGGCCAGTAGTGCACCACGAGTTCCATGATGGGCCCCGCTGAGCGGTTGTCACCTGCATCGGCTACCGGGTGAGCGACGTCGAAGACGATGCCTGCCGCTTGGTAACGCTGGTCGGCGGGCAGGCGATCGATCACGGCGCCGGCCGAGTCGAGCTTGCCGCCGAGCGCGTAGCATGCGGCGCTGTACCCTTGCCCCGCGAGCGACCGGGGAGCTGGATGGCCACGCTGCGCGAGCTCGACTTCGACTGCGTTACAGGAAGGTTTGATGACTACGAACCACTGCTCGGCCGAGCTGCCGAAGCCGGTTGTCACGACCGGAGGTCGCGGAGCGAGGTTTGGGCGAGCGTTGTGCCGTAGTACGACGACCCCGCAGATCAGGAGGTAGCCCCCTCCGACGAGATACAAGGACCGATGCATGACCGGTCACTATACACGGCGGACGGGCTTCCGGATGTGCGGAAGCTCACTGGAACGGCTTCCCTAGTCCTCTGTTGGGACCAGGCCGCGAGCCACGGTATCGGCCCTTGGTTGTGGCGGATCTCCGGCGCACCCGAGCGTGAGTTAGCACACGCGCCGATTAGGTTCTCATCAGTGGCAGGATTAGTGCCAACGCCGGCGTTGTCCAGCAACGCCGGCGTTGGTGGTTACAACGCTAAGTCGTTGAAAATCAACAAACGGTGCAACGCCGGCGTTGCTAGGAGAGGGCTCCAAAACCGGGGGTTGCAGGTTCGATTCCTGCCGGGCCTGTTGAAGGATCAAGCGTCGTCGTGCCTCTGATCCGTGAACGCCCGCAACATAGCAGCATTACGGGAGCTCGGTCTGTGGAGTATCCCGATACGCCGTAACATTTAATTTAGACAGACGGGTCTAATTCGACGTGCGAGTCTGGGACGCTGTTATTGGCGTTATGACGAGCACTGACGAAATTGCGTTATACCGTTCTGTCCAATTCCCGTAAGGCGGCATTGTACCATGAACGCGCACACGCGATGATTGCCCCAGAGTCGAAGCCGCGGGTGACCTCCTTCGCTCCCCAGTTCCTGGTCGATGATCTTGCGCGTTCAATCGCGTACTATCAGAAGCTTGGCTTCGCGTTCGGGGAGCCGTGGGACGGGTTCTACGCGATTGGTCGGCTGGATGGGCTCGAACTTCACCTGAAGGAGGCGGCCAAGTACGACGCTGAGCGCCAGCACCGCCGTGAGCACGAGCATCTGGACGCCGCGGCCGGCGTGGATGGCATCGAGGCGTTCTACGCACAGTGCATGGCGAATGGCGCACGGATCATCAAGCCGCTGACGGCGACCGCGTGGGGCACGAAGGACTTCTACGTTGAGGACCCCGACGGCTATATCGTCTGCTTTGGTGGTCGGCCGACCGCGGACTCAACGATCGGCCAAGCCCGACGATCTTTAATCTGACTGCCGTTCAACTTCCGACGGACCGTGGAGCGAACTGTTCGCACGATCCTTGAGGCATCATGGCGCAACCTGAGTGTCCGAAGTGTACAGGGCCCATGGAGGAAGGCTTCATTCTCGATGTCGCGCAGCGAGGCTACGGCCAAGCCACCTGGGTGCAGGGCCGCCCGGAACCCTCCTTCTGGGCGGGCCTCAAGCTTAATGGCAAGACCCGCCGTTCCGTCGTCGCGCTGCGTTGTTCGCGGTGCGGATACCTTGAGTCGTACGCCCAGAACCCCCTGCCAGACCGACAATTGGTCCGGGGGCCATTTTTGGTCGCGGGTTTTCTACTCCTCATTGGTGCTCTACTCGTTTTCCTCATGACCAGCTCAGCGCGATAGCGGGGCCAAGGCAATCGCGAACTTGAGGGCGGCTGCAGACACCATCGCGCCGGAGCGGGCCGACGACGATTGACTTCGGCAAGCAACTACCGCAATCCGTAGACGACGACACGTTTGGAGAACGTCGGCAGGTAAACGTGTCCGTCGGCTATCGTAGGAGATGCAAATTTCGCGTAATTCCCCGCGCCGTCGCGCGAAACATTCTGACGATTGTTCCACAGCTCTTTGGTGACGTCATTCGCGTCAAAGGCCCTCAGAATGCCAGGGCTCACGTTATGCTCCGCGTCACCACTGAATGCATATGACGCCCACAGAATGCCCGTTCCGTCTTTGGAGCCGTTGGACGAGACCGACAAGACCGCCCCACTTTGCCCGGTCGGTCCTACGCTGGAAACAACCTGCCGCTGTGGGTCTAACAGGTTGCTGGCGCGGTCGAACGGGATGGCGCGCAACGGATCATTCTCGGACCACACGTAGATGAATTCCTTCGAGGTTCCTTTGTAGTACGCAGCCTGGCAATGCACGTTGGCACTGCCGCCCAACGGGACGACTTGCTGCACCTGGTTGGAGGACGGGAGGTACCCGCCCATGTCATCCTTATTCAATAGATACAGGTTCCCATCCTTGGCCCCGGTCAGGTAATAGCCTGAGTTGGGAATCAGGAAGCCACCCATCCCTCCGTAATCCAGGTCATAGTCATTCAGAAACTGGTAATTGTGGGGAGTGAAGTAGCTCGCCACCCGCAGGGTCGACCCGGCCGGTGTGAGTTTCAGCGCGCTTTCGGCGCGATTCGTCGGGCTCGTCGGATCACCGGTATCCCCCACCGTTCCGTTGCCCGTCACCACATACAGGTTGCCCTCCGCATCAGCGGCCATGCCGGTTCCGCTTTCCCACATGCCTCCGGCGTATCCGTTGGGCGTGGCATTGTAGACAATCTGTTGCCGCAACGTCGCGGCGTCGTATCCCAGTATCCATCCATGATACGGCCCCCAATCGCAGTGGGATGAAAAGGTCACGTACACGATGCCGTTGAGCAGCGTCAATCCCTGACGCTGGTTCTGCCGGTGGGCGTCAAATGCAATCACGCCCTGCACGCTTCCGTCTCCATTCCCGCTGTAGGTGGCCGTGATTTCTGTCGGGCTGCCGGCGATTTCATTCCCGTCGACGATGTTCACGGCATGGAGGTGCTGAAGGAACGTGCTGCCCGTGGTGCTGCGCGCAACGAAATACATCGTCTCCCTCGCTGCATCGATCACCGGGGTGCCTACGATCCCGATATTGCCGCTGAAATCCTGGTACGATCCGCCACAGGGCGCCCCTGCGATGTCGGTGTTTCTCGGCGGCCGCATGCCCGGCGCAGTAAAGCTTCGCTGCCAGTACAGTCTGCCGTTGTCTCCGTCATAGGCATAAAGCGTGTTGCTGACCGTGGCGATGTAGACGACGTTATGAGAGCCACCGCCCACGGAGACATGGCCAACGACCAACGGCTGGGCATACACCTGGTCGTCCACGGGCAGTGCGAACACTGCGCCAAACTGCTGCACGTTGACATTGCTGGTGGTTAACGCGGTTTCGTTCTCGTTCCAGCCGGACCGGGTGTTGTCGTTGTGCTGCGTAAGGACAGCCACAGACTGGGGATTCGGCGCGCTATTGTGCGTCAGGTCGTCCTTGCAGGTGGCGAGCAACAGGAGCACAAGCGGCAGAGGCAGTTTGCGTCTTATCATGAGCAACCCGCAGCAAGTTTATCGACGGATACAAGAGGAATGTCCGCCATCACACGACCGACCGACCGAGCGTTGCGTTGCGGCTCATCGGAGCGCCGAGGAGCGGGCACACACCGATTCATCGCGTCGTTGGGCGAATCGAGTCCACCACGTGTCATCGCCGACTTCAGATTGCACAGAATCGCCGGGTGAAAGTGCACACGTGGGGATCCGGCGTGGGGCCTGACGTCGGGGCCCCTTCATTGGGAGCTTGCCTACTCCTCGTTGGGGGAGCAGGCCCGTGCACGGATGGGATACCCTCGTGTTGCTCAAGCACTATTTGGAGTCGGGGCTCTCGAAGACGGCGATCGCGCGGCAGTTGGGGGTCAGTCGCCGGGCGATCTATCACTGGATCCAGACCGGCCAGCTCGATCGTGAGTTGAGCGGGACGGCGCCCCTGCGCCAGCGCGCGTCCCGCGGGACGAAGCTCGCGCGCTACCAGCCACTGATTCAGGAGCGGCTGGCGACTTACCCCGCGCTGTCGGCCGTCCGGGTGTTCGAGGAATGCCGCGCCGCGGGCTACGCCGGGGGCTACAGTCAGCTCAAAGCCTACGTGGCGCGCATCCGCCCGCGGCCCGAGCCGGAGCCGATCGTGCGGTTTGAGACCCCGCCCGGCCAGCAGGCCCAATTCGATTTCGCCGAGGTCCACTTCCCGTGGGGGAAGCGCTTCGCGCTCCTCGTGGTCCTCGGCTACTCGCGGGTGCTCTCGGTCGAGTTCGTGGCGCGCCAAACGGCGCTCACCGTCATGCTGGGCCTGGAGCGCGCCTTCGCGGCCTTCGGTGGCGTGCCCCACGAGATCCTCTTCGATCAGATGAAGAGCGTGATTCTCGAAGACCACCGCCCGGGCGGCGGGCGGCTGCTCGAAAATCCCGAGTTCCTCCGCTTCGCCGCCCACTGGGGCTTCCGGATCCGCGCGTGTCGCCCCTTCCGGGCGCAGACCAAGGGCAAAGTGGAGCGGCCCGTCGGCTACCTCCGCGGCAATTTCCTGTACGGCCGGACCTTCCTGGGCGACGCCGACCTGGCCGATCAGTGCGCCCGCTGGCTCATCCGCGCCAATCAGCGCGTGCATGGCACCACGCACGTCGTCCCCCTGAGTCGGATGGCGGAGGAGCAGGCGGCGCTCTTGCCCCTCGCCGCCCGGCCGTACCGCTCCCTGGTGCTGGCGCCCCCGCCCGCCGCCCGGGCCCGCCCGGCGCGGAGGCCCCCGGTCGAGGTCGAGCGCCGCTCGCTGGCGAGTTATGCCCAGCTCCTCACGGAGGTCGGCTGATGCCTGCGCCCTCCCTCCGCGATCGACTCCGCGCCCAGCTCGCCGATCTCAAAATGCCGGGCGCCCTCGAAGCGCTCGACGACATCCTGCGCCGGGCCGACAGCGGCGAGCTCGCCGCCGGCGAAGCGATGAGCGCGCTCCTCGGGAGCCACATCGCGCTCCGTAATCAGCGGCGGCTGCAGACGGCCATGCGGTCCGCCCGACTCCCAGCCGTGAAGACCCTGGCCGACTTCGACTTCACCTTCCAGCCGAGCGTCAAGCGGGATCAGCTGGAGAGCCTCCACACGCTGAGCTTCATCGAGCGGCGCGAGAATGTGGTGTTCCTCGGGCCGCCGGGCGTCGGGAAGACGCACCTGGCGGTGAGCCTCGCCGTCGCCGCGGCCGAAGGCGGCCGCCGCGTCTACTACGCCACGCTCGCCGACCTGATCACCTCGCTCGAGGACGCCCAGCAAGGGGGCCGCCTGAGCCACCGGCTCCGTACCCTCGTCTTTCCGAGCCTGATGATCATCGACGAGATCGGGTATCTGCCCCTCAGCCGGACGGGGGCGATGCTCTTTTTCCAGCTCATGTCCCGCCGCTACGAGCATGCCAGCACGGTGTTGACGAGCAACAAGGGCTTCGAGGACTGGGGCGAGGTGTTTGGCGACGACGTCATGGCGGCGGCCCTCATCGACCGCCTCCTGCATCACTGCCACATCGTCAACATCCGGGGGAACAGCTACCGCATGCGCCAGCACCGGGACCTCGTCGGGCGCTTGGCGGCCGCGTCGCCCAAACCCCCGGCCCCCCGCCATCGCCGGCCCAGCCGGCAGGAGGCCTGAGCTCACCACCGGGCTGGCCGCCCCCCCCGTGTGCAATTTCAGTCGGCGAAAGTGTGCAATTTCAATCGGCGTTGACACCACGATGAGATACGCATTGCCGGCGGCAAAGACTGTCCCGTCCACTTTGACCGACTTTCCAACCAGCCGCCGAGTGGCGGCAGTAGGGCTACGACGGATCGCGACTAAGCTGCGCACAAACCGTCCGACCCGATGCGGGGAGCCCATTTTCGGCTGCCAAATCAGTACACGTGGCGACAGCCCGAACCAACTTCTGTCCGAGCGGCGCCACTGGCGCGAGATGCTATTCCCGATAGAACCCGACCGAATGGGACTGGTTGGCTTCAGTCCACGTTCCCTTGAGCTGGTTCGCTCCCACGAGCTGACCGGAGTACGTGACAAGACGGCCGCTAGCAAAGTCCAGGGTCAGAACGAGACTCTCAACCAAGACGAGTTCAGCGCGGTGACCCACAATCGTAATCGAATCCACTCTGCTCGCGGGCCCGATGCCGTAGGATACCCCGGTGCCCGTGACGTTGCTGCCGGCCGTGCGGAGCGAGAGATTCATGCTTGACCCGCTCGGGTTCCGGTTGTACTCCCACGCCCAGTTTCCATTCAGGCCGTCGCGTGGACCCGCAGGCGTTCCACAGCTCACGAAGGTGAGCAGAACCCCTGCAAAGAGGAGGGAGGTAAGGCGCAGAGCAGCCCTTGCTCTCACTTCGAGCACGGAGACGTCTAACGCAGCCTGGAGGTCACTCCATCGCTTGTGGCCGCCTAACGGATGGCGCTGGGTCACGAAGAACAGGAAGCGCCGCATAAGGAATCGCTCAAGAGATGGTCCTCTTAGTCAGCACCGCACTGGTAAAGACACTCACGAGGAGTTGGAAGTCACAAGGACGCTCAGTGTTGCGCTTCAAGGTTAATATCACGGGCTTCCGCTCGAACGTACAGATCCGCGCCGACATTTCAGCGTTTCGCGTTGCTGCATCGAAAAGCTAAGTCGTTGAAAATCAACAAACCCTTCAACGCCGGCGTTGCTGGGAGTGGGCTCCAAAACCGAGGGCTGCAGTTTCGAGTCCTGCCGGGCTTGGTTGAGTAACATGAAGCCTCGCTCTGAGCAGGGGCCTTGAGCTAGGCTCCGCCGGGTAAGTTGAGCTTGGTGCACCCCTCCTTAGGTGGTGTGACGGGCCCGCAAGATGAACTGGTAACGCTGCACTAGGAAGATTACGGCATCGGCGGGGAACGCGACTTGCAGGAGGATCAAGAGTGCCGCGCGGTCTCTCCAATCACGTACTCTACAAACTGCAGTGTGCTCTCGAAGTCGGTGTGGTCTGCGGACTCATGTATCGCGACCGCCGGGTTCGGACGGCCCCCCCATGCCCGGTCAATCAGCGCGGACCAAGCCGGATCGAGCGTTGTCTTTGCCCACGCGGCTCCCGCCCGCTTCGAGCCGGGACACCCTTTGACAAGGTCATGCATCATTCGGCAGTAGTTCAAGACGATGAACCCTTGATAGAACCGATTTCTGTACCGGTCCGGATCTTCGAGAATCTGCCGGCCCCAATCGCGGATCGTTGCGCGGATCTCCTGACGTAGCGCGTCAACAGGTACCGGCCGGACTAGCGTTGCTGGACTCGGCCCGGCGAGCGTAACGCCGTGCTCGCGAACGACCGAGCGGACGACGAGCGTATTGCAGTGATCAGATCTCACGAGGGACTGACTTCCGTGGTCGAGATACCACAGTTGCTTCGCGGGTTGGTCATGGTCCCGCAGAATCCCCGCTGGGAAATAGGATCCCTCCAGGTGCTGCGCCCATTCGGAAGGCAGATTGAAGATCCGCCCGTGAATTCCTTGCAGCACGTTGACTTCGTCGTCGCTTAGGTCCTGGGCCACGGCGATGACGAAGTCGACGTCACTATGACGATCAAAATCGCCGACCGCGAATGAGCCTTGTAGGTATGCACCGACAAACGCTTCGCCCAACGCGACTCGAACGCTGGCGACCAGCTCTTCTAGTACCGAGTCGAGTTCCGGATACGGAGTTGGACGGACCATTGCAGTTGCGGCGGCAAGGCCCATGATTACCGAACGTCAAAGGGTGGCGATACGACTCCAAGGTTCACGTTGCGGAGATCAGTGCCCACGAGGATGCGCAAGCGATAGCGACCCGGATCTTGAACCGTTGTGGTTTCCTCGCGGAGAGCGCCAGGAGCCAGTGTTGCCGGAACCATAGAATAGATTGCGAGGCAGATACCGCTTGCGTAGTTCTGCCACCCGGCTCCCTGCGAACGCTCGAGGATTACGGTGACGTGGTCGCCGCACGCTGCCACTAATACGGTTCGCCCGCTGGTGTTACTGAGCGCGAAGGAGATCGGAGACCCCCGGCCGAATGCTGGCGCCGTTGCTGCGAGGCGCACGGGAGCGGCGGGCTGCGTCGGTGTCGTGCCTGCGGCAAGTGACGCGCAGACCAGCGCTGAACGCAGGGACATTCGCATGAACCGGCCCTCCGTGCTTCTGACCGGGCAACTACTAAACCTGACCGTCAGTGGCACTCCTACTTAACTCGAGTCTTCAGAATTTTTCGGAGAGCATCGTTGACGGACTGGGAGTCCTTGAACTCTGCAGCGACGTCAGGATGGAGCACGAGAAGGTTGGTCCCTTCGCGAAAGCGTTGCGGGTAACTGGCCACGTACCCCTCCCCGAAAGTCGTATTCGGGGCGGAGGTCGTCACTCGAATTGGCGAGCTTACTGGTCTTCTTCATAGGTCGTCCGCTCACGCCGGGTTGCCGGTCGGGCACTGATGGTGCGAATCTCATCACCCAAGTTCCGTATGCGCGACTCTAAATTAGGCGGCGCCCTTGGCGGCGCGAAAGGCCCAGATCGCCAAGGCTGACGTGACGAGAAAGGCTAACACCGAAGCCCACACTGGTACCGCCACATCGGCCACTCGAACGGGCCAGCCCAAGAGTACGCGCGTCAACTGCGCAGCAGCGACCAGACTGAAAAACGCTCCCGACACCTGCCCATAGCGTCCCATGTTGTTGTCCTCGATTGGGAGCCACGATCACGGCCCGGCAGCTTCACGCGCAGAGCGGGGCACACACCGATTCATCGCGTCGTTGTGCGAATCGAGTCTAACAGGATGAGATACGCATTGCCGACGGGAAAGACTGTCCCGTCCACTTAGACCGGCTTTCCAACCCTCGGCGTGCCCTAGAACGAGGGCGAAGCAGTCTTCCGACGCCCGATTGTGCCGGGCGGCTCCTCTTCAGTGCCAGGATTCGTGCCAAGGCCGGCGTTGTCCAGCAACGCCGGCGTTGGTGGCTCAGAGCTAAGTCGTTGAAAATCACCAAACGGTGCAACGCTGGCGTTGCTTGGAGTGGGCTCCAAAACCAGGGGTTGCAGGCTCGATTCCTGCCGGGTCTCTTCGCGGCTCAAAGCCTCATCGCGAGTTGCGTCGCAGCGTCGCTGCAACCTTCCCTTCCTCTCAATCATCTACACTCATAGCCCCCAAACGCCCTCGAGGTCGTCATGCCGGCACCATTCTTCGCCTTCGCCGCGCTCGCGGTCGCCGCCCAGAGACCATCCATTGACTCGAGCGCCGTCGCGCGCGTCCTCACCCTGCTCAAGGCGGCGGACTCTACAGTCTGTGAGCTCGCCGCACAGACTGTCGGCAACTCGTGGGGCATGCACTGGGAGTCAGACCTCCTGCCGACGCCCATGCCCATGCCGATGCCCACACCGATGCCGATGCCGATGATGACGCATCTCAACCGCCGGGCGCATCACCTGCGCGTGCATGTTCGCCACGGCTGGGGGTGGCGAGGTGACGACTCGGCGACGTTGGGCGCGTTTCGCGCCGTGCTCCGGGACGAGGGCCGGTGCGTGCGGAACCTCGCCGCGCGTGTGCTCGGTCGTGCCCGCGCCGCGGGCAGCTACGACGCGTTTCTCGGGCTGCTCGGCGACACAAGCCCCGGTCTGCGGGAGACGGGGGCGCTCGGCCTGAGCGAGATCGGCGAGCGGCGCGCGCTGCGGCCACTCCGGGACGCGCTTCGCGACCGGAATCCCGGAGTCCGCGCCATGGCGGCGCGCGGCTTGGGCGTGATCGACGACTCAAGCTCGATCGGCCCCCTGGCGAACGCGCTGGCGGATGAGGTCGAGCGGGTCCGGCAGGTCGCCGCGTGGGCCCTGGGGCAGATCGACGCTCAGACCGTGATGGAGCCCCTTGGACGAGCGCTGCGCGATCGCTCACCGGCGGTGCGTGCCACGGCCGCGTGGGCGCTCGGTGCGAGGGGAGGTACCCGCGCGGTGCCCGCGCTGGGCGGCGCGCTCAAAGACTCGACCATCGCTGTACGGCGTGCGGCCGTCTGGGCGCTGGGACAAACCGGCGGCGAAGACGCGGTCGACCTGTTGCTCCCGCTCCTAAACGATTCGTACGCCTCGGTGCGGGCGGCGGCGGCGCACGCCCTGGGACAGATCGCGAGTGGGCGCGCCGTCCGGGGCCTCGGGGCCCTCGTGCGCGATACCGCACTCGAGGTGCGGCGGGCGGCGATCTGGGCGCTCGGGGCAAGCGGCGACCCGAGCGCCGTTACCGCGCTCGGGAGCGGCCTCAAAGATCCCAACTCTGAGATCCGAGAGCTGAGCGCGTGGGCCCTGGGACAGATCGGGGACAGTCAAGCAGTGGAGGCGCTGGCACTCGGGCTGAAAGACCGCGAGCCCTCAGTGCGGGTCGCCGACGCGTGGGCCCTGGGGCAGATCGGGAACGCCCGAGCCCGGGAGCCGCTCGAGGCGGCGCTCCACGACGCGTCCCCCGAGGTTCAGGAGGCGGCGCAGTGGGCGCTCGACCAGCTCGACGGCGAGGGCCATCTGCGGTCGCGAGCGAGGCCGCGGGTGCGGGCGAGGTCACCGATTTGAAGGCTCGCGCCGGCGCTGGCGGAACGGGCTGACGGGGTGCGCTGTGGTGATGGCGGTAGCGAGCAAGAACGCAGTGCGGATCACTCGGCTCGTCTCGAATGGCGAAAGTACGCACTCATTTTCGTGGCTGCCTCACCGAGCCCGTCGCGTTCTCAGGCGTCCGGCCGTCCTCCGCGCGTTCCGTAGACCCATCGGCTTCGGCCGCGCGTGCCGCGGCTGGTAGACACCAAGCGTCCCGCCGCCCGGCAACGTCACGTGTGTGAGCAAACCCCACCCCTCGTTGCGCACCGGCCCGCAGACGACGCTCCGTTTCCGCATCTCCGTGACAAAGGCATCGATATCGTCGCACATCAGGAAGAACTCATGCACGTCGGTTTTCTCAGAGGGATGGACAGCCAGTTCGGCTGGAGGCAATCCGAAGATCAGCCAGCCGTCGCCCACGTCGACATGAGGGAGCTCGAACACCTCGCGCAACAGGGCGCGGTCGGCTTCGGGGCTTCTACTGTAGATGATCGAATGCGCGCCGATGATCATGGATATGGCCATCCGGGTGCATTAGGCGCGACCGGCGTCTGTGGGGTGTGTGGCTGGTGAGAAGGGAGCCCTCGCCAGCTCGATGACTGTCGAGAGCGAGGCTAAGAGACCAAACATCCCCGCGAAGATGGCGATCCCAGTCAGAACGTAGCTCGAGGTCGCGTAGGTGGGAAAGCGCTCAATGAGCGTCATGGCTTGCACTGCTACCCCAAGACAGATCGTTGCCGTCGCGGCTGCCGCCAAGGCACGCCACAGCCGATCGACCCTAGTCGGCGGGCTGTTCGTGGTGCCGCGGCGTACGCCGAATTCGTAGAGCAACCAGCGACTAATGGGCGCGTCGGGGTGCCGCTTGAGAAGGTCGGTGAGGATCCAAGCGAGGAGGTGAGGATGTAGCATGCTCGAGCGCCGTGTGTGTGGGTCTCACTCTGTGTTGTCAGCATAGTCTCCTGCCGCCGGACCCGCAATCGACCCTAACGGGTGGCGACCCTCGCATCGAGATGCCGGTCGCCCTCGGGGATCGTTCCGGCGGGACACGCGAGTCGGGCCAAAGAGCGAGGCGATCTGCCGACAGGAGGCGCGCCGGGCGGCTCCTCCTCACTGCCAGGATTAGTGTCAACGCCTGCGTTGTCCAGCAACGCCGGCGTTGTTGACTCAGAGCCGAGACCCTGAAAACCACCAAACGCTGCAACGCCGGCGTTACGAGGAGTGGGCTCCCGAGCCGGGGGTTGCAGGTTCGATCCCTGCCGGGCCTGTTCCACGGGAGCTCCTGTTCACGAAGAAGGACCGCGCGCGGCCTCACAAAAGGCGGCGGCATCAGTAAGGCAACTCGTCCGGTCCAAGGCCCACGTGATCCGGTTCAGGATCCTCGGCAAACTGGACTGCTTCGATTTCCTTACGGCCCTGCCGCGTGGCCTTGGCGACGCGATGCAGGCCATCCATAACGGCTCCGGTCGAGGACAAAATTATCGGGAATGATAGATCCGCGTCGTCTATCAACTTCATGTGCTCCAGCATCGCGCGCCAAGTTGGCCGCTCATCTTCGCCGAACCAGACCTCGTCGAGCGCTCGGAGCTTACTCAGCGGAATGTGCTTGCGCGGTAAGGTGCTTGAGAGCCGCACCAAACGGTCCACGTCCCATGCCAAGAGCCCGCCACTCGACGGTCTGAAATAGTATTGCTTTCGCACGGCGCATCCCTTTCGGGTTCACACAACCGATCCGTCCCTGCAGCTGCGGCCTGCCAAGCGCTTGGAGCTGGCAGGCGCGCGCAAGTAGGGTACAATTGCGTTTGTGCACGAGATACCGCAGACCGACACGTCGTGACCAAGATAATGAGCTTCACATCGTCGGGTGATTTCCGGACGTGGCTTGCGACAAACCACAGCCACGAGGGCGCCATCTGGCTGCGCATTTACAAGAAAGGCTCCGGCATAGCCACCGTGACTTATGCCGAAGCGCTTGATCAAGCCCTTTGCTTTGGTTGGATTGATGGACAGAAAAAGCCCAATGACAACCAGTCCTGGCTGCAGAGATTCACGCCAAGGCGACCCAGGAGCGGGTGGTCCAAGAACAATACTCAGCACGCCGCGCACCTCATCAAGTCCGGAGAAATGGCTCCCGCTGGACTGAAAGAGGTGAAGACCGCAAAGGCGGACGGCCGCTGGAGGGCGGCCTATGATTCATTTAGGAAGGCGGCAGTGCCACACGATTTTCTAGATGAGCTCGCTAAGAACAAGAAGGCGACAGCTTTCTTTAAGACACTCAACAGAACCAATCTGTATTCCATAGCTTACCGGCTTCAGACTGCGAAGAAGCCCGAAACCAGGGAGAAACGGGCGCGGGAGATCATCGGGATGCTGGCGCGGGGAGAGAAGTTCCATTGAGGGGCACGTAACATGGAACACTACCTTAGAGAGTTGGCGTCGTCAGGTTGGGCGAGCGCAGAGAAGCCACCTTCCGATATGATGCCCCCGGCGGGTTGAGCAGGCAGCACGGGGTTCCCCCGAAGTGCGTGGTCCTCTCTCAGGACCGCGTGCACCTCGCAAGGTTTCGCGCCCCCATCGAAGGGTGGTTTGCCATGTGGAAGAGAATCGCGTCGGTGCTCTTGCCGGTCGTTCTACCGCTCGTGACAAGCGCCCAGTCGCCCGACCCGCAGCTCCGGGTCGAGATCAACCAGATCAAAGCGATCGATAACCACTCGCACCCGCCAACGGTGGTGGATCCGGGCGAAAGGGACGACGACTTCGACGCCCTGCCGTGCGATCCGTTGGAGCCCAGCATGCCGACCACGGTTTCCCGGCCGGAGAACCCGCAATACCTAGCAGCGTGGAGGGCGTTGTACAACTATCGCTACGAGGACGCTAGTCCAGCGCACGTGCGCGAGCTCCTCCAGATCAAGCAGGCCGTGAGGCACGAGCAAGGCGACAACTTCCCCAACTGGGTGCTGGACCAACTCGGCATCGAGACCGAGCTCGCCAATCGCATCTCCCTGGGCCGCGGCCTGCGGCCGCCCCGCTTCCGCTGGGTGCCGTTCGACGATGCCTTGCTGCTGCCGCTCGACAACGCGAGCGTCGCGAACGAGACGCCCGACCGCAGGTTTTTCTACTCGCGGGAAGAAATGCTCCTCAGGCGCTACTTGAAAGACCTGGGCCTCGCCACGCCGCCGGCGACCCTGCCGCAATACACCAGCCGGATCATTACGCGGACGCTCGAGTCGCAGGCGAAGAACGGCGCCGTGGCCATCAAGTTTGAAGCCGCCTACCTGCGGTCGCTGGATTTCGGCCCCATCCAGCTGGACTCGGCGGCGGCCGCGAGCGAGGCGGCACAGATCTATGTGCGCTACATCATCAGAGGCGTTCCGGCGAAGTCCGACTACACGAAGTTGCAGGACTACCTGCTCCGTTACATCGCGCGTGAGGCCGGCCGCCTGGGCCTGCCGGTGCATTTCCACACCGGCGGCGGCTGCGGGACATACTTCATGCTCAACGGCTCCAACCCTGCCAATCTGGAGTCGGTACTGAACGACGCAACGCTGCGCCGGACCAACTTCGTGCTGCTCCACGGCGGGGCCGGAGCGTTCACCAAGCACACTGCCTACCTGCTCATGAAGCCGAACGTCTTCGCCGACTTCTCCGAGCAGACCTGGCTGATTTCCACGCGCAAGCTGAGTGAAGTCATCCGCGACTTCCTAGAGTGGTATCCGGAGAAGGTCCTGTTCGGGACCGATCTCTACCCTAATACTCCGGAGATCAACTGGGAGGAGATTGGCTGGCAGACAAGCCAGTCGGGGCGCGAGGCGCTGGCCATCGCCCTCACTGGGATGATGCAGGACGGCGAGATCAGCCGCCAGCGCGCTCTCGAGCTGGCCCACATGGTGCTGCACGACAACGCCGCCAGGCTATACGGATGGCAGCACTGAGGCTTCTTGATGGAAACTTCTTGCACCTCTGGATGAGGCAGGAGACAACGGACGATAGCTGTGGTGCGACGAATCCTAGCCACTCAGTTCGCGCCCGGCGACTCTCGGTGGGAAGATAAGCCAGGCCTCACCAACCTGCCCGTCCGCCTCGGATGACGCGTGCGGGCCGAGTCGCCTTGGCGTGCGCGCTCCACCCGCAGCGGGACCCTCGGACTGACAGATTCGCGGTCTCGAAGATCTTCCCTCGGGTTGCGGTTACCGCCTACTGAAGCGCTCCAGCACGGCTCTCTCCTCTGCAGTCAGGGCTGCGTTGCCATCCGTGACCTTCTTGAGCAGCCTCTCCACCTCCTCCCGATTCACGGGATGCAATTCCTCGAGGCGGATGGCACGCCATCGCTCAAGAGCGGCACTAAGGCTCTCGAAGCGGTCTTGAGGCGGGGCGACCTTCGCGCGGAATCGCGCTGCGGACGAGTGGCGCTCCAACCACTTGACGTACACCCACCCGCCAAGGAATCCCCCGAGATGGGCGAAGTGTGCGACTCCCGACTGCGCACCTCCAAAGCCCGCGAACAAGGACAGGGCCGTCATGCCAATCACGAACCATCGCGCCTGAATCGGAAAGACGCCCCAAACGAGAACGAGATCCCTGGGCCAGTAGCGGGCGTATCCGAACATGACCCCGAAGATGGCTGCCGACGCACCGACGATGGCTGCGGACGGCGTTAGCAGGGAAGTCAGTGCGCCGATCAGGCCGCTGATGAAGTACAGAAGGAGGAACTGTCGACCGCCGAGTCGCGCTTCAACCCGCGGACCGAAGAAGTAGAGCGCCAGCATGTTGAACAACAAATGCCACACGCCTGCGTGGAGGAACATGTACGTCACAACGCTCCACGGTCGCTCGGGGATCAGCGCCGGAACGAGCACGAGCGCCTGTACGACGTCGGGGAACGCGGCGGTGATGACGTACATTCCCACGTTGGCGATTAGTAGACCGCGGACTCCTTGCGTCACGTTGTCCGGTGCGCCCACACGCGGAATTGGTTTTCCTTAGTGCCAGCAATAGTGCCAACGCCGGCGTTGTCCAGCGACGCCGGCGTTGCTGCCACGGAGCTAACTCGGGTCCGCGAGATCGCGAGTTCGCCACGGCGTTAGCTTCCCTTGTCGAGGCGTCGAGCCTCATCACCTCGCGCAAGAACGCGTTCCGCGAAGTCGAGGTGCTCCTGTGCGTCACTGAGTTCCTGGCGCCATGGTCCCGGTGAAAGGCCTGACGATCGAGCAGGACTTTCTGTCAGGGGAGGCTGCAACGAGCCTTCATTTGCCAGAAACCGGCGACCACTCCTCTACGCTAACGCTGCAACTCCCAAACTGGGGGTTGCAGGTCCGATTCCTGCCGGGCCTGTTTCTATGTGGTGAGCATAGTTCCATGTTGGGGCACAAACGCGATTCTGCCAAGCCAGGCGGCGTCAGCTTCAGCCGCTCTCTAGGCAGCGCAGTCGGTGGAGGTGTCTCTAGCTGCCAATCTGCCGTTCCTCCCGTGTCTTGCTGAGTAGACGCTCTGCGAAATCGAGACGCTCCTGTGTTTCTCCCAGCTCCTGCCGAAGGTCCTGGACACCACGTTCAAGTGTCTCGAGCCGCGCAGTGACGTCGGGCGATGGTGATTCGGGACGACTGGCACGCAGTCGAGCAACCTTGAACACCGTGAGAGCAGGGATCCCCACGAATATTAGGAGTGCGGCAAGAAACACAACAGGCTCCATGTGGCCTCCTCGGTTACACCTGAGACTCGCCTGCGCTGCGTAACGGCTGGCGGTTAAGCCGCGGTCGACCCGCCCGCGGGCGCATCTGTCGTTGTAACGATAGATCCCTCGCGCCGGCGTACAGATGGAGCACGAAGGCCACCATCTGTCCTTGCAGTGTAATGACGCGAGGCTGCCCCGCGGCGCAAGACCCGGGACTTGATCCCCTGTCGCCGCCGTTGACTCCTCGTGCCGGCGGCGCGATCAATAAGCGCCGTGTCCCACCTTCTCACCGTCGGCCTGAAGCAGGGCCCGCCCGTAGGCGAGCCGGCGTTCCCGTTTTCCGTCCCGGCCATCCGTACGCTGCCGTCGCTCGACCTGTCGGCGCGCGTGACCTGTTTCGCGGGTGAGAACGGCTCCGGGAAGTCCACCCTGCTCGAGGGGATCGCCGCGGCCGCCGCCCTGCCGACCGTGGGGGCGACGGAGATCGCGCGCGACGGCACGCTCGAGGCCCAGCGGCGGCTCGCACGAGCGTTGCGGCTCACTTGGTCGAAGCGCACCCACCGTGGGTTCTTCCTACGCGCCGAGGACTTCTTCGGGTTTCAGCGGCGGCTTGCCGTCGAGCGCCAGGAGCTCGAGCAGCGGATGCTCGAGCTCGATGATGAATATCGCGACCGCTCCGGCTACGCGAAGGGTCTCGCCGCCGGTCCAGTGCGCGCGTCGCTCGGCGACATCGAGCGCCGGTACGGCCGGGATCCGGACGCGCGCTCGCACGGGCAGGCGTTCCTGAATCTGTTTCAAGGCCGGTTGGTGCCCGGCGGCTTGTACCTGCTGGACGAGCCCGAGGCGCCGCTCTCCCCCCAGAACCAGCTCGGCTTGCTCGCGATCCTGCTCGAGCTGATCGAGCGTGACGCCCAGTTCATCATCGCCACGCACTCGCCAATCCTGCTCGCGTTTCCCGGTGCCAGGATCTACAGCTTCGATCGCCTCCCGGTCGCGCCGGTTGCGTACGGGGACCTGGATCACGTAGTGCTGACTCGGGCGTTCCTGAACGATCCCCAAACGTATCTACGTCGGCTGCGCGACGGCGAGTGAGCCAACCCCGGCGCCCCCGGGCTCGACCTCTCAATGTGCCTTACGCGGCGACATCCGCATCCCGCGGACGGCGTGGCCGCCGAGTTGAGGAGTAGCCGATTCGCCGCACTCCACTTCGCAGGCACCACGTCGAACCTGCTAAACGTTACAAAGAGTCACCTATCATCTGAAATGTTCAGCCTCCACCGGTCGACCGTCCGAGAATCACGGTCAACTTGTCGAGTGAACTCTCCATCATGCGGGCGATCCTTGGCGCCGCGACCAGGCGGATGAGAAGCCCCTTGAAGGGATTGTTAGGGAGTTGCCGTGAGGTCAGCTGCACCCGAGTGCGGTGATCTAGTGCCTGAAGCTGTATCCAAAACTCTGTCTGGCGAGAGATCTTCGGCGCCGCCCCACCGTCCAGTCGCTCGGCATCATGGCGCCACGCGAGCACTCGCCGGGGCTCGTAATGGGTAACGGTTTGGTCGATTTCAAAGCGATGGGTCCCCCAGCGCCGGGTACCCGCTGCTTGCGACCTAGCCCTTGTCCCTCGAGCGGCACTGCTGTCTCGGTTGCCGCGAACCACTGAGGAAGCCGTTCAACCCGTTCGATCAGGTCCCACACCCGATTGACAGGCACATCCAGGGTTCGCTCTCGAATGATCTCGATCACGGAGACTCCGAACAGCGCTTGGGTGGTCGACGGCGGCCTTGTATATCGACTCTCGGCTAACCTGTGATCAAGGTGGCGCGGGCGGTAGCCCGCGCCGACCCCTTAGGTGTCGACGAGGTCCAGCAAATCGCGGACCGCCACGTTTGAACAGGCCAGGATTCGTGCCAACGCCGGCGTTGTTCGGCGACGCCGGCGTTATTGGGAGCGCGCTCCCAAACCGGGGTTGCAGGTTCGATTCCTGCCAGGCCCGTCGGACGATCAGCTCTTGCAGTGAGTTGCTCGGCTGGGTCGGTTTGCGCTTATTGGAACAATGGCAGATACTCAGCGCCTGAGCGACTCGCCACCGAGCGACTCTCGCTAAGGAACGGACCTCGACGATCTTACGTGACGGAGATGGCGCGCGGGGGCAAGCGGTGGACGAGGGGCAAAGGCCGCGCTTCCCTGCATCATTCACGGCCGCAACGCTCGTCGCACCTCCTGCTCGCGCTCAGAACCTGTCGCGAGTAACGCCGCTTTGGCCAATTGGCAAAACCAGCACGGAGGCAAATACATGTTCATGAAACGCAGATCGTTTCTCGGTTCGTCTGTGGCGCTCCTGGCAGGTCGGATGCTTGGGTCGGGCGACACCCAAGAGGACCAGACCCATCTGCACCGCGCACATGCGGCGTCGCTGATGACCGAATGCGCGAACCGCTTTCTTGCCGCGCTCGATGCAAATCAGCGCGGCAAGGCAAGTTTTCCATTTGATACCGACGAGCGCATGAACTGGCACTTCATCCCGAAGGAGCGCAAAGGCCTGCCACTGCTCGAGATGACACCCTACCAGAGGCACCTCGCGAGCGCGCTGCTAGCCACCGGGCTGAGCCAAACGGGTTATATCAAGGCGGTGACGATCATGAGCCTGGAGGACGTGCTCAAGATCATGGAGAACGATAGTGGCGAGCGCCGCAATCCAGAAAAATACTATGTCTCCGTGTTTGGTACTCCCTCCGACGGCAGCACGTGGGGTTATCGCGTCGAGGGCCACCATCTCAGCCAAAACTACACCGTCGTGAACGGCAACGTTATCGACGGCCCAAGTTTCTTCGGCGCCAACCCGGCCGAAGTTCGGCAAGGGGCGCGCAAGGGCCTGCGCATCCTCGCTTCGGAAGACGACCTCGGCCTCGAACTCATGCACGCCCTCGACGAACGGCAGCGGAAGGTCGCCATCGTGGACCCAACGGCGTACGAGGAGATCCTGACCGCGGCGAGTCGGAAGGCGGCGTTTCAGGGCCAGCCATCAGGCCTCTCCGCTTCCAAGATGAACACCAGGCAGTTCGACGCGCTTATGGCTCTCGTGGAAGAATACGCTCACAACGTGCCGGACGAACTGGCCGCGCGCCGGATGGCACAGGTCAACCGCGCCAACCGGAACATGTACTTCGCGTGGTCGGGCGGCATCAACCGCGGTGATCGGCGCTACTACAGGGTTCAGACGCCGTCATTCCTCATCGAATTCGATGACACCCAGGACAATGCGAACCATATCCACTCGGTGTGGCGCGACTTCACTGGCGATTTCGGCCAGGACCTGCTCCAGCAGCACTACCAGGACAACCACCAGAAGCACTAGCACCTACCAGCCGCCGTTCACTGAG
>WNFD01001952.1_pt1 | contig 24558 bp, 22 predicted proteins | sample 5400491 | NCBI WGS metagenome assembly WNFD01 (sample SAMN13153343, study PRJNA577476) | soil metagenome | isolation source: 120 cm saprolite under Douglas fir tree site 2 hole 2 replicate 2 | place: USA:California | collected 2015-04-18
TCCCGGGCCGGCGGCTGTGGTTCGGCAAGCCCAACGGATCGGCGTGTCCGCTTGGCTGGGCCCACGCGGAATACCTCGAGCTGCTCGTCACCATCGCGCTGGCCGGTTTCCCAGACATCGTGATGCCGGCACGGCGGCGATACACCGAAGGGACGGCCCTGGCGCCGGCGTACATCTGGTCCCACAAGCACCAGATCACGCGCATCGCGTCCGGCCGCCATCTCCGCGTCCAGCTGCCGCGCCCCGCCGCGGTGCACTACTCGTTCGACGGATGGAAGACGCACGTCGAGCTCGACGCCATCGACACGACGCTCGGGTTATGGGTGGCCGAGATCCCCTGCAACAAGCTGGCGCGCGGCGCGGAGTTTCAGTGGACGGCGCATTACATGACCGGTTGGGAGGGGAAGAACTTTTCTTTGACGGTGGACTAGGGGTTAGGGTCAGCCCCTCCGGCGCTGCGCGCCACCTCCCCATGAATGGGGAGGACAAATACGCTGGGGCTATGGGTGGCTGAGATCCCCTGCAACAAGCTGGCGCGCGGCGCGGGGTTTCAGTGGACCGCGCATTACGTGACCGGTTGGGAGGGGAAGAACTTCACGCTCACGGTCGAGTAGATGTTGGGGTCAGCCCCTCCGGCGCTGCGCGCCACCTCCCCATGAATGGGGAGGACAGATCCGCTGGGCTATGGGTGGCCGAGATCCCCTGCAACAAGCTGGCGCGCGGGGCGGAGTTTCAGTGGACGGCGCATTACATGACCGGTTGGGAGGGGAAGACCTTCGCGCTCACGGTGGAGTAGAGGTTCGGGTCAGCCCCTCCGGCGCTGCGCGCCACCTCCCCATGAATGGGGAGGACCGATCCGGACCGATCGCGCAACCTCCTCTGCCCCTCCGGCGCTGCGCGCCACCTCCCCATGAATGGGGAGGACAGCTCCCCGGCGAGCGGGGAGGTGAACCTTATCGCTCTTCGGGCGGCTCCAGGTCGTCCAGGCGAAGGCCGTTTGTCGTGTCTTCGTCGAACTGGCTGTGCAGCTCGCCGCAGTCGGCGCAGCGGTAGTACTCGCCGACGAACCCCTTGTGCCACACCGCGTAGCTGACCACCCCGGGCTCCTCGACGAGGACCTCCTGCTCGAGTCGGTAGATCACCTGCTCCCATCCGCCCGCCTCGATCTCCTCGTCGAGGACGACGACACAATAAGGATGGGGTTCGCCCCATACCATGACCACCTCGCCGCGCCGCTCGTCGTCGGTGTTGACGATCGACCACGCCTCCGCCGCCTGCGCGCGCGTGCTCCGGACCAGCCGGAGCGAAGCCCAGAACCGTTCGGCCGACTCGCGCTCCGCCTTGTCGTGCTCCGCCTGCGCCTCTTGAAAGGCGCTCCACATGCGGAGCAGGTGGTTGCGGAAGCGGTGATAGGTCGGCAGCAGCTTGGGCTGCTGCTTGGGGGATCCGATGAGCTTCTCGAACGCGTGCTCGAAGGCGGCCTCGACGCGCTCCTGGCGGTCGGTCACGTCGGGCGACCAACCCTCGTCCTCGGACAGCCGCATGCTCTCGTTCAGGACGACCTCGAAGTCCAGCCAGTCGTCGCCGAACTCGGGCACGAAGACGCTCTCGACCAGGTCCGCCAGCCGGTGCTCTTCCAGCAGCGCCGGGGTGACCTTGCCGCGGGCCTCGGGCCAGCCCTTCCAGCCCATGACGTTGTGGATCCAGTAGTCGAACACCGTGACGGCGTACTGAAGCGCGGCGGGGGAGCTCCAGATGCCCGTCGGCCATGTCTTCTTGCCCGTCCGGACCTTGTTGTAGAGGGAGATGACCTGCTCTTCGTCGAGGTATTCAGTTTCCATGGCGCTCACCAACTATAGGAATAACCGCCAAAGCACCCTGGGTATAGTCCTAGCAGATGACTCAGGCCCGAACATTCACCCCCGACCAGGTCGCCCGCTACGCGCGCCACCTCATCCTCCCCGAGGTCGGCGGCGCCGGCCAGCGCAAGCTGCTCAACTCGAGCGTGCTTCTGCTGGGCGCCGGTGGCCTTGGCTCGCCCGCGGCCATGTACCTCGCGGCGGCCGGAGTGGGGAAGATCGGCATCGTCGACTTCGACGTCGTCGACGCCTCGAACCTCCAGCGCCAGCTGCTCCACGGACACGACGACATCGGTCGGCCCAAGGTCGAATCGGCGGCGGAAACGCTCCGCAGCCTGAACCCCGACGTGGAGGTCGTGCCCATCAACGAGCACCTCAACTCGGAGACCGCGATGCGGATCTTCGCCCCTTACGACGTCATCGTCGATGGCACCGACAACTTCCCGACCCGCTACCTGGCCAACGACGCGGCGCACTTCCTGGCCAAGCCCCTTGTGCACGGGAGCATCTTTCGTTTCGAGGGTCGGCTCGCCCTGTTCGACTCGGCCAAGGGCACCGGCTGCTACCGCTGCCTCTTCCCCGAGCCGCCCCCGCCCGGCAGCGTGCAGAGCTGCGCGGAGGCCGGGGTGTTCGGGGTGCTGCCCGGGATCATCGGCAGCATGATGGCCTTCGAGACGATCAAGTACCTGCTCGACATCGGCCGGCCGATGATCGGCCGCTACCTGCTGTTCGAGGGCGAGGACATGAGCTTCCGCGAGCTGAGGCTGCGCCAGAATAAGGCGTGCCCGCTGTGCGGCGAGAACCCGACGGTCGATTCACTGATCGACTACGAGGCGTGGTGCGGCACGCCGGCCATGGAGCCTTCCGAAGCCCGGGCCAGCTAACCTCGTAGCTGGACCATGATCCAGCTCGATTCGTTTGACGCCACCCGGTTGAAATCGGCGCGCGACATCGTCCGCGACCTCGGCTCCGTGCTCGTCGCTTATTCAGGCGGAGTCGATTCGACGCTGCTCCTCAAGCTCGCGATGGACGAGCTGGGCGGTGGCACCGTGGCGGTGCTGGCGAGCTCGCCCGCGTATCCCGAATCGGAGCAGGCGGCGGCCAGATCCCTGGCAAGGTCGATGGGCGCGCGGCTGGTCGAGGTCAACACGAGCGAGGTCGAGCTCGAGGCCTACGCTCGAAACAACCCCGATCGCTGCTTCCACTGCAAGGAGGAGCTGTTCGACACGCTCGAGCCCGTGCAGCGCAACCTGGGCATGGCGCACCTCGCTTACGGCGCGACCGCCGATGATGCCGGCGACCACCGGCCCGGCCACGCGTCTGCCGTGCGCCGCGGCGTCCGGTTTCCGCTGCTCGAGGCAGGCATGCCAAAGTCCGAGATTCGCGCGGCCGCCCGATCCCTCGGCCTGCCCAACTGGAACAAGCCGTCCTTCGCGTGCCTTTCCTCGCGAATCCCACACGGCACCGCGGTGACCGTCGCGGCGCTGAGGCAGATCGAGGCGGCGGAGGATGCGCTCAAGGCACTCGGCTTCCGGCAGGTCCGCGTGCGACATCACGGCGACGTCGCGCGGATCGAAGTCGACCAGGATGACATCGGGCGTCTGATCGAAGAGCGCGAGCGCGTCGCAGCCGCAGTGCGCGCGGCCGGCTACAAGTTCGTGTCGGCGGACCTCGAGGGTTATTCGACCGGCAGCCTCAACCGGACCTGGAAACAAGGAATCTGACCAGCCCCTCCGGCGGCTTCGCCGCCACCTCCCCATGAATGGGGAGGACCTGGTCCTGAGCCTCGACGAGGGGACGACCGGCGCCACGGCGGTCGCGGTCGGGATGGACGGTGACGTCCGCGGTAAGGGCTATCAGGAGATCACCCAGCACTATCCACGTCCGGGATGGGTGGAGCACGATCCGAACGAGATCTGGTCCGCGGTCCAGCTCAGCGCGAAACGCGCTCTCGATGATGCCGGAGCGACAACGCGCGACGTTCGCGCGGTAGGCATCACCAACCAGCGCGAGACGCTCGTGATGTGGGATCGCAAGACTCTGCAGCCGATCGCACCCGCCATCGTCTGGCAGGACCGCCGCACGGCCGACGAGTGCGCGCGACTGCGCGAGGCCGGCCACGAACAGCGCGTGCGCGAGATAACCGGTCTCGTCCTCGATCCCTACTTCACCGCGACCAAGCTCGGCTGGGCCATGCAGCACGTCGAGGGTTCGAGGGACGCGGCCGTCGGCACGGTCGACTCATGGCTGGTCGCGCGGCTCTCGCAGGGGCGCGACCACGTCACCGACGCGTCGAACGCGTCGCGCACGCTTCTCTTCGACATCGGGCGCGGCGAATGGAGCGAGGAGATGGCCGCGCTGTTCGGTGTCTCGCTCGACAACCTGCCGAAGGTCGTCGACTCCAGCGCCGCGATCTCGGTCGCGAGCGAGATGAACGATGCGCCGATCACGGGCATTGCGGGCGACCAGCAGGCCGCGCTGTTCGGCCAGGCCTGCACGCAGGTCGGCATGGCGAAGAACACCTACGGCACCGGCTCGTTCGTTCTGATGCAGACCGGCGCGCAGCGAGTCGCCTCCGGCACCGGCATGCTGACGACCGTCGCCTGGCGGCGCGATGGCAGGCTCAGCTACGCGCTCGAGGGCGCGATCTTCGTCACGGGCGCTGCGCTCCAGTGGCTGCGCGACGGGCTCGGCATCATCTCGAGCGCCGCCGAAGCCGGGCCGCTCGCGGCCTCCGTGCCTGACGCGGGCGGCGCGTTCCTCGTGCCGGCGTTCGTCGGCCTGGGCGCGCCGCACTGGGACCCGTACGCGCGCGGCACGATCGTCGGCCTGACCCGCGGCACGAGCCGCGCCCACATCGTTCGGGCGGCGGTCGAGGCGATGGCCTTCCAGACGCGCGACGTGGTCGAGGCGATGGAGCGCGACACTGGCCGTCACCTCGCCGAGCTGCGCGTCGACGGCGGCGCGGCGGTGATGGACGTGCTGTGCCAGCTGCAGGCGGACCTGCTCGGCATCCCGGTTCGCCGTCCGCGCCAGACCGAGACGACGGCGCTCGGAGCGGCGTTCCTGGCCGGCCTCGGGGCCGGGATCTGGAGCGACGGCGACCTCGTCCACTTGTGGAAGCTCGACCGGGAGTTCGAGCCACGGATGTCGCGCGACAAAGCGGACACGCTCCAGGCCCGGTGGCGGGAAGCCGTGGAACGAAGCCGTGGATGGGAGAAGGGCTTGGCCAGGTCAATCGGCGGGAGCTGAGGCCACAATGTCGCTCAATTGTGCGTTACGGGGTCCGGCCAGCCTGCGTCGCCTATTTCGATACGGCTGATCCCGCGGTACGAACCTTACAACCGACCGTCAGAGACTGCCTTGATCCAGCGCCTGCCACTGGTTTGTGGACGAACTATAGAAATCAAGCTGGAGATCGCGCTCAACGTTCGACCAGGCCACAGTAGCTGTCGTCATGATGTAGAGCCCTTGTGACCCGTCGCTGTTCACGAAAGCAGTCGCGCCGACATCGGTATACGGAGTCAACCCAGGATATGTCGGAAGGGCGTACCAGGTTGGGTTAAGCCAGTTGAGATAGACGACATTGTCGCTGCCGATGACTGAGGCGTAAATATTGATTCCGCCTGATCCCCTGAAATGGGTTACGCCGACGCCCACAGACGCTGTGGTGCCTTGCGGGTTCATCAACCCCTGGTCACTCCAGTGCCACCCTGTTACTCCAGTTCCGTCGTAGTAGTTCACGTAGACCCTTCCGGTGCTTCCTATGACGAATGCGTATACCCGCAAGACCGAGGCGTCATCTACGAATGAGTCGACGCCGACTCTGCCTGTGACTGTTATGCCGGCGAATTGCGACTCGATATGCTCGTCAATACCGAGCCACGAGCTTGACTGGTCGCTCCATACGAACAAGTAGAGGTGACCGTTGCTACCGTAGGCGAAAACGTACAGCGCGTGGATTCCGGTTGTTGCGACCCCTGCTATGGCGCCGACTCCCGCTGAGAGAGAGGGGATTGCCAATTGGGCCGATACGGTTTCCCAGCTTTGAGGTGTTCCAGTGCTTGAATTTCCGTAATTGCGCCAGAGCGCACCGTGACTGTCGATCACGAAAACGTCCAAGTTGCGGGCTCCTGCACTGTCGATAAAGCTCGCAGTGCCTACAACCTCCCGCACCCAACCGGGCGCACCTACTCCGAGGCTCTGGTCGGTCCATTGCCAGCCAGTAGTCGAATAGAAGTCGGCATAAAGATGCCCGTTCGTGCCGCTAACAAATGCGTACTGCCTCAGCACGCCTCCACTGTCGATGAAGCTGATTTGCGCGACTCGGCCGCCCAACGTCACGGACGGAGGATTTGCGCTCACCGCAGGAGAGCTCTCATCGAACCAAGTCCATGCTGTGCTGACACTATAGAAATTCAATATCAGATGCCCATCGAGTGGCCTCGGGACGAAAGCATAGAAAGCTTGGTTGCCTGACGAATCGCTTGCTGCCATTGCTCCCATCGAGGTTGCTGGGATCTTGTCAGCCTGGTTCGAAGAGATCACCGTTTGGCCGCTTAGCGGAACTCCATCAGCATCCTGGGCCAGGACATTCGAATCCGAGAAGCTCGATGCGACGCTCTGGCAGTACCAGCTGCCACAATTCGTCTCCACCATGTAGTGAAGGTGAGCAGGGTTGGCTCCGCAGACCCATCCCGTGCTGTCTGACAGTCCAATAACCGCGTACCGACTTACTGGGCTTCCTACTTGGACCTTACCGGTAACGGAGTCTTTGGCCAAGTGTAGATACAGAGCAACGTAATCGCCTGTCTGAATCGTGACGTAGTTGCCATAGTTCGCGTACTGGAGCCCACAGCCGCCCTGTGCTGACGAGTACGCATCAGTGAAGGCCAAAACTATTCCGCTCACGGCAGCCCGAACGGACCAACTCCCCGTGAAATCCCACGCGTATTTCTCCATGCCCGTGTGCGAACCCTGATTATTTCCCTGGGAGACATATTGGCTCACGCCATTGGCCCACGGGAGGAAGTGATCGGGCAAAGCGTTGGCATGAGCATCATGGAGGGTGGCTGCGACGCAGATGGACGAGAACATCAGAGTAAGCGCGAGCAAACGAGCTGCTCGGCCCATTCAGCCGTTAAACGAACTCAACATCTGTCTTGCGACATCGCTGATTGAGGGCGCATAGGTTGAGTCGGTTGCCCACCAATCCAACACAATGACGCGGGACGAGTTCTGCACGAAGGCCGTCGAGTGGCCAGGCACTGGGAATCCGGTCACTGTAGCGTCGAACGCTATAGCAGGGCGGCCGGCCGCAGATACCGATTGGACGTTGGAAGTACTCTGCCAATAGAGCGTGTGATTCGTCGAGCTGGAACTGCCAGTGTGCTTCGTAATCCAGTCCGCAAGACTGCCAGCATCGTAGTTGTAAATCCCAAGCTCAACTTGACCTGGCGGATAGGTATTTAGGTAATTAGTGTCTACCGCTCGATACTCCGCTAACCAACCGGCACCTGGATCAGCTGCCCCCTCCGGCTTGAACGTGAAATTCGCAGGAAACGCGATCCGGAAGGAGTAGGTGTTGTCTGAGTATGTGAGCCACCCCGGAGGCGTCGACGGAGTAATCAATGGGGAAGTGGCCGTGGTCGTAGAAGTTGTCGCTGCGCCGCTAGCTGACCTTGACTCAGGGCCCGACGCACGCCCGCATGCATTTAGGCCCCACATTGCGAACGCGGTCAGCAATACGAAACCCAGCAGTCGGAGCACGCTAGTGTGCCGCATCCCACTCACTTAACGGGCTTATGCGTTCAAGGTAACGTCGCGATTATAGGCGCCAATTCATTGGATTAACACTGGCGCCGCAAGCTGCCCGTCGGCGCCGCGCAGGACTCATCGGACGCATGGCGATACTTGAGTCACTTGCATCGGGCGTCCCACGTCTGGGGCGATTGCTCAAAGCTGACTTGATGGAGCCAAACTGCGATCTGACGGGCTGGCGCATGAACGGGTACATGAATTCGCTGACGAATAGGGGCCCAAACCCATGCGAGAATCCGGCATGTAGGTTCAATGCACTTCTCATAGGCCAAACCTGCCTTCGGCTCGGACCACCTGGATGGCCTGATCTCTTGTCGGGACCATCCGCCCGAGCCCTACCGCATAATCGGTAGTTCCGTGAACACCGCAGCTAACTCCCGTCCGACCAGGCACCAGAACCTCTACGCGGACCAGCTGTGGAGGCAGCAGCGTTTCTTCGCCGGACTTCTGCTGGTCGTCGGACTGCTTGCCACCGGCCTCGCCATCTACCAGCACCAGCTTTTCACGCCCGGTTTTGCGGTCTGGCTCGTCTACATCCCGACCGGGCTTCTGCTCGGCGCCGCGATCCTCATCTTCCGGCAGCGCAGCAACATCCAGGTGCAGGACGACGGCCTCAGGATCACGAGCCTCCTCGCGAGCGTGCTGATCGACTACGACTCGATCAAATCGGTGAAGGCGCTGCCGCTGCGCCAACACTTCCAGGACAAGCGGAGCCGGATGATCGCCCCGATCATGAAGCAGCACATCGACAAGCCGGCGGTCTTCATCCGGGTCCGCGGCGACGAGACGGAGCTGGCGGCGATCAAGAAGCGCCTCGGCATTTTCAAGGGGCGCCTGATGGATGAAGAAACGATTGCCATCCCAGTACCGGACGCCGACACGGTGGTGTGGGAGATCAGCTCGCACCTGCCGGAACGGATCGGTCAAAACCAGGGCGGAGCAAAGCGGCGCAAACGACACAGGTGACCGACCTGCGCGGCTACTTCGACCGGTGGGACCTGGTGGCCGTGCTAGCGCTGACGGTGGTCGCGTTCGTGATCCGCTTCTTCAGCCCGATCCTGCCGGACATATTCGTCCACGGCTCGCTTCTCACCAACTGCGTTTCCAGCACGCCGATCGATCCTCAAGGTCATCCCGGCACTCTCTGCGGCCTGGCCTACCCATTCAACCGCGGCTACGCCGACACGAACGGTGTCCTCTCGCCACCGAACGGACAGGTCTTCGACGAGATCTACTTCCCGGTCGACGCGTACGACGACGTCAAGGGCATCGAGATGTGTCATCCGACCACGACGTACTGCCGGTACAGCTACTTCGACCCCGAACCGCCGTTGGCCAAGGCGATCATCGCCGCCGGGGAGTGGGGATATGGCTGGTTCCGCGCCCATTTCCAGGGCGCGACCGGCGACTACATCGACCTCGGGTTCAACACCTTCGGTTGGAGAATCGCCGCCTGCATCTTCGGAACGCTCTGCATCCCGATGATGTACCTGCTCGCGCGGCGGCTGTGGCCGAACCGCCTCTTCGCCATCGCCGCGGCAACGCTCGCATGCTTCGACGGGATGTTCTTCATCCAGTCGCGCATCGGGATGATCGACATCTTTCCGATCTTCTTCATCCTGCTCTCGTACTTCCTATTCATGGTCCACGTCCAGAGCAGGTCGTTCAACACGTCGATGCTGTCCCTGGTAGGGCTGGGCACGGTGCTCGGCATCGGGATCGCGGCGAAGTGGATCGTCCTCGCCGCGTGGGCGAGCATTGTTTTCTTCCTTGTCATGCGAATCGTCGTGCGCAGCCTGAACTTCGACTTCGGACCAACCGGCTGGCCCTTCGTCGCATGGCGTCGCGACGGTGGCTCGGGCATCTCGAAGGTCTTCTGGCCGACCTACCTTGCGGTTGGGCTCATCGCGCTGGTCGTGATCCCCGTCGGGATCTACGTGCTCTCCTGGTATCCGTTCTTCGCGCGCGGGCAGTTCCACGGCCTGTCCGACCTCTGGACCTACCAGGTCCAGTCGTTCTCGTACCACGCGCACCTGACGGCAACTCATCCCTACGGTTCTCCGCCGTGGTCGTGGCCGTTCCTCTCGCGGCCGGTCCTCTATTACGCGGAGTACTCGGGTCTGGGCACAGACGTGTTCACCGGCCAGCCCCTGATCTCGCGGATGGCGAACCTGGGCAATCCATGGATCTGGTGGGCGAGCCTGCCGTGCGTCGTGGCGCTGCCGTACTTCGTCATCCGCCACCGCAGCTTTCCGGCAGCAGTGATCCTGGTCGGGTTCATCACCCAGTACGCGCCGTGGTTTCCGGTCACGCGCGTGCTGTTCATGTACCACATGTTCGGCGGGCTCATCTTCATGGTCCTGGCTCTTGCGTTCGTGCTCGCCTACCTGGCTGAGAAGCTGCCGCGGCCGAGGCGTGAGCTGTTGGTCGCGGGGTTTCTCGGCATGTCAGTCCTGTTCTTCGGCTACTTCTATCCCGTCTGGACGGGTGTGCCGATCTCGGAGTCTGCGTACATCGAGGGCTCCGGCACGCCCCCATGGGGTCCGAAGCTGTGGCTCATGAACTGCCACGACCTGCCTGCGTCGCAGCCGCAGCTCTTCTGTTGGAACTAGCGGCCGCCGTTTTCCTGGCCGCGTGCGCGGCCGCCGGCTTCGGGATCACCTATCTCTCGGGCGTCCTGCTCAACTTCGAGGAGCGGGTCGTCTTCGGAACGGTGCTCGGCGCGATGGCGGTCGCCGGAATGAGCTTTGTCACTTCCCTCGTGGCCCGCGACGTCGCCGCCCTCACAGTCCTGGTCGGACTTGCGACAGCCGTCGCGGCCGCAACCGTCGGGTTGATCCGTGAGCGCTCTCAAGTCGCCGCCGACTGGAGCGACGCGCGACGTCGCTGGACGTCACCCTGGCGGTCTCCCGGGCACCCCTGGCCGCTGCTCGCCATCCTCGTCTTTTGCGGCGCGTGGACCGTCCACTTCTTCCACCAGGCATACCTCTACACGCCGAGTGGCCTTTACGCGGGCTACGTCAACATCTGGGGCGACTGGGCGGCGCACCTGAGCTTCGCGGGCTCATTCGCGTACGGCCACAACTTCCCGCCGGAGTATCCGATCGATCCGGGTCACCGCCTCGGCTATCCGTTCATGATCGACTTCTACGCCGCGGACCTGGTCCCCTTCGGACTCTCGCTGACCGAAGCCCTCACCGCAACGAGCGCGATGCTCGGGCTGGCCCTGCCTGGCGTCATCTATCTCGCGGCGGTGCGCTTCACCGCGGGGCGGGCCGCCGCCGCGATCGCGGTGTTCGTCTTCCTGCTGAGCGGCGGGCTTGGCTTCGTCTACCTGCTGGGCGACATCCGACGCTTCGGCCTTGGTGTCTTTGGGACCCTGCCGCGCGAGTACACGCTCAACCGCGACGTCGACCTGCAGTGGCTCAACCCGGTGCTCGCGTACATCGTGCCGCAGCGCTCGACCCTGTTCGGCTTCAGCCTCGCGCTGATCCTGCTCGTCCTCCTGTCGATCGCTTTGCGAGATCGCCTGGGATGGCGGCCGTTCCTGTTCGCGGGTGTCCTGGCGGGCGTGCTGCCCATCTTCCATGTCCACGCCTACGGCACGGTGATCGCGCTGCCCGCGTTCTGGGCGCTGTTCAACCTGCGCAGGGAATGGATCGCGTTCTTCGTGCCTGCCCTTGTGGTCGGCATCCCCATCCTTCTATGGATGTGGCCCCCGGACAACACCAGCATCTGTGGCGACATGCCATCGATCGACCGCTACTGCATCCAGCCGGGATGGCTGGCGTGGACCGACTGGCAGCGCAACGGGGTGTGGCTGTTTCCCTTCTATTTCATCGGGTTCTGGATCTGGAACACGTCCCTGCTCTTGCCTCTTGCCATCGCCGGGCACGCGCTGGTGCGGTGGTTTCCGACCGCCTTTCCCAGCTGGTTTGCGCCGATGTGGCTCTGGTTCGTCGTACCCAACGTCATCGTGTTGCAGCCGTGGGTCTGGGACAACACCAAGTTCTTCATCTTCTGGGCGCTGCTCGCCAGCATCGTGGTGGGCGGGGTGCTTGCGGGCCTGTTGAGGCGCGGGGCCGGGAGCGCGATCGTGGCGGTCGGCGCGATCGTCGTGCTCTGCCTGTCGGGCGCGCTCGACCTGTCCCGCGCGTCGGACTACGAGGTCAGCACCAACCTCTTCACGGACGCGGGCGGGCTCAAGGTCGCGGCCTGGGCGCGCCAGAACACGAGCCCGACCGCGATCTTCGCCGTCGCCGACGAGCACAACAGCCCGATCCCGACGCTGGCCGGCCGCCGCGAGCTGATCGGATACCCGGGGTGGCTGTGGACGTATGGGCTGGCCGACTACGTGAAGAAAGGCGAGGATCTCAAGCTGATCCTGGACGGTGATCCCAGCGCGATGGAACTGGTGCGCAAGTACCACGTCGACTACGTGATGATCGGACCCCAGGAAATTCCGCGCGGGGCGAGCCGCGCATACTGGGAGGAGCACGGCACCCTGGTTTACGACGACGGCGGCTACGCCGTGTATCGCGTGAAAAGCTAGGGCGCCGGGACGCTGATCGGCGGCCGCTCGGCGGCGGCCGGTTTTGGCGCCGGCGGTGCGGTGCTCGACTCGATCGCCTGCTCGAGCCGTCGCGCGAGGCGCTTCATCTCGCGGTCGCCGCGGTCGAGGCGGTTGACGATCTGGAGAAGGATCTCGTCCTGGTGCATCAGGTGGTTCATCAGCGCCTTGAGCTCTTCCTCGGACTTGACGTCGAGCTCGTAGTCGTGCTGCGCGCGCAGGCGGTCGCGGTCGGCGAACCGGTTGAGCGCCATGAGTACGACCGAGACCCACAGCGCTGCCTCGAGGCTGAGGACGAAGTTGAGGAAGAGGAAGGGGTACTTGTCCCACGGGTGGATGAGGTTCAGAGCGTTGAGCCCGACCCAGATGACCATGATCCCGACCTGGACCAGGACGAAGATCCAGCTGCCGACCAGCCGGGCGAAGTCGTCAGCGACCCTGTCGGCGAAGGTGAGGCGCCGCTCGACCTCGCGGTTGAGGTCACGGACCGGGGGATGGTCGTGCTGGTGCTTGATCAGGTCCCGGGCGATGTCTTCGATTTCTCGGGCGATGGACATTTTGGAGTGTTTCCTCTGGGGTTGCTGCGATGAATTCGGGCTGTAGCCGCATAGCTTGGCGCAAATGCCCCCTGACTGGCTACAGAAAGTAAGGAATCGGGCCTGGGGGGTTTTGCCCGGTTTCGGCGCCAAAACCGCCCAATTTCATGTGCCGAAAGGCGTCTTTGGATCCAAAACCGTCCTATCGGGCCTTGACCGCGCGCCACATCAGAAAGGTGGGAATGCGCCGCCAGCGCTCTTCGCTTGGGTGCTCGACGTCCATCTCGTCATCGATCCGGGGCTCGCGGATGGCTTCGACCATCAGACCGGCCCGTTCCATGGCGGTGAAGTACGCCTCCAATGGATAGGCCCAGCCCGAGAAATCCATCCGCAAGCCTTCCCGCTCCACCGGCAGCTCGAGCCAGCGGCGAGGGCCCAGGTAACGATCTTTGATGACGAACGCCGCGTCCGGCTCGCGCGACTCGAACGCGCCGGCGTCTGCAATTGGATGGGTGACGCAGACGCACATGTGTCCCCCTGCTCGCAGCACGCGAGCCGCCTCGCGCACGCTGCCTTCCATGTCGTCGACGTCCATGAGCGAGTTGTAGAGGACGACGAGATCGAACGCCGCGGCGGCGAAAGGCAGAGCCGCCGCGTCGCATCGCATGTAGGTGTGGGTGCGGTCGGCGTCGCGGGCAAGCTTGATGAGCTCTCGCGTCGCATCGACTGCGACCACTCGATGCCCTCGCCTGGCGAGGTCACGCGTGACGCGGCCCTCGCCGCATCCGACTTCGAGGGAAAGGCCGCGAGGCGGGGGCACAATCTCAAAGAAGGCCGGAGCATATTTCCAGTAAGCGTCGAAGTCGGGTGTGCGGGCCCACGCCGCCCAGTTGGACGCTTGCTTCTCCCAGTGTTCACGTGACACGATGGCCAATCATGGGCCGCAAGCCGATCGACGCGCGGTGCTCTTTCTGCGGCAAGTCCAGGGACCAGGTCCAGCGCCTGGTGGCCGGCCCCGGGGTCTTCATCTGCGACGCCTGCGTCGCGCTGTGCAACGAGATCATCCAGCAGCCACCGCCGGCCCCGCCTGTAGGCGATCAGAAACCAGCGTGGGTCGCGAAGACCGATCGGCCCCGATGGTTCCGCCGGTTGTTCAGGACATCACCTGTAGTCGTGTGACTTCTGCGCCGGGCGGGGCACACCGTCCAGCGCCTGGATGTGGCTCGCCAGCACGGAATACACACCGTCCTGGCGCTGCATCACCCCGTCGATGACCAGGATCGGCTGCCGGTTCGCGACCTGGCGGTGGCGGTCGTAGACGTCCGGCTTGATCGTCACGTTCACCTGGCCGAACTCGTCCTCGAGCGTGAAGAAGCGGATCTTCTTTGCCGTCGACGGCGCCTGGCGGGTGATGACCAGTCCCGCGACGCGGACGTGCTGCCCATTGCGGATCCCAGGAAGCTTGTTGCTCTCCTGCGCGCCCATCCCGCGCAGGCGGTCGCGGCAGAAATGGATCAGGTGGTGTCCGGTGGAGAGGTCGGAGATCCGGTACTCCAGCTGGTTGGCGTCGAACTCGTCGACGTGGGGAAGGGATGGAGCCGTGTCGTTGAGGCGCAGCTCGGACTGTTTGGGGATGCCGCGCCGGAGACCCTTGCCGTGCCACCGCTCCTGCCAGCCCCAGAGCAGCTCGCGACGAGGCCTGCCGAGCGCGTCGAACGCGCCGACCATGACCAGGTTGCGGACCGCCTGCGGGCCGATGGGTCGGTCGCGGAGCCTGTTCACGAAGTCGTCGAAGGATGAGAACACCCCGCTGCGGCCTCGCTCGGTGACGATTGCAGCGCGGCCGTCCTCGCCGAGGTCACGCACATAGTTGAACCCGATACGCATCGCCAGCCCCGCGTCGAAGCGCTCGGGCAAGCAGCGGACGTCTGACCGGTTGACGTCGACGGGCAGCGCTGTCATCCCATGACGCTTCAGGTCCTCGACCAGCACGCTCGGGTGATAGAAACCCATCGGCTGGTTGTTCAGGAGGCCGCAACCGAACTCGACCGGGTGGTGCAGCTTCATCCATGCGGTCTCGTACGACGTCCGGGCGAAAGCGGCCGCGTGAGAGCGGCAGAAGCCGTAGACGGCAAAGCCCTGCACCGCCTGGAACAGCTGGTCAGCGACCTCGCGCGGCACGCCGTTGCCCAGGCATCCGCCGATGAATTCATCTTCGAGGGATGACATCTCGACCCGGTTGAGGTGGCGGGTCATCGCGCGGCGAAAGCCATCGGCGCGGCCGGGCTTCATTCCTGCGACGTACATCGCGATCTCGATGATCTGCTCCTGGTAGAGGATCACGCCGAGGGTGTCCTTGAGGATCGGCTCGAGCAGGGGATGCGCGTACGTGACCTGCTCGCGGCCCTGCTTGCGCCGGATGTAGGGATGCACGGCGTTGCCCTGGATCGGCCCTGGCCGGATGATCGCCACTTCGACCACGAGGTCGTTGAAGTCTTTGGGTCGGGTGCGGGGCAGTGTCTGCATCTGGGCGCGCGACTCGATCTGAAAGACGCCGATCGTGTCGGCGATGCTGCACATCTCGAACACGGCCGGATCTTTCAGCGGGAGCTGGTCCAGGTCCGGCCGGACCCCGCTGGTGTCCTTGATCAGGTCCAGCGCTTCGGCCACGACTGAAAGCGTGCGCAGGCCGAGCATGTCCATCTTGATCAGGCCGAGGTCTTCGACGTCGTCCTTGTTGAACTGAACGACGCGCCGTCCCTCCATCGTCGCCGGCTCGACCGGGGCGATGTCGACCAGCGGCTCGCCGGTGACGAGCATGCCGCCGTTGTGGATCGACAGGTGGCGTGGAAATTCGATGACATCGCGGCACAGCTCGAGGAAGTGCTTCCAGCTCTGCGGTCGCATGTCGGGCGGAGGGACGGCGCCGGTCATCGAGTCCTCGACGTCCTCGGTGAACCAGCGGTCGACTCCCTTGGCGAGCCGGTCGAGCAGCTCATCGGAAAACCCCAACGCCTTGCCGACCTGGCGGATGGCCATCCGCGGCTGGAAGGTGACGACGTTGCACACCATCCCCGTCCGCTCCCAGCCGTACTTCTCGTAGATGTACTGAATGACCTGCTCGCGATGCGCTGTGGAGAAATCGATGTCGATGTCCGGCGTGCTGGTCATCTCCTCGTGCAGGAAGCGCTCGAAGAGCAGGTTGTGCTCGATCGGGTCGACGCGAGTGATACCGAGCACGTAGGCGACGATCGAGTCGGCGGCCGAACCGCGTCCCTGTCCCGGGACGCCTTTCTCTCGCGCGAAACGCATGAGGTCCCAGTTGATGAGGAAGAACTCGGCCAGGCCGGTCTTCTGGATGACCTCGAGCTCGTGCTGGAGGCGTCGCGTCACCTCGATCGTGATCGGCTGGTAGCGCTCGCGGACTCCTTCGAAGCAAAGCTTGTAGAGATATGAGAACGGCGTTTCGCCCGCGGGCACCGGATAGCCCGGGAAGCGGACTTTGCGGAAGTCGAGGTCGACGTCGCACTCCTGCGCGATGTCCCATGGAGTGGCGAGCGCTTCGGCGTGTCGCTCGAAAAGGGGGCGCATCTCGGCGCCGCTCTTGAGATGGTGCTCGGAGTTGGGGAAGAGGTGAGGCCTCGCCTCTTCGAGGGTGGCGCGGTGGCGGATGGCGACCAGCACGTCGTGCAGGCGGCGCCGCTCGGGGACGTGGTAGTGGACCTGGTTGGTGGCGACGACGCCGGCGCCGCATCGCCTGGCCATCGCCGCGCGGCCTTCCAGCACCCACGGATCCTCGGGCCGCAGGTGGTGGTGCAGCTCGCTGAACACATTCTCTCGGCCCAGCGCCTCCTGGAGCTCGCGCAAACGCTGCTCGTCGTCGGTCGGGCTCAGGTAGAAGAGATCGCCGCGGTGCTCGTCGACCTTCGCCAGCGTGGTGCGGGCCTCGCCCTTGGGCTGGTCTGCGTGGGCGATGGTGAGGAGGCGGCAGAGGTTCGAGTAGCCGCGGAGGTTGCGCGCGATGAGGATCAGCTCGTCGCCGTCGACCTCGAGCGCGCTGCCGATGATGGGCTTGACGCCGAGCTTGCGGCAGGCCTGGAGGTGTTTGACCGCTCCATAGACGCCGCCGCGGTCCGTGATGGCGAGGGCCGGCATCTCCAGCTCGGCCGCCCGCATCGCCAGCTCGTAGGGATGCGAGCCGCCGTCGAGGAACGAGAAGTTGGAGTGGGAGTGGAGCTCGACATAGGGCGTCACCGTTTTTCAGCGCTGTGGCGATTGGATTAGGCACGTTTTGCACAAAAAGCGCCTTTCGCGGCAACTCCAAAGGCGCGTTTTGATCAAAACGTGCGTAATAGCTGGCCTAGTTGTTGAGATGCCCAGCAACTCTCTCCGCCAGCTGCTCGAGGGGGATTCGATAGGGGTCGACCTTGCTCGGCTCGGCGCTGCCGTCGGGCCGGAAGTGCAGCTCGTAATTGGGTCCGCTCGTGCCGGCGATCGACGGCACCACATCAGCCGGGATCAAGAGGCACGTCGGGTGGAATCGGCGCTCGGGGATGATCCACGCCAGGGCCACCAGGAACGTGCTGGGGTCAGGGACGAAGTTAGACCGATTGACGAGGATCTTTCGATACGCATGCGGCTCATCGAGCTGCTCGGTCTTCACCTGAATCCCAACGGTTCGGCCTGTGCCCAGCCTGCGGATGACGACCTCGGACATCTCGTTGTCTGGAAACGGCCGGAACAAACCGCAGTCGTCGAGCTTGGACAGTATGTCGATGACGCGCTGCTCGCCCCAGTTGCCAACAACGAGATCCTCGTCACGCGGTGGTACGACCGGAGGCGGGGCGATCAAGGCAGGCGGGCGAAAGCCCAGGCGCTTCGCGAGGTCGTCGATCGGAACCAGGTCTTCAGACCATTTGTGTCCGGGGATGGGGCGCAAGGGCATGTCGGCGACCAGCAGCGGCCGGCCTCGATCGAGCATTCGACCTGCCTTTCTTCTGAAGGTCGCGGCATCCGCGACCAGCGCGTAGCCGTCGAGTCCGTTGCCTGAGAGGTGGACGCCCACGACCAGCTGGTCATCGGTGAAGAGATGCGTTTCGAGAACCGCGATTGAGGCCTCGCGTGAGGCGGACGTTGTCTTTGTTTTGACCTGTAGCGCCAGGTAAGCGCGGTCGCTCAGCCGGTGGACGAGGGCATCGATGCCGCGGTCGAGCGTCGGGAGAAAAACGTGAAAGCCTCCACCAGACTGAATGATGAGGGTCCCCCAGACCATGAATTCGCCTGCCTGACCGATGGCGTCTTGACTACCCGCAGGCCAGGTTCTCATCGGGATGGTGAAATCGTTAGCCACAGACCCGTCACCGTTTCGGCGGTCTGACCGTTTTCACAACCGTGAGGCGTTCCATCGTGCTCATGGCGCTCCTTCTGGCGGGATGCAGTCAGGTCGAGCCTGTTGCCACCGCCACCGCAAGTCCTACCGCCTCCCCGAGCACGCCTAGCCCAGGCGCCTGCCAGCTTCCTATTTCTCTGCATCCGAATGTCGGCAGCCCACAAGGGGCATTCGTCGACATTCGGTCTGGTCGTGTGACCATCGATCCGCGGGGTGACGGTGGCCGCTATTACGACCGCCGGTTTGCTCGCTGGCTCCCTGTATCCAGCGCTTCGGTTTCCACCGACGGAGGCCACTACGCGTCGGGTGGTTCCACGGCCGACCAGAAAGCGATCTTGCACATCGTCGACGTCGCCAGTGGATCCGACCACGTTTATAGCCTTCCTGACGAGCTCTTCACTTCCATCGGTGGAATCCATGTGTTCGAGTACTCGAACGACATGATTTACATGGGACTCGATGGAGAGGGCTACATTGCGGCTCTGTGGGCCTTCGACCTCTCGTCCGGGGTTACCAGGAAGGTTGCCGATATCACCGGACTCGGAGTCATCGACGACAAGATCGCATGGCGGTCGACTCTCGACCCCACAGACTCCAGAGCGTGGTCGTATGTGCCCGGCAGCCCCGCTGATCAAATCGAACGGCTGGACCTCGGCGATGGGTCTCACGAGGTGTGGCTTCGCCGTCCAGGCGACTTCGTCGGGGTCATCGGCGTTGACGGTGCCCACCACCCGATCGTCAGCGACTCCCTCGACAAACAAACCATCGACGTCATGGTCCTTACCAGCGCGACAACGCAGCAGACGATCGTCAAGGGCTCTGTGGAGACATGGGGCGGATTCATCAATGGCGTGGCGTCGGACAGTCATGGACTTTGGATCGGTGGCGACAAGGGCATTTACCTGTACTCGCCGGCCGAGGGTTTGCGGAAGGTCACGGATCAAGCCGGCACTCTGGCGGGGTCTTGCGACTAGTCATACACCCGTTCCAGGAACCATTCGTTGGTCGAGGCGTCGCGGTATAGCTCGCAGAGCAGGTTGTTGTTGAGCAGCGCCTTCCAGTACTCGCGAACCACCGGCCTGTCCCACCACGACGTCTCGACCTTCCACCGGGCGATCGGGTCGACTGACCCGTTGAAGGCGCCCGAGATTGCGATCGGCGCGCGGCCGTGGTCGAGCGTGACGTCGATGGCGGTTGGTGGTATCAGGAGCCTGGTCATGGCGCCGAAACCACGAAACCTTCATCCAGAACAGACGTTGGAATGGTGAGATGAGGCGGTGGTTGGCGTCGCTGGCGTTCCTGGTCACAGCCTGCTCGCATGCGTCGGGCGCCCCGGTCGCCCACGAGACAGCTTCCCCCTCGACCGCGCAGATCGCCACCCCATCCGCGAGCCCGACGCCATCCGCGAGCCCGATTCCAGACGCATCCCCGGTTCCGGACCTGCCCTTGACCACGGTTAGCTTCAGCTGCCGGCTGCCGATCTACACCCAGCACGCGAACATCGTGGATTGGTTCATCTCGTTTCCCTCCGCAGCTATGACCATCGACCCGAGCGGCAACAACGGCAGGTACTTCGACCTGGCGTTCTCGCGGTGGCTGCCTGTCCCGCGGACGTCCGTTGCCGCGGATGGAGCCCATTACGCGGATGTAGAAATCCGGCCGTCCGGAGACATCCTGGTCCACGTCGTTGACGTCGCGAGCGGCCAGGACCACGTTTTCAGCGAGAGCGCGGCACAGTTCAACGGCCAGCCGATCGTCCTTGACTATTCGGCGGATGGCATCTACCTGGTGAACGGGTTCGAGCATCTCCTGGCCGGCCTCTGGCTGGTCAACCCAACCGACGGATCGATCCGGCAGGTGTCGAAGGACCTCTACCCGGTGCGCAGCGCGGGCAACGGCGTCTTCTGGTCCGCGGTGGTGAACCCGGCCGACCCCAACCCTGTCATCACCGGCACCTCGATCGGAACGCTGCCCAATGAGATCGATCGCGTCGACCTCCGATCGGGCTCGAAGACCGTGTGGCTTTACGAGCCGGGTAAAGGTCTCAATGTCATAGGCCTCGACAGCCGAGGGTTGCCGCTGATCCAGGAAACAGGCTCCTGGACAGCCGATCCCAACGCGCGATTGATCCTGGTGGCGGCTCCTGACGCGCCCACGCAGATCTTCAAAGGGGTGGTTGCCCAGGAGGTGGGCGGTGGAGTGACCGATGCTCACGGCACATGGTTGAGCGGGCAGGGTGGGATCTACCTCTTGACCAATGGCGGCGTGCTCGAGAAGGTATCCAACCAACCCAGCTATCCGGCAAACGGCTGTTTCTGAACAACCAGGTCGCCGAAGCGTTCCTGCAGTCGCTCCAGCGCGGCGGTGACCTCTTCGCTCGACCCATCGCCGCCCGCCCACAACCTCAGCTGTCGCCTTCCCGCGCCCTCAAGTACAGGCAGCTCGATCCACAGCTCGGTGATCGGCGCGCTCGGCTGCCACTCCTTGATCCACGCGCCGATCAATCCAAAAAGTTCAGCGGTGCTGCTGAGCGGATGGCGCACGATCGATTCGCGCGTTTCAGGTTCGGTTGATTTTCGAGCTCGAGCCGCACCCTCACGTGCTTGGCGCCGGCGCCGCGCAGCCCGAGCTCGCTCGCGAGATCGCTGCAAAGCCCACGAGCGACGAAGAGCAGCGCTTCTCGATCCTCGACCGGTTCTTCGAACTGACGGTGCGCGCTGGTGAAGAGCGGCGGCCGCCACGTATCGAGCTGATCGGGCTCGAGCCCCCGCGCGAGAAGCACTGAGTGCCGGCCGTCGCGGCCGAGCTGGCTCTCCAGCTCTCGCGGACCGATCGCCGCAACCGCGCCCAGCGAGCGCAGCCCAAGCAGGTCGAGGCGCTCGAGCTGCTCCGCATCCAACGGCAGCTCGCGGGCGGGAAGAGGGGCGAGGAATTCGCGCGCATCCGCGACGCGCAGGAGATGACCTGGCCGCGCGCGCGCCGCAGCGAGTCGGGCTGAGAACGGCCCAGGGGCGAGCCCGAGGCGTGGTTCGCGGCCGATCGCTTTCAGCAGACGATGGCGCGCGTTCCGGATCGAGAGGCCCGCAGCGGCAATCCCGCTCGTGTCCAGCCACGCGATTCCTTCGACCCGCACCTCGACCACAGGTGCGAGGTCGTAGAGGGCGGCCGAGATGAGCTCGCGAATCCAAACAGTGGCTTCTTCGTCCGGCAGCACGAAGACTGCCTGCGGGCACAGGTGCTCGGCCTGGCGCATCGCCATCCCAGGCGTCACGCCGAAGGGGAGGGTCTCCTCCGACGCCGCGACCACGTGCTCGTCCCAACGGCCGACGATGACCGGCCTGCCGTAGAGGTCGGGCCGTCGAGCGAGCTCGAGATGTCCGGTCAGACCACAGCAGACGCGCATGGCTCGACCTCCTCTAGGCGCAGGGCGACTTCGGTGATCCGGGCGCGGTAGTCGGTCAGCGGTTTGGTCCCGAGCGGATAGCGAATCTCCAGCTCGGTCTCGCCCAGCGGAGGGGCGACGCGGTTTTTCACGCACCGTGCCGTCACTCGCAGCCCGACGAGCTGGCCGAGCTCCCAGATCCACTCCTGGCGCGAGAAGCCGAGGGTGAAGCTCGAGGCGTGGGCGAGCGCCCGGTTTGGCGCGTCGACAACTCCAACGAGCACGCTGCCCGAGCGGTTGGCGCCTGACTCGAGCGGTCCTAGCCAGTGCTCCGGCACCTCACCCAGCAAGAGGATGAACCCCGCGCCCGCACGGGCAAGCGTGGCCGCGGCTTCGCCCGCGACCTCAAGAGCCGGCGCGCGGACCACGGTCAGCGCGCCAGGCTCAGGGGAGTAGGAAGTCAGCGTCCAGGGATCGAACCCGACTGTGTCGACGACGATCGCGTGGGCGAACTCATGAGTCGCCCGCGCGAGCAACGACAGCGCGATGGTGAGCTTGCCCGAGGTTCCGCTCCCTGTGAAGAGCGAGACCCGGCCTCGCGGAAGGCCGCCGATCCCGGTGAGCTGGTCGACCGGCGTTCCGCTCGACCAGGGCTGCGGGGGCGGCATCTCCGCCGCCCTCGTCAGCGCCTGGCTGCCGAAGCGGACCCGAATCGAGTTGATGGCGGATTCAAGTGCAACTTCCTGCATCTTTCATTGCCTCGCGAGGAGAGAGACGCAGGGGAGGGAGTGGAGGCACCCCAGACCATATCGAACGAATGTTCGGGAGTCAAGGGGTAAGGCAAGTTCGATGTTCAAACCCGCTTCTGCCGGCAAGTACGTCATTCCCGGCGGTGGCGAACCCGCGTCTGCCCGCAAGTGCTGGAAATGGAGGTTTGCTTCAGCCCCTCCGTCGGCTGCGCCGACACCTCCCCATGATTGGGGAGGACACATCTTTCCTCAGCCCCTCCGTCGGCTGCGCCGACACCTCCCCATGAATGGGGAGGACACATCTTTCCTCAGCCCCTCCGTCGGCTGCGCCGACACCTCCCCATGAATGGGGAGGACACATCTTTCTTCAGCCCCTCCGTCGGCTGCGCCGACACCTCCCATGAATGGGGAGGACACGTCTTTCCTCAGCCCCTCCGTCGGCTGCGCCGACACCTCCCCATGAATGGGGAGGACAAAATAAAAAGCCGGGGCTCCACAGAACCCCGGCGCGTAACGGATTGACTAAACGACTGATGAGAAGTGTCTTACTTCTTCTTCGAGGTCTTCTTCGCTGCCTTCTTTGCCGGCTTCTTCGCGGCCTTCTTCTTCGCTGCCATCACGCTTTACCTCCTTCTCCTAAAGATGTGGACCCAATAGGTTCCATCGGGTTTCGCCGCGAACCCCTCATCGATGAGGACTCCGAGACGTTGGCGGTTAGTCGAAATGGACGCCTTTCTCGTGCCGGGTCCGTCGCCTCTGTGGTGGCAACCACGAGCAGCATCGCCATACAGAGTGCTGTGATACTCGATGAACCCCACTCGCGTCAATGCTTCGCGAGAAATTTTTTTGCGTGACCTGTGGATAAATTCCGCAGAGGTCGCGTCGCATCGCGACCATGAGCGATGTCTGCCACTGATATCTCAAGACTGCGACGATAGTGATGATGAGAGTCGTCCTCGGTCATGGCGCATCGGGCAACGCCGCATCGATGAAGCCCTACGTCGTCGGTTTCAAACGACGCGGAATCGATGCGGTCGCGGTGGATCTTCCTCGCGGCGGCGCGGAGAAGGCGGTCCCTGTCTTCATCAAGACGTCCGGTCGCGGACATGAGGTCGCCGGTGGTGGTCAGTCTTTCGGGGGAAGGGTCGCGAGCATGGCTGCGGTGGAAGCGGACTTCGGCGGCCTGATCCTCTTCTCGTATCCGCTGCATCGACCGGGGTTCCCCGACCAGCTGCGGACCGAGCACTGGCCCCGCATCAAGTGCCCGACTCTCTTTCTCAGCGGCGACCGTGACCCGTTCGCCCGCATCGACCTGCTGAAGGAGAAGATCAAGCTGATCCCCAACGCACGCCTCGAGATCTTCCCGGGCCAGGGCCACGGCCTGCTCGCGGTGCTCGACCAGGCGCTGGATGTCGCTACTGATTTCCTAACATCGTTGATGTGACGCCACCAGCCCCTCCGGCGCTTTGCGCCACCTCCCCATGAATGGGGAGGACATCAAGCCACCAGCCCCTTCTGCGCTTTGCGCCACCTCCCCATAAATGGGGAGGACAGCCAGCCAGCACATGGTCCAGGCCAACGGACTGCGCTTTCGCACGCTGGCTGACGGACCTGCCGATGGCGAGCTCGCCGTCCTTCTCCACGGTTTCCCCGAAGGCGCCGAGTCATGGTCGAAACAGGTCGACGTCCTGGCGCGCGCGGGCGTCCTGGCCGTCGCGCCCGACATGCGCGGCTACGGCCTGAGCGATGCGCCAGGCGCGGTGGACGACTACGCGATCGATCACCTCGTGGAGGACGTCGCGGGAATCGTCAAAGCCTTCGGTCGGACGAGCGCCCACATCGCCGGCCACGACTGGGGCGCGATCGTGGCGTGGTTCTTCGCAAGCGCCCATCCCGAGATGACGAAGACGCTCACGGTCCTGTCCGTCGGACATCCCGCCGCGGTCGCCGACGCCGGCTGGACGGATGCGGACCAGCGAGAGCGCTCGCGCTATATCGGGCTCTTCATGCTCGAGGGCAAGGCAGAGCACGTCCTGTCCGAAGACGACTACCGCAGGCTCCGCGCCTTCTTCGCCCTGCCGACGCCTGACGCGGTGCCGCCGAGCGTCGTCGATCACTTCGTCAGGTCGATGTCGCGACCCGGCCGGCTGACCGCGGGACTCAACTACTACCGAGCAAACCTGTCAGATCCGAAAGCATGGGCGGGACGCGCCGCGCAGGTGAAGGTTGGCGCGCCGACAGTATTGATCTGGG
>WNFD01004920.1_pt1 | contig 24549 bp, 20 predicted proteins | sample 5400491 | NCBI WGS metagenome assembly WNFD01 (sample SAMN13153343, study PRJNA577476) | soil metagenome | isolation source: 120 cm saprolite under Douglas fir tree site 2 hole 2 replicate 2 | place: USA:California | collected 2015-04-18
GTGTCGCGTCCGGTGAGGGCGGACCAGAGGCCGGCGAGGATGCCGGATTCCGCGCGCCCCGCGAGCAGGGCCAGCATGAGGGCGAGAATCGCTCCCGCCGCTGCGCCCAGCAGCAGCTTGCCGAGCGGCAGACGTCCGGCCGAAGGATTGAAAGATGTTTCCGTCACTGATCGCTATTGTAGTCGCATGACAATCTGTATGGTCAGTTGGCGAGCCTGTCTATTTCCGCGCACGAAGATCTTCCACCAGTTTCTGAAATTCCGGCTCCGAAGCCAGCGGCTGCAAGTCCGGGTCTTGCGTGAGGGTGTCCGGGTTTTTCACTCCGCGTTTGACTGCTTCTTCCAGCGCCTTCAAGGCTGTCTTTTTGTTGCCGATTTTTATCCGGGTGGCGGCCAGGCGCAGAAGGGGCCATGCGGTATCGGGTGAGGCGGCGGCCATCAGTTCAAAATAGAGTGCGGCCTGTGCCTGGTGGTCCTGGCGCAGCGCTTCTTCGCCGTCTTCCATGCCCTGGACAAAGAGCTGATTGAAGGCGCGAACATAGAGGGCGTGTTCCGCGCCGGTGGTGGCGCGCACCCGCCGCCGGAGATCGGTGAGCGTGGCATCGACGTTCTGCCTGAGCCGGATCTGCTCCTGGCCATCGGTCATCGCCAGGCCCGTGATCTCACTGCTCGCCGCGCTGGTGAGAGATGCCTGTAGGTCGATGTCTCGTTGTTCGTGATGAAGGGAGTCCTTGAAGGCTTTGGAATTCCTGACGGCGCCCAGCTTACTCTCAAATTCGGTAACGCTGATTCCGTTGAGCCCTTTGAAATCCGAAACCAGGGAGCGCAAAGCATAAAACTGGCTCAGAGTGTCGCTCCGCTGTTCGGCTGCGGCTGCTTCTTCTTTTGTCCGGTCGAAGACGCTGCCGATGAAAGCGGGGTCGGCCTTTTCCGTGCCCGCCTGCATGGCCTTGATATCGAGCCATTCGACCGCATCCTCGAAGACTTCGGGCGGAGCCCACTGATGCGGCCCGGGATAGACCTTTACCCTGAATTGCGCCCCGTGTTCGTCTTTCCTGCGGCGAAGCTGCAGGATTTCCGGCAGGTTGAAGTCGGCGTCTCCGGCCGCGGCATAATAAAGGAAGGTGTCGTGGCCCCCTTCGATTTTTGTTACCGGATAAGTCGCGCCCTGGGCGATCACGCCGGTCATGGCGCAGGTATAGCAATAGAGCGCGATGGAAGTGGCGAATCGCGCTCCGCCGGAGAGTCCCATGGTGTAAACGCGGTTTTTGTCGAGGGAGAAACGGCGGTGTGTGTCCTGCCATACGGCCTGAGCGGCGGCCGTGGCCGGCGCGGTCGGACCGTTTTTCGAATTGTTCGAACCGACCAGAATGTAGCCGTATTTTTCCGCGACATCCTTATATAGCTCGACCGGGGCCCGGCCCCGCGCAAACGGATCGAACGCATACATGATCGGCCACGGGTGGTCTGCCGAGTAGTGCGAGGGAAGATAGAGCGCGTAGCTCTGGCTTGCATCGTCGAGGCAGGTGATACTCGGGATTACGACGCCCGGGGCCGGCGTTTTCTGCGTTTGCGCTGAGGCTGCCGCCATGAGTGACAAAACTGACAGAGCTGCCAGTGCGGTTTTCCATCCAGCGAATGGCATATCTTCCAATATAACGCGTCCGACGTCGCGAAAGAATGCCCGAACCCGCCCTCTACTCCTTCACAACCTTCCAACCCCCCGGGTCCGGATCGTACTCGGTGATCGCATTGGCGATCTTCAGCGTGTTGGACCCGAAATTTCTCTGGTACACGCGGCCCTGTTGGTTGACGATGAAGGTCATGATTCCCGAACTGCCCCATTTTTCAGGGAAGGCGATCAGCGCGTAGCCCGCGATCATGTTGCCGTTGATGACGTAATTGTATTTTCCGCCGGGAGCATGCTGCCCCTGGCGCTTCAGAATCCTGAAGTAGTAACCGTGATAAGGAGAGCGCGGCAGCGCGTTGGTTGAAGTCGTGGCCGAAGTTGTGGCCGAAGCCGCTTTGACCGTTGCGGTATCCCGTCTGCCTGCCGCATAGCCTTCCGCGCGGGCGGCGGCTACGAGCGCGCCCATGGGGCTGGGCTTTTCTCCCTCGGCTGTTTCCCAGAACAATCCGTCTTTCTGGCCGGGAGTGCTGATGAACTTCTGCGCGTACTCGGCCACGCCGTCGTTATCGTGGTCACCTTCGGTGAAATACTCCCACTGGGCCAGAGTGTAAGCGCGGCAGGTGGAGATGGCGGAGAGTTCATTCTCGCCGATGCGGCGGTTCAGAATCTCTTCCATGCCCGCCGCCGTGTCGAACCGCCATTGATCGCCGGTCTGCGATTGCGCGGATTTCACGATGGGAATCGGAAAAGGCCAGTTGTCGGGGCCGATGGTGACAGCGGCGCGGCTGTCACCGGTTTTTCGCAGCTTTGCGGACTGCCCGATGGCGGCTGCGAAATGATCCAGTTCATTGTTGTCCTGCACTGGGTCGCCGGAAAGCAGCTTCTGATATTCCGGACCGAACAGGCTGCCCAGAGCGGCGCGGTCTTTGTTTTTCGCCGCGTCCGCCAGGGCCTGCATCGCTTCGTCGGGAGAAGCGAAGCTGCGCTGGTTCGTCCCCTGGCCGAGGGAGGGAAGCGCCGCGAAAAACAGCAGGGCCATTGCCAAAGCGATGGGAACAAGTTTCCTCTCAGATCGTGAAATCATAAGATTGCTCGTTTCCTTTTTCATTTTAATGACCCCTTTCATGGCCGCGGTTCTGTGCCGGGGGCGGCTGGTGTTGCGGAGGAGGAGCGGCCGGCCGCGGCGCCGGCGTGGGTGGCCGCGGCGGTTCCTGACGGCTGAAACTCCCGCGATTGCTGGCCGAGCGTGAATCGATAGCGCCTCCGCCTCCCTGAAAAACCCCATGCTGTGCGGGTCGCACCTCCACCTGCGGTGCCTGAGGAGGCCTCTGCTCCATCGGACGCGGCCGATCAGGCGGCCGCATGGCCGGGGGTCGGGTGTCTGGCGGACGATTGTCTGGCCGGGGCCGCTCAAACGGTTTTATGTCCGGAGGACGGGTATCGGGCGGACGAGTGTCACCAGGCCGGGGCCGCTCGAACGGTTTTATGTCCGGAGGACGGGTATCGGGCGGACGAGTGTCACCGGGCCGGGGCCGCTCGAACGGTTTCATATCCGGAGGACGATTGTCGCGCGGCCCCGGCTGCCCGCCCCGGTTGGCGTCGATTCTGGGGTCGCGCGGATCGATATTCCGCCGAATGATTTTGTTGTCGCGTCCGGCGTTGACCTGAGGCGGTTCGCGGCGCTGGCCTTCGCCGCGCGGCCTCCGGATATTGTCGTAGTTCACCTCGCGGTGTACGTTGTTGTAGCGATTCAGCGCGTTGTAATTCACGCTGTGATTGATCACGTTCCGGTTGACCACCACGGTGCGATATGTGTTGTTCACATAGATGTTGGTGATGTGAATGTGCGGGCGCGAGCGTTCAACCCACGCCGGGCCGCGGTCCCATCCATGATAAAAGACGCGATGGCCGCGCCAGTCGCAATCGTGGTTCAGCCATGCGCCGATAAGAAAGCCGGTTCCGAAAAAGATGGTGGCCCGGGCGCGGTACCCCGGGCGGACGACGAATACGACTGCCGGATCATAGACGGGCACATAGATGTATTCAGGCTGAGCCGGATAAATGTAGAGTTCGCCATCGGTGTCCTGGATCTCTTCCTGGGGCGAGCTTTCCAGATAGCCCGCCGATTGCGCATCGCGGCGCAGGCGCTGCACCGCCTCCATCACGTCCGTGGATTGTTCAACGTACGCCTGGCCCAGCGAGGTGGTCCAGTCGATCTTGTCGGCCATCATGGAGAGCACCGTCGGATAATGCGCGACGGCTTTCACGCTGGTGTCCCAGTCGGTGTCATCGATGTCGTAGCGCGGGCCATAGGCGCGCACCGCGCGCGCCGCCTCGTCGATCTGATCGGGGAAGGTCGCCGCCAATAGCACCTGCGCCAGCAGCGGATCGGGATAGAGGGCAATGGGAGCCAGCAGATTTTCCAGCTGATCGCTGGTAAACGAAACGCTGTCCTGATCGTCCGGGTAGTCCTGGTCATTCTGACTGTCCTGAACAGCGGCCGATGCCGATGCCGATGCTGATGCTGATGCCGATGGAAGACCGGCGGCGCTTTCGGCATTGGCCGAAATTCCGGCAAAAGGCCCGGCGAATGTGACACACAAGGCAAGTACCAGAGCCAGTGTTTGTTTCATTGTTTCCTCCCTGACATCGGTAAGCAAGACGGAATGCTTAACCAATCATATTCCCTTAAACCCGCGGGCCGCCCTTATGACTCTGTAAAGAAATATGATGAAACCTTATCGGATGCTAATCATGGACATTGCGCGATTCATGTGCGCAGAATCACGGGCTGCTGTGATCCCCCCGAGGGGGGCCGGCACGGAGGTTCCCAGTGATAGAATTCCAGCGTCTGACCATCATAACGTGATCAGTCGCGAGTCGGCTCGTTCTTGAACTTCAGGGAAGGAGATCATGATGAAACACCTGGCAGCAGTTCTCTCTTTGTTTTTGCTCTGTGGATTGGTTGAGGCCCAGCACCATTCCGCCCACAGCGCGCCCCGGCCCGTAACTCTGGTGACGGGCTACGGAGACTGGCATCATTCGGTGACCACCGGCAGCGCCCAGGCGCAGAAGTTCTTCGACCAGGGGTTGCGCTACATCTATGCCTTCAATCACGAGGAAGCGGCGCGTTCCTTTGGCCGCGCGGCCGAGCTTGATCCGAAAATGGCGATGGCGTACTGGGGAACGGCGGAATCGATCGGCCCCAATTACAACGACCCCGCCGATCCCGAGCGCTTCAAACAGGCCCATGAAGCCATTCAGAAGGCCTCGGACCTTGCGGCGGGAGTTTCGGGCAGCGAACAGGCTTACATCGCCGCCATGGCCAAACGCTTTCCCGCCGGTCCCGATGCCGACCGCCGCAGGGCCGCGGAAGAGTATCGCGACGCCATGCGCGAAGTTGTAAAGCAATTCCCCGACGATCTGGACGCGGCGGCGCTGTTTGCCGAAGCGGGTATGACCCTGCATCCGTGGGGCCTGTGGCATGTCGATGGCACGCCTGAAGAAGGGACGGAAGAGGTTGTCGCGACGCTGGAGTCTATTTTGCGCCGCGAACCGAACCATGTGGGCGCCATCCACTATTACATTCATGCCGTGGAGGCCTCGCCCAGTCCGGAACGCGCGCTGGCGGCGGCCAACCGCCTGGCGGCCCTGATGCCCTCCGCCGGACACCTCGTCCACATGCCCGGCCATGTTTACATTCGCACCGGGGATTTTGACCAGGCGGTAAAGACCAATGAAAAGGCCGCGATGGTCGACCGCGCCTACATTCAGTCGAGCGGTGGGCAGGGTATGTATCCCGCGATGTATTACAGCCACAACCTGCACTTCATCGCGGCCTGCTCCAGTATGGATGGCAACTACGAAGAAGCGCGTAAAGCCGCCGGCATGCTCTCGGCCCACGTCGGCCCGCTGGTAAAGAGCCTTCCTCCGCTGGAAGGCTTCATGACCATTCCGCTTTCGGTGGAGATTCGCTTCCACCAATGGGACCGGATTCTGGCCACACCCAGGCCGGACCCGGCGATGAAGACCACCAACGTGTTCTGGCACTTTGCCCGGGGAATGGCCCTGGCTGCCAAAGGCAGACTGGCGGAGGCCGATGCGGAATATACCTCCGTGGCCGAAGCCGAAGCCGCCACCCCGCCCGATGCGATTTTCAATATGCCCATCAACAATAAAACCAAAGACATTCTGAAGATCGCCAAAGACGTTCTGGGCGCGAAGATAGCGGTGGCTAAAAAAGACGTTCCGGGCGCGATCGCGCTTCTGAACGATGCGATTGCAATTCAGGATTCACTGAAATACGGCGAGCCTCCCGACTGGTTCTTCCCGGTGCGTGAATCGCTGGGCGCGCTCCTGCTGATGAACAACAAGCCCGACGAAGCGGAAAAGGTATTCCGCGACGACCTTGCCCGCACGCCCCGTAATCCGCGTTCGCTGTTCGGGCTGAGAGAGGCGCTCAAGGCCCGGCATCGGGACTACGATGCCCGGTTCGTCGACCAGCAGTTTAAGACGGCGTGGAAGAGTCCGACGAAGCTGACGCTGCAGAACCTGACGTAGCTCGCGGATGCGGAGAGCATCACCACACCTTCTGTCATTCCGAACCTTCCGATTCGCGGGCCCCGGCCCGCGAGCGGAAGGTGAGGAATCTGCTCCGCCGCGGTCGCGGTTCACGAAAAGAGCCCGCTCGGCAGCATCCCCAAATCTGGTAAACTAAGCCATTGTGTTACACGTAGTATCTTTTTTTCTGTTTCTCCTCGGCCCCGTCGCGGCCCCGTCCATTCACACGTCCAACACAGTGGATGTCCCTTCCTCGCCTGAGATTCACCGTCTGCGCTTTTATCACACCCACACCAACGAGCGGCTGGAGATCGTTTACCGCAAGGGCGACGCCTATGTGCCTGAGGCCATCGCCCGGTTGGAGCATTTTCTCCGCGACCATCGCACCGGTGAAGTGCATCATTTCGATCCGAGGTTGTTCGATGTGCTGAGCGATCTGATGGCTTCGGTGGGCGATCCTGACGGCGAAATCGATGTGGTCTGCGGCTATCGCACGCCGTGGAGCAACGCGTTTCTCCGCAGCCGGTCGAAAGCGGTGGCGAAGCACAGCCTGCACATGCAGGCCATGGCCATCGATATCCGCGTGCCCGGCGTCGATACCGCGAAACTGCGGGACGCGGCGCTGGAACTCCATCGCGGCGGCGTAGGTTATTATCGCCGTGACGATTTCATTCATGTGGATGTCGGGCGGGTGAGACGCTGGTAGGAAAGATTTTAAATTTTAAAATTCAAATTTGAAATTTAAACTCGGAGGATGCGCGATATCGCGTGCCTCCGGGTTTTTACTTTTTAATTTTAAAATTTCAAATTTGAAATCTATCCCACTGGCTGCAGCACCGCCGCCAGCGAATGCGCCTTGTTGCCGCCTTCGGCGCGCGCGATTTCCAGGGCATTTTCCACCCGGTTGATGATCTCGGTCACGATATCCACCGAATCGAACTGCTGTTGCAGCACCGCTTCGGCGATGCCGACCGTCATGGGCGGAGATTTATCGGAGCCGGGGACCTTGGTGGGCGTCAGCACTTTACGCATCTTGTCCGCCACCAGGAAGGCGTTCTTCTCGCTGGTGTCGGAAAGCAGCAGCGCAATGGACGTGAGATCGTAACGCACCGCCACGTCGTTCTGGCGGACGTGTGAGCAAACCGTCTGGCCGATCTGCTGCATCATGTTTTCCACCGCCGCCTCGCCTACCTCCCGGGTCAGCGCCGAAGCGCGGCCAAAGTGCAGCAACATCACGGTCAGCGGCGTCTGCTGTTGCATCGAGCGGCGTACTTCCGACAGCAGCACGTCCAGATATGAGGACCGTTTCAACAGTCCCGACTTTTCGTCGGTCACGGCCAGGGTCTTCATCAAAGTGCGCAGCCGGGCGTTGCTGACCGCCAGCACCATCTGGTCGGCAATGGTCTTCAATACCACAATGTCAGCCTGGCTCCACTGCCGCGGAGCAACCTGCTCGAGGATGAGAATGCCGGCCTGTTCGCCCGAATCCATCAGGGGCACGGCGAGCATGGATTCGATGTTCAGAGTCTGAACGTAATCCGCCGCCGCCGAGAGTTCGGGGGCGGTGCGGGCCTGGGGCAGATTGACCACGCCGCCCACCGCCAGCTGCTGGCCTACGGCGATCAGTTTGACGATGGCCATCACATCCGACTGTTTGACGCCGGGCGCGCAATACTCGAGCGCGGCGGAAGGCGGCTTGCCCAGAGTGCACAGGCCGGCCACACAGCGGCTGGCGTTGAAGTGGCGCCCGATCTCGTTCACGGCGGTGAACAGAACATTCTTTACGCTGGCCTGGCGGTAGATGTTGCGGGTGATTTCCGTGACCCGGGCAAAATTATCGACCGCATTTTCGTCGTGGGCCGCGGGTGCGGGCGGCGGCGGAGGCGCTTCAGGCGCGCGAGGCGCGGGAGTTCCCGCCGATTTTGCGACAGGCGGCGCTTCGCCCTGGTATTTGGGGGTGAACCCCGCATCGCGATACAGATCGCGCAGCTTCTCGTTTTCCTTTTCCACATGCGGAAAGAGTCTGCTGATGCGTTCCAGCCTCTCCATGGCCTTGGAGCGCATTCCATATTGAAGGTAGATTTCCGCCTGCAGAATAAAATCTTCGAGCACCGTCGGCTCGGATTCTTCGGCGCTGATGTTTCCGCCGGTATCGACCTCCGGGGCGGGGCCGGTGCCTTCGGGTGTCGAGATGGTCGCGGGCGCCACGGACTGCAGCCGGTTGGCGATGGTGCCGAACTGGCCGGCGTCGATCTTGCCCCGCAGCATTTCAAGCCGCGTATGGTGCCCCGGCTCATAGGGATCGACATCGGCCGCGCGGTCCAGCGACTCGCCCGCTTTGGCGTATTTTCCGGCGATGTAATAGAGCTGGAACATTTTGCTGAGCGTGCGGCAGTATTCATGCTCGCGGTTGTTGGAATTCAGCAGGTTGACCTGATACTCCAGGAACTCCAGGGCGGGCTGCCGCTTTTCCGACATCTCGAAAATGCTGGTGACAAATTCGCGCTGGCGTCCCGCGCGGAATTCGAATTGTTCCAGCTTGCGCGCCAGCGCGACCGCTCCGCGGGCGTCGCCCACGTCGATGAATACGCCGATCAGTGAAACAATGGAGTCCGCCTGGCTGGGGTCGCGCTCAAACAGCTCCCACGCGAACGGCTCCGCGTCTTTCGGACGGCGCGCGGCCATCAGCGCCCGCACGTAGAGTTCACGCAGTTCCGGAGTGCCGGAAAGATTGGTAATCGCCCGGTCGAGCACCGCCACGCAATCGGGAATGGAGTTCCGCGAAAAAAGCGTGCGGGCGTAGTGATAACCGAGACTCCGTCAGCGAGGTAGGCGGCCTTCTCGGCGGCCAGTTTCAGATTCACCACCGAGGGAGCAAGAAGCGCAAGTTGTTTGGCAGCCGCCAGCGCGTGTTTTTCCTGGCCCAGTTTTTCGAAGCCCTTCAGGGCCTGGGCGAATGCTTCCAGCGCTTCCTTCTTGTCTTTCTTTGCCACCAGCTGCCCATAATGAAACGACTGCAGGGCGGTGGGGTGGGCGATTTTCACAAGCTTTTTGTACGTCGAAACTCCGCCGCTGTCTCCGGTGCGGACCTGTTCTTCAAAGAGATAGCTGAGCAGCGGCACCGCTTCGGAGTTGCGTCCGTTGGCCAGACAGAGATCGGCGGCCGTCTGCCGCACCTGGTCGTTCTTGGGGTCTTCTTCCAGGACGGACAGATACTCTTCCAGTGCGGCTTCAGGTTTGCCGCGCTGGAGATACTTCTCCGCTTTTTCCAATCGTCTGGAGATGTCTGACATTTGGCCAATTTTACCCGGTGGCGCTGCTATAGGGGTGGAAGGCAGGCCACAATGGGGTTGGGGTCTATGTATTGTATTTTAGGCCTAATTTCGATTCGGCTCAATGACCGCGTCGCCGGAAAGTTGGACATGTCCGGAACGACCGAATTCCTGCGATCGCGCGGGCGAAGATCAAGATCAAAACCTTGAAACGCAGAGGAAGCGGAGGAAGCAGAGGATTTTTTGGGGTTGTGTTGCCCGAAAATTTAATCCACCGCCTTTGTTTTTCCGTGCCCTCATCTTTCTGCTGGGGAGACAAGTTCGAAATATCGACACTCTGCCCTGGATGAAACCGCGCGATGAACCATCCGGTCCGAAAAGAACCCATTTATCTTTTCGCTCCGTGCCTCTGTGCCTCCGTGGTGCAAAGGTCTTGTCTTTTGGTGTTTTCTGTTATAAATAACCGGACTTTCGATGCCACAGGACAACTTAGACAATCGCGAACACGGACTGAATCGGCAACTGAGCGCCGGGCAGATCGCCATGGTGGCGGTGGGCGGCTCCATTGGCACCGGACTGCTTCTGGGTTCGGGCGCTGCGATCCACATCGCCGGTCCGGCCGTGATTGTTTCCTACCTCATCAGCGCGCTGATCGCCTGGATTGTGGCGATGGCCTTGGGCGAGCTTTCCTGTGTGCATCCCGCCGCCGGTTCGTTCGGCGTGTATGCGGAAACCTATCTCAACGACTGGGCCGGATTCATCGCGCGTTACGGCTACTGGTTTTCGGTGGTGATTGCCATCGGTTCGGAACTGGTGGCGGCCGGCACCTACATGCGCATCTGGTTCCCGCACGTGCCGGTTGTGGTCTGGATGATCGTTTTCGGGTTTCTGCTGCTGGCAGTCAATTTCTTTCCCGTGGGCGAGTACGGGACATTTGAATATTTTTTTGTTCATCGTAATCGGCGCGGGACTGCTGCTGGGCCGGAAAGTGCATCCTCAATATTTAACCGACGGAGGTTTCGCGCCCAACGGATGGGGCGCCGCCTTTCTCGCCGCCTCCTTCGGTCTCTATAGTTTTCTCGGAATCGAGATGGTGGCCATCTCTTCGGGCGAGGCGCAGTCCAGCGCGGCGGTGGCGCGGGCCACGCGCCGGGCCTTTGCCATGCTCGGCTTTCTCTATCTTGGCGCCATGGCGGTGCTGGTGGGCGTGATGCCGTGGAGAAATGCGGGCGTCTCTGAGAGCCCTTTCGTCACCGTCTTCCGTGTCGCCGGAGTCCCGGCTGCCGGCTTCATCATGAACCTGGTGGTGCTCTCCGCGGCGCTTTCGGGGGCCAATGCCACGCTCTACGTCGCTTCGCGCATGATGTTCTCGCTGGCCCGCAACGGATCGGCGCCGCGGAATCTGGGCGAACTCAACGCCAACGGCGTGCCTATGAAGGCGCTGCTGGTTTCCATGCTGGGCATTGCCGGGGCCATCGTCGTCCAGTTCCGCACGCCCAATGCCTATCTCTACATTATCAATGCCGCGCTGGTGGGCGGAATGCTCGCCTGGCTGATCTCCCTGGCCGCCCATGTCCGTTTCCGCCAGGGCCTTTCGCGGGACCAACTGGCCGCGCTGCCCCTGCGATCGCCGCTGGGGATTGCGGGCTCCGTCGCCGCATTTGCCGCCATCATCGCCGCCATCGTCTGCACCGCCTGGGTCTCGGAATCGAGAGTCACCGCCGTAAGCGCGGTCGCCTACCTGCTCGCGCTAAGCGCCGCGTATGGGCTGAAGAAGCTGCTGGCTGCTGGCTTCTAGCTAAGAGCCAGAAAGCCTGAATCAGACTCGGCAGCCAGGAACCAGGAGCCAGAAGCTAGCAGCCAGCAGCTCTTTCGGCTGCCCTTCCGACGATGAAGTAATACACCACAACGCGGCCGGGCCCACGCCGACCAGGACCGCTCCCGCCATTCCTCCCGGAACGCGGAAGGGGCGGGGCATCTCCGGCTCGCGCAGGCGCAGCACGATCAGCGCCAGGAATTCCAGAATCAGGCTCGCGCCGTAGAGCAGGATGTCTAGCATCACCAGCTTGGCGAATGGCAATCCCAGGGAAAGACCCCACGCGAGCCCCAGCACCAGAATGGAGAACCACGGCGCTCCGTTCTTCAGCTTGCGCGTGAAGATCTTCGGAAGGTGACCGTCGTCGGCCATGGCCACGGGAACGCGGCTGTACGACATCACCAGCGAGTTAAAGGAACTGAACTCCGTCATCATCGCGGTGGCCACCAGCACGATGCCCAGCCAGGGTCCTGCGACCAGGGTGGCGACGCTCGCCCAGCTTCCGTTCGTCCACGCCTCCTGCGGAATGTGGCGGCTCCACACGGCCAGCAGGGGAATCATGTACGAAAGCACGATGGCTCCCAGGGTCAGCAGCATGACCCGCGGATATGTCTTTTGCGGATTTTCAACTTCGTTGGCCACAGTGGCCGCATTGTCCCATCCCATGTAGTTCCACATGGCGACGAGGATTCCGGCCATGAGATCGCCCTTGATCGTCCGCAGCGGGACGGGTGTCACGTGACGCACCAGCGCGAACAGCGTGAGAACCAGGAACGGGCTGAGCAGAAGGACTCCGACGACCACGGAGCTTTCACCTACGGCCCGCGCGCCCAGCATGTTCCACAGCACGCAGAGCAGCACCAGACCGCCGGCGATCAGAATTCCGCGCCGGCCATCCACCGCCGCGGGAAACAGTGTGCCGAGGTAGGCGACAAACAGGCTGGGATAAATGGCCATGTCGAAGATGCTGGCCATGAGCGAGAGCCATGCCTCCTGAAAGCCCCAGAAGGGTCCCATGGCGCGGCGCACCCAGACGTAAAAGCCGCCCTCGGAAGGCATCGCGGCGGAAAGTTCGCCCACCATGAGTCCGGTGGGCAGCGCCCAGATGAGTGGCGTGAGCAGAAGAATGATGAGGGACGCCATGTAGCCGGAATCCTTCACCAGCTCTTCGATGCCGTAAGGGCCGCCTGAGACCATGAAGTAGGTCGCAGCCGCCAGAGGCAGCAAGGTCAGCTTGCGCACGGAACCGGAAGCATTTTTTTGCATTGTCGGGAATGTGAATATAGCACCCATCGAACGCCGCAACAGAAAAATTACGCGGCTGAGAGAATAATTTTCGCCGGGCGCCGAGCGGGAGAAATCGTTGCGAGCGCAACCGGCGGATTTCGCCGCAAAAGAAAAAGGCCGGCCGCCAGGCCGGCAACGTGCCAAAAATTCATCAGGGCATTCTAGTGATGGTCGTGGTCTTCATGCCGGTCGCCGGCTTTGATGCCCATTTCGGTATGGCGAATCGCCTCATTCGTCGCCCTGACCGCGGCGGCGCGGTGTCCACCTTTGTCATGCTTTGCAATTTCCAACTCTTCCTTTGCTTTCCTCAGATGCTCTAAGGCAGCCTGCATGTGCGGCTGATCGTCGTCATCATACGCGGAGACAGCCGTGGGTATGCTGAACATGCCCAGAATAACCGCACAGAACAGGACCCTGGAAAGTGTTTTCATCTCAAAATCCTCCTTGGTTTTCGGCTTTACCGATTTCAAGAAGCTAGCCCACGGCGCGAGATGTGTCAAGCCGCAACCAAAAAAACAAGATTAAAACCGGAAACACGGAGGAAACGGAGGATAAAAAATCTGAGGGAAGGGAGGAATTCTTAAGGTATTTTTCGGGCAAATCGAAGAGTCTTGCCACACACGAAGATGTCAGACCAACGATATTATTTTAAAAGAATTTCTCCGTTCCCTCAGATTTTTTATCCTCCGTTTCCTCCGTGTTTCAGGTTTATGGTTTTGACTTTTGGTTGCGGCTCCGTCGCGCTGCGGTGAAGGAGTCTTGCCGGACGTGCAATCCTCGCGGTTTTCGTGCAGAATTGTGAAGCCATGACTGACGAGCTGATTCGATTTCGCGACGAATTTCCCATTCTGAAAAGCACTATCTACATGATCAGCAATTCGCTGGGCGCGATGCCCCGGGGCGTTTACGACTCGGTGCGCGACTACTGCGATACCTGGGCCACCCGCGGAGTCCGCGCATGGGAAGAGGAGTGGTGGATGAAAGCCCGCGAGGTTGGGGACGCCATCGGCGAGATCATGAATGCTCCGTCGGGTTCGGTGAACCTTCAGCTCAACGTCACCAGCTGCCAGGCGGTGATTGCCAGCTGCTTCGATTTCACCGGCAGGCGCAACAAGATCGTGTACAGCGATATGAATTTTCCTTCCGTCATGTATTTCTGGGAGGCGCAGCGGGCGTACGGCGCCCGCGTCAACATGGTGAAGACCGATGACGGAGTCCACGTCCCCACCGAGCGCCTGCTGGAAGCCATCGACGACGAAACCCTGCTGGTGCCGATCTCGCATGTGGTCTTCCGAAGCTCTTATATAAAGGACGTCAAAGCCATCGTGGAGAAGGCCCATAAGGTCGGCGCCCTCGTCGTGCTCGACGCCTTCCAGTCGCTGGGCAATGTGCCTCTAGACGTGCAGGCGCTCAACGTCGATTTCGCCGTCGGCGGCGTGCTCAAGTGGATGTGCGGCGGTCCGGGGACTTCCTACCTTTATGTGCGGCCCGATCATGGCAGAACGCTGGAGCCCAAACTGACCGGATGGTTTGCCCATGAATCTCCCTTTGCCTTTCAGACCGGCGCGACGAAGTACGCGGAGCCTCCCTTCCGTTTCATGCAGGGCACATCGAATGTCCCCGGATTTCATACCGCGATGCCCGGAGTGAAGATCATTCGCGAAGCCGGTGTGGATCGTATCCGCGCAAAATCAACCAGGATGACCACCCGCCTGATCGAACTGGCCGACCAGCGCGGCTGGAAGGTAAACGCCCCGCGCGACCCCGAACGCCGCGGTGGAACCGTAGCCATCGATTTACCCAATGCCCAGGAAGTCTGTAAGGAGCTGTTGAAGCGCGACGTCCTCGTGGATTTCCGTCCAAAGGCGGGCGTGAGATTTTCTCCGCACTTCTACAACACCATCGAAGAGATCGACCGGGCCATGGAAACGGTGGATGAGATTCTGAGCGAGATGAAAGCCGGAATCGGGACATCGGGACATCGGGTGATCGGGTGATCGGTTTCAGATTCGGCGCTCATCTGAGTACCTGCATCGCCATCACACGTTTGGTCTGCCCCAGGCCAGCAGCCAGAAGCCAGCAGCCAGAAGCTTTTCCGATGAACCATCTTCGTCAATAAATCCCCTTGACAATTCGCCTTTTATTCGCTCAAATGAAAAGCGTATGGCTATCACAAAACGGCAACGGCAGGTTTACGACTTTATCCATGACTTTGTGCAGCAAAATGGATATTCGCCTTCATTCGAGGAAATCGGCGCGGGCCTGGGGCTCAGTTCGCTGGCCACGGTGCACAAGCATATTTCCAATCTCGAGACCAAGGGTCTGCTCAAACGGGATTACAACCGCAGCCGCTCCATCGATCTGCTGCCCGCCCGGGGAATGCTGAAGAAGATGCCGGCCAGAGCCACGGGAGAAATCTCCCTGCCGCTGATGGGCCGCATCGCCGCCGGCCAGCCCATTGAGGCCGTCCAGAGCCCCGAGACCATTTCTCTCGGCGACATCACCCGTTCCAGGGATGTCTTTGTGCTCCAGGTCAAAGGCGAGAGCATGAAAGACGAGCACATCGTCGACGGCGATTACGTCCTCGTCGAGAAAGCCAATACGGCCCGCGACGGCGAAATCGTGGTCGCGCTGGTGGATGGCACCGACGCCACGCTGAAGCGTCTCTATCGCGAAGGCCCCAAGGTCCGCCTCCAGCCCTCCAACGCCGCCATGGCTCCGATCATGGTCCCCGCCAAATCGGTGGTGGTGCAGGGCAGGGTCATCGGGGTTTTGCGGAAGTATTAGAGCTGCGGTCGTTTCGACAAAGACAAAAGCATTGGCCGCGGATTTGCGCGGACAAGCGCGGATAAAAACCGGGAATTGGGAATTTGTTTTTATTTCTCTTCTGGTTTTATCTGCGTTTATCCGCAAATCTGCGGCCAATGCTTTTGCTTTCGGCGCCTCGTCGGGTCGGCGCTATTTGCCTAAATGCCGGCAACAAACCTACTATCTGAATGAGCAGCCGTCCGTTCACAGGAGCCAATGAATGTTCACCACTACCTCAGGATACCTTCGCCTAATCGCCGTTTTCCTGTTACTGGCGGTTTCCGCCTTTGCCTTTCAGGATCCTCCGGACGACGTCCAGCCGCGGTATAAGACGCAGGACCCTCTTGCTCAGCAACTGGAACAATATCCCGGTCTGCTCAATGCTCTTGCCCATCTCCGGGAGAAACTGTCGCTCGACGTGCAGTTCCCACCCCTGCGTTCGAAAAGCAGGCTGCTGCCGCTGGTGCCCGCGTCCGCCGTTTTCTATTTGAGCGTTCCAAACTACGGCGGCGCGCTTCAACAGGCGCACCACATACTGCGGCAGGAACTGGAAAGCAATGAAGATTTTCGCGAATGGTGGCAAAACAAAGCCATGTCCGGTTCACCGGGTGAATTCGATGAGGCCATGCGCGGAGCGATCCAGGTTTCGGAGTATATCGGCGATGAAATCGTGGTGACCACCATGTTCCATCAGGGGCACGATAGCACCATTCTCATCGCCGAAGTCCGCAAGCCGGGTCTGGCGGCGGTGCTTCAGCAGTTGAACAAAAAGTATTCCGGTAAATCCGGGCCTTCGATTCGCATCCTTACGCCTGAACAACTCGCATCGCCCGGAGCGCTCTCTAAGGACGCGACTTTGGTTCTGGTGCGCCCTGATTTTGTGGTGGTTGCCCAAAAACTCGCCGACCTGAAATCTTTCAACGCCCGCCTGAACGCAAGGGCCGCCGATCAGCTTGCGAACACACCCTTCGGACAGCGGATCGAGCAGTCGTATCAGTCCGGGGTCGGCGTACTGGCGGCCGTGGATGTCGGGACATTGACGGCCCAGTCGCCCGATGCGCGGAAGAGCCTCTCCGCGCTGAAGCAAACCGGATTTGATGATTTGAAATATGTTGTAGCCGAACGCAAAGAGATCGGAGGAGATCCGCGCAGCAGCATCGATCTCAGCTTTGCCGGACCCCGCCACGGAGCGGCCTCATGGCTGGGGGCCCCCGCGCCCGCCGGCGGAATGGATTTCATTGCTCCCGATGCGACCATAGCGCTCGATTTGCGTCTGAAAGATCTGTCACAGGTGCTCGATGACGTTCAGAGCCTGGTCGATCCCGGCAATCGCAGCTTCGCCACGAGCCTTGAGACGATGCAGAAACAGTTCAACATCAACCTCAGAGACGATCTGCTCAGCCAACTGACCGGAGAAGTTGCGCTGGCCGTGGACCCTCCTTCGGGCGGCGATACCACTCCCGAGGTCAGGGCGATTCTCAAGGTCCGCGATGCCGATGGTTTGCAACAGACACTGAAACAGATCTTCACCCTGCTTGGCGGCATGACTCCCGACGCCAATGAGGCTGCGGTTCAGCAGAGTACAGAAGGTGGCGTGACTTATTATTCCGTGCGTTCCCCGGGGCAGCCAAAAGGCAATCGGCTGCATTACGCGTTTGTGGACAGCTATCTGGTCCTGGGCACGAGCCGCGCGACGGTGCGCGATGCCATTCGATTCCATCAGAATGGGCGCTCACTGGCCCGCTCAGCCGACTTCCAGACCGCGCTGCCGCGCGAAGATAATGGCGGTGTCTCCGCTGTATTGTTTGAGGATTTCGGACGCCTTTTCGATTTTGCGGCGGGCCAGGCGCCGCCGGCCCAGGTTCAGGTGATGAAGATCATGATGGGCCAGGGCAAACGGAACATTGGATGGGCCCTCGCCGGCGAAAGTTCGATCCGGCTGGTGTCCTCCGGAAGCGGATCGGATATCTACACGATATCGATACTTGCGGCGATGGGTCTTCCCCATCTGCTTGGTTCGCGCACAGCCGCCAATGAATCGGCGGCGGCCCAGACGGTACGCCTTATCGCCACCTATCAAATCACCTATGCCACGACTTATCCGGATAAAGGATATGCCCGCAGCCTGGCTGTTCTCGGTGGCGGCGATCTATGCCCTAAGTCGCCTTCGGCGCGTCACGCCTGCCTGCTGGAAGGTTCTCTTGGCAACGCCGGGTGCGTCGCCGGCGCGTGGTGCGAACGCGACGGCTTCAGGTTCAGCATTTCCGCGGAAGGGTGCCAAAGTGGTCCCTGTTCTGACTTCGTCGTGGTAGCCACACCCGCGACCGCCAAAAACGGCGATAGAAGCTACTGCGCAACCTCCGACGGAGTGCCACGCCGTCGATCGGGCCCGCTTTTGTCGAAACCGATCGGCGCCGACGAATGCCTGAAGTGGGATCCCCTCTAGCACATGCTGCCTCATCGCTTCAGCCTTGGCTGCATTTACTTCGCCGCCTGGCTCCGCTCCTTCGGCATCGGAATGCTGGGCGTGGTGCTGGGCATTTTTCTCTATCGCCAGGGATTCTCTTCCGTAACCATCGGCCTGGTGATCGCCGCGGGCATCGCCGGGGCCGCCTGCGCCACGGTGCTGACGACTTTGCTGGCCGATCGCGCCGGGCGTCGGATGACCTTGTTTATCCTGGCGGTGGCCACCGCGTTCGGCGTTCTGCCATTGATTTTTCATGCGGGAATTGCCGCTCTCCTGCTGCTGTCTTTTGTCGGGATGCTCAACGGCATGGGCACCGATCGCAGCGCCGCCTATGCTCTCGAACAGGCCATCATCCCCGGCCTCGTCCCCGACCAGCGCCGCACGTGGAGTCTGGCCTGGTACAGCCTGGTTCTCGACGCCAGCGGAGCTCTCGGCGCGCTGGCCGCCGGCTTTCCAGTGCTGGCGCAGAAGCTATGGGGACTCGACATCGCGGCTTCGTATCGCATTCTCTTCGTCGGGTTCGCGGTGCTGAATGTCATGAGCGGAATTGCCGGGCTGCTGCTTTCACCTGAGGTGGAGGTGAACGCAGGCGCAGGCAAAAAAGAAGAGATGGCCGCAACCCCCGTCTGGCGCATGAACGTATCGCCGGAAACAAAATCCGTGGTCGGAAAAATGTGCGCGCTGTTCGCCCTCGACAGTTTTGGCGGAGGCTTTCTTACCGACGCTCTGGTTTCCTACTGGTTCTTTCGCCGCTTTGGACTCAATGAAGAACGGCTGGCCGTCGTTTTCTTTGCCGTTCACGTGCTCAATGCGCTCTCGCACCTGGGCGCGGCCTTCCTGGCCCGCCGCATCGGCCTCGTGAAGACCATGGTCTTCACCCATCTGCCCTCAAGCCTGTTTCTGATCGCCGTGCCCTTTGCCCCGTCCACGGGCTGGGCGCTGGCGCTGTTTCTGTTGCGCGAGTCGCTGGTCGAAATGGATGTTCCCACGCGGCAGTCGTATGTCGCCGCTCTCGTGGCCCCGGAAGAAAGGACCTTCGCCAGCGGCGCCACCAACCTCGTCCGCACCACGGCCTGGGCGGTGTCTTCTTCCGTCTCAGGATTTCTGATGAGTCTGACCTTCTCCGCGCCGCTCATTCTCGGCGGGGCGCTCAAGGTGATCTACGACATTTTGTTGTATCGATCGTTTATCCGCGTTCTTCCGCCGGAAGAGCGCTAAAACAAGGCGGAGATACAAGATTTTAAATTTGAAATTTAAAATTTAAAATTTAAAATCTTGCGTCTTCTGCGTCCTTTGCGGCGAACGCGTTTTGGTTAACGCCACGGGAATATACCATTCTTAACACTCAGGCTCCGTGTATTGCGGTCTAATTCTCCTGAAGGGCTTCATGGAGATTGTGCTTCAACTACTTTTCGCCGGGATCTCTTTACTGGGGATGGCCCTGCTCGTGATTTTTGTCATCGAGTTCCGGGAAGACACCGCCGCGCATCCTCATTATCGTGCTCCGATCAAGCGGACAAATCCCGCGCGCTTCCGATAAAATCTGCGAAAGTCAGGTGATGTTCTCTGTATTACCACGCCCTAAATTCTTGTTTTTTGCGCAAATTTGGGTCACTGGCCGATTGCCGGCGACAAACAGAATTTCCGTGTCCTCGAATTTCTGCTGGAGAGAGAAGTCCGAAATATCCAGGTTCTGGTTTTTGGATGCAACCAGGAATCAGCGGTCCGAAATAGAACCCATTTATTTTCGCTTTCTCCGTGCCTCAGTGCCTCCGTGGTGCAAAGGTCTTGTCTTTCGCGTTATCCGACTTGCTTGTTGAGCGCCTTCTCGATGACGTCGAGCTTCACCAGACCCACAATCTGCTCCTGGACCTGGCCGTTTTTGAAGATCAGCAGGGTGGGAATTCCACGCACACCGTACCGCTGGGGCGTGGAGGGATTGCAGTCGATATCCATCTTGCCCACCTTCACTTTGCCCGCGAAGGCGGTTGCGATTTCATCTACCACCGGCGAAAGGGCCTTGCAAGGGCTGCACCAGGTGGCCCAGAAATCAACCAGCACCGGCTGATCGCTCTTGAGAACAGTCTGGTCGAAATTGCTATCGGTTAATTCCATAATTGCGCTGTTCGTCGCGGTGTTAATTCCCTTGTTGATTGCGTTGCTTGCCATGAACTTGTCTGCCTCCTGAGAGATACCTGAGCATTGATCAGGCGGAAATCGTCGGTCTGAACATCCTAACAAACAATTAGATGCCCGTCTCCGGGGTTCGATTCGATTCCCGTAAGTCTTTGAAAACAATAAAATGACGAAAAAATGCGCTTGACAGTACATGTCCTGATTACTAAAGTGGTATGGACTAATGGGGTAGGGCCGAATAGGCTTGCCCACGGTGGTAGGCAGTTCTGGGGGAGGGCTGCCTCGGGCGTCCCGCGAGTAATCGGCGGGACGCTTTCGTTTTTGGCGGACAAATTCGCGAAAGTCAGAACTTCCGTGTCCTCGTTTTTCTGCCGGAGAGAGAAGGCCGAAATATCAAGGCTCTGGTGTTGGACACAACCGTCAATGAGCGGTCCGAATAAAATCCATTTTATTTTTGTTTTTCTCCGTGCCTCCGTGGTGCAAAGGTCTTGTCTTTGCCTTATCGGGCCAGCACTTCCAGCGCCTCGTGAATCCATGGGAGCACGGTATTGAAGCTGACCGCATAGGCCAGCAGCAGCGACAGGCAGAGCACAGCCGGGCCGTAACGCGAAATCACGCCCGAGCGCATACCGGCAGCCTCGCGGCCCCCATCCTGTTCCAGCAGCTCCCGCAGATGCGCCACCCGCGACTCGAACGACGATTGAGTTACGGCCGGCAGCAGGTGCGAAGCCGCCACGGCCTCGCACAGGGCCGTGCGCGATCCCAGCCTTCCGGCTTTGACCAGCGCGGATGAAAGATCGAGAGCCGAAGCTCCGCCCGCCAGAGCGGTTTCATCGGCGGCGACTTCCGAGGCGTTCGTCCAGGCCGCATCGGTCATGCGGAAGCTGCTCATCCAGCGCGGGGCGCGGGTGATCTTCAGAAAAAACTGCCTGAGATTGTCAAAGGCGCGGACGTGGGCGATTTCATGGGCCAGAGCGGCGGAGAGTTCTTCCGAAGTCAGCGTCTCGGCAAAGCGGCGGGCCACAAAAATCCGGGGCCGAAAAAATCCGATCACCGCCATCAGCGATCCTGAATCTTCCACACAATAGACCGGCGGCTGCACGCCCGGCACGGTCAGTCTTTCCGCCTGTGCCGACCACTGGCGGTCGAGCCGTGAGGTGGCGAGCAGAAGGCGTGTCGCCCTGATCGCCACGGCAGACAGCACCAGGGCGCCGGGAACCGCCAGCATCAGCAGACGGATGCCCACAAATTCACCGGAAGAGCGCGGCTCAAACCGCAGAAAGGCGGGCAGCGCAAAGCCCAGAGCGACCATCACCGCCAGGGCCGCGGGGAGAGCGCGAATGAGAAAAAGAATGCCCGCCCGTGCCGGCAGCGAAACCCGGCGCAGATCGAGAAACCGCAGGCAGGCGGCGCACGCCATCATCGCGCACGACATCACCAGGAACATCACCGCCAGGCAGAGCGCGACGCCGAGTGCGTAGTACATGCCTACTCCGGACGGCGCAAAGCCCGCCGCTTGGCCCGGACCAGCTCTTCGAGCCGGTCCAGCATCTGCTGATCGGTTTCACTGACCTTGTCGACAAACGAGGAAAGCACCGCATGAGCGTCGGCGTCATGCAATGCCATGCTCAGCAGATGACTGGTTACGCCTGTCTGGTATTCCGCTTCGGTAAGCCGGGGAACATACAGGAAGGCCTTGCCGACCTTGCGCCGGTCGAGCAGCCCCTTTTTGTAGAGGCGGTCGAGCGTGGTCATGACCGTGGTGTAAGCCAGTCGGGAGGAAAGCTCGACATGCAGGTCGCGCACGCTGATCTCGCCGCGCTTCCAGATGCGCCCCATGAGTTCGGATTCGAGGGTGCCCAGTTTCTCAAGCGCCGGCCCCGATTTTCCTTTTTGTGTTCTCAGCCACATGGATGAAGTCCTTAACGCCGCGCGAGGATACTTTATCAGAACGGCGAGATAGCCGAAAAGGGGAAATCAGCGGCAAGTGCTCTGCTGTCTTGTCGTTATACCCGGGTTGCAACCACCTCAAGATACTCGGCGCGGACCAGCGTGTTCCCGCCGCCGGTGCTCAGATTGTTATCGCTCCAGTGTCTTACCAGATCGGCGGTGAGTGCGGCCTGGCCGTCGCTGTCGAGCCGGGCAAAGGCTGTCTGCGTCGGCCCGAAGTATTTCCTGAAGAATTCAATCACTTCCGCGGGCGGAAAAGGATAGTCGAACTCGCACAGGACCCGTGTGCAGCGGAGATCTTTGACTGCGGACCCAAAACGCCGCTTCACCGTCGCTTCATCGCCCCACTGCGACGGTGGCGGCACGCCCGGCGGGGGAGGCACATGTTTGCCGTTGATCCTGAACATCTGGCCGACAAAGCCCTCGGGCGTCCAGTTGCCCATGGCAATCAGGCCTCCCGGACGGCAGACCCGCACCATCTCGGCAGCCACCAGTTCCGGACGCGGCGCGAACATCGCTCCGAACATGGTGATCACGCCATCGAAAGTGCTGTCGGAAAATGCAAGCTGCTCGGCATCGCCTTCCTGAAACTCGGCCTGCAATCCGGCCTGGCGCGCACGTTCCCGCGCCTGGTCGAGCAGGTTCGTCGCGATATCCACGCCCACGACGCGCACCCCGGCCCGCGCCGCCGGAATGGCGGTGTTGCCGCTGCCACAGGCCACGTCGAGCACGCGGCTCCCGGGTTTGAGCTTCATGCGGGCCACGAAATCCTCGGCGGCCTTGATCGTGTACTGTGCGATCTGACCGAAGTCCCCGGCCATCCAGGAATCTTTCATGCGCGCTTTGAGGGCGGTCATGTCGGGCGGAACTGATGCCATTGAATTTCCTTTTCCCTGAGAACGATGTCTTGAATGCGGGTCAATTATCCCATGATCGGAATGGAAATGAGGGCCGGAAGATTCTCACCGAAACCACAAAGACCAAACCACATCCACAGCCGTATGCGTAATCGCGGAAGCGAAGATCCGCTTCCCGTCTCCCCAGGCCCGTCCATAAAAGACCCCGGCGATAGATGCCAGAATCACATAGCGCCAGTTAAACGGCAGCGGCTTATTGAAGTGAGAAAGCCCAAAGATGACCGATGCCAGCAGCAGCCCGCGAATTTGCCCCAGACGCGGAGTAAGCATGTTCTGAAGCAGCCCACGAAAGAACAGTTCTTCAGGAACAGCGACGAAAAAGAAGGTCACCAGCACCGCTCCGGCGGCAGCGTCCACCGTGGGCAGCGTTGCATGAAACCTGATGAAGCCCAGCGCCCATCCCAGGAAAATCGCGATGGGGGTAAAGAACGCCCACTCGCGCAGACCGATGGCCAGGTCTCTCAGACGCGGACGCAGATCGAAGCCGATCCCCTCAAGATTGCGCACCACCAGAAAGGCATAGAGAGCGGCATCGAGCAGCAGGATTTTCGGTAGGGCGCTGAGCCCTGGAAACGGCGCGGCGAACCAGCGAAATTCGACGGGCAATCCGATTACGGCGAGAGCGACGGCATCCTGCCAGCTCAGTTTTTGCGATGGCGGCGGAAGAAATTCAAACAGCGCGGCCAGCCCCGCGGGGACCGCAAAAAATATCAGGGCATAGCTCCATCGAAATACCCCGCCGGAAAACGCAAAGACAAGATAGGGAACCACCAGCAGTCCGAGGAGCAGGACACGCACGGTCCGATTGGTCAGCGAACGTTTCAGAATCTGCGCCGCCCCAAAGCCGAAAAACCAATAAGGCGCAAGCAGCAGGGCAAAGCTGAGGAACGCAAGCGGAAGATGTCCGCCAAAGCGTGGGGCCACGGCAAAATGCACGGCCGCCCACCAGAACGCGCCCAGCAGCAGAAGATAAAGGGCTGCGGCGGTCAGCAGGGACGGGCTGCGTTCTTCCGGGGAAGTCATGGGAGATATTTTAGTGGCAAACACCCACCGCAGAGGCGGAGCGCGATGTAACTGCAGCCAACGCAAAGTCAAAACCATGATTCGCGTCGATTCGCGTTAATTCGCGGCGAAATACTTTTGTCTGTCGATGAAGGCGACATCACTCTGACAGCACTTCAACAGCACTCCGGCAGCACTTCAACAGCACCCTCTTCCCAAACCCTCGCCTTACTGTCATGCTGGTCAGGTATGAGTTGCGCCCGGACATACGTAAGAAAAACGCTCCCGATGGCCCCGCCCGCTCTGGCGGAGATCGAAGACTCCCCGTCTGTCGAAACTACCTCAGGCGCGCCCATCGTCGACGCCTCGCAGCGCAGTTGTCCGCCTTTTGACCGTCCGTTGCGCAACGTAATTCCCATCCGCAACGTCCTCGGCAAGCGAATTTCCCACGATTGGCGTAGCTTGTCGCGGTGTCGCGGATTGAGGGCGTTTTTTTATGTACCTGAGATATGCTCTTCCTTCTGCCGGAACGGTTCGGTAGCGCTACCAAATGCTCATCCGCTCCGGTATCCGCTACCGATTTTTCCTTGCTTTTCAATGACATGAGCGGATGAGCGGATCACCCCCCTTTGTTCATTCTCATAGTCATAACTCAGCAAAACGACGCCACCCCGCATTCGCGTTCATTCGCGGCTGGAGTAGTTG